>WNFO01005392.1_pt1 | contig 16388 bp, 13 predicted proteins | sample 5400251 | NCBI WGS metagenome assembly WNFO01 (sample SAMN13153354, study PRJNA577476) | soil metagenome | isolation source: 100 cm saprolite under Madrone tree | place: USA:California | collected 2016-06-14 | reverse complement strand
CAATGCTACAGCGACGACGATATTTGCTGTCTCCCGGTTCACCATAAGAATTGTCTGTAAGTAAAACAGCGAATAAAACTGTCCCGTGTACGCTACGACGCCCTGCCCCGCCGTCACTCCAAAAAGTATGATGAGCACCCTTCGAAGATTCTTGCCGCTTGCGAATGAATCTTTCAGCGGCTGCGTGGACGTTTGTCCGAAACAAACAGACCGAGCATCGCCGTGATTTGGATGAAACTGGTGTAGAAACCTCGTTTGTGATCTGGAACATGTTCCGCCACATAAACAGCCGCGCCGCCATACTCGCCTCCTACAGCCAACCCCTGCAAGATGCGGATGACAATGAGGGCAATAGGAACAAACCACCCCGCTGTCTCGAATGTGGGGAGCAGACCAATGAGTGCCGTTGCTCCACCCATGATAGAGAGCGTCGCGAGGAAAGCATACTTGCGCCCAACGAGATCGCCGATCCGCCCAAAAAAAAGCGCCCCGAACGGCCGCACTACAAATCCCACCGCGAAAGTGGCCAGATAAGCGATATAAGCGAAAGTTTCGTTTCCAGGTGGATAAAACTTCAGCGAAAGGACCGCGGTCAAGCTCCCAAAAATGTAAAAGTCATACCACTCGATCATCGTCCCTGCGGCGGAGGCCACAATCACACGCCAAACGCCGTAAGGAATACTCCCCTCAGATCTAATTGCTGCCGGTCGACTTGCCATCCGGCCTCCTGTTGGAGTTTCATCGTGCAGGTGCAGAGGTAACCGAGCCGGGCCTTTGCACCAGGTTCATAGAAGGAGTTTTTATATCACAGGCATCAGCGGTGAAGACGGATTTGGAAGGACAATTTCGGCGGAGTTTTCGATGACGCAAACATAGGGCATTGCATCCAAGTTGGGAAGCCCAAGTTCAACTGCTACTTAAACTCCTAACGAGTCGATACTAGGTCTGCCACTAAACCATTCGACTGCGGCAAAGGTCGCTCTGCCGCTTGATCCAGGCACTCACACAGCCTGGTCACAAGTTCCTGCACGTGGTGTTCAATCAGCGAAGCTCCAGGACTCATCGACATAGAGAAAAACTGCACGCCTCCCTGCGCTACCTGCCCCAACCGCTCAGAGGATCCCCGAATCCTGCCAGGCGCCGCTCAGTCAGGAAGAGCGTCAGTTCGCCAGAATATGGTTTAACGGGTGACTCTCGAGATTGGAAAAGTCACGACAAGTATAAAGAGACATTTGCAAGATGCTGCGCGATCTGAAAGCTTCGGAGTTACGAAGATAGGATTTCACGGGGAAGAACGGAATACGATTCCATGCGCGATGCTCGACGCTAGGCACGAGAGCGCAGAAACTTTTTGACCCAAGTCCGCAATTTCAATCGATCAAGAGCTCGCACAATGGCCCGAGACAAAAGGTCCAGCGCGGAATGAAGAACAACAAGAAAGAGAATCCTTCCACTTCGGCGGAAATGGTAAACGTCCGCACAGCGAACACTCGCAGTTGCGAAGAATCGTTTTAGATCCCCCTCTCCCTCCGTAAAGTCAAAAATGCAGGAATCACGTTGCGAAAAAAGCTTCTCGAAAACCAAACAAAATAGCACAGTTCCCGGGGACCAGGACCGGAACTCAGGGTCATAGCCTACATATCGATAGAGCGAAACGCCGGTATTCGTCAAGGTACACAACATATAGGCGATCGCCCTTCCGCGATAATAGAGCAGATAACCTCGAGTCAAACCACGACTCGCTAATTCGAGAACCTCTCTCTGAAAGTCCTTGTCCTTCGGAAGCCCGGCCTTCAAGAGACGTTCCTGGTAAGTGAGCGCAGAAACTTGCAGCGCCACACGATAAAACTGTTGCATATCTTCGGCGGAGCGATACTCCCGCCAATCCGCCCGGCCACCAGAGGACTCCGCGAATTTCCTCACCTTTCGCCGTAGAGTGTTGCGCGATTTCGAGGAAAATTTGCGCAGGTACTCCTCAAACGAAGACTGCATCGCGATGTAGAAGCGCTGGTATTGCGTTGGCACGTACTGGATCGAATCGGGAAGGAGGCGCAGATGCGGTGGAGCTTCTCGCACTGGCAGGGAACGCACGAGGAATCCATCTGCCGTCGGAGGGATCTGTTCGATAGCCATCGCGGCCTGTTCCGGATTTCCTAACAGGTCCGTAAAATGCGCATCCAGGGTGAACATCGAGAACTGCGTAGCGAAGAGGCGAATTTCCCCCAGTAGGAATTTCAACTCGACGCGCTTTTCGCTCCAACGGCCTTGCGCTAGAGAATGATCCGAGTGAGCCATAGCAATCCCGCGGCTTTCGGTTGGTATCCCTTGGTGGCATGGCGCCTGGCCGGAGAGGTCCACCCCGATGGCAAAGTCGCCGCTCTCCTTGGGTTGGCAGTAAGCGACTCTTCCTTCTGACCGAATGCCATTCCGCAGAAAGGTAACCAGCACGCGAGTTCCAGCTAGCCAGCGCCGCACGGCGGTAACGCGTGCACCGTGTAGACTCACGTTCTCACTGAGCGTCATTTCCTTAGGCATAGATTCGCCTGGGCGAAAGCTGCGCCGCCAGTATCGTCGGGATACGCTTGTGGGATCGCCCGTCGGGCCGACGGGTTAGAACGAGCGCGAGCATAAACCTTGAAGACCTCCCGGACTGGCAGGATGCCCCAAGCGTCAACTGCCTCTACGTAATAGCACTCACATCACCTAAAATCAATACAGTATTTACTCTAAGAGGGGGGGGTTGAACATCTTAAAGCGAAAACGGTAATTGTGCAGACGGCCAACGAGTAGCGCGATTGCCGCAGTCGTCGATACACACTTGCGCAGCTTGCGAAGCAGGGCACTTCGCATTCTTCTTGCCGATGCGGGAGCAGAACTCTCGATTGGGCTCTCCCCAACAGAAGGAATTACCTCTAATTTAACCTCGTATTGCGCGAGGGCCTCCTAGTAGACATCCGCAAGTTTGTGTGCTGGGACCCGCCGGCAGCATCCGGCTGGAGGCAGCGCCAGACGCCTGCCAGTGCCCATCGCGCTGTTATCTTCGCGCGCAGGATCTCCAGGTGAAGTTCTTGCCCCAAAGGCTTAATTTGTGCCCTGAACCGCGAAGAGGTCCTGTAATTGGTAATACGTATTGAGAAAGACGCTATCGATGAGGCACAGGTGGAATGGAACCGACCAGCGGATCTCCTGGTGCTGACCTAGATCTCTGCTAACGCTGATCGCTAGATTGTTCCCTGATATCATCGAGGACAGAACTCAACTCTCGCCTGGGGACGGGCGTAGCGAAATCTGAGGAATGGGCTTTTCAGGAGGACAGACTAATGAGTAGGGTTAACCGTGCAATTCAGTATGGAGTGGTGCCGACCGGAACGGCAAAGACCATATCTGGCTTGCAACTGCTCACCGCAATTATGGAGGGTACGCTACCTGCGCCTCCCATTCAAAAGGCCCTGGATTTTCGTCTGGTGGAAGTAGCGCTAGGGCATACCGTTTTTGCTGGTACTCCGAAATTTGAATACTACAATCCAATCGGTTCAGTACATGGTGGATACACCGCCGCCCTCCTCGATTCGTGCATGGCCTGTGCGGTGCACTCTACGCTTGAAGTGGGATACAGCTACGCGACACTAGAAATTAAAATCAACTATGTGCGCGCAATGACCACAGACACAGGTGAGGTACGCGCAGAAGGAAAAGTCATCAATTCAGGAAAGCGAATTGCTACGGCAGAAGGGCGACTTTTTGATTCCGTGGGAAAGCTATATGCACACGGAACCACAACGTGTCTCATCCTTACTCTCTAGACCCTGACCGCGAGCACCAGTTGCCCACCTTCCTAAGAAAACGGAGCAAAGACCTACTGCTGGTTACCAGTAGCCGGCGGCGCGGAAACGAGCCATGAGCCATTATCTCGGCTCGGTTTGCGGTTTCATTGGAGGTCTGAGTGCGAAACGGTTGAGCGGACTCTTTGCGCTTAATCTCCAATCATGTGACTACGCCTGTAGGGCTAAGGTCCGCTACGAAGTTAGCGTGGACCGGGTTGGATGCCGATTCGTGAGCCGTCAAAGAAGTTCGAGAGCGAGAGCCTCAATCGTTCATGGACTGCGGTTCACTTCTCTGCTTTGACTTGAACCGTCAGGTGAGTCGACCGATACCATTCAAAGGTTCGGGTTAGCCCTTCCTCGAAGCTGACCTGCGGATTGTAGCCGAGGAATTCTCTTGCTCGAGAAATGTCGGCTTGGGAATCACGGATGTCGCCGTCGCGAGGGGGGTCGTATTTTGCTTCGAGAGTCTTCCCGGTGATCTTCTCGAGCGCGCGCAGGACCGCGTTGAGGGAGGTACGGCCTCCTGTGCCCACGTTGAATACTTTCCCTGATACGTTTGGTGCTTCGCACGCAAGAAGATTGGCCTGAACCGCGCTCTCGACAAAGGTGAAGTCCCTGGTCTGTTCCCCGTCACCAAAAACTACCGGTTGGGTGTCCTCCAGAAAGGCAGTACAGAATTTTGCGAGCACGCCAGAATAGGGTGAGCCGGGATCCTGTCGCGACCCAAAAATATTGAAGTATCGGAGCGCGACGTTTTCGAGGCCATAGCAGCGGCCAAAGGCCTGCCCCTAGAGTTCGCCGACGTACTTCGTCACGCCATAGGGCGAAATCGGCTGCGGCTGCATCGTTTCGATCTTCGGCAGTGTCGGAGTTTCGCCGTAGGCCGAAGAAGAAGCGGCAAAGACCAAGCGCTTGACCTTCAACTCCTTTGCGGCAACCAGGACGTTCAGAGTGCCATCAATGTTGATCTTGTTCGTCTCGATGGGGTCCTTAACGGAGCGCGGGACGGATGTGCGGGCGGCAAGATGCAGAACGTACTCCACTTCGTACATGGCATTGCGCACGACCTCGATGTCCGTGATGCTGCCTTTAATGAACCTGATCTTGCTGCGGATTTCGGCGAGGTTGTCTTCCTTGCCGGAAGACAGGTCATCCAGAACAACAACGCTGTGGCCGCGGCGGACCAGTTCGTCGACCGTGTTTGAGCCGATAAAACCTTCGCCCCCGTAACGAGGTAGCGCATGCGGAAAGTCTTCTGTTTCTTGCGCGTTAAGCCCAATCAAAAATAAAAAGTGTCCGAGAATACTCTGTATATCGGCCACTCTTACCTCTTGCATTGGGTTTCGCAACGCCAGCATCTTTTGCCGGGCGCAAATAGCCTTGAGTCCCAATAGGCCAGTGCCGAAAAGCAGTAAGCTGACGGGCTCAGGAGTTACGGTTGGCTTTCTCTTTATCGGTTTCCCCAATTCCAAAGTGTTACTGCCGATTCCCGCAAAAGCCGCAATACCCGGTACGGCGCCTGGGGCGTGAAAATCCCCCGGACCGCTGGCGTTCGCGGAGAACGTTCCCACAAGCACCACGGGCAACAACCATCGAAAACGTTTGATCGACATTCGGGACAACCTCCGTAGTTCACTTGAGTAGACTTACCGCTTCGCGTTCCTCCTTTATTGCAATCTGCGTGCCAACCGTGAGCTTCACCTAATATCTTGTAGATCAAAGACTTGCGCGCACAGCCGTGTAGTGGATTTGCCAATCCATGGAACGTTTTTTGAGATAGCCGGCAAAACCTTAGACTCTGCCAGTCAGAGGTAATCGCGCCGAGCAGAATCCCATTGGCAGGATTTGTCTTAGCGACTTGGCTTTCCTTTTTTGTCAAAGGCTTCAGACTCCAGCAAGTTCCCCAAACCGCACCATTCTTGGTTGGGCACACAGTTGGCCCGACCAAACAGACTGAAGGGGGTGAATCTGCCGAGTCGTGAATGGGGGACCCAATCTGTCAGTTCTGTCAGGTCTTTTCTTCTCTCCAGAGACTCTCGCCTGGTCCAGACGGCCTCAGGATGACGCTCACGCTGATGCGACGGGCGCATCGAAAGCTCCGTGTACCCAGGGAGGACAGCCGATCCGTTCGGCAAGGATACTGTACTAATTCTGTCCCAAGACCAACCTGTTTGATGCAATCTCCGCTGTTAACGTCCTTGTGATATTGAAATAGGCTAGAACGGGTCCCTCCCCTGAACTCGCTAGAGACACACCAAATCGTCGAAAAATCGAATCTGCGTTAGGAGCGACCTTGAAAAACTATCTCATCATTGTCTTCTGTTGTATGACTACAGTTTTTGCACCTCAAGCACAGCCGCAAACTTCCACAACAGAGCTTGTGATAGGTGCACACTGGGACGATGGGACCTATGTCCAAGGAACAGTGACCCTTGGCCAACTGACCGTTTCAGGGCCAGACTTCGTGATTGCCGCAAAGACCTTGTCGAATGGCTGGACCAACGTTTCTGAGCCTTTGCGCGCGGCGACCATGTATAACGTAACTCTTCTTACCGCCGCTGGTCCGCAACTTGTGAAGTATCCGATCACCACCGCAATGATCAATCCGGGAAACCTCAAGCGGGCCGAGATCGACCTGATTTTTCGCAGAGCCGACAACTCCTTGAAATCTGCTAACGTTACCGTGTCGATGGCGTTTTAGCTGGGCTCTGCACTGTTGGCATTTTTTGTTCGAGACTTGCCGTTGAATTCTTTCGGTAGTCGGGCGTCTGTTCGGAACAACTTTCCCAAATCGCTTGTTTTGGAAAGCATTCGTCGAGCAGAGGCCGTTGACGGTGCATGCGCAATTCAGGAGCGTGCAATGACACGATGATCTCTATGACCTGGTTGGCGCAAATCGCACGATCTGGGCCGCCACTGAATCTCTCTACAAGAAAGTCTTAGCACATGAAGATCTTCGCCACTTTTTCGAGGGCACCGATATGGCCAACTTGCGTGCCCGGCAAAATATGTTGAACGACGCACACTTTGATAGGTTTCTCAAACTTTTTCGTTCCGCGCTAGATGAGATGGGGGCGCACCCGTAACGGCAGAAAAGGTGATGAAGCTTCTGGAAAGCAAGCGCGCCAAGGTCCTGAATCGCTGAGACGGTTGGAATCCTGACACTCTTCCAACGATCCTTTGAACAGATCGACAATTTACAGACCTACTTTATGAAGATCTTCCCAAAATTACCTGTTCTGGGGCACCTCTGAGCGCGCCCATATGCGTTGAGCGTGAGGGATTTAGGCGCGTGATTCTAGCGAAGTTATTGAAAGAGTGTTTTGTGCCCTGGAAGCGTGCCGGCACCCCGAGGATTGCTCTGATCAGATCATCCAGCCAATGGTTTGCCGGAAGACCGGTAGACCGTAAACGCGCGAGAAGAAAAACAGGTGAAGCTAGGAGGACAGGAGAGGAGTAAAGACCAGGGGCTGTTCCTACGAATGCGCAGAGCCGCGGCTACGCAGCGTGAAAGGAACCTGGCCCAGATCGTCTAAAGTCATCGCGCTAGCAAAGGCATAAGACCAAGTGAGCAATCGAGGACCCAGCGCGGTTCATCAGGTACGCCGACGCTCGCAATTTCATTTGCGCAGCTAGTGCGGAATGTGAGTGTCTAGCGTCAGAAGAATATTCTTGGTGAATTCTACGGCGCGGTCTTCTGCCTTGCGTGGGCCTTCCTCGGATTCGTATGAAGTCAAAATGCGGACGAGAGCGCCATCCGTACGGTTAAGTCGCATGGAATCCGTTACGAGAAAGATTTTGGCCCAGTATTCGCTGGGCGTTACGCGTCCGTGAGCCTGGTACCAATACAATACCAGTATGCGCTCGGAGCCTTGTCCAACTAGGTAACGATTAACGGTCATGGATGTGCCGTCGTAGCCAGAAATCTGGATTTTGCCAGCCTGCAACGGTGTCCAGCCTGCGCCTGGCAAGCAATTCCGGGGTGAATGAATCGAATCACCTGACCGTTGCGAGGGGTAATAGGCCAAGAAGAGGTTTATGGGAATCTCAGTCCCTCGAGTGTAGTCGCGATCCAGGAAGTCGCCCTTGCCGAGAACTGCGAGCTCTTCTGGAAGCAAGGGGATGTCAGTACCGACCCAGCCGTCAATACGAGTGGGAAATGAGGAGAAATCCCGATGCGGCGGCACTATTTCGCGGTTAGCTCTGGCATTTAGGAGTCCAACCGTCAATATCATAATTAGCGTTATGGGTAAAAAGTTGCGCCAGGGCGCAAGTAGCTTCATACAATCCGCCGGGATTGCCGGAAGCGATCGGTCCAACCAAAGGCTGAGTGCAAAAGCATGAGCAGCAGGAGCGAGAGAGCAAAGACGACAACCCCAGAAAAGGTGTGAAAGAAACCTTCAGCCTTATCGGGACTCCAGTACTCGCCGATGACTCCGCTCCCCATGATGCGCAGGCCGTTCGCCCCGATAGCCACAGGAATTGCGGCCAGCACAATCCAGACTCTTCGCACAGAGCTAGGCTCTTTGAGGTATCCGTAGATAACCGCGATGGTGATCAACGAAATGAGGAAGCGCAAACCACTGCAAGCCTCCGCTACATCGAGCGCGAGGGAGGACATTTGGATAACGTTGCCTTCGCGCACTACAGGCACGCCAACGAGAGTAAGAAGTGAGCTGCCCAGACGTGACGCCACGAATTGGAGCGGCAGAGAGATTTCATTGAAGATGATTGCTGGCAAAGGAATCATGAAGAAAAGAACAGCCCAAGGGAACAAGAGCACTCGAAAAAAGCTCCATCCCCGGAATTGAACTACGAGCCCCGCCAACACAATCAGAAGGGAGGCGCGGGACAAGAAATTTTCTGCTCCCAATACACCCAACGCCAGGATACCCATCCCTGCAAGAGTAATCAGAAACCCTGACCAACTTGGTGTCGAATGGAGGCCTCGGAGTCGGTCCTTCATTTTCCACATTACCCAAGCGCAAAAGAGTGGAACCACAAAACCGTGCGAGTAATTGGGGTCGTGCCACCACTGTCCAGCCAGATTGGTTAGAACAGAAATGTAGAGTGCTCCAAGAGGAACGCCGAGCAGACACAATTGGATCAACCCCTGGGTGGTAGGGCTAAACATATTGTCGTTGTTGCGTGGGAACTCCCGGAACTAGGATTCATCTAGGACGGCTAGGCCTCATTCCGGTTTGTAATAGTTGCAATTGCGCTGCCAAAATTAGACCGTCGACGTCGAAAGGTTATCCCTTGCGAACACGGAAGGATCACCGAAATCTGGCTTAACTTATTTACAATGAATGACTTGCTATAGACTTCAGTCTCCCCGGCGCTAGTTTTGCGGCATACAAGGCGTTTGTTCACCAACTTCTGCCAGTTAGGAGTCTCTGAGTCCCAGTTAGATGGAACATTAGGGAACTTCCTTAGACTCTTTCAATAGACTGGGAGGTCCATGACAACAACATAGCAGCCTGCACGTTCACTAAACCACCTTTTTTCAATTACTTACCCCATGTCCGGTGGGGTTGGCTTACCCAAAAAGTGCTGGCATCTTTCTTGCACCAGGCATGGCGTGGTTCGAATATTCAATTCCTATGTACCAGCCCGCTCGCTCATCATGCTCTTGGGAGAGATTGCAGTGGTCTGTCTCTCTTTTGCGTTAGCGATCCTCCTCTCCTTTGGTGGGGAAAGTGGGGCCGTATTCATCAATCAGCAGGCCATTCTCAAGATTCTAGGAGTTGCAGCTCTCGCTTTCCTTTGCTCCCATTACCTCGAGCTGCACGACCTACGACGGTTAAATAGTCAGGGCCAGATTCAGTCTCGTATCCTGATGTTGGTAGGGATCCTATCTTTTATACTAGCAGCGGTCAGTTATGTTTTTCCGGGCTTTAAGGTTGGGCGCTTCGTATTCTTAACCGGCCTATTCATCTTGGCTGTCGCCTGGATGTCCTGGCGATGGGCGTGTGTCCGCCTAATTTCTCTCCGGGCGCTAAGAGAGAAAGTGTACCTTTTAGGGAACGGGGAGCGCGCGCTCCGAATCCGCGAGGCTATCGAATCGCGTTCTGAGCTCGGAATGGATCTAGTTGGTGTTACAAGCTGTGATAATATAAACTTAAATAATATATCGCTTGCAGAGACGTTAAAGAATCTTGGGGATCGGCGGGCAGTTGATCGAGTGATCGTCGCGCTAGCGGACCGTAGATCAGTTATGCCTGTGACTGAACTATTGGATATCCGCCTCCGTGGAATACGAGTGGACGACGGAACTTCGATTCTCGAGAAGGTAACCGGGAAAATCGAAATTGACGAATTGCATCCGAGCTGGCTAATCTTTGGTGACGGATTTCGCTTGACCCAGCGCCACTGGTTTCTGCGGCGAAATATCTCAACGCTGCTCGCGTTGGTGCTTTCCATACTCACTCTACCTTTGATTCCAATTATCGCCTTGCTTATTAAGCTCACGTCTCGGGGACCCGTACTTTATCGACAAAAGCGCGTGGGTTTGCGAGGCCAGGTTTTTGATTGTTTCAAATTCCGCACCATGCGGAGCGATGCCGAAGCGGATAGCGGTCCCACTTGGGCCAGCGATGATGATCCTCGGATCACGCGATTCGGAAAGTTCCTGAGAAGGTCACGTTTGGATGAGATTCCACAAATCTGGAACGTATTGCGTGGAGACATGGCATTCGTGGGCCCCCGCCCTGAGAGACCGGAGTTCGTGGCGAAGCTCAGCCAGGAAATTCCCTACTACAACGTGCGACATGCGGCTCGCCCAGGAATCACCGGATGGGCCCAAATTAACTATGGTTACGGATCGTCTGTCGAGGAAGCAAAAGAGAAATTACGTTTTGATCTTTATTACATTCGCAATATCTCTGTGACTCTCGATTTGTTGATCGTGTTTTACACCCTTCGGGCCGTGATCATCGGCCGGGGGGTGCGGTAAAGATCGGCAGTCCATCCGTCGACCAGCACCCTGGAGGGCACCTCTGGAGCTAACGATCAAAAGATGTTGAAGATATGACCACAGAAATCAAAAGATCATTGAAAGTCCTGGTGTTGGACGAAGAAATCCCGTTCCCACCGGATTCAGGAAAGCGCATCCGCACCTGGAATCTGTTGAAACGGCTAGCTAAGAATCATACCGTTCATCTTCTATGCTATGGCCGGCCGGAAGATGCCTCTTGCGCGGCTCTCCGGTCGGAAGGTGTAGTGTTACACCTTGTGGAAGCTCCGAGAACCTTGAAGGGCTTTGCTCTCTATATCCGGCTCTTGGCGAATCTGTTCTCTCGTTATCCTTTTTCTGTGACTAAGCATTACTCTCCCCGCTTTCAAAAAACGCTAGACGATCTGCTGAGGAGTGAGAACTGGGACCTTGTACAGTGTGAATGGACACCATACGCAAAGTTCGTTTCCAAGGTCAATGTTGCGACATTGATCGCCAGTCATAACGTGGAATCCCAGATTTGGCAAAGACGGGCGGAAAACAGCGACGGGTTCATCAAGCGAGTTTTCTTTCGCTTGCAGGAATGGAAGATGGCTTGGTTTGAACGCCGTTGCTTGCGCCAGGCAGGAGCGGTAACCGCGGTGACCGAAGCCGACGCCCAGATGATGAAAAGTTGGGGCGTCGAACGAGTCACGGTGGTTCCGAACGGCGTTGATCTCGAGTTTTACGATTTGGCACCAGAGCGCGAGAACAAGAACGAAATTCTCTCCATCGCCTCGCTAGATTGGTTTCCCAACGCGGATGCAATTGATTACTTCACGCGAGAAATCCTGCCGTTGATCCATGTCAGGAGGCCCGATGCGATCCTTCGCGTAGTAGGGCGCCGACCGCCAGAGTGGTTGAAACGGAAACTCTCCGAATTGCCGGGAGTCGAGTTCGTGGGAGAAGTTGACGACGTCCGACCGCACCTGGCGCGCGCCACCGTGGTGGTTGTGCCCTTGCGTATCGGCGGGGGAAGCCGCCTGAAGATCCTGGAAGCCTTAGCGGCTAGAAAAGCCGTGGTATCCACTTCAATCGGAGCGGAGGGTCTGGAGTTAGAATCCGGGAAACACCTGCTGACGGCAGACTCCCCGCATGAATTCGCCCGGCGGATTACCGAACTTTTGGAATCACCGCTGGAACGGCGAGAGTTGGGTGAGAAGGGAAGGAAATTGGTTACCCAATGCTTCGGCTGGGACGGAATCGCCAGAGGGCTAGAGGCCGTCTGGTTGAGAACCGCGCAACTCAGGGCAGACAGCAGTCCGAGCCGCCCGCGTATCATGCATTTGCGCGCAAGCAATTTTGTAGGCGGACCTGAAAAACAAATTCTGCATCATGCAGTAGATATTCGGGATTTTGGGTTTGATGTGTGGATAGGATCCTTCCGCGACGAGCAGGCCCGGCCAGAAATACTGCAAAGCGCAGCGGAAAACGGTTTGCCCGTTTTTGAAGTGCGGCGGGCCGGGCGGTTCGATCCACGCGGGATCTTTGAAGTCGCAGCATTTCTAGAGCGAGAGAAAATTCAAGTACTTTGCACGCACGGATTCAAAGCGAATGTGATAGGCGCGTTAGCAAAGAAAATTGCTGGAGTCCCACAAATCGCTTTTTGCCGAGGTTGGACAGCGGAGACACGGAGCGTTCGGTTCTATGAGTTTCTGGAACGCTGCTTGCTAGCGCTGGCCGACGAGATCATCTGCGTCTCCGAGACTCAAGCGGAGTACTTCAGTTCGAAGCACTTTCTGCAGCCTCGCGTGCGCGTTGTGCACAATGCGTTGCTGGACAGTGTCGATACTGCGCTGGATTGCAATCGCGAAGTTTCGAAGATAGAGCTAGGATTTTCGCCGAAGACCCGGCTAGTTGGAGCAGTCGGCCGGCTGAGTATCGAGAAGGGACAGCGGTACTTAGTTGAGGCGGCGCCTGCCTTGCTACGGGAATTCAAGGATTTGAAAATCGTGCTGCTGGGCGAAGGGCGGGAGCGTTCGAACCTGGAAGTACTCATAGGCCGACTGGGATTAAGCGAAGTGGTGGTCTTACCGGGCTTTGACAAAAATGTCGCGCGTTGGATGCAGGCCTTCGATGTGGTAGCAAATTGCTCGCTAACCGAGGGCATTCCAAACGCGATTCTCGAGGCCCTGGCCGTTGGAACACCGGTCGTGGCGACTGCAGTCGGAGGAGTACCGCAGTTGATTAAAGATAGGAAAACCGGCCTTCTCGTGGCGCCGGGCGACGCAGACGCTCTTGAGCGCGGAGTGGCAGAAGTTTTGCGAGACCCGCAACTTGCGCATGAAGTCGGACAAACTGGGCGGGCCTGGGTGCGCACTCGTTTCTCAGCTTCCGGTCAGCGCGATGCGCTTCTTGCAATCTATCGGGAGAGATTAGGAAAATACGCTGCCCTGGCGAATCGATCTGCGGAACACGCAACCTCACAAGCGCCGCCAAATACTCCACCCAACCTGGGCCGGCCCGTGGAATTCGGATCGGTGCCGTTTATCACGATCGTAATCCCGGTACGGAACGAAGAAGCCCACCTGAAAGCAGTTCTGCAAAGCTTGCTCGACCAGGAGTACCCGCGAGACCGTTATGAAATTCTGGTTACTGATGGTAATTCGGTTGACGGCACTGCCCGCATTGTTGAACAGATCAAGAATGCTAGCGTGACGCGCGTAAAGATACTTCCAAATCCACTCCAGCTATCGAGTGCCGGCCGTAACGTTGGCGTGAGACACAGCGCAGGAGACCTGATTTTCTTTGTTGACGGTCACTGCCATATTCCAAGCAAGACCTTGCTGCGAGACGCGGTCACTTTGTTCGAGAAGACCGGAGCTGATTGTTTGTGCCGACCTCAGCCGCTACATATGGGAGAAAATGATTTTTTCCAGAAGGGCGTGGCACAAGCGCGCGCGACGGCGCTCGGTCACGGAAGAGACTCTACAATTTTTGACCTGACGTACGAAGGACCTATCAATCCTTCAAGCGCAGGCGCTTTGTACAGGCGTAGTGTCTTCGATCGCGTCGGCCCCTACGACGAAAGTTTCGACGCTGCTGAAGATGTAGAATTCAATCATCGAGTCTTTAAATCGGGTTTGGTCTCCTACATAAGCCCGCGACTGGCGATCGAATATCAACCGCGAGAGAATTTTGGTGCGCTGTGGGGGCAAATGGTGCGCTACGGAAAAGGGCGGTGCCGACTTATCAAAAAGCATCATGATGCGTTCTCGTTCAGCCAAATCATTCCGACAATGCTGCTGATTTGGCTGTTGCTAGGCGCACCGGCATCATTGCTCTCGAGACCATTTCTTATGGGTTTCGGTTTTTCGCTGGCGATTTATGCCGCGACTCTTCTCTTCTTTTCGTTCAGGATTGCATGGCGTCATGGTTTCGCGCTGCTGCCAATTACTCCAGCCATTTTTCTCACAATCCATCTTGGGTTGGGCGCCGGATTCCTAGCAGAGGCGGTGAGGTGGGGTGGGGGCAAGGGCCACCCTGAAAAGACGGGTTCCGCGGTCGGGTCGGGCAATGCGAAGCCGCTGAAACCACCGTATTCGATTCAGACGTAGCGTTATACGGGTCTATGACGTGCCGCCGAGTAGTAAACTACGTTATGTGCCTGGCGTCTGGTTCAACGGCGTTATGTGCCGATTGGGGGAAATGTGTTTCCACTCTTCCTTACGATGTGCCTGCGAGGCCAGATAAATAAAGGATAGTAAGTCATTATGTATCAATACTTTAAGAGAAGCCCAAGCCCAACCTGAATGGGTCCCAAGCTGCAGTGTAGTATGCTGAAGCTGAGTTTGTTCATGCCACTATATCCGCACGACAAGTCTGGTCCTTTGCCGAACGCGATTTCAGTCGACGTGGAAGATTATTTTCATACAGAGGCGATGAGCAAAGCTGTGTTGCGAAGCGATTGGGACAAAATGCCGGGTCGTGTCCAGCGAAATACTGAACGGCTGTTTGAGCTCTTTGCGGCCAAGAAAGTTCGCGGGACATTCTTTTTTCTTGGTTGGGTTGCGGAACGGTATCCTGGATTGGTTCGGCAGGCACGGGAACTCGGCCACGAGATCGCATGTCACAGCTATTGGCACCGCCCAATCTATACTTTATCGGCGGCGGAATTTCGAGAAGATCTGCACCGGGCTAAAGCCGTGATTGAGGATGCCGCCGGAATCAAGATTAAAGGTTATCGCGCGCCCAGCTTTTCCATGACTCACGGAACTGAATGGGCGGCGGAGATACTCGCTGAAACCGGGTTCACTTACGACTCGAGTATACACCCGGTTGCGCACGACCTATACGATAACCGCAATGCTCCTCGTCACCCATTTCGGGTTGCGGGGACGTCCCTGGTTGAAATCCCCATCTCGACGGTTCGAATGGGCAGCAGGAACTTTCCGTTTGCTGGCGGCGGGTATTTCCGTTTGCTTCCGTATGCGTACGTCCACTGGGCGATTCGAAAGTTCAATCGGGTTGAGAAACGCCCAATTGTTTTCTATCTTCATCCATGGGAGATTGATCCGGAACAACCGCGGCTACCGGCGGGGCAAAAGTCGAGACTGCGCCAATATACTGGTCTCGGAAAAACAATGAGGAACCTTGGGCAACTCCTGGAGGAATTCTCGTTTGCGCCAATATGTGATGTTTTTTTCGAGGAGGCAGCAGTGCTGCCCCGAGCCAGCGGGATTGCCCAAGATTAATTAGATCTAGTTGACTGTAACAGCCATTTATAGACTATAATCGCGACCATGAGAGACGCCATCACGTTGTCGAATTCGGAGCTTATGGAACTGACGCGACGCGCCAATAGCCGGACGGATCGGGCGGAAGATTCTCGACGGGCGCGGCTGATCTTGCTGCTAGCCGAGGGCCATACGTGGGATGAAGTGTCCGAGCGCATCGACTGCAGCCGGGGTTTTGTCGCCAGCTGGAGCAAACGATTTACCGAGCAGCGCATCGCGGGGCTCTACAGCCGGCATTTGGGACAAGTCGCCACCGTGCTCACCCCGGAACTGGAAGCACGGATTCTCGAGGCGACCCGGCGTGCCCCGACCGGTGGAGCAACCCACTGGAGCACGCGCAAACTCGGAGCGCATTTGGACGTCAGCCACATGATGGTGGCACGGGTGTGGCGTAAGCACGGACTCCAACCGCATCGCATGGAGCGCTACATGGCCTCGAACGATCCGGATTTTGAGAAGAAGGCCGCTGACATTATTGGGTTGTATCTGAACCCGCCGGCACATGCCGCGGTGTTCAGCGTGGATGAAAAGACCGCCATCCAGGCCCTGGATCGCAAAGATCCGGTTCTGCCGCTGTCCCCGGGACGCGCAGAACGGCACGGCTTTGAGTACTTTCGCCACGGCACCTTGTCGCTGTATGCCGCTTTCAACACCAAGACCGGCCAGGTGCTCGGTAAAACCGCGGCGCGGCACACCTCGGCCGAGTTCGCCGCGTTCCTCACCGACATTGTGATCGATCAGCCCCGCGGCAAAGAGATCCATGTGATCGCCGACAACCTCTCTGCTCACAAGAGCAGGCCGGTCACGGACTTCCTGGCGGTGCATCCCAAGGTT
>WNFO01011869.1_pt1 | contig 16391 bp, 12 predicted proteins | sample 5400251 | NCBI WGS metagenome assembly WNFO01 (sample SAMN13153354, study PRJNA577476) | soil metagenome | isolation source: 100 cm saprolite under Madrone tree | place: USA:California | collected 2016-06-14 | reverse complement strand
ACGACCCGGCCAGCCACGACTTCAACAAGGATCTCTACTGCTCCGGGGTGCCGGCCCTCTTCGCGGGCCTGATGGTCTTCAACGCGGACTTCGTGTCGGTGCCGTGGATGGCGAGCAAGGTCGAGGGCAACAAGGACGGATCGGTGTGGACGTTTACTATCCGGAAAGATAGTCGTTGGTCCGACAACTCGCCGGTCTCGGCGCGCGACTTCGAGTGGTCGTGGAAGCGCCAGCTCGACCCGGCGAGCGCCGCCCCCTACGCCTCGTTCCTGTACGATATCAAGAACGGGGAGGCCTACAACAAGAAGCAGATCACCGACGCGAGCCAGGTCGGGGTCCGCGCCAAGGATGACTGGACGCTCGAGGTGACCCTCGACGGGCCGCGCGGCTACTTCCCGGTGCTCGCGGCCTACCTGGCCGCGCTGCCCGCCCACCGCGGCGCGGTGGAGAAGTTCGGCGACAAGTGGACGGAGGCCGGCAACATCGTCAGCAACGGCCCCTTCACCCTCGAGGCGTGGGAGCACAACAAGCAGATCGTGCTCAAGAAGAACCCCCACTACTTCGGGGCCAAGGACGTGCACCTCACCCGGGTGGTGATCCCGATCGTCCCGGTCGCCTCCGGCTCGCTCCCCTACGAGAACAACGAGCTCGACATGACCGCGCTCCAGTCCGGCGACCTGAAGCGGCTGCAGTCGGACCCGCGCATGGGCAAGGACGTGTTCCGCTTTCCGTTCCCCGGCACCTGGTACCTGCTGCCCCAGACGACCAAGCCGCCCTTCGACAATCTCAAGGTCCGCAAGGCGGTGGCGCACGCCATCGACCGGGAAAACGTGGTCAAGGTGAGCCAGGGCTTCGCGATCCCGGCGTGGTCCATGATCCCGCCCGGCTTCCCGGGCGCCCTCGACGACGCGGGCATCAAGGCCATCCAGCGCTACGACAAGAAGGCCGCGCTCGACGCCCTCAAGGGGACGGCCTACGAGGGCGGCAAGAACTGGCCCAAGATCACGCTGAGCATGCGCGAGGAGGGCCTGGGCTCCAAGCCGCTAGCCGAGGCGGTCCAGGCGGTGCTGCTCGACACCCTCAACATGAAGACCGAGCTGGAAGTCCTCGAGCAGCGCGTGTTCCGCGAGCGGCTCTGGAAGCAGGATCTCCAGTTCGTGTGGATCCGCTGGTTCATGGACTACCCGGATCCGCACAACGAGTACTTCGACACCTTCTACGGTAAGAAGACCACCGGCAAGCGGCAGGCCTGGGTCAACGACGCCTTCGACAAAGAGCTCGAGGCGGGCCGCGACACCCGCGACCCCAAGAAGCGCCTCGAGCACTACAGGAAGGCGGAGGAGATCATGCAGCAGGACGTCGGCTACGTGCCGGTGGCCTGGGTGGTGCGCTACGCGGCCAAGAAGCCGTGGGTGGGCGGACTCGAGAAGAACAAGGCGGGCGAGTTCGTGGTGGACGGCAACATCTACGTCGACATGCTGCAGCACATCTACATCACCGAGAAGGGATAGTCGGAGCCTTCCGCACGCCGGCGGCGGCCGCGCGCCTCCCGCGGACGCAGAGTCAAAAGGGGCCAGTCATCGTCGAGTCACCAACTACGACCATCATGGCGCACGAACGTGATCATGTGATCGTCACCCCGCACGGTTGGCTTGACATACGTGTAGGAGAGCGTTGACGTGGCACCCCACGTGATCGCGCGGACTTGTCCAAGCGGGGAGCAGGCTCGGCGCCGGGGGGAGTGTCCCTCTGGGTGGTTACGGGCGGCGAGCGGCCCAAGGATGCGGGATCAGCCGAACTGGCGCCACGCGCAGGGCTCCTGTTGCCCATTGCGAATGGGCAGCATGGGCGGGGAGGGCGTTATGGCGCGACTCTCCAGCCTGAGACGGAGGAGAAATGGGTCCATATCGCAAATCCCGGTCTACTACGACACCGTGGTCGGCAGCGAAACGGCGCTGCGCTTCCTGATCGATCAGGTCGGCGTCGAGCGCGTGGTGCTGGGCAGCGACTGGCCCTTCGTGCCGTGGCACCCCTCGCCGGTCACGTGGCTGCAGGGCCTCAAGGCGCTGACGGAGGACGAGAAGGAGAAAATCCTCTGGCGCAATCTCGAAGCGCTGCTGAAGCTCTGAGCGCCCCTTACATGCCGAAGCGCTACGACTACACGACCGTGGACGTGTTCACCGACCGCGCGTTCGCGGGCAACCCGCTCGCGGTGGTGACCGACGCGGCCGGCCTCGACCCCACGCTGATGCAGGCCATCGCGGCCGAGTTCAACTACTCCGAGTCGACCTTCGTCCTGCCGCCCGAGGATCCGGCCCACACCGCGCGGGTGCGGATCTTCACCCGGCAGAACGAGATCCCGTTCGCCGGGCACCCGAACGTCGGCACCGCCTACACCCTCGCCCGGCTCGCCGAGCGGCGCGGCAGGCCGCTCGGGTCGACCGTCGTCTTCGAGGAGGCGGCCGGGCTCGTGCCGGTCGACCTGATGCGCGACCCCGCGGGCCACGCGGTCGGGGCGATCCTCACCGCCCCGCAGCCGCTCAGCCTGGATCAGAAGATCCCCGTGGCGGTGGTCGCGGAGTGCGTCGGCCTCGACGCCTCCGCGGTGCTCACCCGGTCTCACGAGCCCGTGGTCGCGTCCGTCGGCCTGCCGTTCGTGCTCGCGGAGGTGATACCCGAGGCGATCGGCGCGGCCAGATCAGACGTCGCCGCCATCGCCGGCGCCGCGCTGCGCTTCCCGTCCAAGTCGGGCCGCTTCTCCATCCACATCTACGCGCGCACGCCGGGCCGGGGCGACGGGGCCGATCTCCGGGCGCGCATGTTCTCGCCGCTCGGCGGCACCGGGGAGGATCCCGCGACCGGCAGCGCCAACGGCGCACTGATCGCGCTGCTGGCGAGCCTCGACCCGGCCACGGACACGGTCCTCACCCTCGACGTCCTCCAGGGCGTGGAGGTGGGCCGCCCGAGCTTCCTGCACGTGAGCGCAGAGAAGCGCGCCGGCGCGGTGACGCGCGTCCGCGTGGGCGGACGCTGCGCCCCGGTGATGGAAGGGACGCTGACCGTCTGACCGCTACGTGAAGGCCCCGGCGCGGTTCAGCTTCTTCATCAAGGCCTGCGCGCCCGTGCTGAACGTCGGCCCGCCGCCCGGCCGCGCGGCGGACTGGATAGCCTCCAGCTGCAGCTCGCGATTGGTGGCCCCGTGGTCGATGGCCCGGCGCTGGGCGATTAACGCCTTCCTTCCGGCCCCGGAAGGCCAGAATGCCGATGATCACCACTGAAGAGCCGCGAGCTCTTCGAACAACCGAAAGTGCCCGCTAAGGTGTTATTCGCAGATTGACTTCGGGCAACATCTTCGAAACCGCGCTCAGGATTGGAAGTCCGCGGCCCCCCCCCGTGAGCTGTCAATGGCTCTCGGGACCTAGACCCCCGAGCTGGCCCGCACCCAGAGGAGGGGAAGCCACCCGAGGCGGTTCAAGTCGACCGTGCTAACAGAAGCCGAGGTCAAAAGACCGTTTCCGGTTCTTCGACAGGCGCAACATCGAGCTTGACCACAATCCCGGCGTTGTCACTGCGTACGACCACGAAATCAAGCGTCTCGTTGGCGTCGAGATTCAGCTCCTGATGGGGCACATACGGTGCGAAGTAAACGAAATCGCCGGGACCCACTTCCGTCGCGAATTCGAGCCGCTCTCCCCAACGTATCTGGCTCCGACCTTTTACGACATAGACCGCAACTTCGTGACGGCCATGGTGATGCGCCCCGGTCTTCGCATTCGGTTGGAGAGTGACGGTGCCGATCCAGGTTTGTTGCCCCCCGGTTCCCGCGAAGTCGAACGCAGTTGCGCGTCCTGTTCCGGAAGGTCCGCGCATTGCCATATTGAGCGATTCGGCTCGAATAACCGTTATGCCCTCGGTTCGCCACTGTTTCGTCTGCGTCATTGTAAACTCCATCACGTTCGGGTCGCTGTTGGGTGATCGCTCAACGGGCCGACGAGCGGCTGAACCACGGCGGTGGCCTGACGATCATTCCGCCGTGGCCGCGTGCTCAGACCGCGAAGAGGCATCACGTGCCCGAAGACATTGGGCTAGGATATCTCCAGTCGCCGCAAGATGTCGCTTCAGGGCATGGCAGGCCCCTTCGACGTCGCGGGCCTTACATAGATCAAGAATCTGCCAATGCTCCCGCTGCGACTGTTCGAGGTGACCCGTTTCCTCCCAGGTAAAGCGCAGGTACCGCTCGAAGTTCAGTCGTAACGCCGCAATCAGAGCCAGCGTGCGCGCTTTGCCTGCCGGCGCGTAGAGCGCGTCGTGGAAGCGAGCATTGAGAGCAATAATTCGGTCGGTAGACTTGGCGATATCAAGTTCAGCCAGAAGACGGCCTGCTCCGTCCAAGTCGGCCTTGGCCATTCGCGGGATCGCCCACTCCAAGGCCTGCGCCTCGACGAGACTCCGCAGCTGCGTAATCTCCCAGGCCTCCTCTGCCGTCAGCAGAGCGACACTGACTCCACGACGAGGTTCGGCCTTGAGGAACCCTTCGGTTGCGAGCTGCTTGAACGCTTCGCGGACGATCATCTGGCTCACGCAAAAACGCGCGGCGACCGCGTCTTGCGTAAGGCGGTCGCCCCCGTGCAGCCTCTGCTGGAGGATGCCATCCCGGAGTGCGTCCGCCACGATCGTAGCGGCAGAGCGGCTTTCGACTGCTTCGTCCTGCAGTCGTTCAAGCGAAGATGAGCGCGACACGCCTTGGTTCCCTTTTGAGATCGATCCCTTGCATTGCAGGTGCGCCTCCGTGCGCAATTGACAAATGAACGATAAGCGATTATCGTTCATCTGTCAACCCAATCAACCAGAGGAACCCATGAGCCTCCAGCTTGCCAATTTCGACGCCGTGACCTTTGACGTGTACGGAACCCTCATCGATTGGGAGCCGTCCATCATGGCGTTTCTCCGCCGCTGGGCCGATCGGAATGGCGTGTCGGCTCCTGACAAGAACCTCCTCCAGGCGTTTGACCGCACTCGCGCCGAAATCCAGAAGGAACGCCCAGCGCCCCTTTATCCCGAGGTCCTGCGCCGATGCTTTAATCGGATCTCCGTCGAGTTCGGCGTCGCCGTCGACAAGCGGGACCAGCAGGTTTTCGCCACAGCGCCCCATCAGTGGCCGACCTATGCAGACAGCCACAAGGGACTGACGGCACTCCAAGCTTGCGTGAAGGTTGGTGCGCTTAGCAACATCGACAATGCGTCGCTGGAAAGCTCGTGCCGCAAGTTCGCGTTCCGCTTCGACCTCGTCGTCACCGCCGAGCGCGTCGGTGCTTACAAGCCGGACTGGCCGCATTTTCACACCGCTATTGAAGACCTTGCCACACTCGGTATTCCACGTGAGCGGATTCTCCATGTGGGGCAGAGCCTGCGCGCCGATATAGTGCCAGCCAACAAGCTCGGCCTGAAGTGCGTGTGGGTCAATCGTCCCGATCGATGGCTCGGTCTTTCTCGGGAAGGCACGTCCGAAGCTCGACCAGATCTGACCGTCTCGAGCCTCGATGAACTCGTTGCCGCTATTTCTCCTGGCGCGCGCGTGACAGCCTGAATAACACAACGCTTGCCAGATGCGCATAACCAGGAACGCCCCCGTGGCGCCGTCAACATAGTCAGAGGGGTCGTGACGTGGGAATCCTTGTCAGTCACATGGGTGACACAGACGCTCGCCACGGGCCGCACATCACCCCATTGGGTGCTGCCTTGTCGCGTATACGATCTTGAGCTTGAAGAGAGCGCTCGAAGTCCCCGCTGGCTTTCGCTTCCTATCGATTCCCTCGTCCGTCTGGCGACTGCTGAAATCGGGTTGATGCTCGAAGCGGGCGGGTGTCTAAGCGCGTGCCGTGAGCACAACGACGGCGGCGGTGGTGATTGGGCGGTCAATAACGGGATGTATCGCCGATTCGCCCAAGAGCGGGAACCGCATTCAGGATTGGAAGTCCTCCAATCGTCCGCAAACTCCGGCTGGGATACCCTAGGGCCGGCAGGTCGACCTTAACGCCAAGGCCCTTGTGAACTAGGTCGAAAGTCGCGCTTCCGTTGCGAGACACGGCTACGTCTTCCTTACTCTCTGCTTCCTCTTGTTGGGGACCTACTGCAAATGGCGCCCCGCCCGCAGGTATACGGAGGAAGAGCCACCTCTTCGGACGGAACATGAGCGAGACTAGTCTGGCTGCCAAGTTCCCTTCAGGAGCTCAGCGAACTGTTCGCAACCGTCCGGTTGTGAACACAGCTGTCTGGGACTTCCCGCAGCCGTTGCCGATGGCCAAGATGGCGACGACCGACGCGGGCGCCCGGAGGATGGCGCGCTCGGGCCGCGAGTAGGACGAAGTTGCTGCCCGCGACCAGTACGCGGCGTTCTCCGAGCTCTATTGCACGGTGGCCGTCCGTCCGAAGGGCAAGCCAGACAGCCGTCGGCCCGCTACGTCCATGTGGTCTACGACCTGACGGCTGAACATCGGAAGCGCTCCCGCGAGCCGCGCGGGCTTCGAGCCGCGCTAGGTATGATCAAGACTTAATGAAAGACAGTCTATAATGCTTATAAAGACCCGCCGATTCTGAGCCACTGTAACGCAGGGCCAGCGCGGCGAGACAGGAGCGCTGACCGGATGAAGCTCGTTAGGATCACGCGCAACAACGCCACCGTCATCCTCGGCATCACGCCCCCGCCGACGCCGCGAAACGGTGGGAGGCCAACGCCTAAGCGTGCGGAGCGCCCGGTCGGCGCGGCCGTCTTGAAGGCCGCGGTGGGACACCCCCTGGATGGAAAGCCTGCGTGAGCGACATGCCCGACGAGCCCATCGCACCGCGGCCGAAGTCACGCCTGAGAACAAAGAAACCAAAGAAGCGCCGCGGCACGCCCCGGCCTAACCTCGCCATCATCAACGCCCGCCGCCAGGAGGCCGCTGAACGCCGAGGGGCGCTCTTGCCCAGCACCGACCCATTCGCCCCACTCGGGATCGTCGATTTCTTTGACCGGTTCATTACAAAGAACGAGGCCGGGCAGTCGTTCAGCCTGGTCGCCTACCAGCGCGAGATTCTCGACCGCGCCTTCACCTTCGACGCCAAGGGCAAGCTCGCCTACACGAGCTACATCTACTCTGAGCCTAAGAAGAGCGGCAAAACCGCTGTCAGCGCGGGCGTCGCCACCTGGTGGGCCTATACCCAGGAGGCACCGAATCAAATTTTCATCGTGGCAAATGATTTGGACCAGGCGCAGTCGGTGACCTTCCAGACCATCTGCGGCCTCATCACGCGCAACCCGCTCCTTGCCACGCGAGCTAAGATATTCAAGAGCGAGATTCGGCTGGACAACGGGACGGTCATCAAGGCGATTGCGAATGATTACGCTGGAGCAGCAGGGTCCCGACATGGGCTGGTCGTGCACGACGAGATTTGGGGGAGCACGAGCGAGGCGAGTCAGCGGCTCTTCGATGAGCTCACCCCGGTCCCGACCCGTCGGAACAGCATCAGGTTCATCTCAACGTACGCGGGCTACGTCGGGGAGTCGGAACTCCTTTGGCGGCTGTACCTCGAAGGGGTGGGACCTGAGGAGCACCCAGACGGCAAGGGCACGCGGGTCCACCCCGAGCTCCCCATTTACCTGAACCGCGAGTCTAGGATGTTCACGTACTGGTCCCACATCCCCCGCATGGAGTGGCAGACTCCAGAGTACTACGCCGAACAGCGGCGGACCCTCCGCCCAGCCCAGTTCCTGAGGCTGCACGAGAACCGCTGGACCTCGAGCGAGACGCGGTTCATCACCGAGGAGATGTACGAGGCCTGCCTCGACCGGGAGCACCGGCCGATCCTGCCGAGTCACCCGACCCTCGCCCTTCACCGTATTTGGAAGCCCACGTCCGAGGAGACCGTGCGTCTCGAGGACGTCGTCGAGTACCTCCTCGAGCTCAAACGGCTGTATCGGGTCAAGACAATCGTGGCCGACCCGAACCAGATGCTGGGAGTGATTCAGCGACTCAAGGAGAAGAACCTCCCGATCCAGGAGTACCCGCAGACTACGGCGAACCTCACGCAGGCGGGCCAGGCTCTTTTTGACCTCGTGCGCGACAAAAATCTCCGCCTGTATCCGAACGCCGAGCTGCGCGAGCACCTGGTCAACGCCGTTGTGGTGGAGTCCCCGCGGGGTTGGCGGCTCGCGAAGGACAAGGCTTCCAAGAAGATCGACGCCGCGGTCGCCCTGGCCATGGCGCTGGTGGCCCTGCAGGAGCGGCCCGAGGGGTTCGCTCAGCAGCTCCTGGTGACCCAGCAGGACACCAGCGGGAACCTCTGGATTGACGGCAAGCGCGTCACCGATGGACGCAGCGGGATGAGCAAGGGCTATGCGGGACCCGATGCTGGGCTCGTTCACCCGCACGAGCGCGCCGTCGACATGAGATCCGAGTGGGATACGAAGCTGGGCCCGAGCAAGGCTGAACGCATGCGGGAAGCCTGGAATGACAACACGCCAGTCAAGCCGGACGCGGTCGACCCTTATGCTATGTGTGAAAGCTGCGGCGTGAAGGTTCCCGCCTCATTCCGGGCTCAGCACCACCGTGACAGCCCACGGTGTCAAGGGAAACAGTGGATACCATGCTGAAACCTGTCACGACCTTCGACCACGGCGCCTCGCCGTACCTGCCGATGCGGAAGGCATCCAAGCTGGCCTCGCAACTGGCCGAGCCCCCAGTCTGTGCGAACTCGCGTGGCACGGTCGGCGTCACCCAGGAACGTCTCCTCGCCCCAGCTAGAGGAGAGGGTCGTGGGGGCGGGCGGCCCCCAGGAATCGGAGCGCCCGTTCTTCGAAGGGGTCGCCGGAGCTCCGCTCACCTACATCTGACCCACTGGGGTCCTCAGTGACATAGGGTTCTCCCAGCAAGTCGGGCCCCCGCAACCATGAACGACGAGGGGATAGCGGACGCAGCAGCCACTAAGCTCTTTCGTTTATTCAGACTTCAGGAATTGGTTCCGCGGCGGCCTCCCTCTAGCACGCGGCGCTTCTGGCTGACGTCAGAATGTCGGGAGGTTCAGCTCACCGGAAGCGTTTTTAGCGCCCCGACAACTCCTCAAAGGCCTCATGTTCTTCCGTGAGCTCCACCCCGTCTCGGTAGAAGTAGCGAGTGCCCTCGATGCGAGGCGGTTGCCCATCGAGATGGACGCCGTACGCCAGATAGCCAATGCCAGTTCCGCTCGCATGGAGTTGCTGAAGGTCGTGCTCAAGTGTTACTGCGGTGCCGTCTCCCGAGTATGGGTTGGCCATCCAGCGGCTCGGATTTGCCGTCACGAACGCCTCGACCTGCTCGAACGTGTAGGCATTGAAGAACAGACGCTCGTCCGGCCTGTAGGGTAGGTAGACCGGCCACTTGTCGCGAGAGCCATAGTAGTCTCCGGCCGTCAACGAGCGGAGGTACGTCGCGATGTCCTGGTTCGTGATGCCGACTTCCTTCATCTTCGCCTGATCGAACCAGAGGTTGATGAACCCACCGCCGAGGCCAATCTTGGCACCGAACTTCTTGTCGATCATCTCGAGGAGCGTGCGCAGCGACAGCCGGTGGCCACCCGTCACCTCGGGCATTGGCATCATACCGTGGTCGGCAGTGATCGTGACCACGTAGTTGTCCTCGCCGACCCGAGCATTGAGCTTCTGGATGAGCCTACCAACGCAGGCATCCTGCTCTCGGAGCGCTTCTCGCGCCTCGAGACTCTCGAGGCCCCAGCGGTGCGCAGCGTAGTCCGTCGGTTTCAGGCCCATGTAAACGAGCGCGGTGACGTCATCTCGATCGATCGGCTCCCGGTCCATCATCAGCAGCATGTTGTCGCACTCGAATCGGACATAGGCGGGGGTGAAGCGGACATTGGAGCTGTCGTCGATCTTGTGTCCCATCCAGATGCCGCTGTCGCCGGTCAGTTCCTTGACGTAGGGCATCGGGCTTCGACCGCGAAGGTACGCCGGAAAAGTATAGAGGTCGATGTTCGTCATCAAGCGGTGCTCTTGATCGGCGCCCGGGAACTGCTCCTTCCACGCTGGCTTCTTTGGCTGGGCGTAGAGCACGACGATGTGGCTCTTGTTGCCGGGGTGATACGCTGCGCCGTGGCCGACCATGCCCATTGCCGCGCGGTCCTGGAAGCTGGTGCCGATGACCACCGCTCTGTGGTTGGCGCTGACGCCGTACTCGTCGGCGAGCGTGGGCGCCATGATGAACTCCGGCGAGTAGTCGGGGAATGACTGGGTGACCTGTTTCTTCGCCGGATCGTAGATCTCGTTCCCCACGATGCGCGTCGTGATGGGATAGCCCCCTGTCCCGATCGCGACATGGGAGACGGCCGTCGCGGTTTCGAGCTGCGTGACCTTCGCGTCCGTGTACTCGACTCCCCGCGCGGCGAGGCTCTTGATGACGGGCCACGCGTCGGGCCAGGCGTCGTAGAGCGATCGCCCACCGCCATCCATCACGACGGTGAGGATGACCCTGGGCTTCTTCGAAGTTGGAATGAGCGCCTCCGTCATCGCGCGTCCCATGGATCCTTTGGGGGGGTTGGTGCCGATCAGACGAGCGTAGGTGGGAGCGACATTCTGCAGCGTCGTCTTCTCGAACCTGACGCCTTGCTTGACGAAGCCGGGGCCGTAGAGGACAAACGTGATGTCGGTGTCGTAGTCCCACGACGAGGCGTGCGTCGTCCACTGGTGCCTAAGCACGACGATCCGGTCCGGGTCGTCCGCGCGAACGCCGCGCACCGTCCGCAGTGGGATGTGACTGAACTCATCGCTGAAAAACATCCGGTCCACGACGATCGCGTTGCGCGCAGGGATCATCACCACGTGGCCGCTCTGCTCCGCCGCCCAGCTCTGCACGGCATAGGCGAAGTGCCACGCGTCGTCCTGTGTCCGAGACGCGAGCGACGACCAGCTCGGGCTGATCATGCCGGTTCTCGCCTGCGCGTCAGTGGAGGTAGTCGAACTGCAGGCGCCCAGCGCGAACGAGGCAACCACGGAGATGAGGCCTGCGATCAGGAATTGCCGGTGTGACTGTCGATCACTACGCATATGCGCCTCCATGATTCGCGCTCTGGCACAGGCGGTGGTTCCCATTTGGACAGAGACTAGATCGGCCCCCGGGGAAACTGACATACAGATGAAGCCGCGCCGATATAATGCCTGGTTATGGATCTCGAAGCGCGCCTGCGGGCCTTTGCGGCGTTTGCGCGGCGGCGGTCGTTCTCTGCCGCGGCGCGAGAGCTGCGGATCAGTCAGCCCGCCGTCTCCAAGCACATCGCGGAGGTGGAGCGAGAGGCGGGGGTGAAGCTGGTTGTGCGGCGCCCGCGGGGCGGGGACCTAACTCCCGCCGGGGAGTTTCTGGCCAATCACGTGCTCCGCGCCCACGCGCTTCTTGCGCAGGCCGCGCGTGGCGTCGGCGAATTCCGCCAGCGAGTCGCCGGGTCGCTCACGGTCGTCGCGTCGGGTGTCCCCGCCACGTATCTCTTGCCGGAGGTCGTCGTCGCGTTCCAGCGTGCGCATCCGGGCGTGCATGTGAGCATCGTGCAGGGGAACTCGGCGGCCACGATGGATGCGCTGCGCTCACACCGCGCCGAGCTCGGCGTCGTCGGCGGGTTCGCTGCTGCGCCGGAGGTCGAGGCGGAAGCGCTGGTCGAGGAGGAGGTCATGGTGGTCGGACATCCCGGGCTGGCCGGCCGTTGGATGTCACGCCGGGACGCGGAAGCGGCGACGTGGATCTCGACCTACAAGGGATCGGCCACTCAAGCAGCCGTCGAGGCCGCCTGGGCGGACATCGGCATCACTCCAAGCCGACGCCTCGAGCTGCCCAACTGGGAAGCCGTGAAGCTGGCGGTCGCTCGCGGCCATGGCGTGGCCGGGTGCAGCGAGTTCACCGTGGCCGCCGAGCTTGGCGCCGGCTCCCTTGGTGTCGTTCGGCTGCGCGGCTGGAAGGTGCGCCGGATGATCTCAATCGTCCGCCATCGAGAGGCCGTGCTCACCCCGTCGGCGCGCGAATTTCGGCGTCGCGACGCCAAGGCAGCTCCTCGCCATTAAGATGACGCGACGACGTCGGACACGGGCGGTCCATGCAGGCCACTGGCCGCGACTAAGGAATTAGGTCAACCCAGAACGTGTCCGGCTGCGTGTAGTATTCTGACGTTGCGAGCCCCCGCAACAACCGAAAGTGCACCCTATCACCAGTCGGCCGGAATCATAGGTGAGGTGTGTTGTCCGGGGACCCGGAACCGGGATTGGGCGCCCTCCGTCCATCCTTCTGGCGCAGAAGGTCGCCCCGTCGGTGTCTCACGGCCGACACAATCAACGGCTGGCCCGCACCGTGGAACTGTCCCGACCGTGACCACGATCGGAGGACGACTTCCTAGCACCTTGCCGCGGTGCGGCGGAACAAGCGCGCCATCGCCGCGCCCCATTGGTCGCCGAGCCTGGCCTCGACGCTCGAGGACCGTCCTCGGGGCCTGCCCCACACACCATGCCCAGGCTGGCTCTTCCGTCCGACAACCGCTGACATGCGAGTTCTTCTTCGCTGTCGCGGGAACTACTGTTTCCCCCTTGACAGAGGGCGCATGGCGTTGTACTCGGAGGTCCGAGGAGCCCCTTCGTCTCTCGGTCCGTCCCGTTTGCGCGGCGTCGTACTAAGGCTGGGCGTGCACCCGCCGCCGCATGATTCCCGAGCAGGAGAGGAGAGAACAATGGCCTATCTCACCAGGCGCTCGGTGCTCCGTGGGTCCGCGGCTCTTGGCGCGGCTCGCCTCCTCGCGGCCCCCCACATCGCGAAGGCGGCAGCGACCACCGCGACCGTATGGTTCGCGCAGGGGTTCGTCCAGGACGAGGATGTGGCGTTGCGCAAGGCCGTCGCCGAATACGAGAAGGCGAGCGGCAACAAGATCGAGTTGAGCATCATCCCCTTCGCGCCGGAACGGCAGAAGATCATCTCGGCCATCACCAGCGGCGTCGTTCCCGATATGGTGGATTCGAACCCGAACGAGCTCCTGCAGCTGTACGCCTGGCAAGACAAGTTCGTCGACGTCAGCGACGTCGTGGACACCCAGCGGGCCAAGTTCAGCGAGACCGCGCTGGAGTCCGCTCAGGCCTACAACAGCGTCACCAAGAAGCGCAGCGTTTACGGCGTGCCGCTGAGGGCCGCCGTCGTCCCCTGCCATATCTGGCGACCGCTGGTGGAGAAGGCGGGCCTCAGGATCGAGGACATCCCGAAGACGTGGGACGCGTATTTTGACTTCTTCAAGAAGGTGCAGGACAACCTGCGCAAGCAGGGTGAGCGCAAGGTGTACGGCCTGGGCTTCCAGGTGACCGCCAACGGGGTCGACCCCTACAACCTCTTCAGCGCGTTTCTCGTAGCCTATGGCGGTCAAGATATCGTCACCAAGGACGGCAAGCTGCATCTCGACGATCCGAAGGTCAGGCAGGCGGCGATCAAGGCGGCAGCCTACCTCGGCGGCGCCTACCGAGACGGCTACGTGCCGCCGAGCGCGATCAACTGGAACGACGCCGACGACAATAACGCCTTCCACGCGAAGCTCATGGTGATGGATGTCGACGGGACGCTGTCGACCGAGGTCGCGGTCAAAGAGAAACACCCTGAGTGGTACTACAAAGACATGGTGACCCATGGCATCGGCTACCCGAACGACAATGCGGGCAAGCCCGTGCCGAGCATCGTCGGCGTTACCCAGGGTCTGATCCCGAAGGGGGCCAAGAACGTCACGGTGGCGAAGGAGTTCCTCACGTACTTTATCCAGCCCAAGGTTGTCGGCGAGTTCGTCGAGCTGGGTCTGGGTCGCTGGCTGCCGGTCATGCCGTCGCTCGCCAAGAGCCCGTTCTGGCAGAACCCGAACGACCCGCATCTGCGGGGCTACATCCAGCAGGGCCTCCTCGGCCCGACCAGGTCAGACTACTACGTGTTCAACTTGGCGATGGCGGAAGTCCGCTCCCAGCACGTGTGGAGCTTGGCGATGATCGACGTGGCGAAGGAAGGGGTGAAGCCGGAAGCGGCGATCGACAAAGCGTTCAAGCGGATCGAGGAGATCTTCGCGAAGTACAAGGTCGCGTGAGAGCGGAGAGGCGAATGATGGACAGTGCATCGGTCGTCGACGTCGGTCGCCCCGCCACCCGGCGGCGCACGCTCTCGCGCTCTCTGCGCGGCGGCCTCAAGGGCGGCGAGTACACGTGGGCGGTCGCCTTCGTCGTGCCCTACCTCGCGGTGTTTGTCGCCTTTGTCGCGTACCCGGTCGTCTACGGGTTGTGGATGGGCAGCGACATTAGTCTGTACCGGGAGTTGTTCGCCGACCCGATCTACCAGAGCACGGTGGTCAACACCATCCTCTACCTCGCGCTGGGCGTGAACGTGAAGATGTTCCTCGCCCTGCTGCTGTCCGGCTTCTTCATGCGCCCGGGCTGGTGGATGAAGGTGCTGCTGCTAATCTTCGTCCTGCCCTGGGCGGTACCGCAGATCTCGACGTTTATCTCGATCCACTGGATGCTGAATGGCGAGTGGGGCTTCCTTAACAACGCCCTCTATACCCTCTTCCACGTCGAAGGGCCGTCGTGGCTCAATGACCGCTGGATGGCTCTGGGCGCGGTCATCGTCTCCCACATCTGGAAATGGACGCCGTTCTGGACGCTGATCTTGCTCGCTGGCCGGATGGCGATCCCGCTCGAGATCCGCGACTCCGCCAGGGTCGACGGCGCGACCGGGGTGCGCGGGTTCGTCCACATCACCTTTCCGCTGCTCGCCAACCTCTACCTGATCTGCACGCTGCTCTCGACCATTTTCTTGCTCGGCGACTTCAACGCCGTCACTTTCGTCTCTGGCGGCGGCCCCGCGAACTCGACACACGTGCTGGCGACGCTGGGCATCCGCGACGCCTTCGAGATCGCTAACCCGCGCCTCGGCGTGGCGGCCGTGATGTCGGCGCTGCCGATGGTGATCCCGCTGGTGATCGTCCTGATGCGCAAGCTCCGTACCGCGGAGGTGCAGCTATGAGCACGATCACGGCGGACGCGAGGCCGTCATCTCGTGCGTTGTCGCGGGCACACAGTTCCGAGCGGCGCCGCCGGTACCTGAACAACGCGGGGACGGCGGTGCTCTCCGTGGTGCTCGTGGTGTGGTCACTCGCGCCGATCTACAACATGGTGCTGATCTCGCTCGAGCCCGAGGGTGACGTGTTCACCGACCATATCTGGCCGAGGGTCCCGTCGGTGGAGAGCTTCTGGGGTGTCCTGACCCAGGGGCACTGGTATCTGGAGCACTTCTGGCGGCAGTTCGCCAACAGCCTCTATATCGGCGTGATGGTGACGTTCTTCGCGCTGCTGTTCGGCTCGCTGACCAGCTTCGCGATTGGCCGGATGCGCATCCGCTACGGCTGGCTCGTGAGTAACGCCGCATTGTTGACCTACGTGATCCCGGCGTCGTTCCTTGCGATCCCCTTCTACCGGATCATGCAGAACTACGGGCTCGCGGATAACCCGTGGTCGGTGATCGCGGCCTTGGTGGCGTTCGCGACGCCATACGCGATTTTCGTCTTCCAGGAATATGGCCGAAGCATCCCGATCGAGGTCGACGAGTCTGCGCGTATCGACGGCGCCGCGCCTCTCCAGATCTATCTGCGAATCTACCTGCCGCTGATGGCGCCGGCCCTGGTCGCGGTGGGCACCTACGCGCTGCTGCTCGCCTGGAACGAGTACCTCTATCAGTTCCTGCTCCTGTCCTCGAAGGCGAGTATGACGGTGCCGGTAGCGCTCGCGCAGTTCATCAGCAGCGATCAATCCCCGTGGAACTACATGATGGCGACCGCGATCATCTACGCGTTGCCACCGGTCGCGATCTACTACGCGTTCCGCCGGCGCATGACCGCTGGCCTGACGATGGGCGGGGTCAAGGGCTGACCCTCGGCCTCGGTCTCGGAGCCCACGCGCCTGAGGTCAGACCGCTTGCTGCGCCCCTCCGCCGGTGCCGCACTCGCCAGGCCTGCCGCTTGGCTCTTCCCTACGAGGCGACGAGGTCGATGGCTGTCCAACCGCGAAGCGAGCTTCGGGAGACTCCCGATCGGGTAGAGCGGAGGAGGCTGGCATGAGCAGCACGCAACAGGTTCTCGCCGCCAGGCCCGGCGCGCTCAACCGGCTCTGGCAACCGTCCTGGCACCGCCACGTGCACGGCTCGGAGTTCGCCTGGGCGATCGCCTTTGCCATCCCCTATGCGGCGGTCTTCGTCGGCTTCGTCGTCTATCCCATCGCCTACGGGCTCTGGATGGCCAGCGACCCGTCGCTGTACGGCGACCTGATCGCAAACCCGCTCTACGCGCGGACGGTCATCAATACGGCGCTGTACGTT
>WNFO01009834.1_pt1 | contig 16394 bp, 19 predicted proteins | sample 5400251 | NCBI WGS metagenome assembly WNFO01 (sample SAMN13153354, study PRJNA577476) | soil metagenome | isolation source: 100 cm saprolite under Madrone tree | place: USA:California | collected 2016-06-14 | reverse complement strand
AGGATCGTGCGCCTGCACGGGCCCTTCCGGGCGGTAGTCCCGCTGGTAGATCCGCAGCAGCGAGAGCAGGACCGCGACGGCGATCGGTCCGAGGATGACCCCGAGGATCCCGAACGCCTCGATGCCGCCGAAGATGGCGATGAACACCAACAGATCGCTCATCTTGATCCGGGTCCCGACGAGCTTGGGCCGCAGGATGTAATCGGCGACGAACACCACGACGACCAGGCTCCAGAGCAGGATGCCGATCCCCTGCGCGACGCGGCCGATGAGCAGCATCACGATCCCGACCGGCGCCCAGACCAGGGCGGTCCCGACCGCGGGCAGGATGGAGGCGATGCCCGTCAGTGACGCCCAGACGAGGGGGCTGTCGACCCCGAAGATCCAGTAGCCGATACCCGCGGTCACCCCCTGATAGACCGACATGACGGCGGTGCTGAAGAGCATCGCCCGAGTCACGTCGCGGACGTCGCGCACGATCTGCGCGACCTGTCCGTTGGGCAGCGGCATCATCTCCACCAGCCAGTACATGCCCTCGGTGCCTTCCCGCAGCAGGTAGTAGGAGGTGATGGCGGTGAAGATGAAGATGAAGATCGCGGTGAACAGCCCCGTGACGATGCTGGTCGCGCCTTTGCCGAGGAAGGCCGCGAGATCGCGCGCCGCCTCCGCGATGCGCTGATTGATCTCCTCGGGTTGGACCCCGAGCCGCGAGAGCAGGACGTTGAGGTCGTGGCCCAGGAGTCCCGCGGCGCCCTTCTTCTCGTAGCTCGCGGCCAGCTGTCGGGCGAACTCGAGCACGCGCTGTCCGACGACGAACACGAGGAACGCCGTGATCGCGAGGGCGAGGACCATCACCACCCCCGTCAAGACGGCCGCGGTCAGGCCCGGATGTTTTCCGCCCAGGCGTCGCAGCAGCCTTTCGTGGATGGGATGGACGCCGACGGCGATCACGAGGCCAAGCAAGACCGGCACCCAGATCGGCTCGAGAGTCCGCCAGAACGCATAGGCGGCGAGCACGAACAGCGCCAGGAAGGTCCATTGCTGCAGGCGAGTACGTTCGACTCCGGGCATTCTCGACGCAGGTAGTCACGCGGACTGAAATCCGGCACCCCCTCGCCCGTAGAGCGTCATTTGCCAGACGTCGCCGATCGAATTAAGAGGCGCGCATGTTCGCAGCCATTCTGATCGCCGCCGCGGCGCTGCCGCAGATCCCCTTCGAGAAATATGAGCTGCCCAACGGTCTGACGGTGATCCTCTCGGAAGATCACCGCGCTCCGCTGGTGGCGGTGGACGTCTGGTACCACGTCGGCGCGGTGAACGAACGCAAGGGCCGCAGCGGGTTCGCGCACATCTTCGAGCACCTCATGTTCCAGGGAAGCAAGCACCTCAACGGGGACGAGCGTACCGTCTTCGCGCTGCTCGAGCGCAACGGCGCGACGAACCTGAACGGCACGACCGAGTGGGACCGCACCAACTACTTCGAGACCATGCCGTCGGACCGGCTCGAGCTGACGCTCTGGCTGGAGAGCGATCGGATGGGCTTCTTGCTCGACACCGTCGATCAGAAGAAGCTCGACACGCAGCGGGAGGTGGTTCGCAACGAACGGCGACAGACCCTCGAGAATACGCCGTACGGCCGCGCCGAGGAGCGCCTGGTCCAGCTCCTCTACCCCGACCCGCACCCGTACTTCGGATACGTGATCGGCTCGCACGAGGATCTCGAGAAGGCCTCGCTGGACGACGTGCGAAATTTCTTCCACACCTACTACTCGCCGAACAACGCGGCGGTCGCGATCGTGGGCGACTTCCGCCAGGCGGACGTGAAGCCGCTGGTCGAGAAGTACTTCGGACCGATCCCGCGCGGTCCCGAGCCTGCGCCGGTGACGGCGAAGACGGAGCCGCACACGAGGGAGATCCGGGAGACGATGCGCGACCAGGTGCAGCTCGCGAAGGTCCTGATCGGATACGTGGGACCGGGGCCGCTCGAGCATCCAGCCGCAGCCCTGCTGATGCGGATCCTCGCCGGCGGCAAGTCGAGCCGCCTGCACCACGACCTCGTCTACGAGAAGAAGATCGCCCAGGACGTGAGCGCCACCTGGGATCCTGCGATGCAGCTCGGCGGGCTCATCGAGATCACCGCGACGGTGCAGGCCGGGCACGCGTCCGAGGAAATCGTGGCCGCCCTCGCCGACGAGGTGAAGCGACTGCGCGATGCGCCGCCCTCGCCGGAGGAGCTGGCCCGGGCGAAGCGAAATCTCGAGTCCGGCCTCTTTGCCCAACTGGAGAGCGTGGGCGGCTTCGGCGGCAAGGGCGATCAGCTCAACTACTACGAGATGTTTGCCAAGGACCCCGGCATGTTCGCGAAAAACCTGGAGGCGACGCTCGCGGTGACGCCTGCCCAGGTCCAGAAGGTCGCGCAGCAGTACCTCAACGACGAGCAGCGCGTGGTGATCACCGTGCTGCCCGAGCAGAAGCAGGCTTCGGCGGGAGGCGGGCGATGAAGGCGCTCCTTTGCACGGTCTCGCTCCTGGTCGCTTGCGCGGCCGGCTCGCCCAAGGCCCTGCCCCAGTCGGCGCAAGCGAAGGCGCCCGCCGCAAGCGCGCAGCCGCAGGGAACTCCCGATTCTTCGTTTCGCGCGCGGCCGCCCCCTCCGGGGACGGCGGTGGAATTCCACGCTCCCATCCCCACCCAGCTCGCGCTGAAGAACGGCCTTCCGGTCTTCCTCATCGAGCGCCATGACATCCCACTGGTCTCCGTCGCTCTCGCTCTGCGCTCGGGCGCGGACACCGATCCGCCGGGCAAGGCAGGCCTCTCCTCGTTCACGCTGGACCTGCTCGACGAAGGGACAGCCTCGCGCGATGCCGCGGCCATCGCGCGGGAGTTCGAGGATCTCGGCGCACGCTACAGCGGCGCCTCGGAAGCGGACTCTTCGCGCGTCTCCGTCACGGCGCTCTCCGACACGCTGGAACCGGTCCTGGAGATCTTCGCCGACGTCGCCCTCCACCCGCAGTTTCGCGCCGCCGACGTCGAGCGCGTCCGGGTCGAGCGGCTCGGAGAGATCGCGCAGGCGCTCGACGATCCGCAGTCGGTGGGCGGCCACGTCCTCTCGCGCGTGATCTTCGGCGAGAAGCATCCCTGGGGCTATCCCCGCGAAGGCACCGTGGGCTCGGTGAAAGCGATCTCGCGAAAGGACATCGTCGCCTGGCACAAAGCGTGGTTCCGTCCCGCGAACGCGGCGCTCTTCGTCGTCGGCGATACCGATGCCGCGGTGCTGATGCCGGTGCTGGAGAGGCGCTTCGGAGGCTGGAAGGACGGCAGGCCGCCGAAGAGCGCGCGGCACCAGCATGCGAAGAAAGCGGCGCGCGTCGTCACGCTGGTGGACAAACCCGGCGCGCCGCAGTCGCAGATCTGGATCGGTGAAGTCGGCGTCTCCTCGTCAGCGCCGGACATCTTCCCCGTGCGCGTGATGAACAACATCCTCGGCTTGAGCTTCAACTCGCGCCTGAACGGCAACTTGCGCACCGAGCACGCGTACTCGTACGGCGTGTTCAGCTTCTACTACGCGCATCGCGAGGCCGGCCCGTTCGTCGCGGCGGGCGGCGTGATCACCGAGAAGACCGCGGAGTCGCTCGCCGAGTTCATGAAGGAGCTATCGAAGATGAAGTCCGGCGAGGTCAGCGACGAGGAGCTTGCCGAGGCGAAGGAGTCCCTGGTGCGCACCATTCCGGCGCTGTTCGCGAGCAACGATCAGACGGCGGGCGCCTACGCGCGCGTGTGGTCGGAAGGGCTGCCGGTGGACTACTACGTGACCTACGAGGATCGCGTACAGGCGGTGACGAAGGAAGCAGTGGCGAAGGCCGCCCGCGAGCGCCTGCATCCAGAGGACATGGCCATCGTCGTGGTCGGTCCGTCTGCCCAGATCGCCCCGCGGATCGAGGCCCTCCAACTCGGCCGCATCGAATTGCGCGATGCCGAAGGCGAGGCGCGCAAGGCCGTGTCCGCGGCCGCGCAGTGAAGCGCTATCTCTTCTCCCGCTGGGGCGCGCGGCCCAGCCCTGCGAGCGTGCGGTCGGCGAGATCGAGGAAAGCGAAGAGCAGCGCCTGCAGCTTGGTCGGATCGCCGATGCCTTCGAAGCGGTCGTCCTTGATGCGGTAGGCCAGCCAGTCGCGGTCCGTGGCGCCTTCCTTGTAGGGCGCGAGCGTGAGCCCGGAGAGCTGCGTCCCAGCGAGGTCGATCTGTACGCTCCAGCCGGGCCGCTCGCGCAACGTCTCGATCCGCACTCCCAGCGTCGGGTCGCGCCCCCGCTCGACCTGCGCCTTGTGCCAGGCCTGGATGCGCTCGAGGACCTCCATGCGCGGATGCTACGGCCGCCCCAGCCGCGGCGCCAGCTTTCACCGTCGAGCGGCAACCTCGCGCGCAGCGCGGATGCCGGTCGCGATCGCGCCGTGCACGGTGCCGCATGCGCCGGCGAAGTCCGTCGCTTCGCCGGCGAAGTGCAGCGGTCCCACGCGCTTCGCAAGCGCTCGCTGCGCTTTCATCGATCGGACGGGGACCCAGCTGTAAGCGCCGCGCGACAGCTCGTCCTCCTGCCAGTCGAACGCGAGTGCCCGGACCAGCTTCTCCATCACGGAGGCCCAGAGGTCGTCCTGGCGCTCGAGAGCGCCGGAGTAGTGTCCGCCCCGGACCTCCCGCGCTTCCCGCGCCAGAGGCAGCAGCACCTTGGACCTGCCATGGACGAACTCCGCCCCCGCCTCGACCGGCACCGGCCACCCACGCGGTCTCAGCGTATGCACCCGCCCGCCGATGCGATCGCGCGCCTCCAGCACGATGGCATCGCGCCCGCCCAACTGGAGCTCGCGCGCCGCGGCGAGGCCCGCCACTCCCGCTCCGATCACGATCGCGTCCACGCCTGGAACGGATTCATAACCCGTTTCTGGCCGGGTTCGCGCTCAACGGGGTCCCTCGGTCCAAGTTCGGGACTGCGGGCGCGGCGCGTCGTTCGCTCACCTTCTAGAGCGCCGGCTCCCCGCCTTCCGGCGGGCTGCTGACGGGCGCCGCGCCGGCTTGCGCTGTTTGCGCTCCTTGCGGGCCGCGGATTTCGCGGCGGACTTGCGCGGCACCGTCTTGCGCGCCGCGGCCTTGCGCCCTTTGCCCGCGGAGGTTTCTTGTGGCCGGCGGGCAGGTTTTTCCGGTTGCCGTCCCCAGGCCGTTTCCGGCGCCCGGGAAGCGGGCGTCGGCTTCCCCCCCTTTGCAAAATATCGTGCCAGCGCCTTCAGGTAATGCTCGGTCCAACCTTTTTCGTATTTCTTGACGTGGCTCGGCGGCAGGTCGCTGTGGCGGACCACCACGCGTGTCCCTCCGCGCACAGGCTCGAACTCGACTACCACCCGTGAGTCCCGCGACTCCGGCGGGAACTCGGATGTGCGCCAGGTCTGCACGATCCGCCGCCCTTCGTCTACGCCGAGGAGGATCCCATGGATGTACCCGTCCCAGGCGATGAACCGGCCGCCCGCCCACGGCTCGACCACCGCTTCGCCGCCTCCGGTGAACGCCGCGTGCTCCCGGCTGTCCATCCAAGCCGAGAAGACGCGCAGCGGCTCAGCGGCGACGATCATCTCGAGCTGAAAGGAGTCGGGCATTTTCCTACCCCCAGATTTTTGCAGTTTAACGAAAGGGTATCGGCCATTTCCAGTTTCTTTCCGGTTGACGGGAGGGCGCTGGCGCGGTCGCATGGGACATGTCCGGCGGGCTGCAGAGGGCCCCATCGCACCGCTCGATGCCTCTCGCATTCGAGCTATGTGCTCGTCCGGCCTCTGTTTTCCTGTGTATCCTGTCCGCGTCGTAGCGGACCTGCGCCGCGACGACCCGCAGATTGGAGGGCTCCCTTGGAGGTGACGGGATTCGAGGTGCTCGAGGACGGCCGCGTCGGCGAAGGCGGCCATCTTCGTCTCCGCCGGATGCGGATGCGGCTCCTCCTCTCCGACGGCTCGCGGACTGCGGAGGGGACCTGGGACTACGTCGAGCGGCCCGTTGGGCTCGATGCGGTGGTGGTGGCCCTCTTCCGTCGCCGTTCCGGACGGATCGAAGTCCTCCTGCGGCACGGCGTGCGCATTCCGGTCCAGTTCGGGCGTCCCGAAAAGCCCGAGTCCCTGCTCTTTCCCGAATTGGTCGCGGGGATCGTGGAGACCGGCGAGGACCTGTCCCGACGGGCGGCGGCGGAAGCGATGGAGGAGGCCGGACTGCGGATCGAGCCGTCTTCGGTGGAGCTTCTGGGCCCTGCCGTCTTTCCCACGCCCGGGATGTGCGCGGAGGTCTTCCACTTCGTCTGCTGCGAGGTAGCCCCGGATGCCAGGGAACACGCCGTCGCCGGCGACGGGTCGCCCTTCGAGGAGGGTGCGCGGCTCGAATGGGCCGCGCTCGAAGATGCGCTGGCGCGCTGCGGGCGCGGCGAGATCCGGGACATGAAGACGGAGATCGGGCTGCGGCGACTGGCGGAGAAAGTTGGCTGAAGCGCTGGCCTCAGGGGTTCTTCAGACGCGTCACCAGCTGCATTTCCCTGGTCAGCGTGCGATGCACGGGGCACCGCTCGGCGATCTCGAGGAGCCGCTCTTTCTGCGCCTCTTCCAGCGGGCCCTCGAGCACGATCTCCCGTTCGAGCCGATCGATGCGACCCTCCCTGGTCTCGCATTCCGCGCAGTCGCGGGCGTAGATCTTGTCGTGGCGGATGGTGACGATGACGCGCTGCAGGGGCCATCCCTTCACGCGCGCGTACAGCCGCAGGGTCATGGAGGTGCAAGACCCGAGCGCCGCGGCGAGAAGCTCGTACGGAGACGGCCCTCCGTCCGCGCCTCCGAACTCCACCGGCTCGTCCGAGACCAGTTGGTGCCGGCCGACCCGGATCTGCTGCTCCAGCCCCGATCCACTGGTGACGACCACGTCCATCCCCGTGACATAGCAGCACCTTAGGGCCGTTGAAACCGCCGTGCGCATCGCATCACTACAGGGCGAGGTGCCCAGCGCCCGCGACAGGCATTCCGATGAGGAGCTGCTGTCGCGCGCGTGTGCGGGCGATGCGGAGGCATTTCGCGTGATCTTCGATCGGCAGGCTCCGGGGGTGCGGAGGTTCCTGGGCGATCTGCTCCGCGACGACGCGGCTGCGGACGAAGGAACGCAGGAGACGTTCGTGCGCGCGCATCAGCGGCTGCCGACGATCGAGGAGCCGGGCAAGCTGCAGGGATGGCTGTTCGGCATCGCACGGATGGTCTCGTTCGAGCACCTGCGCCGCAAGCGGCGCGACGCATTGCCGGCGGCGCCAGTCGACGAGCCGGTGCAGGTCGACCGGGCGCCCAGCCCGGAGGCGCTGCTGCTCTCGGCGGAATCGGACCGCGTCCTCGATGGCGCCCTCGCCCATCTTGCCGAGGAGCGAAGAGCGGCGCTGCTGATGCGCATCGATCACGGGCTGGGCTACGGCGAGATCGCCTCCGCGATGGGATGGCCGCTGCAGAAGGTGAAGAACGAGATCCACCGGGCCCGGCTCCAGCTCCGCGTGAGCCTCGCCGGGTATCTGGACGAGGGGGCGCGATGACGCACGTGCCGGCGGACGAGCTGGAGTCGCTCGCGCTCGATGAGCTTTCGCGCGATCGCGCCGCGCAGGTCGAGGCGCACGCCGCGGCGTGTCCGCAGTGCGCCCACGAGCTCTCCTGGTTGCGCGCGGAGCGGACGCTGCTCACCCGGCGCCCGCTTCCGCAGACCGCGCACCTATGGGCCGGCATCGCCGCGCTTGCGCCCGCGGCTCGACTCCGAGATGGCCCGGCGCTGGGACGAGACGCTGACGCGCGCTCGCGCGCAGCTCGGTGAATCGCGCGCGGTGGCCGCTGACGACGTGAACGTGCGGATGCGCGTCCTGGACGGGTACGCCGGCTATCTGCGCTCGCTGCGCGACGTGGTGCAGGAGTCGGAGGAGGCAAATCCGTGATTCGAGCCGTGCTCATCGTCGTCGCCGTTCTCCTTGCCGCACCCGTCCTGGCGAAGGGGAGTTCCGCCAAGGCGGATCGGAAGTCGGCCCGTCGGGACTGGCACCAGTTGGAGCGCGACTGGCACCGCCTGGAGCTCGACTTGCCGGATATCCCCTTCCTTCCCGGTCTGCCCGACCTGGACCTCTCGGGGATCGAGATCGACCTTCCCGAACTGCTCGCGAAGGCGATGCCGCATGACCGCGATCCAGATGAGGCGGACGAGGACGGGGAGGACTCCGGCCGCGAAGTCGAACCGGACGAGGACCGCAACGACAACGTCAAGGTGTACAAGCTGAACCGGCCGCGCTCGATCCGGCTCCCGCGCATCCGTCTCGGGGAGGAAGAGAGCGATTCCGACGAGCGGGAAGCGACGGCCCAGGCGAAGGGCCGCGGAAGCGCGATCCTTCCGGTGAAGGGGCCGGTCACCTTCCAGGTCCGGGCGCAGTCCGGCGAGATCGAGGTGACCGCCACCGACAAGAAGGAGGTGTCGGTGACGCTGAGCGACGCGCCCGCAGAGGAAATCGCCCTCTATGCTTTCGGCGACCGGGTCGAGCCCGCCTTCCGCGGCCGGCGGACGCTGCGCCGCGGAAAGCTGCGCGTCGAGATTCCGCGCGGCAGCCGCCTCGATCTTTCCTCGATGTCCGGCGACGTGATCGCCCAGAGGATCGGAGACGTGCGCATCCGCACCATGTCAGGGGACGTGAAGCTCGCCGGAGTCGCGAAGGTGGACGTGCAGACGATTTCGGGCGACGCCCGCATCGAAGACGCCTCCGGGCCGGTGCGGCTGCACACGGTCTCCGGGCATGCCGCAGTCACGACCTCGGGGACGGCGCCGCAGGTCGAGTTCCAATCCGCGTCCGGGAGCCTGGACTGGGCGGGTCTATGCGCGCGCGACTGTCACCTCAGTGCCGAGACGGTCTCCGGAGACGTGAGGTTGAGCGTGGACCCGAGGAGCTCGTTCGAGCTGAGCTACACCTCGCATACCGGGGAGCTGCGGGACGAGGCAAATCTGGCGGTGAAGCGGCCTCCGCGGAGGAAGCACGGGATGAGCAGCGGGTCGCTCGAGGCGACGTTCGGGAAGGGGGAGGGCGTGATCGAAGCTGATGCCTTCTCCGGGAGCCTGGTCGTGAAGCGAAAGTAGGGGCGCTCCTCCGCACTCCCGCTCCGTTGCCTGCGGAGGCAGCCGGTTACCACCATTGTGAAACGACGTTCCAATGGGGGTTCTCCATGCTGAAGAGGCTCTTGATCGCTCCCTTCGCGGCGCTTCTCGTCGCGGGCGCCGCCAACGCCGACACCCTGCAGACGCTCACCTTGCGCGAACGCGCGCAATCGAAGGATCAGCTTGCCGCCGAGGTGGTCGAAGTGCAGACGCACCGCAGCGCCATGTCGGTCATCGCCCAGGACGCGCTTTACGGCGGCATCGCCGGACTGGCGGTCGGCGGGGCCGTGGCGCTCTTGAACGGTGGCGACAACTGGGGCCGGGACCTCGCGATCGGAGCCGGCGCGGGCCTGCTGATCGGCGGAATCTTCGGCGCCGTCGACGCGGCGGCCAACGCGGATCGCGCGCCGGTCCGGTTGAACAACGCGTATCAGGTGATGTCCGGGAGCTTCTAGCTGGCGTCCTGTTTTCGCTCGCCGCACCGCCGATTGACGCGACCTGACGCCTACTGTAGAGCCCGCATCGTGCGCATCAGCCACGCCGCGCGGACCGACGTCGGGATGAAGCGGGACAACAACGAGGACAATTTCCTCGCCTATCCCGAGCAGAACCTTTTCGCGGTGTTCGACGGCATGGGCGGCCATGCCGCCGGCGAAGTGGCGAGCGGCATCGCCGTGCGCGAGATGAAGGAGTTCTTCGAGCTCACCGGCAAGGACCCGGAAGCGACCTGGCCGTTCAAGGACGACCGCTCCCGCAGCTACGACGAGAACCGGCTGGTCACCGCGATCAAGCTGTGCAACGCGCGCATCATCGAGGTCAGCGAACAGGACAGCTCGAAGAAGAACATGGGTACCACCTGCGTGTCGCTCCACTTCACCGAGCGCAACGGAGAGGCGAGGGCCTACGTCGCGCATACGGGCGACAGCCGAGGCTACCTCTTTCGTGAAAACCGGCTGAAACGGATCACGATCGATCACTCGCTGGTCGAGGAGTACCTGCGCCTCGGTAAGATCACCGAGGAAGAAGCGAAGAACTTCCCCCAGAAGAACATCATCCTGCGCGCGCTCGGACAGCAGCGGCAGGTCGACGTGGAGATCAACGCGCACGACCCGCGCCCGGGCGACCTGTTCCTCCTTTGCTCCGACGGGCTCTCGGGCATGGTCGAGGATCGCATCCTCGAATCCATCCTCCAGAAGCAGGCGGGAAACCTGGAGGCATGCGCGAAGAAGTTGCTCGATACGGCCAACGCGAACGGAGGCGTGGACAACTCCACCGTCATCCTCGCGCGCTACGACGGCCCGTAAGTGGGCGAGCACACTCCTCACGAGCGCTTTGGAAATCCGGAAGATCTCGAAGAGTACCTGCGCAAGCTGGACGATCCCGCGCGCGCCGAGTGGCAGAAGCCCGACGAAGTGCTGCGCGCGCTCGAGATCCCTCCTGCCGCCCTCATCGGCGAGATCGGAGCAGGCTCCGGCTACTTCACGCTGCGGCTGGCTCGCGCGGCGGCTCATGTCTTCGCTTCCGACGCCGACCCGCGCCTGCTGGAGGTGCTCCGCGATCGGATCGCGGCGGCTGGCGCGCGCAACGTGACACCGGTGCTCGGCCTGGCAGAGGATCCCTTCCTGCCCTCGGCGCGGTGCGATCTGATCCTGAGCGTGAACGCCTACCACCATTTTCCGGATGCTCCGTCCTACCTGCGGCGCATCCGCCGTGCGCTGCGGCCGGGCGGGCGCATCGCAGTCGTGGACTTCCACGAGAAGCTGGAGAAGGCTCGCCTGCTCCGCGACATCGAGGCCGCCGGCCTGTGCGTCGCCGCCGAGCATGGCTTCTTGCCCGAGCAGCACTTCGTCGTCTTCTCCTAGCCGCGCCGGCCGAAGGCCGGATAGCGGCTACTCTCGAGCGCAAACACTCGCAGGCAGGATATGAAAGTGTATTCCGGGTCCGAGGTCACGACCCGTGGTCTCGCCGCCGCCGGGCGAGCGCTTGGCGCGCCGCGACTTTATTGCCGATGGCATCCGACGGGCCGCGGACCCAATGTTTCTACGATGCTTCGCGACGAAGACATCGACCCCAGCTCGGCCGATGCCGCGATCGCCGAAGCGCGGCGCCGCTGGGGTCGCGCCGGAGCCATCTCCGTCGCCGATCTATACGCGCGCTCGCGGCTGCTGGTCGGCGAGCTGCGTGACGGCCGGTTCTGGATCCACGGCCGCGGCGCCACTTGGGATGCCGCTTTTGCCGATGCCGACGCGCGCGCAGTGCGCGCCTCCAGGCGCAAGGCGTCACACTAGCCGCGCCGGCGAACGTTGCCATCTCGGCACCAAGCCGTCACACAGGCCAACTACGGTGACGGCCATGAGCCGGGTGCTCATCGTCGAGGACGAGGACGACATCGCAGAGTTGCTCCGCTTCAGCCTGAAGCTGGACGGCCACGAGCCCCTGGTCGCCATGACGGGGGAGGACGCCCTGTCGCAAATCGAGCGGCTGCGCCCGGATCTGGTCCTGCTCGATCTGATGCTGCCCGGTCTGCCCGGGACCGAGATCTGCCGGCGGCTGAAGAGTGGCCCCCGCGACCGCCAGATCCCGGTGATCATCGTGACCGCCCGCGGACAGGAGCCGGATCGGGTGCGGGCGTTCGAGCTGGGCGCCGACGATTTCGTCACCAAGCCGTTCAGCGTGCGCGAGCTGATGCTGCGTGTCCGTGCCGTCCTGCGCCGCGGCGCGGCGGCCGAGCCGGAGCAGTTGCGCCACCGCGTCGGTCCGGTGCGCATCGACGAGATCGCGCATCGCGCCTACGTCGAGGGAAACGAGATCGGGCTCACCGCCCTCGAGTTCAAGCTGCTCGCGACCCTGATGGCGCGCGCGGGGCGCCTGCAGACGAGGGAAGTCCTCTTGCGCGACGTCTGGCGCCTCAGCGGCGATCAGCATACGCGCACCGTGGATACCCACGTGAAGCGGCTGCGGGAGAAGCTCGGCGAAGGGCGCGATCTCATCGAGACCGTGCGCGGCGCCGGCTACCGCATGACCGACCCCGGCGAGGCCTGACGGCTTACTGCACGGCGAGCAGCGCCAGCGCATCGGCGAAGGACCGGGGCCTGACGTCCAGCCAGCGCGGCGCGTGCACCAGCTCGCCATGGACGGCAGCAAAGACGCGGCAGGCTTGCAACCCGGTGCTGCAACCTCCGTTGAATATCCGCAGCGAGCCCGCTTCGATCTCCGCGGGCTGGTGACGGTGGCCGTGCAGGACGAGATCGCAGCGCCCCTGCAGGCGGTCCACCATCTCGCGCCCCCGGGAGAGCTCCGCCGCGTTCGGCCAGCCGAGCCGCGTGATCACGCGCTCGAACAAGTGGTCGTCCGGCAGCGGCAGCAGGTGGTGATGCAAGAGCAGAAGGCGCAGCGCCCCGGGCCTGGCGCGGTCGAGCGCCGAGCAGATGGCGTCCATGTCGTCTTCTTCCATCTGTCCGTGCGAATCGAACAAGCGCCGGTTGTGCGGGCCGGTCGAGTCGAAGCGAACCACGAACAGTCCGCCGTGCTCTTCCGCCTGCACGCGCGCGCCGCTCATGAGCGATTCCGCCACGTCGTCGCCAAGGCGATCGTGGTTTCCGGGCACGACCAGCATCCGCCCCTCGTCGAAGAGCGGGGCGAAGGCGGACCGGAAGAGCTCGAGCTCGGAGCGAAGACCGCGGTGGGTCACATCCCCCGTCACGATCACGCGCTGGACGCGCACCGCGAGCAACGCCGAGCAGAGCCTGCGCGCTGCATGGGCAACTCCCGGCCCCGCCCCCAGGTGGAGATCCGAGAGGTGGGCGAAAGTCTGCAGCATGGGACATCGTCCCGCGCGCAGATGGCGAATCGAAGGCGATCGCGCGTACCGCGGGCAAATTCTGCGGCCGCGCACTTTGCAGAGAAGTTTCGGAGATGTTCGCTGCCTGCCATCCGGGGCCAGGGACAATCCGGGGCAGGAAGGAGGACGGCGCATGACCCTGGCCACGCTCGTGTACCTGCTCGTCGTGCTCGCCCCCGTCTCGCTCCTGGTCACGCTGCTCGCGCATGCGGCAGTATTCATCGTGCTTTCGCCGCGCCGCACGGCCGATGCGCCGGCGCTTCCGATCACCGTGCTCAAGCCGGTCAAAGGCGCGGAGCCCGGACTGTATGAAAACCTCGCCTCGTTGGCCCGGCAGGATCATCCCGCGTACGAGATCCTCGTCGCGGCGGAAGACGCCCGCGACCCGGCGCTGGAGGTCGCGCGCCGCGTCCAGGACGATTTTCCGCACGTTCCCATCCGCATTCATCCGGGGGCGCGCCCGCTCGGCCTGAACCCGAAGGTCAACCTCCTCGCGGCGCTCTTCGACCGCGCCCGGTACGATGCGGTGCTCATCTCCGACAGCAACGTGCGCGTCGGACCCGCGTACCTGCGAGAGATGGCCGCGGAGATGGCGGACCCCGCGGTGGGGTTGGTGACCAACATCGTCGTCGGCGAGGGTGCAGGGCTGGGTGCGATGCTCGAGAGGCTGCACCTCAACTCGTTCGTCGTCGCCGCCACCAGCCTGGCGCGAGTCGCCGCCGGGCGCGCGTGCGTGATCGGGAAATCGATGCTGCTGCGCAGGAGCGACCTCGAGCGACTGGGCGGCCTGTACGAGGTGCGCAACCTGCTCGCCGAAGACTTCGCCATCGGCCGCATGTACGAAGTGGCAGGCTTCCGCGTCGCGCTGTCGCCGTACCTGGTGCGCTGCGTGAACGACGGCTGGACGGTGGAGCGCTTCCTCAACCGCCACGTGCGCTGGGCACAGATGCGGCGCCGCATCGCGCCAGGGGCATATCTCGGCGAGTTGCTGCTCAACCCCGTGCTCTGGATCACCCTCGCCACCGCCGCGCTCTGGTCCACGCGGCCGGGCAGGGACCTGCGCCTGGCCGCCGTCGCCGCGGCGGGAGTGGCCGTGAAGGTCGCCTCCGACGCCTTGGTCAGCCGCCGCCTGCGAGGGTCCCTGCCGCGCCTGTTCGAAGTCCTGCTGATGCCGCTCAAGGACCTGGCAATGGCGGGGGTCTGGCTGGTGGCGTGCTTCCGGAAGCGGGTGAGCTGGCGCGGGAACGAGTTGCGTATCGAGGAGGGCGGCAAGCTCGCGCCGGCCGAGGCGCGACCGGTCGAGATCGCGCAGGAGGCGATATGATCGCTCGCCTCCTGCATCTCGACGAGCTGCTCTTCCGCCGCATCGGTTCCTTCCGCCCGAGCGGCCTGGTCCGCGTGATGCGCGGCCTCACGCACCTCGGCAACGCGGAGAGCTGGTTCGCGATCGGCTTCTTCCTGCTCGCTTGCGGCGGGCAGGCAGCGCATTACGGGATGCTGCTCGGCACCGGAGCCTTGCTCGCGACGTTGACCTCGCAGACCTTGAAGCGCGCGTGCTGCCGGCCGCGCCCGAGCAACAAGCTGCCCGGCTTCGTCGCCATCATCGACAACCCGGACGCGTTTTCATTTCCCAGCGGCCATGCCGCCGCCGCCTTCGCAGTCGCGGTGGCCCTCGCCGGGCAAGGGGCGGGCCTCGGTCCGCTCGCGCTCGTTCTCGCGACCGCCATCGGCATCTCGCGGATCTACCTGGGCGCGCACTACCCTCTCGACGTGGCGGTCGGAGCGCTTCTCGACTGCGGATGCGGAGCGCTCGCGCGGCTGATGGTCGCTTAGTCGCGGCCGCCGAAGGCGGCTCAGTCGCGGCCGCCGTAAGGCGGCTTAGCGACGGTTGCTTTTAGACTGTACCGGTTCTGAAGGCCGCTCTGCCCACTACGCTTGCGCGCTCGCCCGCTGCTGCGCAACATCCGGTCCCGTGAAGGCGACGGTTCTCGAGATCGCCGGCGCGGCCGCGCTGGAAGAACGCCTTTCGCGCACTCTGCACGACCTTGCCCTACTGGGAGACAAGCGCGCCGGCAGCGCGGGCGGCACGGCCAGCGCCGCCTACCTCCTCGAGCGCTTCCGCGCCGCGGGCATCGCCGACGCGCACCTGGAGGCATTCCATTTCGCCGCGTTCGCGCTGCGCAGCTCTTCGCTGCAGCTGGCCGGGCGCGAGCTTGCGCACGAGGCGCTCGCCTATTGCGGCTGCGGCGCCGCGCAGGGCCCCCTGGTGCACGTCGGCACCGGTGAGCCGGCGGACTACGACGGCCGCGACGTCCACGGCCGCGTGGCGCTCGTCGAGCGGAACGTCACCTTTCATCGCAGCGCGCAATACCGCGAGGCGATCGCCCGCGGCGCCCTCGCGCTCGTCTACGTCAGCCACGCCCCGGACAACCTGGTGCAGGTTGGGACCATCTCCGATCCCGAAGACGGGCTCGGACCCATTCCCGCTGTCAGCGTCGGCGAGCGCGACGGGCGCGAGCTGATCGCGGCTGCCCGGACCGGGGCCCTCGCCCTGATGCGCGTGGATGCGGACGTCGCGCCCGCCACCGGCCACAACGTGGTGGGGCGGCTGCCCGGCGAAGGTCCGGCCCTGCTGATCGGTGCGCACCATGACACCTGGCACGTCGGTTCGACGGACAATGGCACCGGCATCGCGGTGCTGCTGGAGCTCGCCGAGCAGTTGGCGCGTGCGGGGAGGCGCCGCGCCGCAGTCTTCGTCGCCTATGACGGCGAGGAGCTGGGCCTGTTCGGCGGATACGATTTTCTTCGCAAGCATGCGATCGAAGCGGGAGAGAGATTCGCCGCCTTCGTCAATCTGGAGATCCCCGGAGCAGGTCCGGACGACGTTCGCGCACTCGCGCATACCCATGCACTCGCGGGGTCCCTTCGGGCGACCGCGATGGACGAGCTGTACCCCGTCTGTGTCGGGATGGAGATGGTGCCCGCTCTCTTCGGGGGCGTCGTCCCCACGGACATCCAGGGCGCGTACCGGTGGGGCATCCCGGGCGCCTCGACCGCTTGTGATACGCCCTGGTACCACACCACGGCGGACACCCCGGACAAGGTCGATCTGCCGTTTCTCGCTCGCGCCGCCGCCCGCTGGCGCCGGACGATCGCCGCCCTCGATTCATTGCCGGATGCCGCGTTTGCGCCTCGCGACCCGCATCTCTGGCGCCTCCAGGTCTCGGTCACGCCATCGGACGAGGGATTGCTGCTGCAGGCGCGGGCCACGCTTGCCGATGAAACGCCGTCGCAGGCCGCCCGGATCGACGCCTGGGTCGACGTGGACGACTTCACCCTCTTGTTCCGCACATCCCTGCGCGCCGATCCGCACGGCGCA
>WNFO01005394.1_pt1 | contig 16398 bp, 11 predicted proteins | sample 5400251 | NCBI WGS metagenome assembly WNFO01 (sample SAMN13153354, study PRJNA577476) | soil metagenome | isolation source: 100 cm saprolite under Madrone tree | place: USA:California | collected 2016-06-14 | reverse complement strand
GAAACTCAAGTTGCCTTGCGGCAAACGCAAGCCTTAAAGAAGATAGTTCCGTCCGCCGCGGTCCTGGATTTTTACGGGACTCACATCCGCATTCGATCCGGGCGCGTGCTCGTGCCTGGAGGACCGGCCGCGGAGGCGGGCTGGAAAGATCTCGTAGGCGCGGCCCCGGACCTTCCTGCGGAGTTCGTCTCTCGCCTGCTCGCTAGGGATAATGGCTGGCTGGCCGCTTACTTTGATTCCTTGTCCCGCGTCAACCAGCTTCAGCAAACGCATTTCACCGAAGCCCGCCAGTTGCGCCGCTACTACGAAGCGCTTCGCGGAAAAGACACTACCCCGGACGCCGCCACCGGCGTGTTTCGCCCAGACTCCGGCCTGCTGCTCCTGGCGACTCGTGTCCGCTGGGAGTCCAACGGCGATCCCCACGTTCCTGGGAATCTCGACGCCTGGAGGAAGATTCTCCGCCAGAAATACGATTCCAAGATGATTCGCAACTGGGGCAAACGTTCCGCGCACCTGGACACCCCCGGCCAACTGCTGGAAACCATGTTCGGAATTTCTCGCGTGCAAACAGACGCCGGGCCTTTGCAAGCGTACCTGCTTCTGAGCGAGATGGACGCACGGCGGCCTTGGGGACATCGTCTTAGTCCGGAAACAGTCACCTTGCTGGCCGGCAAGTTCGCCGACTTCAGCGTTCAGTATTTGATCTTTTCCGAGTTTTCGGACTTGGACGATGCCTCCATCACCAGTTTTCTCTCCACTGCTGCTAGTCTCAGCAAAATCTCCAAAAACAGTCTGCGAGGCAACGCCCTGGGAACCTTCCAGGCTACCGTGGGGCTTTGGCAAGTGTTAGCGCGTCAGGGTCAAATCCCTAGCGCCGAGCTGAACGATTCCTGGCGGCGCCTCATGAAGCCTTTCGGCAGTGTTGCTTCGTCTACACAATTGTTCGATGCCGGCCGCAGCTCGCTGAGAGAACTGCTGCTGGTTGCGACCGGCAAGCCGAACGCCTCTCAGGACGAAGTCATCAGTTTGCTCGCAGGCCCTCCTCAAATGACTCCCGAAGGCCAGCGCATGCACCAGCTGTTGGCAGGCAAGATTCGCCTGGTCCTGGATGAGCAACGCTTGGTTTCTCTCGACACGTTATTGGCCCTCGGTGACGCTCTGCATGACGTCGCTCACGTGAAGGACGCGGCCAATACTTTGCTTCCTCTGGCCCGAGAGCTCCGGGAATTTGAGATGCCGCAGCCGATTTTCCATGCCAGCGAAAGAGATCAGTGGGCGGCAGGGATTTACGATAACCGTCACACGGAATTGCAGATGCGCACGGACTTGGCCAAGGTCATCAAGTTGCCCGCTTCTCCCGTGCAGCTCGCGGAGGCGCGCGGCCAGCTGGCTCCCTTTCTTCGCGACACTTTGGTAGGTCTCAACTATGCGTACTACGAGCCTCCGGGCGCCCAGATGCTTCACCACAACCCTCTTTTCGTTCGTTCGCATGATTTTGCCGGAGACACCGTCACTGGAACGCGCGTCTGGCAAGCTCCGCAGTTGTTCGGGGTCGGCTCCCCGGCGGGTGGCGGCGCGCATCTGGTCGGATCGCTGGCGGACTTGCCGTACGTTCTTGCCAGGGCGGAACAGGATTTCATCGCCCCGGAAAACGTGCAGGCCCTCATCTGGCAGGAAGTCGTGCCCGGCCTCTTGACCAATGCGATCGTGCCGCGATGGTGGGACGTCAGCCACAACGAACTTCACGCCGTCACTCTTTACCAGCAAGCAGGCGAAGAGCTTTTGGCCGCCTCGGTACAGGACGAAGAGCTGCGGAACAACGTCATGAATATTCTCAACGATCGCATGTCTCCCCAAACCTCGGAACAGCTTGAGCAGGCTCTTCGCGCGGGAAATTTAGCGGACGTACTTCCGCAGCTGATGCCCGCGGATACCTTTTATCTGGCGGCCGAGTACCGGCGAGGATTTCCTCACCGGAGCGATTCTTTCGGCTCAGCCGGCAAAGAGCTCGAGAGTCTTTCTCAGCACTACCCCTCCGATGTTAGCTGGGAGCGCCTTTCCCGGGACTTCGGAGTGCCTCACCCGATCTTGGGGCAGAGTTACGGCCGCGACCTCTTGAATCTGGCGCCTTTCCCGGCGTTCACGGGCTACTCCAGCCGTCTTCTAGCCGAGTCTTGGGATTCCAACAACTTGTACTGGGCTCGCCTCGCCGACGAACAGGGCTACTCGCCGGTGATGCTGAATCGTCTGGTTCCTGAGCTGACCCGCCGCATGGTCGAGAAGATTTTCGCCACCGACATCGAGGATTGGCCGGCGCTCCTGCGCGCAACGCGGGAAACCGGCGACGAGTTTCGCAAGGGCAAGATGGTGCCATTGTCAAGCGCTGCCCCGGCCTCGCAGCCGTAGATCGCTTGGCTCGAGCGGATGGATTTCACCGGCTGGACAACCACGGCCGGCACGGAAAACAGGTCAAAATGGGATAGTCAATCATGCAAAAACAACATTTGGTATTCATTCTCGCACTTTTGCTCGCTCTCCTCTCGGGTTTCGGGACTCCGACGATTGCGCAGCAGGGCCAAAGCGGAACTCGCTTGCACGTGGTCGTCGACCTCGTCCAGTTGAATGTGGCCGTGACCGATAGCAGAGGCAACTACGTCACGGATCTTCGCCCCTCGGACTTCACCATCACCGAGGACGGCATCTCGGAGAAAATTGCCACTTTTGAAGAAGGCAACGGACCCACTCGCACCTTGGTCGACATGCCGGAAGAGGCCAACGCGGACGCGGGAGACACGCCGGCGCAAGCGCATGATCCAGCGGGCGATCCGCCCCAAAACCTCAATGCAGCCCTCGCCGGGGCCGATGTTTTCATTTTGTTCGACACCAGCAACTATATGTACCGCGGCTTTGTTTTCGCGCAGGATGCCATTTCCGATTTCATTCGCTCCCTCGAGACCGTGGACAAGGTCGCTTTCTATTCGTACAGTCGCAACCTTTCCCGCGCCGCGCCTTTGACCGCTGACCGCGCCTGGGTTGTGCGCGGTGTGCGCACCACCGTCGCCGGGGACGACGCCGCGCTTTATAACTGCCTATTATTGACGGTCAAAGATGCCGCCCAGTATCCGGGCAGAAAGGTCGTCGTGGTCTTTTCCAACGGCCCCGACAACGCCAGCATGGTGCCTCCGGAAGACGTAGCGGAGTTGGCCCAATCGGTCGGCATCCCCGTCTACATGATCAGCACCGCGGAAGCCAGGCTTGAGCCTGTTTCCACCGCCGTCTTTGAGCGCATGAGCGCGGCCACCGGCGGCAAAGCCTATTTTGCAGGCAGCTGGCGGGACGAAAAAAAGGCGTTTGCTTCGATCCGTAATGACTTGGCGCATCTCTATTCGCTCAGCTACTACCCGGCGTCGAATCCCAACCGTGGCTGGCGCGCCATCACGGTGAAACTTATTGGCGACCGCCTGAAGAAGTACCACATCCGCACGCGCAACGGCTATCGTCCCCAGCCAGCCCGCTTATCCGCGGCCGGCGCCCCAGCCGCCCAGTCCGAATAGGTCCCGAACTGATTGGACTCGCACTCCGGACGAGCGGAGCAGACTGTAACACCTGGGACGCCTTTCGGTGCCGCTCGACAAAAGCGAAGGCCACCTATCGACTGACGCCTCCGCGATGAACTACGCAAGCGGTATCTTCATCACTTACGTTGTGGTCGACAAGAACGGAAACCAGGTCGAGCGCGAGAAGTTGAATCTGTGCCTGCGCGTAGTCGAGATTGCCGAAAAGCAGATGCTCGCGCCGGCGAAATCACTCGGGCTGAGTCCCGATATCCTTCGCCAGCGCAATTACTACAGCCCCCGGGTCGACATCATCGCCTCTGCCGCCGCGACATTCTTTGGCCTTAGCCACGGCTCAAATTGCTCCAGCATTTCGCAACTGAAGGATCTGACCGGCGTCATATCCCAACTTACGCAGCCATGCGTCCGTGTGCTCGGAGAGCAGCGGCGCGGGGCCAGAGGGGACTGCGGGATTGTCTGAAAACGCGAAGCCGCCTCGCGTGACGCGCTGAGTCCCGCGAGGAGCTTCGAAAGCCGTGACAAAGTGCCGTCGTGTGAGATGCGCATGTGACAAGATCTCCGGCACGCTCAACACGCGGCCTGCGGGCACGCCGGCATCGACCATCAATGATTCCCATTCGGCAGCGCTGCGTGGGGATAGCGCGGCCTCGACTTCCTTGTTAATTGCAGCGCGGTTTTGTTTGCGAATCTCGCGATCCGAGAAGCGCGGATCGGTCTTTAGCTCGGAGCGTCCGATCAGGTCGCACAGCTTCTCGTACTGATTGGTCTCATTGGCGGCGATGTTCAGCAGGCCCTCGGCGGTGCGAAAAGTTCCTGAGGGAGCGGCCGTGAAATTTTCGTTTCCCATGGGAAGGGGGACCACGCCGGCGTTCAAGAAGTTCGAAACAACCCAGCCCATGGAGGCAAGAGTCGCCTCGAGCATGGACACATCGATCATGCGGCCGCGGCCGCTTGCGCGCGCATCAACGAGAGCTGCGCAGATCGCCAGCGCAGCGGTGATGCCTCCGACGGTGTCGCAGACCGGGTAACCGACCCGCAGAGGCGCGCTGTGCTCATCGCCGGTCACACTCATGACTCCGGACATTCCTTGGATGACCTGGTCGTAGGCAGGACGCATGGCGAGCGGACCATCCTGTCCGAATCCAGAAACGGCGCAATAAACGATGCTGGGATTGATTTTCGAAAGTATGTCATAGCCGAGTTGGAGGCGCTTCATGACTTCGGGGCGGAAATTTTCAAGGACCACGTGGGAGATGGCGACAAGCTTCTTGAAAATCTCCTTGCCTTCCGGGGCTTTCAAATTAATTGTGACCGACTGTTTCCCGGCGTTGACGGCAACAAAGGAGGCGCCCATCAAGCGCGCGGCGGCGGCAGGATCGGCGCCAAGCATGCGCGCCAGGTCGCCGCGGCCGGGCTGCTCGATCTTGATGACCTCAGCGCCAAGCAGGGCAAGTTGGAAGCTGCAAAAGGGCCCGGCGAGAACGTTGGTGACATCCAACACTCGAATGCCGGTCAGCGGGAGTGTCATCCTGCCTCAGTAGTATGAAATGTTACGCCGAGGTTTTTCTCTACTAAGAAACTTTGGCTCCAACCGAAGCGGGCGCCACGCCGCAGACGCCGGCCCTCTTCGCTCGCAGCAGATTGGCAAACTCTGCGGCGTCCAGTAATTTATCCATGTCAATCCCGGATTCGTAGCCCATGCCGTCCAGAAATGCGACGAGGTCCTCGGTGGCCACGTTGCCGCTCGCTCCGGGGCAGTAAGGACACCCACCGAGCCCGCCGGTCGTGGCGTCGAATTCACGAACGCCAGCCTCGAGACCTGCCAGCGTATTCGCGAGTGCCCGTCCATAGGTATCGTGAAAATGAAGTGCCAGCTCGCTCGGCGGAATTTTCAGTTCCGCGTGGATGAGTGCGAGGGCCTCGCTGACCTGATCCGGGAACGCCATGCCGTCGGTGTCGCAAAGGGCCACGCGCCAGGGACCTTGTTCGCGAGCGGCACGAACGGCATTCAATAAGGAGCGGCTGGAAATTCTTCCTTCAAAGGGGCAGTGAAAGCAGGTGGAAAATCCCGCGCGCAGAACGACACCATCCTGTTCGGCTCTTCTGCTGACCTGGTTGAGTAGTTCTAGAGATTCCGCCATGCCGCGATTCAGGTTCTTGCGATTGAAAGTGTCACTCGCGGCGATGACGAACTCCAGATGCCGGATGCCGGCGGCGACGGCCCGCTCATAGCCTTTCAGGTTTGGAATCAGGGCGGAAAACTGGACTCCAGGAAATCTGTTGAGCTGCGCGGCCACGGCCTCTGCGTCCGCCAGTTGGGGCACCCATTTTGGGTGAACGAAACTGGTGGCCTGAATGTGCTTGATGCCGGCGGCGGCGAGCTTCTCGATCAGAACGAGCTTGTCTTTCGTGGAAATAGGATTGGGCTCGTTCTGAAGGCCGTCGCGCGGCGTCACGTCGACAACAGTGACTTTGTCACCCATCGAAGTAATCCCTCATCGGCGGAGAGAAGCCAATGGCCCGCTTTGCACACTGTAGAATAGAACCGTGCCCATCAATCCTCCTTCAATGAACATTCTACAGCTTCCGTCAGTCTTCCGCTTCGTACGTCCAAACCTGCGCAGGTTCGCTGCCCTTGGCTGGAACAGCCACGTAAAAGCGGTCTCGCTTCGTGAAGAAATAACCGGTGCGAATGCCGATCCCCGAAGGAACATTGGCAATCAACTCATAGTGGTCAGGATCATTTTGCTGAAAGACGCTGATGAATCCTTCGGCGCCGATGACGTAGATGCGTTTCCGCCCCGCATCGAAGAAAACGTCATCGCACTCGCCCGCGGCACGTAGTCGAGCGACCTCATTACCGGTCTGCGTATCGAGCACGACCATCATCGGGGTCTTGCGGGTGATGGTAAAGAGTCGATGATCTTCTTCATTCAGAGCCATGGCATAGTTAGCACGCAATCCCTTGAGGGGCCATTTCGTCGCGGTCCCGGTTTTTCGGTCGATGGACTCCACCACGTTGCCCGCGTCCGGCACGTTTACAAAAATATGTCCTCCCGATGTCTCCACTTGAAATGATTCGGGATGGCCTTCGGTCTTGTACACTTGGCCTACGCGTTCATCGGTCTTTGGATCGATCATGGCGATTCCGCCGTCGTCTTCGCCGAATCCCACAAAGACCGTCTTCGACGCTTCGTCATAGCGCATGTTGTCCGGATCCTTGCCAAAATCTATTGTCTTGCGAAGCGTGTACGTCGCCCCGTCATACACTCTCACTTTGCCGTCTTCCGCATTGGCCACGTAAAGCTTGTCCACACCCGGGACATAGAGCGGCCCTTGCGGTTGAGCGAGTCCCTTGATGCTGTGAATGACTCTTCCCGCAAACACGTCGATCACTTCCAAGGAATTATTGCCCAGCGCGGAAACGAACAGCCGTCTGCGCTTGGCATCTGCGGTGAAGTGATCCAGCCGGCCCGCCACGCCGGGCACGGGAATCTGCTCTTCCAGCTGCAACGGGAGCAGCTCGCGCGCCTGCGTTTGCGCAGCCGCACTCTTCGTGCTTCTCATCGCAAGCAAGTCCAATGTAGCCAATGCCACCACGCCAACGGCTAACAACTTCTTCATATCTCCTCCTCACCGTTTTTCTAGTTTTTCTTAACTCATGGATGAAACTTGCATAAGTGTCCAAGGCTCAACTTCAAGGCTGAGGCTCGAATACCAGGATTGCAGCATCCTCCTTGTCATTAGCGGAGGCTGACACGTAATACCGATTGAGTTGTGGTACCCAAATTGAGGTTTGCGCGTTGACTCTTGTAGGAACTTTCGCGGTCAACTCATAATGGTCGGCGTCTGCCTGCTGATAGACAAATACGAAGCCGGCGTCAGCATCTCTGCCTCCCGAAGCGTAAATGCGCTTATGCGCGGCGTCATACCAGAGGTCGTCGATACCCGCGACACCTTCGAGCTGGGTAATTTGCTTGCCAGACTCCGCGTCAAAGACGATCAGCATCGGTGGGTTGCGAGTGCCGCCGAAAAGCCGATGATGGGTCTCGTCGAACGCCAAGGAGGTAATAAACGGAGCCCCCACGGGCCAGGTGGTAATTTCTTCGCGCTTCGTTCTATCAACCACACCCACCTTGGGCAGTCCTCTAAGCGTCACGAAAATTCGCGGTCCCGATTTCTCGATCTTGACGCCGCCGGGACGGGCATCCGTCTTGATATCCCCAATATGTTTGTTGCTATGCGTGTCGAGAATAGCCAGCGCTCCGGCTTCTGAATTGGGGATGCCAATTCCGACATAAAGGTATTTGGCTGCTGGGTCGTACCCCACGTGATTCGGATTTATGCCAAGCGATAAGTTATCGATGAGTGTGAATTTGTCTCCGGTGTAAATTTTGCATATGCCGTCGATACCGTTAGCCACGAATAATCTTTTGAAGTCAGTAGAATAAAATATTCCCTGCGGCTTGCTTTGTCCCGGAATGCTAAAGACTCGCTTGCCCGCCTTGAGATCGATAACCTCTACGGTGTTGTTATCAAGTGCCGCGGCGAACAGCCGCTTGCCTTTTATGTCCACGCCAAGGTGATCCATTCGCCCTTTGACGTTTGGCATCGGAATGGCCTGAACGAGCCGCAAAGGCCCCGTTCCTTGGGCGTGCGTGCTGCTGGCTGTTGCGCCAAGAAAAATCAACGAAATAATGCTCACAACGATTCGGCTTCGCATTACGAGGTACCTCATCAACAAGAATTGAGCGCCGGTCTCGGGCACTTTGCTCGGAGATAGATAAACGCACGATTAATCGGAGGCTCTTTCGCCCACATTTTGCAAAAATTTCTCAAGTAGACGCGACGGCTACGAACCAGCGCCCAGGCCACTCACGTGGGCCTTTCTTCGATGGTCCGGCCGGCGTTCACGATCGAAAAGAGCAATCCCGAGCCGACCGTGATCAACGCAGCGACGTCCAGCGCACGGCTCCAGCCTTGGTGGACGGCAAGATAAGCAGTCGCCGTCGATGAAATCGCTCCGCCCACATTGCCCACGGTGTTCATTAGCCCGGAGAGCGAGGCCGAAAAATCTGGCGCAAGGTCAATGCAAGAAGCCCAAAAATTGGAAGTGGCAAAATAATTGAAGCCGGCGGCAAGAGCGATCATGGGGAGCGCAATCATGGTGATCGTGAGGTGGCTTCCCGCAAGAAGGAGAATCGCGGACACTCCCATGCCGAGCCATACAGCGTAAATCCGCCCCTGGCGCCGCCCGGAACGGCGCGATAAGCGGACGGAGAACCAGCCGCCCACCGGAGAGAGCATGGCCATGGCCAGGAAAGGAGCAGAAGTCCACGCGGCGGCTTCCATCATGTGCAGGCCGCGCACCTTTACGGCGTAAAAGTAAAACCAGTTGTAGTACACGTAGAATGCGTAACCCTGGCAGCCATAGGCGAGGATCAAACCCCACACAGACGGGCTGGTGAGCATTTTTAGCCAAGGAACGTTCTTGGCTTTCGCCGTCCGGCGCCGCCGGTCATCGCCGCTGCGGGCGCCGGGATGAATCTGGTCGAGCTCAGCAGCGTTGACGCGCTTGTGTTCCTCCGGCCAATCGGTCGCGTAGGCGCGCCAAATCACGACCGTAAGAAGCGCAAGCGCGGAACACAGATAGAAGGAGATGCGCCAGCCGTAGTGGATGGTGGACCATGCGATGAAAATGGGAGTCACAGTTCCGCCGAGGCCCAGGCCGCCGGTTTGCAAGCCGCTAGCAAAGCCGCGCTCCTTTAAGCTAGTCCAAGACGCGACTACGCGGACGCAACTTGGGGAGACCGCCGCTTCGCCAACGCCAGTGAAGAAGCGGATGACTTGAAACACCAGCAAGACACTCAGCCCGGCGCCGGCGGCGAGACGCGGTGCAACGCCCATCATTCCAGCGCCAAAACCGAAGCACAGGATCGAGGCGGTCAACGTGCGCAGGGGCCCAAGGCGGTCGCAGATGTATCCCCAGGGAATCTGAAACAGGGCATATCCCCACAGGAAGGAACTGAAAATATGGCCCATTTTGATCGTGTCGAAGCCGAACTCTTCCTCGATGGTTTTGCCGGCGATGCTTAAATTCAGGCGGTTCAGCGCTGTCACCGCCATGATCAGCATGACGATGCCCATGATCTTCCAGCGGACGCCGGTGGCTTTACCAGCGGCAGCAGCCGTTGCTGAAGGAGTCGCACCTGTCATGCTCGTAGAGGTGTTCAAAATTTCCTCGCGTCCGTCGCGGAGCAAATTTCACTCGCAAAATCCGGCCCATTGTACCTCATGGCCGCCCGCACTCAGAAAAGCATCGCCGAGAGGACCGGGCGCAGGAGGTTTCAGCGGAATTTTTCGAATATTTCCTTCGCCTGCGCAAGCTCTTTGAGGACACCTTCTTTTTCCGCCGCGGAATTCCAATCAGGATAATGTGAAGTCACATCCATCACTCGTTCGATCCACGCAACAAAATAGTTCGCATCTTCCGGCGATCGCTGTGCCTTGCCCCTGATCGTCACATAGATGGGACTCGTAGTCGCGTACACGTAGTTGTCCAGCACGGGATACTCGGCCTTGTCGCTCGACGCCCGCAACACACACCAGCCGCTCTCTTTCAGCGGCAGCGTGCCCCGGACCTCAGCCGAATCTCGCGTTGCATTCAAAGTCAAGGTCTGAGCGACCCGTCCGTTGCAAACTACTTCCAGATGATCCAAGGGCACAATCGATCGCAACTTCGCGTTGAACGGCACCTCCGAGCGCGGTTCGTCAAACTTCAATTCGCCGCCAATAGGTTGTCCACCGATTGAAAAGTCCAACAGCGGTCCGTTGGTGGCAAACGTGTGTCCCTTCTTCAGCGCGTCGAGCCACGCGTCCGCATTAAGCGGCCCCTCAGGGACACGCGCATAAACCCGATTCATCCCCACTGGCCCGCGCAACGACGCATAATCCGCCATTGCATCGGTTCCCGCACCCGCTGGAATCCGGAAGCCCAAGTTCAGCAAGCGGTACCAAACCGCCGCGGTCGACCGGTGATCGCTGAAGCCGACGATCTCCATGTAATCGACCTTGCCGAGCGCCGCATCTATAGGCAGTTCGTTCGTGATCGTTTGCGGCGGCGTCACAAACGGTTGTGGCTGTTCCTCGAAAGGGTGGACATAACCCACCAGCGCGCCTTGCGCATGTCCCATGTCCGCCACATCTGCATTTGTCGGAGACAAACTCGCCGCCGCCGTGTTCGGATAACCCGCATACCCAGGCAGCAAAATATTTCCATGAATATTCAGCAGCCCCAGATGCCCCCAGTAGCTGGTATGAAATTCTTGCCCATGCACTACGAGCGCATCCGGTTTCGAAGCTGGATCCAGTTGCTTCCCATCGTAAGCGATATCCGGAAACCGCTGCTCTTTGTTGACAATCAAATCGTTCACAACGCCGAGATTTTCCGCCTCGGCTTGGTGCGCGAGGTGTGCTGGCGTATTGCGGTATGTCCCCGTGTAATTCATGTGCACGTGCAGGTCACTGCTCATCCAGTGTGCATCGCTCTTTTCTGCTGCCATCAGCGGCTTCAGCCGGATGGTCAAGCTCGCGGGCTTCCCCGCACTCACGTTGATTGTCCGCCGCTCGAATGAATATTCGAAACCCTTCATCGCTTCTACTGTGATTTTTCCCGCTGGCACTTCCGCCTCAGTTGCTCCGGATGTGTGAAAGTAATGCGCTTCAAAAGCTCTTTCTGAACGGTCAAATCCGTCGTCAGCATGAATCCATGCGCGCTCCGGCGCATAAAAACGTCCCGCCGCATCGGTCACGGAGACACGCGCCGGTGTGATATTTCCTTCGGCGTCCAACACGCGCAATTGAAGTCGCCCCATCGGGTGGAGGTTTCGCCGCTGGCTGATTTCCAATTGCCGTTGCGAACCACCCGGAATACTCTGCAGCCAAAGTTGCGTCTCTCCGTTGCGGTTCGATATAAACGCCAGCTGCTTCCCATCCGGCGACCACCTCACGCTCGTCTCATCCCACTCGCCGTATGACACGGGGAACGCGTCTCCGCCGTTCGCGGGCATCACCCAGAGTTGATGCCACTGCCGTCCGAGATACGAGTTGTATACCATCCTCGAGCCATCCGGCGAGAAGTCCGGCCGGGCCCTCCAGGTTGTCTCTTCGTAATGGATCTCGCGCGCCTCCGCGCCGGGCTCCGCCCTCATCCTCCAAAATCCGCCGGTTCCGTAGATGTGCCCGCGGTTCGAAACAAAAAGAATTTCTTTTCCATCCCGCGACCATACCGGGTTGATCTCGTGATCGAACACGCTGTAGTAATAGCGGGGCAGGGGACTCTTGGTTTCGCCTGTCAGCCTGGTTACGTTTTCCAGCTTTCCGTTCCGCACTTCCGCGCGAAAAATATGAAATCGCTTGTTGTACGAGGTCGAAACAAAAACAATTTGCTTTCCATCGGGTGACCATCGCGGCTCCACATTCACTGCGCCGCCGCTCGTCAATGGTTCTGTCTTCCCGGTAGTTAAATCCAGCAGCCACAACTCCACCGCATCCTTCTGATACGAGCAGTACACAACATTTCGTCCATCCGGCGACCAGTCCGGTTGATAGTCATATCCGGGGCCGTCCGTGAGCTGCTGCGCCACCTTCGTGTCAATTTTTTGCCGCCACAGCGACCCTGCCATCGAGTAAACCAATTCTCTCGAATCCGGCGACCAGGCCACGCTGCTCGGTCCGCTTGTCAGTTGCGGCAGGTACATCTCGCGGAAGTAATAGGGATGCGGCAGGTCAATCTGCGGCAGAACAGGTTTGCGCTGCCCCGCAATCGGCTCGGCAGTCGCGGCGGCCAGTGCCGCAATCAGGAAGATTCTTGACTTCAAGCCAGGCCCGCTCGCGACAGCGGCAGCTCTCGGATGCGCTTCCCCGTCGCGGCAAAGATCGCGTTGCACAGCGCCGGCGCAAACGGCGGAAGAGGAGGTTCACCAATTCCCGCCGGCGGCGCATCGCTCGGCATGATATAGACGTTTGTCTCCCGCGGCGCGTTGTTCATCCGCGCCATCTGGAAGGTATCGAAATTCGATTGGTCAATTACGCCGTTGGTCGCCGTGATCTCTCCGTAGAGAGCCAGGCTCGTCCCCATTGCCGCCGCGCCCTCGACCTGCTGGCGCACCGTCTCCGGGTTTACGACAGTACCGGCGTCCAAGGCCGAATCCACGCGGTTAATGCGTACCTTGCCTCCAGCATCCACTTGCACTTGTACCACGGTCGCTACGTACGTCAGGAAGCTGCGGTGCATCGCCACACCTATTCCGTAGCCGTTGCCCGGCTTCTGCTTTCCCCAACCGGACTTCTCCGCAGCCAGCGTCAGCACTCGACGGTGTCTGGCCGTATCAATGGGATATTGCTCGTAGGCTCCGTCATAGTTCGGGAATTCCTTGGGAAGATCGCTCCTTGGGACGACTCGGTCGGGCCCTAGCAGTTGCAGCAAGTATTCGACCGGGTCTCTTCCCGCCGCATGCGCCAGTTCATCCGCAAACGACTGAATTCCGAACGCATGATATACATTGGCAACGGACCGGAACCAACCGATGCGCATATGGGCCGTTGCGGGTCCGTTCTCTGCGCGAAAGTTGGCCACCGCGAACGGGACATCCGTGAAGCCCAGTCCAAGCTCGTCTGGCGTCGAATATTTTGTGCTCGCGTCAAACGTCGATCCGATCGGTGGAAACACGGTTCTCTGCAGCCACGCCGTGGGCTTTCCATCCGCTCCGAGCGCTGCCTTCATATACATCGCCGCCACAGAGTGGTACACATCGAACTTGATGTCGTCTTCGCGGCTCCATACCACCTTGACGGGTTTTCCCGTCTTTTTCGAGAGCACTGCCGCTTCCACCGCGAAGTCCGGGAACGACTTCCGGCCGAATCCGCCGCCAAGCAGCGTCACATTTACCGTCACGTCTTCCTTCTTCAAGCCCACGGCCTGCGCGATCGCGTTCCGCGCTCCCTGCGGATCCTGTGAGGGCGCCCACACCTCAGCTTTACCGTTGCGGCACACCGCCAAAGCCGCCGGCGGCTCCATAGGCGCATGCGACAGCAGCGGCGCGTAATACTCCGCCTCGACGATTTTGCCGCCCTTTGCAAAAGCCTCATCCACGTTGCCGAGTTCACGAACTACCTTCCCCGGCTTGCGCGCCGTCTCTTGCAACTCTTTCTTATAAGCGTCCGAGTTCCAAACGCTGTGCGGGCTCTTCTCCCACTCGATCTTCAGCTTTTTCCTTCCCTGCATGGCGGCCCAGGTGTTATCCGCCAGCACCGCCACGCCGCCAAGCGCCTGAAAGCCGACGGGTGGCTTGAACGCATCGATCGTTTCCGTTTGCTTCACTCCGGCGACGCTCAGCGCCGCTTTGTCGTCCACCGACTTCACGGCGCCGCCGAAGACCGGCGGACGCGCCACGCTCGCATAGAGCATTCCTTCCATGCGCGTATCCTGCCCATACGCCGCTTTGCCGGTGCACATGTCTTTCAGGTCGTAGCTCGCCGCGCCTTTTCCGATGTAGCGCCACTCGCTTCGTGTCTTGAGTTTTATCTCCTCTTTCTTCGGCACCTCGAGCTTTCCTGCCGCTGCCGCCAGTTCGCCATAGCCCAGTTTCCTTCCCGACGCCTTGTGCACCACTACATGCAAATCCGTGCTGCATTCCGATGCCGGCACGCCCCACTGCGCCGCGGCGGCTCGCACCAGCATCAACCTCGCGGTCGCGCCAGCTTCGCGCAAGGTGTTGAAGAAGCTTCGCACCGAATGCGACCCATCCGTATCCTGGTCGCCGTACTTTTCATCACCTGTCGCCTGCACCACCTTCACGCGCGCCCAGTCCGCATCCAGTTCGTCCGCAACGATCCGCGGCAACCCCGTCCGGTTCCCGCTTCCCATCTCCGTGCGATGCACAACGACGTACGCGGTTCCATCCGTGTCGATGGCCAGGTACACGCTCGGTTGCAATGGAGCTTTTGACATCGCCGAGGCTGCATCCGTCGAGCCGGCGGCGTCCGCGGTGCTCTCCGCAAAAAGCTCCTCTGGCATCACGCGCACGCTCAATACAAAGGCGCCCGCTCCCAGCATTCCCTTCAGGAAGTCCCGGCGTTGCACGTTTTCGATGCGGATCATAAATTCCCCCATGTCAATCATCTATCGGACAATCGGCGTAAATCCGTCCATGCACCGTTCCATCCTACCGCCATTCCTGTTTCATGCAAGTGGCGCCTTCTCCCGGCGAAGTTCCGCCCAAGTCTCGAACCGTAAGCAATTCCGCGCAGGGAGAAGAACCACCGATTGCGAAATCGGGCAGAGCAGGGCAAGCTCAAGGTCAGGAACGGTTGCACTCATGTCACCGGAATTCATGCGCCGCGCGATTGCGCTGGCTATTGAAAATGTAAGCACGTTACGCGGCGGCCCTTTCGCGGCGCTGGTCGTGAATGACGGCCGCGTTATCGCTGAGGGAACAAACCGCGTCACTTCGAGCAACGATCCCACCGCGCACGCCGAAGTCGTCGCCATTCGCGAGGCCTGCCGCGCTCTCCATGATTTCCAGCTTACCGGTTGCGACCTCTATACCACTTGCGAGCCTTGCCCCATGTGCCAGGGCGCAATCTACTGGGCCCGCCCGGCGCGCATCTTTTACGCAGGCACTGCCGCTGATGCCGCGGCGGCGGGGTTCGATGACGCTTTCATTTACAATGAATTGAAGCAGCCGCCTGCGGCGCGGCGAATCCCGATGACACAACTTCTTCGCGACGAATCGCTCGTCGCTTTCGAGGTCTGGAAAAAACAGGAAAACAAAAAGCCTTACTGACACTCCACCACGAGCGCGCGAAACTTTTTACCCTTCTGGCCAAGTTCCCAGCGCGCGCCGCAGGTCCACAAGCTGCCCCAGGTGGTACGAATTGTGGTCGGCGAGCACCAGCGCTTCCCGCAAGATGGTCTGCCCATCCCCGTGCCGAATTTTCGCGCACAGATCCGTCTTCGGATTTTCCACCAGCCGGATCATTTCCTGCAGGTCGCTGCGGAACTCCTCCACGCTCTTGTTCCATGCCTCGTCATTCGGCGGCAGCGGAGTCTTCGGCCAATAGCCTTCGGGAAATCCCGGTGACACGTGCTTGGGGTTGCGGCAGAACTCGAGAATGTCCCGTTGTGCGATGCGCGTGTGCTCGAGCAACTGCCAGCCGGTATGCACCAGTCCGGCCGCGAACGCGCCGCGATTGCGCTCGGGAAAGCCGTCCAGCGCATCCATGAAATGCACGTGCGCCCCGCCGCCCTTCAGCAGGTACACGACGTGCTCTCGCAGAGCACGGTCCTGGTTATTCGTGCGCGGTCGCGAACTCCGCCTCGCCGTCTTTTTCTTCTTGTTTTTCTTTTTCATCCCGCCTTCTCGGAAATGAGTATTTGTTGCGGCATGTCCGGAATCGGATGCAGGATACTCTTCGGGAAACCCGCATTCCGGAACATTTTCTCATACTCTGTGAAAGTATAGGTGTCGCCAGCATTGGTGTTTGCCAGCATGATCAGGCTGAAGGCTGCCGCGGTCGGCGGTGTCACGCGGTCTTCGTTGGGCACGAACTCAAGCGTGATGGCTCGCCCGCCTGGCTTCAGAGCTGCATGCACGCGCCGCATCAGCTTCTCGCACGTGGGCTTGTCGAAGTGGTGAAAAATGTTCGTAAGCAGCGCGAAGTCATAGCCTTCTCCGAGGTCCGCGTCGAACGCGCTCCCCGCCCGCGCGGTGTAGCGGCTGGAGACTCCCGCGGCTCGCGCGTTTTCTTTCGCTACTTCGAG
>WNFO01002063.1_pt1 | contig 16403 bp, 14 predicted proteins | sample 5400251 | NCBI WGS metagenome assembly WNFO01 (sample SAMN13153354, study PRJNA577476) | soil metagenome | isolation source: 100 cm saprolite under Madrone tree | place: USA:California | collected 2016-06-14 | reverse complement strand
CCGGACGAGACGGCTTCGGCGATGGGATACCGGCTGGCGCGAGCCTGAGAGAGCGTGTAGCGGCCGTCGCGCCGCGGCGCATCGCCGCGAGCATGCTCCGCGAAGACCGAAACGGTACGTCCTCCCTCGTCGAGATAGAGGACCGTCACCCGGTCGTGGGGGATCAATCCCTGGAGCTGCCCAGAGAGACCCCCGAGGAACCAGCCGGGGTCGAACTCGGGCGTCATCGTGCGAGCCCGCGCCGCGACAGCGGCGACGATGCCGCCCAGGTCGACTTCAGTTTCCGCCACGCCGTGATTATACGACCGCCATGCCGCGACCAACTGCGCGGTGCTCCGCCGATAACCTTGACTACAGGGACCAGGAAACGGCCGGGGCCGCGGTAAACGCGGCGCCGCGTGGCGCCGTCGAAGGGAACATGAACAGGCGAACAGCGGTGGGGGTTCTCGGCAGTCTCGCGTTCGGCACTGTCGCCGCGGCGTGGGGGCGACGCGCGCTCGCGCAACCAGTGTGCACGCTGACGCCGGAGCAGATCGAAGGCCCGTTCTATCTGGACCAGGCTCGCATTCGCGAAGCCATCTCCGAGGGCAAGCCCGGCGTGCCGCTACAGCTCATCCTTCGCGTGCTCGAGTCCTCCGCGTCCTGCGCGCCGATCCCAACAGCCGCCGTGGACGTCTGGCAATGCGATGCGCTCGGCATCTACTCCGGCTACGAAGGCGCCGCCATCGCCCCGCGGCACGTCGAGCCGGTGGACGACAAGACGTTTCTGCGGGGCACGCAGCTCACGGACGCCGCCGGCGCCGTCCGGTTCCGAACGATCTATCCGGGCTGGTACGCGGGTCGCACCCCGCACGTGCACCTGAAGCTCCGCGTCGGCGCGAAGGCGGCCACCACCCAGCTCTATTTTCCCGACGAGGTCACGAACGCCGTCTATGCACGCGCCCCGTACGATCGGCACCCGAACCGCGACACGACGAACGCCACGGATCGCTTCCTGGGGCCGATCGCCGACAAGTCCCTCGTGATGTGGACGATGGCACGCGACGGGGACGGTTACGTCGCCACCGCCACCGTCGCGCTCCGAACCTCGTAGCTCAGGCCCGCCCGGCTCGAAGAGCAGATGCCGCGCGCCATCCGCCCAGACCGTCGCCCGCGTATAATCGAGTGCGCGTGCGGGTTGTGGCGCGCAAGGAGGCCGCGATGGCGCTAGAGACGTCGCAGCAGCGAATTCGGCCAGTGACGGGAACTCACGTGGTCCGCGTCCAGCACGAAGGCCTCGCGATCGCCGACGCCGAGCGGGCGAAGGACTTCTACTGCCGCGTCCTGGGATTCCAGGTGCTGCCGCGCCCGGCATTCTCGAGCGGCGGCTACTGGCTCGGCACGCCGGGCATCTTCCCCCAGATCCACATCATCCAGTCAGCGATGGTGCCGCCCGGGCCGGGCGCGCCGATCAGCCCGCTCGGCCGTCACACCTGCTTCGAGGTGGCCGACTACGAGGCGATGAAGCAGACGCTGGAGCGCGAGGGCATCAAGTGGGTCGAGAACACGCAGCCCGGTGGGCGCCTCCAGCTCCTGTGCAACGATCCCGACGGCAACACGCTGGAGTTCCAGCCGGCGACCGTCTGATCGCAGGACGAGCTGATCACCGCTGGCGGATCAGCTCGTCGATGTTCAGGTCGTACATGACGGCGCCCGGGTTCCACCGGGTGATCTTCTTCGACGTCGCGTACGCGCTGTGCAGGTAGACGAGCGGGATGCCGAGGTGCTCGCTGCGCAAGCGCTGGAAGATCGAGCGCATCAGGCCGTTGACCTTCTCGCGGTCGGTCTCGGCAAGCACCGCGCCCACCAGCTTGTCGAGCTCGGTGTCGCGGATCGCCGCCGTCTTGGCCGTCGGGTTCGTCCACTTGTCGATCATCGCGAACGTGCCGAGCCAGTCCCGGTTCGACTGGTTGTAGTAGCCGAGCGCGCCCGGCGCTGACCGGTCGAACCACTTCTGGCGGAACGCGACGTAGTCGACGGGAACGAGCGTCGTCTGCACGCCGATCTTGTGCCAGTACCCCGCCAGCGCCTCCGCCATGGTCCGCCCCTCGGGCAACCCGGGAAGCTGGTAGGCGTACAGCTCCATCGAGAAGCCGTTGGCGTACCCGGCCTCAGTGAGGAGCCGCTTCGCCCGCGCGGGGTCGTGCTGATAGACGTGCTCCGGCGTGATCCTGAACTTGACGTCGCGCATGGCGCTCGCCATCGCGTAGGGCACGGCGCCCGGCTCCGCCATCCCCGCGAACACCGAGTCGATCAGCTCCGCGCGGTCGATCGCGATGTTCAGCGCCTCGCGCACGCGCTTGTCGCGGATGGGCGCGTTGGTCCACGGCAGGATCCACCAGAAGTCCACGTGAGCGTCCTGGCGCTTCGTGACGATCGGCACGCCGCTCCGCTGCAGCTCCTTCACCCGCTCGCGGCTGACCTCCATGATGTCGACCTCGCCGCGGCGAAGCATCGCGATGCGCGTCGACTCCTCGGGCACGATCTTGAACGTCAGGGTCCGGTACTTCGGGGTGCCCGCGCGCCAGTGGGAGGGAACGGCCTCGAGCTTGATGTGGGAGCCGGTCACCTGCTCCACGAACCGGTACGGCCCGCTGCCGACCGGGCTGCGCGCGAACACGTCGTCGCCCTTCGCCTCGATGTACTTCTTCGGCACGATCATCCCCTCGGTGGCCAGCCCGCGCGACAGGTACTGCGGAATGATCAGCGTCGGCTCCTTGGTCACGATCACGACGCGGTCGGGCGCCGGCGTCTCGATGTCCCTGACGAGCACGCGCAGCGGGTCCGCATAGCCCGTCGTCGAGCGCTTGCCCATCGCGCGCTGAAGACTCCACTTCACGTCGTCGGACGTCAGCTCGTCGCCGTTGTGGAACCGGACGCCCCGGCGCAGATGGAACGTCCACCGCTTGTGGTCCGCCGACGATTCCCAGCGCGTCGCGATGCCGTCGTCGGCCGAGAGCTGGCCGTCGGGCGTCACGCCGACCAGGTAGTCGAAGATCTGGTCGAGATAGAACTTCACGATGTGGCCGCCGAGCACGGGGTCGAGGGTCTCCGTCGACAGGCTCGACAGCGCGACGGTCAGGTCTTCCGCCCGGGCGCCGGACACGCCAGGGCCGGCGCCGGCGAGGCCGAGCAGCAGGAGGACGATGATGGCGGAACGCTTCATCCCACGTCCTTTCTCACGATGTCAGGCGCTCACGATCTCAGGCGAGCTTGGCATAGCCCGCCGTCTGGGCCGCACGCTCGCGGTCGAGGAACACGTCGAAGTCCTTCGGCTCCGTCGGGGCGAAACGCGACAGGAGCAGCTCGTCGAGGACTGTCCGGATCTCGGGCGCGGTATGCGCCGCCAGGAGCGCGGCGGTCAGTGCACGGCACGCATCGTCGGACGCGCCGGGCGACGCGACCAACGGCGCGCTCGGCGCCGGGATCGTCGTGTCGACGACCCGGACGCGGCCCGCGATCTCCGGCGCGTGCCGTCGCAGGAGATCGAGGGCGTAGCCGTCGATGGCCGCCACGTCGGCGCGTCCGTCAACGACGGCGTCGAGCACCGGCCGCTGGCGCACGAGCGGCCCCATCACCGAGCCGTAGAGCGCGCGACGCTCGGGCGTGAGGTAGCGGAGGAGATGATAGCGAGGCGCGTTGTAGCCGGAGTGCGAGTGCTCCGTGGAGTACGCGATCGTCTTGCCGAACGTGTCCTCGAGTCGTGCGTAAGCACTGTCGGCGCTGACGATGAAGTCGGTGACGTAGACCGCGCGGTTCCCGTAGCGCGGCGGCGAGGGCACCGGGGCGGCGAGCAGACGTGGTCGATCGCGGCGCAGGGCCCACGGGTAGCCGCACATGAACACGCATCCCATGTCGGCCCTTTGCCACAGCTCGTCGAGCGGGGTGGGATCGCGCTCGTCCATCACCGCGAGGTCGACGCCGGCGCGCGCGGACACCCACGAGAGCAGCCGCCGCCACGCCGCCCCGAGCGAGGGCGACCACGCGTACATGCGGGCGGAGGCGATCAACGGAGGAACGCTTTCGCCTGCGCCAGCTCCGGCCGCGCGCCGTCCGACGCTGCCGCCACGACGAGCAGCTTGCCGTACACGACGCGCGCCTTGTCGCGGTCGCCCGAGAGCTCGGCGGCCCGGCCCAGCGCGTAGAGCGCCTTGAACCGGTTCGGCGCCATCGTGAGCGCGGCTTCGTACTCGGCGATGGCCTTGGCCGGCTGTTGCATCTCGAGGAGCATGTCGCCGAGCAGCTCTCGCGCGAGCACGATCGGCCCCGGCGAGATGTTGTGCTTCTCGGTCGTCGCCTCCAGCTCGGCCGCGGACCGCATCAGCGCCAGCGCGTCGTCGCTCTTGCCCTCGGCGCGCGCCGTCCACGCCGCCGCCGCGCGTCGCTGGATCTCGACTTGCTCGGCCCAGTACGCGTCCTTGTTCTGCTGGAGCGTCTCGCGAAGATTCCCGAGCTTCTCCGTCTCGGCGCGCGCCTGAGCGGCGTTGCCGGTGCGGGCGGCGCCGATCGCCCGCGCGAAGTGGATCATCGCGTCCGTCTGCGGGAAGCGCGTGGGCCGCGGCTCGATGGCCGCCGCCTCGGCCCAGCGGCCGCGCTCCATCGTCCACCGTGCCTCGATCGCCGCCATTGCGAACGCGGCGGTGGCGCGCCCGGAGTTGTAGTTGCGCGCGGCGAGATCGGTCATGATTCCTCGCGCCTCGTCGAGGATCTTCTTCGCCTCCCCGTCCTGGGCCTGCTGCAGATAGCCGTAGACGAGGTAGTCGAGCGCGTGCATCCGGTCGTCGGGGTTGCCACGGTCCTTCTCGGCAGCGGCGGCCGCGACGTTGCTCTGGATCGTCTCCGTCCACATGCCGAGCAGCACGTACGTGTGCGACGGCATGTGGAGCGCGTGCGGCACCGACGGGGCGAACTGGGCGTACCGGCTGGCGGCGGCGAGGCCCTGCCGCGCGACCGGCGGATAGTCGTAGGCGTGGATGATGTAGTGCGCGGCGCCCGGATGGTTCGGCTCTGCCGCGAGGACCTTCTCCGCGATCTCCGCCGACTTTCGCTGGTTCGCGTACGTCTTGTCGTGAGGGTCGGCGGTCGCCTGCAGCGCCAGCGCGTAGAAGATCGCCACCTCGCGGTCCTGAGGATAGCTGGCGTACATCTGCTCCATGGCCCGGCCGTACGCCTGGGCGCGAGTGCGATGATCGACCTTGTCGGCGTCCTTGAAGAACGCCTCGGCCGCCGCGATGAAATCACGCTCGCGCGGCGTCTTCGCGCTTGCCGCCTTCGCCTTCTCGACGGCGTCCCACCCGCGCTTCAGCGCCGCCGGCTGCGGCGGCGCCCAGATCTGGGTCCACTGACTCATGGCGAGGCCCCAGTAGGCGATCGCACAATCGGGATCGGCCTGCGTGACCGCGGTGAACGCCTTCGCCGCCTCGATGTACCAGAAGGAGTGCAGCAGCGCGACGCCGCGCTCGAACGGTTTCTGCACGGCGGCTCCGCACGACGTGACGAAGGTCACCTGGCCGATCCGCTCGCCGGCCGTCTGCGCCCGCGGCGTCGCGACCCAGGCCGCGATCACGAGCGCGGTCATCGCCGCGATGGTGGCGAGAGCGGTGCGCCCTTTCATTCGAGACATCATCTCGCGCTCCTCAGTGAGCCAGCGGGTCAGGGCGTAGCTGGAAGTGCACGACCAGCGGGCTGGACAGGGTCTTGCCCGGTGCGCCGGGACTGGGCGCATCGATGCCCTCGATGTGCATCGGCGTGCGGTTGCCGGACGTCACCCACAGTCCCCTGCCCTTCCAGCCGGCCTTCGAATCGTCGATGCGGCCGTCGATGCCCTTGGCGAAGAAGCCCATCGGATACGGCACGCGCAGCTCGACGACCTTTCCGTAGGTCAGGGCGTGCAGCGAATCAGAAAAATTTCCGGTGCCGATCGGGACGTCCCGGCCCAGGCCGAGGATGTCGTGCTGGTCGACCCACGTGTAGTACGGGCCCTCGGCGGAGCCGTCCCGTCCGGCGAACGACGGCCCGGGAATCGGATAGAATATCCAGCCCTCGGGACACAGGTTGCCTTCCGCGGCTCCCGGCCCGTTCAGCGGCCCCTTGCACGTCCGGCGATCGAAGCTCGCGATGTGTCCGCTCGCCAGGGTCACCCACGCCCGGCCCTGGCGATCGACGTCGAACCCGCGCATACCATATCCGGGCGGCGGGACCTTGTAGACCTCGGCGAGCGCGGTCTCGGAGGGATTGGATCCGAGCTGCACGCGAATGACCCAGCCCGGGTGGCCGATGTTCGATCCCCAGATGGAGCCATCGAGCGGACTGTAGGCGATGCCGTACAGCCCGAGCCCGATGCGCCTGTCCCTGGTGGGATCGTCAGGCTGATTGGGCTCGGTATACGCGTCCCGCTTGCCATTGCCGTTGGTGTCCACGATGAGCGGGGTCCAGCCCTGGGACTTCCCCGCGTCACGAGTCTCCCAGAACATCTTCGTGTTGACCCAGCCGACGATGGCGAACTCGTTCTGGAGGTTGTTGCTGAGCCACAGCGTGTGGTTCGGATCCTCGGCGAAATTCAGGTGGTGCGTGCCGAAGCACGTGTCGATGAACGTGAACTCTTTGGTCTTCGGGTCGTACACCGTCACCTGTCGTGAGTTCTGCACGAACCCTTCTCGGATGTGCGCGAGCGGATAGACCTTGGCCGACGGATGTCCGGACTCCGCCTTGCAGTACGCCGGGGGATTCTTCGGCGAACGGCTCTGCGCCGTCCAGTACACGCGCCCGTCCTGATCCATCATCGGGTTGTGCGCATTGACGCGCGAATCCCACACCTGTTCGGTGCCGAAGTACGGTGACGGCGCCACCACCGGATTGGCCAGTGCCGAGCTGGGAGCGTCCTGATCGCGGATCGGCACCTTCATGGTGGTCTTGGTGATCTTGATCGGGTCCAGCACCGGCAGGTGGTCCGTGCTCAGCTCGGCGGCGCCGTAGATGAGGCCATAGGGGTTGACGGTGGGTTTCCGCCGGTCGGTGACGATCAGGTCGTGGATGTAGTACTTGGGCGATAGCCAGTCGTACACGGTCACCACGAGATTGCGCTCGACGCCGTGCGGCCGCGGCGGCATCGACCTCGGCAGCTCGCCCGCGCGGACGCGATCCGTCCAGTCGGCCAGGCGGCGCAGGTGACCGCCGTCGTTCGTGTTCATCAATCCGATGAACGTGACCATCGAGCCGCCGCCCGGCCCCGATTGCAGTCGTCGGGTCCACGCGTCGATCGACGATCTCCCGGCCATGTCGAGCGCCGCGGGAATCTCCCGCGTCGCCTTGTCGCCGAGCTGGTGACAGTTCCCGCAGCCGTTCAACTGCACGGCGTTGAGCCACTGTTCCTGAGTCTTGTATGCCACCGGCATGCCGTTGCCGCCGGGGCCGGTGCCGGGGAACGAGCTCTTGTCGGGAATCGTGAGCATCGAGAACCAGTAGATCGCCGGATAGTATTCCGCGGCCGCCGCCGCGTTCGGCGCCAGCACCGCCGTGAGGTTCACGATCTGACCGCGCGCGCTCGTGACCTTGGGCGAATCGACCAGCCCGTAGCCGCGGACCCAGACGTTGTACGTGGCGGGCGGCAAGTCGGGGATCACGTAGCGTCCGCGATCGTCGGTGACCGCCATCTTGGCGAAGCGGGTGCCGAGCTCGGTCGTCTCCGCGATCACCCACACCCCGGCTTCCGGCCCATTCTTGCTGGTGACCACGCCACCGATGTCGTCGCTGTCGATCTGGACCGCGCCTTGCGGAGCTGGTTGGGCGGACGGCCGTGGGGCCGGCCAGGCCGCGAGCAGCACAGCGAAGGCAACCAGCGCGGTGCCCGAGTAGAACAGGTTCTTGTTCGCCATGGTCCCCTCCGCAGGTATCGACTCGCCGCTCGATCGGCGCCACAATCTGCCGGAGCGCCGGACCTGTCAAGTGCACTGGCTGGCGCATGTGCTTCGGTGGACGAGGCGCAAGGGGGAGACGATGAGTGACCGCGATCTGTGCCATCTGAGTGTTCACGATCTCGCCGGACGCATCCGCCAGCGGGACGTCTCCCCGGTCGAGGTGGTGGAAGCTCACCTGCGCCGCATCGATGCCCTGAACCCGAGGCTCTCGGCGTTCTTCACGCTCACCGGGGACCGCGCGCTCGAGGAGGCTCGGCGGGCGGAGGCCGAGATCGCCGCGGGCCATTGGCGAGGGCCGCTCCACGGGATTCCCTACGGCGCCAAGGACATCATCGAGACGGCCGGCGTGCGGACCACCCATGGATCGAGCTTCTTCCGCGACCACGTCCCCGCCGAGGACGCCGAGTGCATCGTCCGGTTGAAGCGAGCGGGCGCCATCATGCTCGGCAAGACGCTCACTCACGAGTTCGCGTCGGCCGCGACCACCATCAACCCGCACTACGGCACGGCCCGCAATCCGTGGAACCTCGACCGGATCACGGGAGGCTCGAGCGGCGGGTCGGCCGCGGCGGTGGCGGCGGGACTCTGCGCGTTCGCCCTCGGCTCGGACACGGGTGGCTCCATCCGCAATCCGGCCGCGCTGTGCGGCATCGTGGGGCTCAAGCCGACTCACGGTCGCATCAGCCTCACCGGCGTGTGCCCGAACGTCCTCACGTTCGATCACCTGGGTCCGATGACGCGCAACGCGCGCGATGCGGCGCTCGTGCTCCAGGTGCTGGCCGGGTACGATCCGCGAGACTCGACGTCGCGCGACGTGCCCGTGCCGGATTACACCGCCAACTGGGAGCGCGGTGTGCGCGGGCTCCGTCTCATCCTGTGCCCCGACTTCTACACGAACGCCGAGGTGGACGCCGCGGTCGAGCGCGCGTTCGAGAGCGCCATCGTCGTCCTGCAGGATCTTGGAGCCAAGGTCGAGACGGTACCCTTCGCCCACGGGAGTCGCCTCCTCGAGGTGTTCCGCGCCGTCGCCGGGCCGGAGTACGCGGAGTTCCACCGGCCGTTCTTTGCGAAGAACCCCGACGGCTACGGAAAGGACGTGCGAGATCGCCTGGCGTGGTCGTTCGACATCACGTCGGACCAGTACGTGCGCGGCCTGCGCGAGCGAGAGCTCTTGCGTCGCGCGACAGCCGAGATGTTCCGGGGAGCGGACGCGCTGTTACTGCCGTCGATGCCGTGCACGGCGCCGCCGATCGCGACGCTCAAGGCGCGGGTGAACGGCAAGGAATACGACGGAGCCTGGATTCATCGCCCTTTCCTGAGCGGTCACAACCTGACCGGATATCCAGCAATCTCGGTGCCGATGGGCTTCGACGCCGAAGGGCTGCCGCTCTCGCTTCAGATCGTGGGCCCTGAGTGGAGCGAGGCGCGTGTTCTCGCCATCGCCCACGCCTACGAGGAGGCAAGATCGGTGACATGGGGGGCCCCGAAATGGCCCCCCATACCCCCCGACGCTCGGTAGCGCCCCGGCAAAGCCGGGACGCTCCTCGTATAATCCCGCCGGGTTTCTCCAAGGAGGCAACGATGCGGCGATGGCTCGTGGCGTGTCTGTCGTTGGCGATGGTCGTGGCGGTGGCGGGGGGCTCGGCGTTCGCCCAGACCATCACGTGGTGGGAACACAGCAACCCACCCCACAACAACTACTCGAAGGAGCTGGTGGCCGACTGGAACAAGACGCACCCGACGATGCAGGTGGAGTACGAGTTCTTCGCAATGACCCCCTACTTCAAGAAGCTCTCGGCCTCGCTTTCGACCCGGTCGGCCGCCGACATGTTCACGGTCATCGACACGCTGCTCCCGAGCTTTACCACCAAGGAGGTCCTGGCGCCGATCCATCCCGAGTGGCTCGGCTACAAGAACCTCGACGACATGAAGAAGGCGTACCTGCCGGGCGCGCTCGACGGCTACATCCACGAGGGCAAGCTCTACGCCGTGCCCATGATCGCCGCGACTTTCAGCCTCTACCTGAACCGGAAGCACTTCCAGGAGGCGGGCCTCGATCCCGACAAGGACTATCCGCGCACCTGGGAGGACATCGGCCGCGTCGGTCAGAAGCTCGTCAAGATGCAGGGCTCGACGATGACCCGCGAGGCCTTCGACTTCGCGATGCACTCCTCGGCGTGGACCATGTGGTACATGGAAGGCCTGACCCGACAGTACGGCGGCAGCATCCTCGATCCCGCCGGGAAGAAGTGCACCGCGAACGGCGAGGCCGGCGTGAAGGCGATGCAGGTGCGGTCGATGTACGTCCACAAGTACAAGATCTCCGACCCGACGGTGAGCCTGGCCACCAACGCGCTGCCGGCCGACGACTTGCCGAAGGGCCGCGTCTCCATGTTCATCACTCACGCCGGAAGCGTGGCGCAGTTTGGCCCCAAGGTGATGGAAGACATGAAGGTCGTGCCCTTCCCGCAGGTGAATCCGCAGAAGCCCGTCAGCATCATCTACGGCTTCGCCCTCGCCGTGAATCCCCACCTCTCGGAGGCGAAGCAGAAGCAGGTCCACGAATTGATCCGCCACGTCGTGAAGAATCCGAAGGAGTGGTACGACAAGACCTCGTATCCGTATCCGAGCGCGAACTTCCTCGAGCTGCCCGGGATGGACGAGGCGAGGAAGACCCGGTACCTCGACGTCTTCATCGGCGACATCAAGACCGGCACCTACGTCACGCGCTCGGCTTATTACCTCGAGATCAGCGACGCCATGCATCGGGCGATGGAGCGCGTGGTGCTGAAGAACGAGGACCCGAAGGCCTCGCTCGACCAGGCCTGCAAGGAGATCGACGCGGCCCTGGCCAAGCCGTAGGCCGGGACGATGTTCCAGCAGCGGGTGGGCTGGAGGTGGCCTTCGCTCTCGCTCCAGACCCGCCTCTGCTGGGCCGGCTTCCTGTTCGTCCTGCCCGCGCTGCTGCACCTGATCGTCTTCAAGTTCTACCCGATGGTCGAGGCGTTCCGGCTCAGCTTCTACAAGTACGACCTCATGACTCCGCCCGTCTTCCACGGCCTGGAGAACTACAAGACCGTCTGGAACAATCCCCTCTTCCACCAGTCCTTCTGGGTCTCGGTGAAGTACATGTTCGGCGTGTCCGTCCCCGAGTGGTTCCTGGCGTTCGCCCTCGCCCTGCTCCTCAACCGCGGGATGCCGGGACGGCCGGTCATCCGCCTCGCCTACTTCTTCCCGATCGCGATGTCGCAGATCGTCGTCGCGCTCGTGTGGAAGTTCATGTACAACCCGCTCGGCGTCGTCAACACGCTGCTCGGGGCGGTGGGCATCGGGCGTATCAACTGGCTCGCCACCGAGCAGTCGGCGCTGCCCGCGCTGATCCTCATCGGCATCTGGCGCGGCATCCCGCTCTTCGGCGTGATCTACCTCGCCGGGTTGCAATCGATCCCGAAGGAGTATCACGAGGCCGCGACGGTCGACGGCGCCGGGCCGTGGCAGAGCCTCCGCCACGTCACGATCCCGCTGCTGACGCCGACCATCCTCTTCGTCATGGTCATGTCGCTGCTCTCGGCCATGAAGGTGTTCCTGAACCCGCTGGTGATGACTGAGGGCGGCCCCAACGGAACGACCAGGGTGCTGCCCTACTTCATCTATGAAACCGCCTTCGCCTATCACCGGATGGGCGAGGCCGCCGCCGCCTCGATGGTGCTGTTCGCCTTCGCGTTCGCGCTGACGCTGATCCAGCTACGGTTGCTGCGACGGGGCGGTGTGGAGTGAGCTCGCGAGCGTTGAGCCTCTGGGGCGGACGGCTGCTGACCATCCTGACGATCGCCGGGATCGGCGTGACGCTGCTGCCGTATTTCTGGATGCTGTCGTCCTCGCTCAAGACGAGCAGCGAGGTCTTCGAGCTCCCGGTCCGGTGGCTCCCCCGCGATCCGCAGTGGTCGAACTATCCGGCCGCGCTCTCTCGCGGCGCCTTCGGCGTCTACTTCTTCAACAGCGCCGTCGTCGCGCTCGCGGTGATGGCTGGGAACCTCCTCGTGTGCAGCCTGGCCGGTTACGGCCTCGCGAAGTTCCGGTTCCCCTATCGCGAGCTCTCGTTTCGCGCGATCCTGAGCACGCTCATGCTCCCGCTGGAGATCGTCCTGGTGCCCACCTTCCTCGTGGTGCGCGGGCTGGGACTCGTGAACAGCTACGGCGGCCTGATCATTCCGCTCGCGGTGGACGCGTTCGGCATCTTCCTCATGCGCCAGTACATCAAGGACCTGCCGGACTCGCTCATCGAGGCGGCCCGGCTCGACGGCTGCAGCGAGCGCGGCATCTTCTGGCGCATCATCCTGCCCAACTGCAAGCCCGCGCTGGGCGCCCTGGCGCTACTCACCTTCCGCGACAACTGGGACCAGTTCCTGTGGCCGCTGATCGTCGCGTCGAAAGACACGCTCAAGACGTTTCCGCTCGGCCTCGCCCAGATGGAAGGCATCGACTCGGCCGCCTATCACGAGATCATGGCCATCGCCGTCATCGCCATGATCCCGACGGCCATCATCTTCCTGTTCTTCCAGCGCGCGTTCGTCCGTGGGATCGCGCTGTCGGGGTTGAAGGAGTAAGGACCATGAGCGACGACGCCAACACGTACTGGGGCCGTCAGGGACTGGAGCGCGCGATTCTCGACGCGCTCGCCGCGACCGGGAAGGACGTCGGCAAGCTGACGATCGACGATCTGGCGCCGGCCGACCAGTTCCACAGCGGAGGGAAGAGCTCGACCGTGCGGCTGGCGCGCCTGGCCGGCCTGAAGCCGGGCATGCGCGTGCTCGACGTGGGCGGTGGGCTCGGCGGGCCGGCGCGCACGCTGGCCGCGGAGTTCGGCTGTCAGGTCACCGTCGTCGATCCCACCGAGTCGTACGTCCGCACGGGCGAGGCGCTCACCGCACGGGTGCGGCTGGCCGATCGGGTCAGCCATCGCGTCGGCGACGCGCTCACGCTCGACACGGGCGGCAGCATGTTCGACGTCGTCTGGACGCAGAACAGCGGCATGAACATCGGCGACAAGGAGCGCCTGTACGCCGGCTTTGCCCGAGTGCTCCGACCGGGCAGGCTGCTCGCGTTCCAGGAGCCGATGGCCGGACCCGCGCAACCGCCGATCTTCCCGGTGATGTGGGCACCCGACGCCACGACGAACTTCCTCCGCGCGCCGGACGCGATGCGGGCGATGATCGAGGCCGCGGGCTTCCGTGCGACGGCGTGGGACGACGTCACTGCGGAGCTGGCCGGGCCGAGCACCGGCGCGGCCGTGCCCGCCCACGCCATCCAGCGCATCGTCATGGGAAACGCCGTGGACGAGATCACGCGCGCGGGCAAGCGCAATCGTGACGAGGGGCGCATCGTGATGATCCAGGCCGTGCTGGTGAGAGCGTAGCCCACCAGGCGGCGATCAGCGCGTCAGCCACTCCTGCGCGGCAGCACTCGGTATCCGAACGTCACCGCGTCATCGAAGACTTTCTTGGCATGATGCGGACGCTTGCTTCGCACCATCAGCTCGACCCCTACGTTGTCGGCGATGTCTTGTTCGGTGAACGTATACGAGAGCGTTGCCCATGCGGTCCAATTCCACGTTTCACTCGGTCCGCGAGAAAGGCGATATTCCAGCGCCCCATCTTCAGGATCGCGGGCCGTGATCAAGAAAAAGATCTGATCGCCGGGCCGTACGGCCGCCTTCGTGTCGAGCTGACGAAGGTCGGCGCTGGGATCGGAGGCAGTCCACAGATTGCCGAGACTGTCTCGAACGCTCTCGATGCGCGGGAAGCAGTCTGCGGTGGTCTCCCGCTTGCTGCGATAGCGAACGAGGCGCGTCCGTAGTTCTCCTGCAATGCCGATGGCGAGGTGCTTCTGATGCGGCAACAGCTCGCGACGGTGCGCGTCTGGGTCTCGCATCCGTTCCAGCTCTTCGAGCCAGACCTCCGTCGTCTTCCAGTCGCCGAGGGCATCAGAGAACGGGCCCGACCAGTTCGTCTGTAAGATCGTCTTCAGGTCGTGGAAGTCCGCATAGTACAGCAGTCGCTCTTCGAGGATCCCCGATGCGGCGAAACGTCGAGGCTCACTGGCCTTGCGTTCCGTCCACTTCTGAACGCGGTCAGGAGTAACGCCGGAGCGCTCGATCCAGTCTCGCCCGAATCGCGCCGACAACACCGCGCCGATGAAGTCCCGTAGCGCATTCTCGGTATCACGCAAGGAACCCATGACGTCGAGTTCTTGTACCTCACGCGCGGGAGCCGGGACATCGGGTTCGCGGACCTCAGTGCGTTTCAGGAACGCAGTGCCTCTCAGATTAAGGGTCGTCAATCCAATGCGGTCGATCGTTCCGCGTTTCGCCAGCACCGTTTTCAACGCGGTCTTCGCCGCCGTCAGCTCGCGCATGACGCGGCCGATGCCAAAGTCTCGGCGGCCGTCGGCGTTCGTCATCCACGAAGTCGCGGGCTTTCTTTCGGGTCTGGGTGTGTTCACTGGGCGCCCCTCACCGCGTCATTGCTATATCGACTCTACCGCGCCGAGCCCGGAGTCGAGAAACTACAAGTTGACCGGTGGGAGGACGAGCGGCTCAGGGGTCGCGGAGCGCGGGGGTCTTATCGCAAGGCCGCGGACGCCAGCTCGTGCGCCTCCCGCTCGATCTTGCGGTTGATCTGGGTGGTGACGTCGAACGTCCCGCCGATCAGGCCCCAGCTCGCCATCCACTCCCAGGCCCAGCGCGCCTCATCCTCAGGAATCGGTGTCGGCTCCCTGAGTTGGATGCGGCCCAGGTTGAAGTCGTCCGGAGTCAGGGCCTGGACCTCGGGATCACCGGCGGCCCAGCCTTGCTTGAAGTACGAGACGTACCGTCGCTTGTCGGCCTTGATGCGACGGACCGCCCGGGTGACGCCCCGGAGGAATGCGGCGTAGCGCTCGGGATCGAGGTCAGGGCCGGCCACCCACGTCCCGTGGAAGAACGTCGTCGAGACCAGGCGGCATCCGGCCTTCTCCGCCACGGTGATCCAGGGCTCCTGCAGCGTGGTCGCCTCGAACTCGCCGCGCATCATCGCCGCGTATCGCTCGCCGGGATGGGTGACGGCGGCGCACGTCGTCACCGCGTCGCGTGGCACTGCGCCTTCGAGCATCTGCAATCCGGCGTAGGCGGTGCCGTTGCCGTAATCGAGGCCGACCATCCGGTGGGCCAATTCCTGAGGCGAGTACACATTCGAATCGGGAGGAACGACGAGGGCAGCGCAGACGATCATCGACCGGCGTCCGATCTGCAGCGCACCCACGCGGCTTTCCGCCACCCGGCGGTTATTGCCGCACTCTCACCCCTGGAACATCGTGGCTTCTCCACGTTCGGCAAGCCGTCCCTGGTTCGTCACCGGGCTCGACAGGGTCCCTTCCGTGGTGGAGCGGATGTCGCGCGACTCTCGCGACGCCATCCGGAGATCGAGGCCTTCGGCCGCGAAGAGTCCCTCGTCCATGGCGACCAGCACGTCGAGGCTGCTGAACGCGGACACCGGCTCGATCGTCATCGTCATCATCGCGATTCCCCTCCACTCATGAGTTCCGGCGTTCTGGACTCGAGCGCGATCCCGGCTCAATCCTACTCCTCGTCGGCCCCTCCGGTGCGGCCATGCGCACGAGCGCGACGACGCGGTGCTGGATGCCGACGATCATGAGGTGAACTTCGGCATCACGCGCGTGGCGAAGAGCTCGAGTGTGCAGAACGCCTCGCGCTCGCTCATGCCGCCGAAGTTCATCTGGAGCGACGGCTCGACCTCGCCGAAGGCCTCGCGGACCATCGCGACCTGGTCGACGACCTCCTCGGGGGACCCGACGAGCGCCGCGCGGTTCTCCAGAATCGACTCGGGCGTTGTGCTGATCACGCCCTGGACCATCTTCTGGTAGTTGGCGTACTGCGGGGACTCGTGGCCGATCCAGGAGCCGAGTGCCTCGCTGAACACCTCGACGTAGCGCTCGAGCGGCCGCCGGAATCCCAGGATCGCCTCGCGGTGCGTCTCGGCCACGTAACAGTGCAGTGAGACCTGGATCTGCTCGGCGCCGGGTGGATGACCCGCGTCACGCCAAGCCTGGCGGTAGACCCGGACGAGATCGCGGGCGCGCTCGACGCTACCGGCATACGGGACGATCATGAGGTTGTGGCCGCGACGGCCGGCTGCGACGAACGACTCCTCCGACATCACGGCGGCGACCCAGATCGGCGGGTGCGGCTTCTGCACAGGCCGCGGGGTCGAGTGCACGTCGCGAAAGCTGTGGAACTTCCCCTGGTACGTCACCCGGTCCTCGGTCCAGAGCCGTCTGATGACGTCGATGCCTTCCTCGAAGCGAGCGCGGCTCTCGTCCATGCTGACGCCGAAGACCTCGAACTCCTTCGGGATGAACGCGCGCCCGAAGCCGACGTCGAGCCGGCCGCCA
>WNFO01007835.1_pt2 | contig 16407 bp, 15 predicted proteins | sample 5400251 | NCBI WGS metagenome assembly WNFO01 (sample SAMN13153354, study PRJNA577476) | soil metagenome | isolation source: 100 cm saprolite under Madrone tree | place: USA:California | collected 2016-06-14 | reverse complement strand
AAAAATATCAGCCGGATTTCCTGATTGATGATCTCTCAGATGTGGCAACCATTATCGATACGCTCGGATGGTGATCCGTTGACGATTGGAGGATGAAATGAAAAAAAATACTTCCCCAGCTGGCCCGACGCCGGAACGAGACCGTTCCAATGTCCTGCCGCTCAAGGGCGAAATCGATCTCCACGTTTCTCCTTCTGTTACGGCGTCACTCAACAACATGATCGAGAAAAAACCGGAACGTTTGGTGGTCGATCTCTCAGGCGTCACTTACATCGACAGCGCTGGTTTGGCGGCGTTGATTGGAGCCATGCAGAAAGTGGAAGGCTACGGAGGCAAATTTCTGCTAGCTGGATTGCAGGAAACCGTGCGCTCGATTTTCGAAATCTCGCGGCTCGATCAGGTATTTCAGATTTTCCCAGACGCGAATGCTGCGCTGGCTGGGTGACATTAGACAAATCCGCTGAGGACAGCGGACGCTACAGCACAACCCCCGTCAGAACCTTGAGGGTTTGCTCGACGTTCCTTGAAATGTCGAACTGTGATGCACGCTCGATATTCGCCGAACGCGCTGCACCGCGGCGCGATGGATCGGACCAGAACCGAATCGCGTCCCGCAAATGAACCAGATCTCCTGCGTGATCGACAATTGATCCATGGACGCTGTCTTCGATGATTTCGCTAAAGCCGTTCGCTCGCGTCGTGATTATCGGCAGTCCGCAGGCGAGCGCTTCCAAACAAGCATTGGAAAATGGATCATAAATCGTAGGCAAAATGAAGATGTCCGCAGCCGCATAAAGACGCGCGACGTCTCCAATTTCGCCGAGAAACCTTACCGGTTCCTCGCGCCAAAAGCGAAGCCGCGTGGTTTTGTAGAGTCTTTCATTTCCGCGGCCCGCAACGAGCAGACGCAATTTTCTGTTTTTGCAGAGCGCCATGGCCTGGATTGCAAAAAGCAACCCTTTGCGTTCCCAGCCGGAGCCCGCAAACAGCAGCGCAATTTGGTCCGGCTTCAATTTCAAATCTTCGCGGGCTTTTTCGCGAAGCTCCGGATCGAACCGGAACGTATCGAGTGGAACGCCGTTGCGAACGATGTCGATGTTATCGGCGGGATAGGCATAAAGGTCGACGATCTCGTCTCTGACCATTTTTGAGGCAACGATCAGGCGCGCGGCTTTGCGATCGGCAAGCAGCGATTCCTCCAACTGTAACAGATCGCGATGCTTGCGGTTAAGTCCGCGAACAAATTGCTTCAGGGGAATCTCGAATTTTTTTCTGCGCGCGAGCCAGGCGCGATGGACCCCATCGCCGGCGCGATACACATCGCAACTCCAGACGCGTTCGAGACTGAATAACACGTCGCAGTGGAGCTGCGGCCTGATTTCCTCCAGTTCATTCGCAAACTCCACGACTGATTCTGCGCGCAAGCGGGTGATTGATCCAAACCGCCATTGATCCTCCGGCCATTCATTCGTGGCGATAAGTTGGGCGTGGTGTCCGGCTTCGGTCAGTCCGCGCGCGAGCCGTTTTAGATAGCTTTCGGCGCCACCGCTCGGAGAATAGCCGCGCCGGACGAGAGCGATCCTGAGTCTTTCCTTCATGTTTAGCGGAATAGAGAGGCCTGTTCTGTTCCGGCCAGAGAAGGACACTTTACTTGCCGCACGTTCGCCAGAATACTTCTAACCCGATGCCGGGTGAAACTTTAAACGCTCCTGCACTGCCGCGTACTCTCGCATCCGCCGGGGGCATCCTGCCGAGGCACCTGCTCTATTCGATTTTCGCTCGAATCGGGGGCTCTGGCCTGGATACGGATGCATTTGAGACCCTGCGCGCATCGTACCGCGGCGGATTCCTTGGCAAAGCAATCGCTTACGATAACCGGCAGAAAGAAATTCCTGGTTCACTGATCCGTTCTCTACGGTGGCATCCGGTGCGCCTCATTTCGTTTCTTGATCGGCCCTATTACTACGGCGCGAAAAAAAAATATCTCGACTGGATCGCGTCTCGGCATCTGGCGACAGGGCGCTACGATTTGTTCCATAGTTGGTCGGGGGACTGTTTGCGCTCGCTGAAAGTGGCAAAACGACATCGCATACCCTCGGTGCTTGAGATCCCCACCTGGCATCGCGACGGCGGCAAAGAGAAAGTCGGACGGCCGAAAGTCGCAGCACCGACGACCAACACTTCGAGCTTTCAGAGGTGGAAAAACAGATTGTTGCTCCAACGGAAGCGTTTCATACAAGAGTACGACCTTGCTGATCTCCTGCTCGTTTTATCCGAGAAAGCGGCCCACACTTTTCGGGTCCGGGGATTTCCGGAAGAAAAACTCTTTTATTTGCCTCGAGGCGTGGACGTCGAGCGTTTCAAGCCGGGAAAACGACCACAAAAATTTCGCGCTGTTTTTGCCGGTGCCTTGATTAGGCGCAAGGGCATTCAACATGTGCTGAAGGCATGGCACCGCCTCAATCTGACTGATGCCGAGCTGTGGCTGGTTGGTTTCGTGCACGAAGAGGCGAAACCGTATCTGAAGGAATTCTGGCGCGACAACATTCGCGTCGTAGGATTTGTGCCTGACCCGGAGAGTTATCTCAGCCAGGGCACCGTTCACGTTTTTCCGTCGCAATGGGAGGGAAGCGCCAAGGTCACATATGAAGCGGCGGCGTGCGCGCTGCCTCAAATCACCACGCGCGAGGCAGGCGATGTGGTGCGCGATGGCATTGAAGGAATTATTGTGAAGCCGGGGGATGTGAACGCGATCGCAGTGGCGCTCGAGCATTTGTATGGACATCCTGAAATCGTTGAACAAATGGGCACCGCGGCGAGGCGTCGGGTAGCTGAGAATTTCACCTGGGACCATTTTCGGACACGATTATTGGGCGCGTACGAAACCGCGATGCGAATGGTAGGATGATTATGGCGTGACGGGTGGCCTGCCTGTCGCGACGTAGTACAACGAAGGCGGATGAAAATTCTTCTCCTGCAACTCAAGCGAATCGGCGACCTGATTTTGACGACGCCCGGCCTCGCAGCCTTGCGTGAACGTCTTCCAGAAGCGCAACTCACCCTCGTGGTTTCCAAGGATTGTGCCGATCTTTTGCCAGCCATCTCAAATGTCGATCGCATTTTGATCGCGCGACACAATCTGCGCGACCTCAGTCTGTTTTTCTCCGTCGCGGCCAGGAGATTTGATTACTGTGTCGACTTCACACGGAACGATCGCTCGGCGTCGCTGGCATTGTTATCCGGTGCGCGAAGGCGCGTGGTTTCTTACCGGGTGCGTGAACAGTCGAAGACGCGCGCCCGCGCTTATACGGATTTTGTTAACGTTCGTATGCGGGACATGCACACAATCGACTACAATCTGGCTTTAGTTAAGCCACTCGGTGCACATGATGATTCAACCGCCCCACATCTGGATCTGCCACAAAGCGCCTACGAAAAAGCCAACGTGCTTCGACGCAAATGGAAGGTTAGCAAGCCATACGTCGTGTTGCATCCCGGCTCGGCCCGCCAGGAAAAACTTTGGGAGCCGAGGCGTTGGGCAGAGATAATTGACTGCTTCCGCCGAAATGACGAGGTCGATCTTCTTCTGACGAGTGGACCATCACGCGACGAGCAAGCACATGTCACGGCAATTAAGAACAGCACGCACAGAAAAATCATCGATCTTTCTGGAAAGACAGATTTGCTTACGCTGGCCGCGTTGATTGGCCAGGCGCGTCTTCTCGTGACGGTCGATTCCGCTCCCATGCATCTGGCGGCGGCAACACATACGCCGCAGGTGATCCTTTTCGGGCCGACAAATCCATTTCATTGGCGGCCAACGGATAGTCCGGCACTGATTTTACACGGGAAATCGGGCGCGCCTGTGACCGAGTTTGCGCCGGTTCGCCCGCGCTTTCCGATGAGCGAAATCTCGACGGAAGCGGTGATCAGTGCTATGGATTCGCTGTTGCCGCGTCGTGCGGCGGCGCATAGTTCATGAGCGGCGCAAAAGCGGCTAAGAAAAAGCAGTCACTCTGGCAAACGTTACGCGCAGCCTCTGGGCCGTACCGGCGGCTCATTGGCTACGTTAAGCCGTACAAGGTCCGTTTTATCGTCGGCCTGCTGTTGGGCTTTGCGTACGGCGGCGTCAGTTCGCTTTTGCCGCTCGCCATTTCCCGGGTGACAAGCACGATTTTTCATGGGGCTGCTCCTAATCCAACGGCTCTGCGCTCCAATTTAGAAGCCTTGGATACGGGGCCAAAGATCAATTCGATTGTTCTGATCTGTCTCGCCATTCCAGCAATCATGACCGTGCGCAGCCTCTGCTCCTACGGAAATACCTATTGCATGCAGTGGGTGAGCAACAAGGTGGTCACTGATATCCGGGGTCAGCTTTTCAACAAGATGGTACGCCTTTCGATGGACTTCTTTAATAAGATGCGCTCGGGGTTTTTAATCTCACGCATTACCAACGAGACACGCGTAGTGCAAATGGCTTTGACCGCCGTCAGCAGCGATATTTTCAAGCAACCAGTCCTGATCGTGGGCGCAATCAGCGTTCTATTTCTGATGGATTGGAAATTCACGCTGATTACACTGATTCTTTTTCCAACCTGTTTGCTGCCGCTTCGCATCTATGGACGCCGCGCGCGAAAGGCGCTCCGAGGTCAGTTTGAAGGGATGGGCGAAATGGTCGTGACGATGCAGGAGACATTCGCTGGCATTCGGGTGATCAAGTCCTTTGCGCGCGAAGCGCACCAGGAAAAGGAATTCAAACGCAGCAATCAACTGCAGTTCTCGCAGATGATGCGCATCATCCGGTCGATGGAGGCTACTGGCCCGCTGGTTGAAACGATCGCTGCCGTCGGCGTAGGCCTGGCCTTGCTTTATGTTTACGCTGCGAACCTGAGCGCGGGACGATTTTTTGGACTGATTACAGGGATTTTCATTCTCTACGATCCGATCAAGACGCTCAGTAAGATTCAAATCGTGATGCAGCAATCAATCGCCGCGACAACGGCGATTTTCGCGCTCCTTGATACGGAGCCGACTGTGCAGGACGCGCCAAACGCTGTTGCGCTGAGTTCCTCGCAAGGTCGGATTGATTTTGAAAACGTGACGTTCCGCTATGCGAACACAGTCACAGATGCCATTACCAATCTGACCTTACACATTCAACCGGGCAAAACCCATGCCCTGGTGGGCCCAAGCGGCGCCGGTAAAAGCACGATTCTCTCGCTCATCCTGCGTCTATACGATCCGACTTCCGGGGCCGTAAACATCGATGGGCGCGACCTGCGCTCGGTGACGCAGAAATCGTTGCGCGAGAAGATCGGTCTCGTCACTCAGGAGACATTCCTGTTTCACGATACGATTTCTAATAATATCCGGTTCGGCCGTCTCGATGCGACGCCGGAGGAAGTTCGCGAAGCAGCGAAGGCTGCCTATGCACACGACTTCATCATGGCCCAGCCAAAGGGCTATGAGACGGTGATCGGCGACAAGGGATGCCTGCTCTCGGGCGGCCAACAACAGCGCCTCGCCATCGCGCGCGCGGTTTTGAAAAACGCCCCAATCCTTTTGCTCGATGAAGCGACTTCATCGCTCGATTCCGAGTCGGAACAACAAATTCAAAAAGCACTGGCCAAACTGGCTACTGGCCGCACGGTAATCGCCATCGCCCATCGGCTCTCCACAATTTTATCTGCCGATCAAATTATTGTAATGGATTCTGGCCGCATCAAGGAGATCGGCACGCACGCGGAGCTGCTCGAAAAATCTGGTTACTATCGCCGCTTATACGATCACCAATTCAATCGCCTTCAGAGGGAACCCGAAGCCGAAGCAGGCATTCTTGTTGAAGAGCTCGCGTAGCGACTGGGAAAGCAATGGCCATAGCCTCTCGCCATGCCGTTTAATATCGACCTGCACACGCATTCTTTTTTTTCCGGAGACGGTATTTCCAGTCCGGAAGATTTGATTGCGGCCGCGCGCGCCAAAGGTTTGAACGGCATCGCTATCACCGACCATAACACCTGCGATGCTGTGAATTACCTCCTCCAGAAGGGCTTGATGCGCCTGGATGGTTTACCAGTCAATGATTTCCTCGTTCTACCCGGAGTTGAGGTCACGACCGCCGATGGTCATCTTCTCTGTATCGGTGCGGAGCTTCCCTACCTGAAAGGAAAACCGGCGCGCGAAGTCTGCGACATGATTCATGAACGCGGCGGTCTGGCCATTCCTCCACATCCATACGATTTGTTCCGTGCCGGAATCCGTTTTTCCACGCTGGAAATGCTGCCGATCGATGCGCTCGAGGTTTTCAACGCCGCCACCACGCTTCGCCGCTACAACCGCTACGCTTTTAAGTACGCACAGATTCGCGGTTTGCCTATGACTGCGGCCAGCGACGCGCATCATGCCGCCACCGTTGGAACGGCCTATACAATCCTCAATACCGAAGATTTTTCCGTAAAAGGAATTCTCGCGCAGATTGTAAAGAGCAACGAACTAAATCAAAAATACCAGACGCCGCGCGACAGCCTGCGCAAAACCTGGAACAATTGGTTGCGACTGCGGCGCCGAAAGAAAATCCCAGAACTCGCTGCAAAGGATCGCAGCCACAACGGCCACTGAAATTTTCCGCTTTGACGTTTAACCTCGCCAATGCCTGATTACATCATCGTTGAAATCGACATTCTCGATCCAGTCGGCTACGAAGAATATAAAGAGCTCGCAGGCTCGACGGTGGAGAAATATGGCGGTAAATACATCGTCCGCGGCGGCAAAACCGAAGTGCTCGAAGGCGATTGGAAACCAAAACGCATTGTTGTGCTTCAATTCGAGTCAGCCGAGCGCGCCAAAGAATGGCTGAACTGTGAAGAATACCGGGAACCGCGCAAAATGCGGCATCGCACCGCGAGGACAAACATGATCTTGGTCGCGGGGATGTAATTGTCGGCTGCACGCCTCAAGGGGTTCGCGGCTTCATTCTTGACAGGCACGAGCACCGACAACGGCACCGGTGCGTCAGATTGCCCGCTCATTGAGTAATCTCGCGTCTTTTGGTTTCGCGCGCCGGATTTCCGACAACAATGCTCCAAGGTCTCACGTCCTTCATCGCTACCGCTCGTGCACCAACGATCGCTCCTTCGCCAATTGTCACCCCCGGCCCGACGAACGCGTCTGCACAAATCCACGCCTCGGGGCCGATGATGATCGGCGGACGCAGTAACGGAAAATCCGATTTAGTGTGATCGTGTGTTCCCGCGCAAACATGAGCGCCGTGGGAAACTGTTACGCGAGCCCCCAGCGTCACCCGGCCGAGATTGTAAATGAGCGCACGCTCGCCGATCGCGGTTTCATCTCCGGCTTCGAGATTCCATGGGAAATAAATTGTCGCTGTAGGATACACATGAACGCTGTGACCGACCTTTGCTCCAAAACAGCGAAGCAGAAATCGCCTCCAGCCGAAGCAGGGCCTGGGGCTGAACCGAAAAAGCGGCTGCGCGAGTGTCCACAACGCCCGGCGCGTGAGCTCACCTGAAGAGTATTTTCGGGCGTGGCGATTTTTTTCAACGTTCAGCATGCGAAAGACCACTAAGTACGAAGTACACGACTACGGGACTGGGGGCTTATAGTCCAGTTGTCTTGTCGTCGTCCAGTTTTCGGCACCCATTGAGCACGCCTTTTAGGAGCTAAAAAAAGATTGAACAGCATACATCCGCGCGGTGTCACAGATTCGAATATTTAACCTTGTTAAATACTTTTCAGGATGCTACAACGCGTGATCGACAAGGCATCAACGAATACAATTTACGGGACATTGTCGATCCGACCCCCCCAAGAATTTGATGAAAAAGAGTTATATGGCTGCTGAAGATAGCGATACCGGAATTAAGATTTACCTGCGCGAGATTGGGCAAATCCCACTATTGACTCCGGACCAGGAAATCGAGCTGGCCGCGAAAATCAAGAAGGGCGATCGTGAGGCGCGAGCGCTGATGATCCGGTCTAATCTGCGCTTGGTCGTAAAAATCGCGCATGACTACGCGAATCTCGGGCTGCCGCTTCTCGACCTGATTTCCGAAGGTAACATCGGCCTGATGAAGGCCGTGGAACGTTTTGATCCTGCGAAAGGCGGAAAGCTCAGCACTTACGCCGCATGGTGGATCAAGCAGTCGATCAAGCGCGCGCTGGCTAATCAGAGCAAGACCATCCGTCTGCCCGTGCATTTAGTGGACAAGATCTCCAAGATGCGCCGGGTTTCGCTGCAAATGAGCGAGGAGCTGGGCCGCGAACCGACGGACGATGAACTTGGCGATGAGATCGGGATTGCGAGCGGAAAAGTTTCACAACTCAAGACGGTGTCGATCCGTCCCGCTTCGCTCGATGCCCCGATCAGCGATGATGATTCTACGGAGTTCGGTGAGATCGTCGGGGACGAGGAAGCTCAAACGCCCTTCGAACTGTTGCGTGACAAGAATCTCCGCAACGAAGTGGGCGGTTTGCTCGATGTGCTGGATGATCGTGAGAAGAAGATCATTTTCCAGCGTTTCGGTCTGGACGGTGGCAAGCCAAAGACGCTCGAGGAAGTCGGCAAGAAATTCGGCGTTACACGAGAGCGCATTCGGCAGTTGCAGAACATCGCGCTCTCGAAACTTCGCCGCGCTCTAAGCAAGAAGGAGCGCCCGGTGGACGTCGAATTGCCGGTCGAAGCGTGACCTGTAGCCGCCTCGCTGTGTCGAGGCGCTTCTTGCGTGTGACTACGCAATAAACGGCGACAGAGCGCCGTTGCTACAGTCATTTCACTACGCGCAGCTGAATAGAATCGATCATAGCGCGGCCCATGCGCACGTCGCTGATAATCACCATGCGATTGCCAGGCGCCGCGAGTTTCTTTCCGCACAAGAATTTTTCGGCCGAGGCAATTGTCTTGTCCGGATCTCGGGTGAAATCGATGCGAACTGGAAATGTTCCCCAATAAAGCGCCAACTGCCGATAAACTTGTTCGCTGGGTGTAAACGCAAAAATCGGCGCGCGTTGCGGCCGCAAATTCGATGTATACCGGGCCATCCTCCCGTGCAGGGTAAACACGATCAGTTTCGAATCTTCCAGCGAGTTCGCCAGTGCGACGGCTGAAGCAACGGTCTTTTGTCGAATGTTTTCTAGGAGCGCATCTTTCGCATAGCCTGCACCGCCGCTGCGCTCGATCCGCGTCGCCACTCGGTGGCGTTGAATAATCGGGAGTTCCTCCATCGGACATTCGATGCCCAGATCACCACGCGCCACCATGATCACGTCAGCGCTTTCGATCATCTTGTCTATTGATCGGACTGCCAGTTGGTCCTCAATCTTTGCGACGATCTGCGCCTTACTCTTTTTCCTGGACAGGAGTTGGCGCAGCTGTTCGATGTCGCTTTTCTCGCGCACAAAGCTCAGCGCTACAAAATCCACTCCCAGCTCCGTGCCGAGCGCAACATCGGCAATGTCCTTTTTAGTCAGTGGCGGCAGATTCACGTGAACGCCGGGGAGGTTAATATGACGTCGCGAGCCGAGCACGGCAGGAGTCAGCACTCTGGTGCGCACGCGATCCTTTCCCGTTTCCAGTACAACCAATTTGATCAAGCCGTTATCGACCAAAATCTTATTGCCGACTGCGACGTCCTTCACAAATCCGGGGTAATTCACGTCAACAGAATATTGCTCTTTGCTTTTTGCGCCGCGCACGGTGAACTCCAGAATGTCCCCCGGTTTTAGATGTAGAGCGGTCTCAAGGTCGCCGGTGCGAATGGCAGGGCCTTGTGTATCAAGCAGAATTGCAACCGGACGCCCCGCGCTTTGCGCGAGTCTGCGGATGCGCGGCACAATCTCGCGCACCCATTCATGAGTGGCGTGGCTCATGTTGAGCCGGAAAACATCTGCCCCTTTCTGGATTAGCTGTCGCAGTGCCTCTGTCTTTTCTGTTGCCGGCCCTAGCGTGCAAATGATTTTGGTTTTGCGCACGAATCAAAAAGAATTGATTCCATTAACACTCGGCTTCGCCCCAGTGCAAATCTGGAAAATCCGATCAACGGTTAAAACGGCTTCGTCAGTGTGATCTTATTCCCACCGGGGTTGAAGCCACGGTGTTAAGAATCATCCACCAGAATGAGGTACGCCTTCGCAACGTAGCGCGTCGCGCAGCAGGCGTTTTCTTTATTTCAGCTTGCTTTGGATCTGCTTGGCAAGGTCAAGATGCTCCTGAACCACCTTGGCAGTGTCTTCCGCAAACTTTTTCACGTCGGGATCACTGCCGTTTTTTGCTTCTTCCTGGAATTCGGCCAAGTCCTTTTCGTGGTCCTTTACCATAGCGTCCATGTAAGCTTTATCCGAGCTCCAGCTTACCTTGTGCTCTTTTTCCGGCAATTTGACGTTCTTTTCTGCCGCGATCTTTTTTAGCTCGTCATTGGCTTTGCTATGGTCGGTGACCATCCGCTTGCCGAACGATTTTACGTCCTCACTTTGGCCCTTCTGTTCAGCCAATCTTCCCATCGCGACTTCCATCATTCCGCCTTTTGCGGCTTTCTTCATGAAAGTCTTGTCCTTTTCGCTGACCGTTTTCCCAGCTGGCGTGTTTTGTGCCGTCGCGACGCCGGCAAGAGTCAGCGCCAGAACGGTCAGAGGAACAATACAAAACTGTGAGATAGGTGTGATTTTAGTTTTCATGGCTGTTTCCAGGTTGAAAGCTGCCGGCACACGCCGGCAACTAAGAATCGCAATCCGGCGGCTGCTTGGACGCGGATGAATTACGGTTTGCTTTTGATTGCTGCCATCCGCTGGCGCCGCCGAAGTGGACACATCCAGCCGGACGTTCTACGCCGTAGCTGAGTTAAGGTGGGATTTCGGAAGCCGATCAGGCTCCGGGGACATTCCGCGCGTAAGAGCTCTCCACGCGCCTCGCCACGTCCTTGTAGCCGTAATCAACCTCGTAAATCTGCTTCATACAGGCGAGCGATTTTTCCTGTTCATTCATCCGCTCGTAAACGAGGCCAAGATTGTACATCATCTCCTTCTTCATGGCGTCCATTGACAAGATTTCCTTCGAAGCTTCCTCGAGTTGTTTTACCGCAAGATCCAACATCTCAAGTTCGCCATAGCAGCAGCCAAGCAGGTTCATCGCTTTCAAACGCGCATATGGATTCTGCCGTGCCCGCTGTAACTCCGGGACGGCCTCCCGGAAACGCCCGGCATTGAACAGATTTTCCCCCAATTCAAATCGCAGCTGGAGATCTGTGGGATTCCGTGCGACGCGCTCTTGCGCATGGGCGACGACGATTTCCGCACGTTTCGCTTTTACGGCCTTTAATTGCTCAGACCTTCTCGCATATAATTCGTTTGCCGCGTCATGCGTAGAAAGAAACTCCTCGTGCGCAGCAATCTCCCGTTCGAGACATTTCATTTTCAGATCCGAAGCCTTTCGAACCAATCCGGCGTCCGCGCCTTTGGTCAGATCGGCAGCACACTGATACCAGCGAATTGCTGCCTCGAAGTCTTCCTTTTGCTCATTCAGTGCGCCCAGACGCCGCGCGAGATCGACATTTGCCGGTTCCGCCTGGTGCAGCGCCTGCACTTCGGCAATCTGTTGATCGAGCGATTCCCCGCTCAAATGCATTCGGCTTTGTTGCTCGAGTGAAATCGCCGCCTCTTTGTCCTTGATGAGATCCCGGTAACTTTCAGCCTGCGTCCAGCCGCCCCTCTTCATGGATGCATGGGCCGAGGCGTCTTTGCCGAAACGGAGCGCTTCAGCATCAAGCGGATTTATGGCCGTGATTTGGTTATAGATTTCTACCTCTTGCTCGTGGTCTCCAAGCTGACGATACACGCGCCCAAGGTCGTGCAGCACTTTAAGGTCGCGGGGATTTTGTTCGAGCAACGTTCGCAGAGCGAATACCCCGGTCTCCTGCCAGCCAGCCGCTAGTGCGGCGTCTTTCAAAGCCAAATTTGCCTGGCGATTATAAGGCTCCTCTTCCAGAACCTTCTCCAACATCTCAACTGCACGTTGCGGGTCCCTTTTAATTTCGCGCTGCGCTTTCATCACCCAGATCGGCGCAGTTGAGATGGTGAAGAAGCTTTTCTTTGCTGCTTTGATTCTTGTTACTTCGGCGCGCCGCAACAATTGACGGCCCGTGAGAAACTGTGGCTCCTGTTTCAGGATCTCTTGCAGGAGCGAAATTGCGTAACCAAAGTTGCGCAATTCGATGGCAGCCACTGCCTTGAGCCAAAGACTGTGCTGCGTTTCGCCCAATTCTTTTTCCATCTTAACTGCCATCGCGCTGAGTATAATTTCATCGCCGTACTTCGTCACGACAAATGGCGTGCGGGTTAGGCCTGGCAAGCTCACCGACTAATCTTGTTTAGCGAACGAAACTCGGAACAAAAGTTGGCTTCAATTTTTCTGACCGCGCGCTGGTCGAATTAAATGGCGGTGCGCGATTTGTTTTGTCACGAAAGCCACTTTTCTCCGGGTATGTGAAAGCGTTCGACGATGGTATCCTTCAGGAACGGGCCGAGCAAGCGGTCGAATCGCTGCGGTCGTGCCACCTCTGCCGGCGCGAATTCGTGACTATCAAACTCCTTTACTTCTCGGTCAGCTCCGAAACTTGAGTGGACGGCCAAGACGCAATGGAGCGGCGATCAGGTCCTGCGACAGCGCCTCCTTTTGGGCTTTCAATTCCTTGTCCGCTGTGAACTGCTGCACGTAGACGGGGCTGGCGATGTATGTCCCCGCAGCCGGTGCTGTCGTCGGGCCAGCCGCGCCAACTGGAGCCGTCCCCGCACCTGCGCGCTTCCCAGTTACGGCCGATGCCACGTATTGAAAGCCAATCTCTTCGCAGTACATCTCGGCACGCAAGCGGCGAGGTTTGTCGCTTCTTTCGTATTTCTCTGGGGTAAGCTTGAAGATTCCGAGACCCCGAAAGGTCAGCGTAAATAGCACAGCCTTGAGGTTTGAATCGAGATATTCCAGAGTGCCGTTCTTCGCCATGTCGCTTCCGTTGTTACCTTTGATGACGAAATCCTCGTACCACTTGCGCAATGGTTCGGACCCAACCTCTGACAGTATGATAGCTAGATTGGGTATCTCCAGATACCCTGGTTCCTTCTCGGACTCGCGCAGCACGCCGACCTGCAATGACGTGATGTGCCGTGTGATAGTCAGCGCGTCAATCTCGTTTACTCGAACCCCGGACAAATCCAGACCGTCGATCTTCAGACTGAAGTTCGCGGGAAGCCACTTTTTGGGGACAGCAGCCAGAATGTCCACTTTCAGCCCAGTGCCTGCCTCGCGCCTCGTGTACTCTGGCGCGATTTTAAGCGTGATGTACGCCGGGTCCTGCGCCTTGGGGTCCGGGTCGAGCGCCGGAAAACCGATCTCGGTGATCGTCCCGTTGAAGAAGTTCAGGCGTGAGATCTCTTTGCCGTTGTAGTCAGCCACCACGACCGCTCCGTTCATGACTTGGTCCCGGCGCCCCATCGTCGCACTGATCCAGTCGTATAGACTGCTGGACATTCCCGTCCCGAAGCTAATCTTGATGTCCTCGTGTTTGACGCCCCCAAGGTGTTTGCGCACGACGAAGTCCTTATCCACCTCTTCGGTGACGACATCTGCAGTTGCGTCTCCGCCCTCGGCAGATTTCAGGAAACCGGCCGGCGCGCCCTGAAGCTCCAGCCAGCAGGTTGCCGCTCCGTATGTTCTGTCGGTTGGGATCGCCATAGTCGCAGCGTCCTTTCTGATCTCGTTAATTAAGTAGAGGTAGATTGCATGTTGAGAACCGTCGGTCAACTGTGTCGTCAGAACGTTCGAGGGTTTCCAGCCTTGAACGGGAAAATCAAGCGTTACCACCCGTGCACCCGAGCGAAGCTGACGTTCGAACGCGGGACGCAGCATGTCATTGACCGACGGCAGCTGGTAGAGCGCTACAACGGTCGCTGGCGCGAGATCAATTGCGAGCAAATCGCCATGCACCATCCGCGCGCGCGGTTCCAGCCCGAAGTCCCGAATTCTGGCCGACGCGAAAGCGAAACGGTTGTTGTCCAGTTCGACGCCCACGGCGCGCGCGCCAAATCGCTGCGCAGCCGCAACCACGATGCGCCCATCGCCAGCGCCAAGATCGTAAACAGTATCGCCTGGCCCCACGCGCGCGACCTCAAGCATACGGTCGACGAGCGCTTCCGAGCTGGGAACAAAAGGCGCCAGAAACTTTCCCGGCGCCGTCGTCGTGCCGAGGCTCGGCGTCACGTTTACTTGAAGTCTAGGCGGACGATGGCCGTCTTGTCCTTGATGCGCAGTGCGAAGCGCTCGAAGACGCGGAAGCGATAAAAGCCCTCGGCATCCTGTTGCAGCAACTCGGTGGTAGGCTCCATTCCTACGACGAGGTCCATCGAGTTTCCGCCGACCGATACCAGCACACCCGTTGCGGGCGGCAGCGCACCGGTACCAAACATCCCAAGGGACACCAGCGGTCTGATGCGGTCCGCAGGCATGACCAGCGTGTTCGCCAGCGGCGCGAACGTATCGGCGTAGATCTCGCTGCGCAAGGCCAGCGCGTACGGGCCATAGTTCCCCAGGCGCTGCAACCTCGAATAGGCATCAGCAACCGCGGCGAAAGTGTTTTCGCCGTACCGTTTCGGTGGTTGAGACGGTTTGACCGCGATCGTTTCCGTCGCACTCTTGAGCAGTCCGGCGCCCGCGCTGCCGGTGCGACGTTGCACTTTCTTGAAGAGTGGATCTTTGAGCGCTTCTTCGCCACGAAAGAGCGTCAGATCCTCAGCCTGTGCCAACAAATTAGCGGCCCGGGTGGCAAGCGTAATGCCGGTTGAGTACTGTTCCTCGGATGCCGTCTGCTGCCGCGTTAGTCCAAAGTCGATGCCGAGCTCTACCAGAGCGGTGACGTCGGCTTCGTCCACAGTCATCTTGGTAAGATCGATGACGTCAGCAGGAACGGTCATCGCGTTGTCCAGTTGACCGTGAAACGGGATAAACTTCAGGCCCACGGCGGTGCGATGAAACTCGTCGTGCACCGCATCATCGAGAGCTTTCCAGACTCCGTCGCTCCACTCAACCTGTTCTCTGCCTAAAGCCATGCGCATCTCCCAGTCGCATTAGAACTGATAGAAATTTGCTTTTTTGACGGTGGGCGATTCAGCAAAAATTGCTTTTGCGTCCGGTTCATTTTTGGCGATTGTGCGTCTTTGTCAGCGCGGGTCAAGCACTTTTGCCGACATCGGCCGCGCATTAGACCACCGCCAATGAATCAACCGCCATTTTTCGGCTTGGTCTGTTTTCGATTTCTATCTTCTGAAAAGCAAACGCGACGTCTTCCAGCCACCGACCGTCGTCACCAACGTATTGCAGGAAGTCTGAAATGCGGGCGTTGGTCAATGTGATAATCTGCTGCACTTCGTTGCCCACCCCCGTCGCGACATTCCCGCGCAGAAACTGGATCACCACTGTCAACACTTCGTTTGTAACGAGCGCCGTGAAAAATTGCGGCGAAGCTGCACTTGGTTCCCTGGTGATAACAATGGGTTTGTGCTGGCGCTTGCCGCTAGGCAGGCCCGTGGATGGGTCGCTCGGAAACACCACGCCGTAGCTGAATTTCAAGGCGCTCAAGGCGGGGCTCTGGCCTTCGGCCTGCTGCTTCGCCGAGCTTAGGCCTCTGAATTTGAAGCTTGCGGGTCCACTAGTGCTGGACTGGGCTGGGTTCGGCACCACCACTCCCGCGTCGGAGAATTTGCCCTGTTTAGTTCCCTCGACTGCAACGTAAATCTGAACGTCGGATGACATGATCGAAGAAAGTCTTGGGACTATCGTGGAAACTTGTCGAGATTATTTCTTACCATGTCGGTCTTAGGTAGTGTTGATCAATTGTCAGTTGGTGGATGGGGCGCATGAAGGCCAACCTGGGGGTTACTTTGATTCTACCGCCGCTGGTCTACAACACTTCGGTATACGACAGTCTCGAAAGCATTCGATGGATGAACGGCATCGTCGACATCTACATGCCGGATTTCAAACTCTGGGACGCCGAGCATTGCCGAAAATATCTGGTCGCCAGCGATTACGCGGACGCCGCGCGTGCCGTGATCGCAGCGATGCATGCGCAGGTAGGCGACCTAAAAGTGGACGAGAACGGTCTGGCGCTGCGGGGCGTCCTCGTTAGGCATTTGGTCATGCCCGGCCTTCTCGACGACACGCGCGAGATCGTGCACTGGATCGCTGAAAACTTGTCGCGCGACACGTCCGTCAACGTGATGGATCAATATTATCCAGCACACAAAGCCGAGACCGAACCGCGTTTCGCCGAAATCAATCGCGGGATTTCGGCCGACGAATTCTGCGGCACGCTCGAATTAGCGCGCGGCGCCGGTCTCTGGCGGTTCGAC
>WNFO01003981.1_pt1 | contig 16409 bp, 15 predicted proteins | sample 5400251 | NCBI WGS metagenome assembly WNFO01 (sample SAMN13153354, study PRJNA577476) | soil metagenome | isolation source: 100 cm saprolite under Madrone tree | place: USA:California | collected 2016-06-14 | reverse complement strand
GGCGTTAATGAGGATGCCGAGGCCTACCGTGCGCGCGTGGAGGTGGCACGTAGTCGTCTGCCAGACAACAGACTGCTGGTGGCGGTGTGTACCCCACGCATCTTGTCCTCGTATGGTGGGGTCCGTGTGGTGGAACTGCCGCCCAAAGCCTTGGCACTGTTTCACCCCTCCAATGCGCGTCGTTACCGAGTACTCCGTGGTGGACGCGGTGCCGCCAAATCCTGGTCCATCGCCCGCGTGCTCCTGGTTAAGGCGGTAGAACGCCCTACCCGCGTGTTGTGTTGCCGGGAATTCCAGCACTCCATTGAGGAGTCCGCGCACAAGTTACTGAGTGACACTATTGACGCCTTAGGCCTGAGCCGCTACTTCACCGTCCAAGCCCGCTCCATCACCGCCACCAACGGCAGTGAGTTTCTTTTTGAAGGTCTCTACGCCAACGTCTCGAAGATCCGCTCGTTGGAGGGGGTGGACCTTGCTTGGTGTGAGGAGGCGGCGAAAATCAGCGAGAACTCCTGGAGTGTGTTGACACCCACCATTCGACGCCCGGGGAGTGAGATTTGGATCAACTACAACGCGGAGGAGGAAAGCGACCCCACCCACCAGCGCTTCTCCATCCACCCGCCCCCGGACGCGCAGTTGGTGCATGTGACGTGGGAGGACAACCCCTGGTTCCCAGACGTGCTGGCCGCGGAGCGGCAATACCTACTCCGTGTGGACCCCGATGCCCACGCGCACATCTGGGGAGGTGCCTGCCGCACGGTGAGTGATGCCCAGGTTTTCAAAAACAAATATGTGGTCGAGGCCTTCCAGCCGCAGCCCCAGTGGGATGGCCCCTACTACGGGTTGGATTTTGGCTTCTCCCAAGACCCCACGGCGGCGGTGAAGTGCTGGGTGGCAGACTGCCGCCTGTATGTGGAGTATGAGTGTTGGGCGATTGGGTGCGACATTGACGCCACCCCCCGCCTGCTGGATGCGATTCCTGACGCCCGTAAGTATGTGATGCGGGCGGATAGCGCGAGGCCGGAGTCGATTAGTTTCTTGCAGCGTCATGGATTTCCGAATGTGGTCGCCGCCGTCAAAGGACCCAACAGCGTGGAGGAAGGCGTGGCCTTTTTGCGGTCGTTCGAGAAAATCGTCATTCACCCGCGCTGCCCCCACACACTCGAGGAGGCGCGGTTGTACAGCTACAAGGTGGACCGCCTGAGCGGCGATGTGTTGGCGGACTTGGCGGACAAGCACAATCATATCTGGGATGCGGTTCGCTATGGGGTGGAGCCGTTGGTAAAGGCTGGCGGCGCTGGGTTACTCGCCTTCTATGCACAGGAGGCACAGAAGGTAGCCGCGGCAGCGAAAGAAAACGAGGATCCCCTCCACCCCGTGGAGCGCATTCTACTGAATGGTGCCACCGCCCCCCGTCTACCCTTTGAGCGGGCCAAGTCAGAAGGGGGTGTGGTGCGTGACTGTGAACGGCACTAAGCACCATGAAAGACCCATACATTCATTCGTCGCGGGTCCGCTTCTCCTGCTGGACCTGTGGCAGTAAGCGGAGGCTAGTGACTCCTTCGCCGCGGATCAGACGGGCAGTACCGCGCAACAGCAAACCCCGTCCGCCGGCGGGCGGTTTTCTACGCGTTCATGGATGACAAACCTCACCGCAGCGGCCGGCACCTTTTGATCATTGGGAGACAAACACCATGAGCGACCTCACCCAATTGGCGCCCGACAACCGCGATACAGACGGCAGGACGAGCGCGGCGCAGTTCATCAAGTCCTTGCACGCTAAAGGGGTGCGCGGCAACTTGTTGAAAGACCATTTTCGCCCCACGGGGCATGATCGTCCCGGTGACACCTTGAGGAAGGACACCACCTTTTCCGCCTTGCACAAAATCCACCGAGGGGAAGGCACGCGGCTGGAGAAAGCCGTAAAGGAACTTGCCGCTCTGGGTGTGAGGATTCGTGGCGTGGAGTTGGGCCATCCGGTCACGCACGCCGGTAGCCAAAGGACGGTGAAGGCCATGAAAAAGGCTTTGCAACACCGTCACCCCTACACGCCTGAGTTTTTGACGAAGCTCTTACCGCCCCAAGACACGCAGGAACCGGATGGCGAACTTGTCGATACGGGTGCGGTGAATGATTGGTCCACCCAGGGCCAGACTGCCTCCGCGGTGAGAGCGGATTTACTAGTAGGTCGGGAGCACACCGCGGAACAGCACAATATGGGGCGGGGACGCACCGCGGTGAATGTAGGCGATGCCGCCTCCGCCTCCGGGAGTGGTGGACGCGAGCGAAAGGTACGCACTACCCCTACTCCCACACCTGATGTCTCCGCCGCAGGACGTGCGAAAGATCCCAACCGGGACGACACACTCGAAGCCATCAAAGCGGTCCATGCGGGCGGTCCACGGCCCATGTGGGGGTGAAGCGGTGTTGGACCTCGCCATGCTGGCAGCCCTTGAATGGCCAAGTGGTGTGCGGGATCCCTCCACCACCGCCTCCCGCGCAAGGCTGGATGCGATAGAGGCGGAGATCGTCCTACTGCGAGCGGATCTCGCCTCGTAGGTACCCCGCCAACACCGCTTCTGCAACGCAATGCAGCACGCGTAGCAGCGGCGATCTCCTCTAGGCCCTATGGAGGTTGGGGCATAGCCCGTCACGCGCTGCGCCCGTCGATACGCACTGCCGCATTGACAACTGCGCACATCATCCGGTCTGCGGCTAGAACTCCCGTCTTGAAAATGTGATATAAGGCGTTGAATTCATTGCGCCTTACTACTAAGAATGTGCCTGGAAGCAACGGGAGAATCGCATCGTGGCAAGACGGAAGCGCACCAAACCTAAGCACGAAGACCCAGTCGTTCAGCAACTCGATCACCTGAAGCGGTTGATGATGTTGCAGTTGGTGGTGTCTGGGGTGAAGGCCAAGGACATTGCAAAGGTACTTGGCGTAACTAACAGCGCCATCAGCGCCATAATCCCGGCACGCACCATTCAGAAACTAGGCGCATAGGCATGGCCCGTAACTCAACCAAGGGTGGTGAACAAGAGGTCGCCCTCCTCCTGAAGCATCTGCTGGCTATTGAGCTTTATCGAGGCGGCTTGTCACAGGCGCAGATTCGCAAGCGCTTGGGCCTTTCCATGAACGTCGTAAACGACATGCTTAAAGGCGTTAGCCGTCACGTGCTCACGCGCACAGACGACGCTGAGTAGCCATGCCTCAGAGCGTTTCGGACATTCGATCGAACCTGCCAGAAAACATCGTCACCGCCGCCAAGATCGTAGGGAGAGGAAAGCAACGGCGGGCGGTATTTGAAGCCATCTACTTTGGTAAGAAGAAGTGGAAGAGAGTTTCAGATATCGTGAAGGCGACTGGGCTCACACCGATGCGAGTCCTACAAGAAGGAGGCAAATTCGCAGGCAATCACCTCGTTGAGCAATGCAAGCTCAAGGGTGAAACCGCCTACGCTAAGGACAAGGCGCTCAGTCACCACAAGAAGGAGATTCTAGGCGCCGCGGGTAGTCCTAAGAAGCTCGCGCGCATTGCAACAAAGCAAAATCCCAGGGGTGCGGGTGGAACCAACTTTCAGATCAAGCTCAGCAACGCGAGCGTCAAGCCGAGGCTGATTACGGTAGACAGCATTTCCTCATTCAAGCGTGTGAGAGGTGTAACCGTCGACCCAAAACTGCGATTGAACAAGCTGCCAGAGAGCCAGGTGAAGGATGACGCAGGGACCGCTGACGCCAAAAAAGATGGGCAAGAATGCCGATCAGGTCGAGCGGCTTTTCGGGAGTCAGGCAGATGCATTTTTCGTTGTCTATCACAGTAAGGTCGACGAAAGCATGCACACTTTGATGGACGTGCACGCGCTTAAGAAGAGCCTGGATAGTGGACGAGCCGTCACCTACGGGGTGATTGACGGCGACGATCTGAACAGACTGGCTCAAGCCTATCGAGCGCAGTTTGGACTCGATAAGCCCTGAGCACGCGACGCAAGAGGGGCAGACGCGACCGTGACAACAGACGCTGAAACCCTTTACCGAAAGTTAGGCCGTCTCATCGAGACCATGCCTGACCTCACTCAATTCCCCGTTCCCCCGGACGTCCATCTTTGGGTAGGTCGCGCTTATGCGCTGGTGCAGCAGGTTAGCAATCTCGCTGACCCGACGCTCTTTACAATCGCGGTAAATGGTCTAGGGACGACCGACCGCTTCAACGCAGCCCATCAAGTCACGGCCATGGTATACCGCGCTTTCGCGGTGGCGGAGGCGAAAGCGCCACCCCACGCCCAGGGGGCGTTCATTCCGGTAGGCAGTAACTTCGACGCCTTCGCGGCGGTATCAAAAGTGCTGCAAACGGCTACCCAAGACGTCCTGATTGTTGATCCGTATCTGGACGAGACCGTGCTTACCGAATTCGGTGGCGCCGTGACAGAGAAAGTACAACTTCGTCTGATGGCGGATCAGAAGGACTACAAGCCCACGCTGCTTACAGCGGGCGCCAGATGGGCGCAGCAGTATGGGGCCGCACGCCCATTGGCAATCCGGCTCGCACCACCAAGATCGTTGCATGATCGCGCGATATTCATCGACCGGAGTGTTGCGTGGATTCTTACGCAGTCCCTAAAGGACCTTGCGAAACGGTCACCAGCAGAGATCATCCGCGCTGACGACACCGCCCCGCTTAAGACCGCGGCCTACGAGGCGGTTTGGCAAAACGCGCAGGTGATCGTCGGGTAGGTACGTGGGCTGGGGAGCGGCCCTGGAGATGTGCTCGTCCAAAGCGTGTGCCCCGCAATTCTCCGGATGAGCCCCTGGTGGTTTACAACCGCTTTAGCGGCGTCAAGTTAAACTTGAAGTAAACTCGTGCACCATTAGCCGCATCCCAGGAATCAGGATGGATTTTTAATGCGTTCGTCAGAAGAGCAAGAAGACCACGAAAGGGTGGAAAAAGCCGCAGCCGAGAAAGCGGAGCTTGAAAACGCCTATCGCGAGTTGGTAAAAGACGTTCTGTCGAATACTCGAATCGACCCCAAGTACAAGGGGAAGGAGGTCGAGTTTTTCGCACCCTATGAGGGCGAAGTTACCAATGAACAAGTTGCAGCGCTAAAACAAAGCAACTACGCCCATTCGTTTGCACGTTTTGTTCAGCTCTGGAAGAACCTACCTGAGAAAAACAAGCCTGACCTGTATGAGGTAACTGCGCTGTTCAAAGCGTTGTCTTCAGTTACGCAAAGTCCATACCGAGAGATAGCGCACCTGGAGAAGGACAAAGGCTCTCTCGACCAACTAGATGTTTTGAGAAAGGTTAGATTTCTGACCACCTACTCCTGGAGCGACCGCAACGCCCAGTTCGACGTGGACGCGCTGGGAGAGCAGCTAAACAGTTACCTTGCGGTGGGAATGGAATGGGAGTTTATCGACCGTACCTTACTCAAAATGTGCATTCATCGTGCGGTGGATGAGCAAAGATCAAAGAACAAACCGGTAAGCAAGACGATGGCTGAAAGTATCTTTGGTAAGGCCTCAGTAGCGGGCGTGCTCTTCGAAGGGTTGTTACGACTTGTTGGAGCTTTGCTTCCGATAGTGATCTCGTTCGCCATAAATGTCGCAATCGTTATCTGGTCTTTGGATCACCTGAGCGGAGATAGGTGGTCGATCTGGGCGGTGGTTGGGCTCGTGTATGTCGCAGTCACCGTTGCAAGTACGGCCATTTATTACGGTACAACTGAGATGAGACATTCCCTGAAGAAAATGATCGACCCACGTTGGAATCCATACGACGCACCATCCGTGAATGCGGATCTACGTGCCTTAGATAAGGCTGTAAACGCGTACCGGAATGAGCATATCAATCTTCGCCTTGTTCGTGAGCAGCTGGTTAGACTCCAAAATACCGAGGTCAAGATCCCTGTGCAGTTGATAACGCTGATTGATAGGTCGATCGCTAAAGGGCAGCATTATTGGTCATGAGGGCTGATAAGCGGGGAAAGGCGGGACCCACAGTGGGGAACCTCCTTCACTTAAAACTATGCTTTAAGATATGAAAATACTTGAAATGCTTAATTCGCTGTGATAAGGTCTCCAGTGAAAGGAGACAGAAAATGCAAGAAATGAGAACAATTGAAATCGATTTTGACGTCCACAGAGCCATCGAGACCGAGCGCAAGAGCTTTCATGAAAGCGAAAACACCGCTCTGCGGCGCCTACTGAAGCTTCCAGAGGTACCGCAAGCGACAGGAGGAGCTAACGGACTAGATAAACCCTCCGGGAATGGGGCCTGGATAGGAAAGGGCGTCCAGCTGGAGTCCGGAACCCAACTACGGATGCATTACAGAGGAAAGGAATACCGTGGAGTCATCAAAGATTCTAGGTGGGAAGTCGAGGGCCAACACTTCAAGAGTCCGTCTGGAGCCGCAAGCGGCGTCGCGGAAACCAAGAACGGTGCGCCAGCTGCCTTGGACGGTTGGACGTACTGGCAGGTCAGGCGGCCGGGTGACACCCGCTGGGTGACCCTCAAGACCCTTAGGATCCTTAGGCGCAGGGCGCTTCGTAAGCCCGACCAGGCCAGCGTTAGTTAGAGGCGAGTGCAGCCACCCGTCGTCGCAGACCCGGAACCGCCACCTGGGGCAGATCAAAGTTACTACTTGGCGTTCCCCCGCTACCAACCAATAGTACGTTTGCCGGGTTACGGAGCAGCGCTTCCCGGTTGATCGTAAGGCGGGCCGCCAATTGGCGCCCACTCTGGAACACCTGGATATTCCCCAGTAGGCCGCGCAGTGCAGCACGCGCGGCTTCGAGGTTCTTCCCCTGCAGTGCCGCGTTGATGTCGGAGACCGCCGCCCTATAGGCCTCCTCAGCTGGCAGCGCGACATCTGGTGCGATCGTGCGTCGCCAGGTCGCGCATTGCAGGTTCGCCTGCCTCTGTCGCAAATCCTGGATGGCACCTCGCAGCGCGGCCGCTCGTGACGGCCGCTCCTCAATGAGCCCTTCGAGATCGGCAATCTCCGCTCCGATCGCTTCCGCTGCCGGACTGATGCCTCGCACCGCTTGCTCTTGCTCGTGTCTATACCACTCCCGAATCTGCGAGCAGAAGCTCTCGACCGCCTCATCGCTGAGCAGCTCCGAACGAACAGGCTCGAGAATGGCCCCCTCCACGTCCTCGCGCTTGGCGGTGGCGTCTACCGGGCAAGCCGTCCGGCCGCCGTGAAGGTATGTGCCGCAGGCGTAGCGCGCGGGTTTTGACGTCACAACGAGGCGCGCCCCACATTGTTCGCAGACGAGTAAGCCAGACAGCAGGTAGCGGCGCGGTTGCCCAAGACGTTTGCCGGTGCCACGCTCTTTGAAGCGCTGCTGCACCGACCCCCATGTGCCCGGGTCAATCAGAGCTGGGCACTCGGTCGAGACCCATTCGGTTTCCGGCCGCTCACGTCGCGTGCGGCGGCCGCTATCTGGGTCCTTCACCCACGTGGAGCGGTTCCATACGATGCGACCCGCATAGCGTTCATTTTGCAGGAGCGGATTCAGGGTGGAGATGAGCCAGCATCCGTCCTTGCGACGCACTGAACGTTGCCAATCGGAGCCGGGTGAGGGAACTTTGCGCACGTTGAGATCGCGCGCGATGGATTTCATGGTGTCCCCGCCGGCAAAGCGAGCGAAGATCTCACGCACGACGGCAGCCTCGGTCTCAATCACGTTACCGCCGCTATCGAAGCCGTACAACTTGCCGCCAGTCGAACGGCCCAATGTCGCGCGCATTTGCAGCGCGGAGTGGGTACGCACGCGAATACCCGCCCGAAGCTCGTCTGACATGAGGCCCGATAGTCCAGCCTGCATCCGAGCCTGCGGACTCTCGCTATCAAACCCATCGAGCACGCCGATAACGCGGATGCGGCGGAAGCGAAGTCTGTCAAGCAGCGGCGCGAGCTCCTGGCTGCGCGATACGCGTGTGAGGTCGGCCGACAGCAACACATCGCCGGCTTGCAGTGCGGACATTGCCTGTTGGAATCCTGGGCGGTTACCGAGGGCCGCGCCGGATATAGCTTCGTCTGTGAAATCAGCAACCACTGACCAACCACGCGATGAGGCGTACTCGTGGCAGCGCCGCTGCTGATCAGCTATCGATGCTTCAGTCTGCCGGTCGGTGCTATATCGGGAATAGGTGTAGACGTGCACTTCGATAGCTCCCGAGCGGAAATCTATCTGCTTACAGCTTATGCCACCTTTGGGACCTCGGGTAGCGGGTCTTGCTGTTTCGGTGGCGGCGGTGACGGCGTCCCTGGAACTGGCTCGCCGGCTTTCCACCGCTCATAGACGGAGCGCGCCAGGAGCTGTACGAGTGTTGCGATTTCCGGTCTCATAATGCGAAATCCCAGTAACCCGGCCCGCGCGCTCTAATCCCCGGCGATGAACGCAATTGCCGGAGTAACCCAAATCGAGCGCTTGCCGTGGCGGGTTTCCTCTCGAAGACGATTACAAGCAGGTTCCTGGAAGCTGTCCGTGGTCCCGTTCTGGCGCCATGATCTGGCATTGCGCGGTCTACTGCCCATTCGCAATATTTGCGAGATGGCAGCGAACCGCGCGTTGCGCGAACCACCGGACGAGATGGCGCGTGCAACGGAATGAGACGATCTGCGCCTCGGTGCGCCTCAATGCAACGGCGTGAAACCCGAATTCGACGGCACGCAGAGTCAAGCCCACAGGTAACCCGTTACCGGGTAACGTGCCCAGGGATCCTCGAGCCTGCCGCGCCACTCAGCAGGTCGGCCATACAGTACGCCACGCTTGCGGACACTGGACGCGCCGTGTCGCAGCCTTGCCCTGCCCCGCGGTGACGGCGTTATGAGAGCCGGCGTCAACGGGTTTGCGTTCGTTTCTTTGTGCGACTCTCTTGCGTGCTCAAAGGACTGCAACGGCCGCACGCCCAACAATTTACAATTTCGCGTCTCTTAAGTATTTTCAGTGGGTTGCGACCCCGGCATGGGGTGAGCACAAGAGAATCACGCGAAAATTCACACGGCCCATTTTCTGATGAGCGATCGTCGCCCGGTAAAGGATTCAAGCACTAGCTTCGTGCAGGTCGCAGGCACAATCACCCGTCGACGGTTTTGTCGGGTCCAACAGCTACCGAATTTGACGGATGCTTCCGAAGCGTTAGGTGCCTGCTCGCCGAGTTCGATCGCCTACGCAGTGAAAGCGCAAAAGGGGCTTGATCTCAGTCAGCCCGCAAGTTCTCCATCTCCTTTGGGCCTACATCGGGTAGAATGACGATGTTTTCAGGCGAGCCGAGCTGAACGTACTTGAGGGCATCCGTAAGCGATGCCCACCGAACAATATCGTTCATAGTCTGCGATTTGGATCTACCCACTTCCCGCGCAATCGCAACGGCAAACTGCTCGAACCAATCGGTCTGACGTTCGTTGATCGCAGTGTTCGCGACGAATTGAGTTCGTTCGTGGCCGCCATGGGGAAAGCGCAAGCCCGCTTGCTGAGTCAGTACGCGCCGCACCTCTGAGGTGTACGACATCCTGATCATGCCGCTAATCACCTCCCTCCAGGTCAGGATGCTCCGTTCCTTCAGAGCGATCGGGATGAACTCGGAAATCCGCAGCAACAGGCGACCTATAAATAACGCGGCCATTCGCGCATCAATGGGTAGCAGCGTTCCGAGCACACTGGTGGCACCCAGCACAAAGGCTGCGTTCGCCGAGCTGCCGTGACCGCCATCGATCGGGTGTGTGTCACAGGCACTAAAAATCACTATAGGAGGTAATTGGCATCGGTTATGCAGATTCCAAACCTCTACGGGCCGTCCACCGACGACGATGCTGCCAACGCCATGTATGTCTTCGTAACTCCCATGGCAGTCGAAAACCAGGACTGCCCCCTTGTACTCGTTGATGGCATCGGTCAGCTGCTCGACGTTCGAGACGTCACGGAATGTGACCCGCGGCGTTTCCAGCCCCGCGCTTTTAAAGACTCCTCTTACGGCAGCCTCCAACACAAACTTGCGCGGATCGTTTGGGTCGAAGCTCCGCACGACGAGCACTTCCGCAAACTGACCAACGGAAAGCAGTACCGGCGGGCGAACACAGTGCTGAATGTACAGATTGCCGGGCAAAACCGGAATCCGCGACACGTCATACCGCAGCATCAAGGGCAAATCCGCAATGGAGAGCCACTCCAGCGGTGCGTCGGCCACGAGCTTCAGGCCTTGCTGCGTGTCGGTAACCGCACCCTCCTCAATCCTCGTCAAGAATGCAGGGTCCACCAACTCGCGCATCCGCGTGCCGATCGCGCGAGCAAGCCGAGACTGCTTTAGTTGAGGAGAGCCCCCGCGACCGGTGCGAGCGCAAATAGCGAGCATCCTAAGCTCGCCTCGCACTTGGTTTATCTTCGGCTCGAGACGTAGCACAGGCGCGAGGGTAGACGAAGCCAGTAGGCTCAGCCCCGCCGTGTAACACCTTTGATCCGCTGCTCGAGTGCCCCACAGCGCACGAAACCCCGGGTCATTTTGCAGTTCTCTATGACTGGCATTGTCTGGCGCGTTGAACTGGTCAAAGTACGTGGACTGCTTGACAGTGGCTTCGTAGACCGCTTTAGCTGCAGCGAGATTCCGATCGGCCAGACGCTCTGCCCGCTCTCTCCAGGTCTTGTAGTGACCCCAATGGATACTTGGAGCCGTCACTATGTACGACCAGTCGCAAAGCGAAGCGGGCAGACTGCCCCTTTGCATCAACTCCGCCCGCTTCGCACTCACAGTGTCTGCTAAGGAGCAAATCCGTTCAATGTAGTCTTTTGGCTCGGGTGGCCTGTCCCCGAAGGGGACGAGCGGATCCTCACGCTTGAAGACCCAACCGAATGAAGTCAAAGCGCATTCGTTAGGTAGGGTTACGTTGTGAGCTGACGAACCCTTCGGCAGGAGTATTTCCGTCCGCCGTTCCTTCACTGGCATGGCCTCACGAACCCACTGTATGAATCCCTGCCACTGCGGTGATCGATCTAGGTGCGTCAGAACCGATTCGACAAATGCCTGCAATCCGTCTCCGTGAAGCTCTTCGGGTGACAGTCGATTTGCTGCAGGAATGGCAGACGCATGCAGGAAGGGCACTCCATCCGCGAAGCGCAGCGAATCGACGGTATCTGCGACGATAGCGCTGTTGGTCAATACCACCCGGAAAAGAGGCTCCAAACCGTCACCAGCCAAAGCCTGCAGTGACCGGATGTCAATCGGAACCACATAGCGCCACAGCGCGCGAAGCAAGCGAAACTGCAACACCGTTTCACGCGAGGTAAACGACTCTCGTACATCGGCCGGGAGTGTGCAAGCGGATATGAGCATCGCCTGGGACTCATGCATTCCCGGGGTGTAGAACCCAAATGGGCTGGCGTCGCTTAATTCTTGTGGTTGATGGGGGATGAAGTAGGCGAATTTCAGTCGTGGATCGAGCACCGCCAAGCGCGCCGCGAGTTGCGACGTCGCGCCCCGGTTGCCTCGATTACCCTGGCGAGCGCGCTGTTGCGGCAGCCGACGTCGACGTTTCCGAGTCTTTCTGCTCACAACGAGCAGGCTCCATCCCTGGCGCGAGTTTTGCGATCAACCAAATCGTACAGGCTGTGCTGTGCGGAACCCGTCTGTGACGGCCGAATCAACAACGACAGTTCTGACCTTCTCCAACAGATCTCGATGGAAAGAATACGGAATCACGCCACGGTGCTGCAGTTGTCCGACGACCAGAGCCGGATGCACCTTCATCGATTCAGCAAATGCAACGATTTCCCTGCGAGAGAACACACGGCCTGTTCTGGCAATCCAATCCTCGATCGCACTTCGGTCAATACAAAAGTTGGCTGCCCGGAGGTTCGCACGTGCTTCCTGTTCCGGAATCTCCTTCTCCTCACGTGCGATGTCGAATACATCTAAGATTGGAGCGTCCTTGCCCTCGCCATGCAGCACGTGATCCACCTCGTGAAAGAGCGTGTGCCAGAAATTATCCAACCGATCGTGACGTAGCGAGAGCGCAATGACCGGCGCCTTGGCGTGATCAATCCAAAAACAGGCGCCATCCAATTTCGCGCCGGGCAGAAACTCCACCACGACAAATCGAACCCCCGCCTTGGCCAGTATCGCGGGGGCGCGCCTGACATCGTCTACAGATTTCAGACAGTCCTTCAGTTCTTTGATCGCCTTCTTCAGGCCGTCTATGGAGAACGGCTTCACCTTGAGCGGCTTGGCAATCTGCTCAGCGCGAATCAGCCAAGCGAGCTGCGTGAGCTGTGGAGCATCCAAATACAGATGCTTTTTCGCAGCGTGGGCAAATTTCGGGGCCTCATCTATGGACGAGATTGAAAAGTAGCGAGAAAACTCCCGCTCCAGGCGATCCATGTCCTTGGTTACCTGAACCCATCCTCGGCGAATCATTTCCTTCACCGGAAACTTGCCATACAGCCGCGCACGTCGTTTGACCTTCGATGTTTCAAACTGATGCTTAGAGAGTTGATAGCTGCTCTCAAGATTCATCCACAGCTCTGCGGATGTGCCTAGCGCGGCCGCCAAGCCTTTAGCGGTCTCAGGCGTAATCGCCCGTTTTGCGGAGATGACCTCGCTCACGACTCTGGGCGGACGACCGAGAATTTCTGAAAGCTCGGTCTGAGTCCAACCACGCTTGTGAAGTTCCGCTTTCAGGATTTCACCGGGTGAAAAAACTTCTGCTGGCACTCTAGCGTTCATTGCGTACCACCCCCTTATGGCACTGTCGACGATGGCTGCACACCCACAATCCAGAGCACGCATCCTCGGGAGCATGCTTTTAGTTCGAGCATTAGGACGTATGCGTCAGTCAGTCGGATCGAGTGCAGCGCGGAAGGATTCCCCAAGGGCCTCAGATCCAGCATCCGCATCGAGGCGAGATCCGCTTCGTCGGTGGCCGCCCGAAGAAGCTGCAGGCACATCCGGTAGGACGACACTACCGGTGCAGGAAAATCATGCGTGAACGATCGGTCGGTTTCGAGTCGATCGTAGGATGGGTCACTAAACTCCACCTCCATAACCCTTTAATATCAGCATGATACACCTTGTATGTCGATCTTTACACCTAGTGTAAAGACGTATAATCTGATATGCACCGGAAATGCCCGCTCCGGCAAATGTTTGTGCCAAGGGTGCTTGTCAGAAGGAGATCACGATGTCAGAGGAGCGTCAGAAGCCGGATCATCGCGGCGGGGAGCATGGTGATGAAAATCACGACCGCAGTCCCCCTCCCCCGCCACACCATCACCCGCCGGGACCCAAGGAGCCTCCGCGTCCGCCCCGGCATCGCGAAGTCGGGTGAGTGAACCGTGGTTCGAGCAGCTTCCGGAGCGCCTGGAGTATGAGCTCCAGGCGCTCCGGGACGTCGGATTCACGGCCGGAGTTGATCAGGAGGCTCGTCGCCGCGGGCAGCTCGTAATGAGTGTGCCGTGCCTGATCGAAGGCACGGAACATGTACTGCGGGTCGAGTTTCCGGCGAAGTACCCATATTTTCCGTTCCAGGTCTTTGCGCCTTCGCTGTCGCTTGAGCGCCACCAGGACCCGTACTTAAAGGCACTGTGCTTTGTCGCACGGATTGAGAGTGAATGGCGCACCGACGACACCCTCGCCAAGTACCTGGTCGAGAAGCTGCCGGAGGTCCTGAAAGCCAACAAGAGCGAGGGCCCCTTCGACGGTGAAGGTCACGAGGGGGCTCCGGTTACGCTCTATCTGCCCTTCGAGCCCCAGAGCGTCGTGTTGATCGGCGACTGGAAACTGCCAGCGCAGGCAACCCGAGGGACCTTGCTTCTTGGAATTGAAAAGGATCGCGAGGGCCAGGTCCCTTTTCGCGCCGCGGTCCGGGAGATCAGGGATGAGCGCGGTCACCTGCTTGGGGAACTTGACGCCCGTGTGTGGCAGCCGTTCCGGAAGGAGCTCCCAGCGCGATGGGTCCGGCTGCCGCTGAGGCCCAAGTCCAGTGATCTGAACGCGATTCTGGAGGATGTGGTTCAGCGCTGGCCGGCCACTAGGAGCCCAAACTTCCACGGCGGCGCTCTGGATGTGACCGGAATTGTCTTCCCCGACGAAGTTGGCTATCGCGAGTGGCAGGACACGTGGATCTTCCTGCTGCGTCGAAAAGCGGGACGCCTTCCAACCGCTGGTCGGGGCCGGCGCAGTGCGCCACGCCAATTGCTGTCTCTCGTTCGGGCTGACCGGGCTGGCCGAACGGATCTGCAGGCGCGCGTCCCACGACTGGTCCCCATCGCCGATCAAAAGGCGGCAGTATTTGGCCTGGGAGCTCTCGGGTCGATGGTGGCGTGGCAGCTCGCCCGAGCGGGACTGGGCCGCCTCGCCATCATCGACTATGACTTCGTTAACGCAGCCACGACCCCGCGGTGGATCCTCGGACTCTCCGCGGCCGGTCGCGACAAGGGTACCGTGCTGGCGGACCATCTGCGGCAGCAGTATCCTTTTTTGACGGTCGATCCTATCTTCTACCGCGTCGGGAACCCTTACTTCGATTCCCGTGCAGAGGATGCCATGCATCGTGCCCTGGACGGTGCGAACGTGATCGTCGACTGCACGGTCGAAAAGACGGTTCACCACTACCTTTCCGACCTCGCTTGGAAGCGTGGCATTCCCTACATTTGGGCCAGCGGCACGCCGGGCGCATGGGGCGGGATCGTAGGGCGAATTCGTCTCGACAAATCCCGCGGGTGCTGGAAGTGCTTCCTCGGCCACTTAGCTGATGGCGGCATTCGAGAGCCCCAAGCCGAAGAGCGTCCCGACATTCAACCCGTCGGCTGCGATGTGCCAACGTTTCGGGGCGCGGGCTTCGACCTGGACGAGGTTGCGCTAATGTGTGCTCGTCTGGCTGCATCCACCATGTGCCAAGGTGCCGCAAGTGGCTACGGCGATTTCGCCTGGGACGTGGCGGTCCTCGACTTATGTGAGCAGGGACGCCCGATCGCCCCTATGTGGACGACGTACGAACTACTCCATCACCATGGCTGCGACGCCCACGACTAAAACCCTGTGGATCGCAAAAACTGCGTTAATGCAGATGCGTAATCTGGCCAATGAGCATACGCCGCTCGAGACTGGCGGCGCGCTCGTCGGCTACGAGGCAGAAAACCTGGAAGTCGTGGTAACGGACGTAATCGGCCCCGGGCCGCACGCCAAACATCGTCGTCTTCGTTTCCGGCCCGACTATGACTACCAACAGGCACAGCTCGACCGTCACTTCGCTCAAACCCAAGGACGGGAGTTCTACCTCGGGGACTGGCACACACATCCTTCAGGCGCCTGCTCCCTAAGCTGGCGCGACAAGAGAGTGCTTCTACGGATTGCGAAGACGCCGTCGTCCGGTACCAAGCGCCCCATCATGGCCGTGCTCGCAGACGGGCAACCGGAATGGAATCTTCATGCGAGCCGCTTGATCACCTTTCGGAAGGGGTCCTTCCCAAAAATGGAGCTCCTGGAACTGCTGCCTCAAGTTTTCGCCAGCACCGATACGTGATCTACACGGCCGCAACCGAGAAACGGTTTAGGCCCATCCGGTCCCGCTTGAACTCGTTGAAACTACAGGCCGCCTATAACCTGACTGTGCCGCGAACACAGCCGACACTGTCAAGATACCTGGCACGCCTCACTCAATCATCTGAGTAATGTCTTCGCAGGCAGCGTCTCCTACGAGTGACGGATAGACCTGCTAGCCGGTATTCGTCCCAGGCAATTCTTCGGAACGATGCCTCTTTGACCGGCCTCTGCGAGATCTGTCCACGCAACGACAACTAGCACTAGCGGCTGGGCGCCCGCTCATTTTCCCGGGCACGTACCACGCGAGCTGTTAGCTCACCGGCGATCCACTGCTTCTCTGTGGACGGCGGCGGCATCCGCTCCACGAATCTCCTCACGATCGTGGCGAGTTCCCGGTGCCCTTGTTCATCCAGAAGCTGTGCCATCGCATTCCACCCCCGAACGACGTCCTTTCGAGTCTCGACCAGCCGTCCGCTTCCTGGCTCCGGGCTCAGTCCACCGCTCGCCAGCTCGCGCGCAACGGACTGCGCGCGTTCACGCCAGAGCGTCGAGGCGCCTCGCATCATCGCGCGATGAATACCCGTCGCCTTCTGTGGCTTGACCTCCCCTCGAACGGCGCGCTCGGTCGCATTCGCTTCGACGCCAAGGTCCCGCAGGTACTGGGCGAAGTCCTGCCGCCATTCGCGAAGGGTGGCTTTCCGGATATTCAGCCGCTCGCCCTGTTCGCTGACCGCCTTATCGCACGTCAGCAACTGCAGCTTGTTCGGACCGTGATGAGATCACCTTCGAGGTCACGCACCCGTTCCATCCCCTGCGCGGTACCCGCTGGGTCTTGAGGAACCAGGGTCAGAGCTGGGGCGAGGAACGA
>WNFO01008118.1_pt1 | contig 16420 bp, 12 predicted proteins | sample 5400251 | NCBI WGS metagenome assembly WNFO01 (sample SAMN13153354, study PRJNA577476) | soil metagenome | isolation source: 100 cm saprolite under Madrone tree | place: USA:California | collected 2016-06-14 | reverse complement strand
ACATATCTTTTATGAAAAAGGAATAGAATCGTCCGAATACTGAACATGGAGCGCGTACTCAAAATCCCGGAGTTCTTAGCTCACCTGAAAACCTCCGGTGGATACCCGGTCCCCTTCACGCAATTGTGGGCCTCTGGCATGCCCGATTTCCGCGCTGCGGACATGGAACATTGCGCAAGATGCCTGAGGGACAAACTCTGTGCTATTTGTGGTCGGCGTCTTGGTGAGTACTGCTATTTCATCGGTGGGCCGCTCTCAAAAAAGAACCGGCTGTTTCTGGACCCAGCGATGCACAAGCAATGCGCAGAGTTCGCCTCGCAGAAGCGCGGCGTGCCGCTCTAAGCTTTTGCCGACAACCACTATGCCGCCATGCGCGGGTGTTCGGGTTCTGTCTCGCGTATCTCCTGCTCTTATCGCTCGTCCTTTTCACGTGGTGATTCAGGTGGCGTTTCACTTCCGTGACGACAATTCGACCCCGAGACGTGAGCAAGAGCGAGACTTCTAGAAGATGAACGATTCGAATTAATTCTGTGGAACGGAGTTTTCCACAGGCCAGTACTATTGACAGTATAGATAGGTGCCTTTAAGAGTGTCACACTTGCAGGTTATTTAATAAGTTCGAATGGGCATGTAGGCCGATTCGTGATTGAAGCTGCTCGTCCCACGAAGGCCTTGGGATAACCACGTCTCCATTTTGTGGACAGGCGGCAACCATCGTCAACGATGGCGAGTCCACGCCCACGCAGGAGTTCGGGTTGATTATGTCAAATTCTTGGCGGAAATGGTGGACCCTGGCAATGGCTCCTGAGTATCCAGATTCATGTGCCGGTGCCACCGTCGCGGTATCACGATTCCATTTTGCAAAGTCGGAGGATGTCATGAAGAAGTCCGTTGCAATGCTGCTCGTTTTGGTCGTCCAATTCGCTTTGAGCGGGGCCGCAATGGCGCAGTCCGGCAATAGTTGTCAGAGTTCGTTTGTTGTTTCGTTCTCAGGGTTGATCCCAACGGGGTGGAACTGTGTTGGCTGGGGCTACTTTGTTTTCCTTTCGATTTGCACTGTTCCGAACACCCGCTGCGCTCCTGCAACGGCGCCGGGGGAAACCTGCCCGACGTGCCCTCACGCTGGTAGCCCGATTGGCCTTGCCACTGGAAATACCTACATTGAGCAAACCGACGTAAGGATTCCGGGACTGTCAAACGGATTGACGCTCGTTAGGACATGGAACAGCCAGTGGCCGTCGAGTCAAATGGCATCGCAGGTCGGTTCGTTTGGACCAAATTGGCGCTCAACATACGAGGAGCGGGTGTTCCTGGGTAGCGACGGCTACCTGAGGTACGCTCGCGGCGACGGTAGCTTCTGGTCGTTTGCAGCAGGGGGACAGGGATGGGTGACCGTTGCGCCAGGAAATGCAGGCGCGACGCTTGCTCAGGGCAGTACCTACTGGACCGTTGTCCTCAAGAACGGAGAACAAAGGTATTTTGACATCAACAGTGGATCACTCACCGCTATTATCGACCGGAACGGCAACACCACGCAGCTTACCTACGACGGTTTGAATCGACTGGCCACTGTGACCGATCCGGCTTCACGACATCTGACCTTCACCTACGCAAGTAATTCCAGCTACCTGATAACGAGTGTTAGCTCTGATGTCGGACTGACGTTGACGTACAGCTACGATAGTCAAAATCGATTGAGCCAAATCACAAAACCTGACCAAACCACTCTAACTTTTCAGTACGACGGCAATTCGAATATCACCGCCGTTCTTGATTCAAACGGCAAAGCCCTTGAATCACATACCTACGACAGCTATGGACGAGGTTTGACTTCCTCACAAGCGGCTGGCGTCAACGCCGTCACAATTACTTATCCTCACTAAACAAACTTTCTGAGCGCAATTTGAAACCTGGAAAGAGGTCCGCTTCTTTACTCAGAACTGAGCGATCCGGAGGCGACTTTTTATGAGAATACAAAGGGTGAAGCTGATCACCTTCCTTTTTCTGACGATTGCTCTTGTCCTCTCTGCTGCCCAGGCTCAGGCTGCATCGCCGACGATCACAAGCTTGTCTCCAACATCTGGGGCAGTTGGGGCGTCTGTGACAATCACAGGCTCGAACTTCGGGTCAACTCAGGGGAGCAGCACGGTTAAGTTCAACGGCACAGCGGCCACGGTAACGAGTTGGAGCAGCACGAGCATCGGCGCTACGGTCCCGAGCGGGGCGACCACGGGGAACGTCGTAGTAACCGTTTCGAATAGAGCGAGCAACGGAGTCAGCTTCACAGTAGTTGCGGCCCCAAGCATCACGAGTCTTTCGATCACAACGGGAGCGGTAAGTGCAGCGGTGACGATCACGGGAGCAAACTTTGGGAGCAGCCAAGGGAGCAGCACCGTCAAGTTCAATGGCACGACGGCGACGGTAACCAGTTGGAGCGCGACAAGCATCGGGGTCACGGTCCCGAGTGGGGCCACAACCGGCAGCGTGGTGGTTCATGCCAGCGGAGTAGATAGCAACGGATCTAGCTTTACGGTTGTAGCAGCGCCGAGCATCACCGGTCTGTCGATCACTACGGGAGCAGTGGGCGCGGCAGTGACGATCACGGGGACAAACTTTGGGAGCAGCCAAGGGAGCAGCACCGTCAAGTTCAATGGCACGACGGCGACGGTAACCGGTTGGAGCGCGACAAGCATCGGGGTCACGGTCCCGAGTGGGGCCACAACCGGCAGCGTGGTGGTTCACGCGAGTGGTGTCGACAGCAACGGATCTAGCTTCACGGTGGCGCCCAATATCACGAGCCTTTCGGTTACAACGGGAGCCGTCGGTGCGGCGGTGACCATCACGGGAACAAGTTTTGGGGCCAGCCAGGGTAGCAGCTCAGCGACCTTCAACGGCACGACCGCAACGATAACGAGTTGGAGCGCAACGAGCATCGGCACGACGGTGCCCGCCGGAGCGACGACAGGGAACGTAGTTGTCACTGTTTCAAATGTCGCCAGCAACGGTTCGAGCTTCACGGTGGTGGCAGCGCCAAGCATCACGAGCCTGTCGATCACCACAGGGGCGGTGGGTGCAGCGGTGACCATCACCGGAGCGAATTTTGGAGCAAGTCAGGGCAGCGGCTCGGTGACCTTCAACGGCACGACGGCGACGGTCAGTAGCTGGAGTGCTACGAGCATTGGGGTGACGGTTCCGAGTGGGGCGACCACCGGGAACGTGGTGGTGAATGCGAGTGGGGTGGCCAGCAACAGTTCGAGCTTCACGGTGGTGGCAACGCCGAGCATCACGAGCCTGTCGATCACCACAGGGGCGGTGGGTGCAGCGGTGACCATCACCGGAGCGAATTTTGGAGCAAGTCAGGGCAGTGGCTCGGTGACCTTCAACGGCACGACGGCGACGGTCAGTAGCTGGAGTGCTACGAGCATTGGGGTGACGGTTCCGAGTGGGGCGACCACCGGAAACGTCGTGGTGAATGCGTCAGGGGTGGCAAGTAATGGTGTGAACTTCACGGTTGTCGTAGTGGTGCCCAATATCACCAGCATTGCACCTACATCAGGACCCGTGGGAACAGCGGTGACAATTGCGGGGACGAATTTTGGGACGTCTCAGGGAAGCAGCACGATTTCTTTGAACAGCACGAATGCTGCGGTTGCAAGTTGGTCGGAGACAAATATCGTGGCGATGGTGCCGACTGGCGCCACGTCGGGACCACTCTCGGTCACGGTGAACGGCCAGAGTTCAAACAGCTCATTTTTTACGGTCACGACGGCGCTGCCCTCCGGTTGGTCTGACCGCGATATAGGGAGTGTGGGCATAGCTGGAAGCGCAAGCTACTCCGCTGGGACATTTACAATTAATAGTACGGGAACGGTTATTGATCCCACGAATGACTTTGTCGATGGCGGCTTTCATTTCACTTATCAATCGTTATCAGGCGATGGAACGATCATAGCTCGCGTACTCGGCCAGCAGGGAGGGACTTCTTCTGACGAAGCGGGAGTCATGATTCGCGAGTCGCTCAGCACAAATTCAACCAACATGTACGTGGATCTGTCGAATATTAATAACCCGAATTTACCATATGCCCAGATAAGGTACCGCCCGGCCACAGGCGCTTACTCCTCTTATGCGTCCGCAACCACACAAAAGTTCTATCCATATTGCCTGAAGCTCGTGCGGGCCGGAAATTCCTTCAGTGGTTATTCCTCCTATGACTGCATCAATTGGGAATTGATTGCAAGCTCCTCCATTTCCATGGCGCAGAACGTTTATGTCGGATTGGCAGTGACCAGTTATTCGAGCACCAGTGCTGTTACTGCGACTTTTGACAGCGTATCCATCAGTTCCTCGGCAATGACCTCGCCTTCTATCACAAACATCTCTGCAACGAGCGGATCGGTGGGAACTCAAATTGGGATCAGCGGCTCAAATTTTGGCGCGTCGGAAGGCAATGGTGTGGTGACGATTAATGGCGTACCCATGACGATCACGTCCTGGAGTGCTTCTGGAATCATTTTCACAATTCCGGCGGGCGCTACCTCGGGTCCCTTGTTTGTCTTTACTGGATCGACGTTGAATTCTAGCAACCCGATCTACTTCACCGTAACCTCGCAACCTTTACCGACTGAATGGCTTGATAAGGATGTCGGACAAGCTCCAACAATTGGGAGCGCAACTTCTTCGAACGGGACCTTTACGGTAAATGGAAGCGGCATACTGTATTCCACAGACTACGCCGACGGGTTTAATTTCGCATATCAGCCTCTTTCCAGCGACGGTACCATCGTGGCGCGAGTGCTGAGCTTGGCAAATGCCGATGGCTACACGAATGCAGGAGTGATGATTCGTGAGAGTTTCAATCCTGGGTCGACGTATGCAGCCGCGCTCATCGGTAGGGTAGCAAATGTTTCCATGCTCTATCGGACGAGTACGGGGACAGCTGCCGGTAACGCTTACGGTGCCACGGGGTATTTTCCGTACTGGGTGAAGTTGGTACGAAGCGGCAGCACTTTCAGCAGCTACGAGTCTGCCGACGGCGTGAACTGGACTGCCGTCAACGGCACTGCAACCATTAACATGGCGCAGAACGTGTATATCGGGCTGTGCGTGAGCAGCGGACAATCCGCCGGGCCGGTTACCGCGACATTCGACAACGTTTCGATTAACACGGGTGGTGACCCAAATCCTGTCATTACCAGTCTCTCCGCAACAACAGGAGCAATCGGCAGTCAAGTCACGATCAGTGGCTCGAATTTTGGTGCTTCACAGGGCAGCAGCGTTGTAATGCTTCACGGTTCACCGCTGGCGATTAATTTATGGAGTTCGACTTCGATTGTCGCCACTATTCCGACCGGCGCGACCTCCGGTCCATTGGTTGTTTCTGTTGGACCCGACGCGAATGACAGCAACCCTGTCTACTTCACTGTGACGACCCAGCCGTTACCGGTTGGATGGCTCGACACCGATATTGGGGATGCCGTCATAGGGGGCAGCGCAACCTATGCAAACGGAACATTCACGGTAAACGGAATTGGTGTGCTCTATGGAGGCGGCACGAGCGGCATGTTCCATCTGGCCTATCAGCCCATGCCGGGTGATGGCTCGGTGGTGGCGCGAGTCTTGAGCGTACAAGGTGGTGCGAGCTATAAATCGGCAGGAGTGATCATACCTTCGCAACCACAATGTCCGATAACACACCAAATACTTTCCTCCTCTATCGCACGAGCGTCGGGACAAATCCTAATATTGGCTATGCAGGTGGCTCGACGAGTTTTCCTTATTGGATCAAAGTGGTGCGCACCGGCAGCACCTTCAGTGGCTATCGTTCTGCGGACGGAGTGAACTGGACCCAGGTTGGAACTAACCAGACCATCAGCATGGCGCAAAACGTGTACGCTGGGCTAGCCGTTGACAGCGGGTCTTCGTCGAGCACGACTACGGCCACGTTCGACAACGTTTCGGTCACGGTGGGGACGACGCCGTATCTCAGTGGTATGTCCCCCAGCTTGGGAGGGGTAGGAACCTCGGTGACGATTGCGGGGTCCAACTTTGGTGCGACTCAGGGAAGCAGCACGATCACATTCAACGGCGCAGCGGCGACGGTCACAACCTGGACTAGCTCGCAGATCGTAGCGACGGTGCCCGCTGCGGTGCCGTCAGGCGCAGGCCCAGTTAGCGTGACAGTGAACTCGATAGCGAGTGTGCCTATTGCCACATTTACCGCGATCAAGCCGGTGATTACGAGCTTGGCTCCTCCTGCTGCTCCCATCGGCGGTACGGTCACACTGAGCGGCTCAGGTTTTGGCCCAAGTGCGAGCGGCAACCAAGTGCTATTCAACGGAACCGCCGCAACCGCCACCGCGTGGAGGGATACAGGTATTACTGTGACCGTTCCATCCAGCGCGACAAGCGGCTCGGTGTCAGTGGTCGAAGACAGCTATTCCAGCAACAGCGCATCATTCACGGTGATCGAATCCCTTTCCCTCAGCGGTCTAACCCCGGCAATAGGTCCACTTGGCACGACCGTGACGATCACGGGCACGGGCTTCGGCTCAACACAGAGCAACAGCGTGGCCAGTTTCTACGGCGCTGCGGCGAACGTTGTTAGTTGGAGCGACACCTCAATCGTGACGACCGTACCCGTCGGGACCTCAACGGGGAGCGTCAGCGTAACTGTGGCTGGCGAGACCGCGTACGGTCCTATTTTCTTCCTGACCTCATCGCTGACCTTGACCGACTCGCTCGGCAACACAACTACGTACAACGCGCAGGTTGCGGGCGGGCAATGGGAAGTCACAAACTCGCAAGGTTCAGGCTGTTCAAGCTGCACACAACGGGGAACGATCAGTGAGACCTACGACAGCAGCGGAAACGCGCTGACAAGAACAGACGAACTCGGGCATACGATTACGTACACGTACGATTCCAATGGGAACGTGCTTTCGATCTCGCAGCCGGACGGTAACGGCAACACTCCGACGACTTCTTACACCTACAACAGCTTCAATGAAGTGCTAACGGTAACCGATCCGCTCGGAAACGTGATGCTGACGGTCACCACGCCCAAGCCCAACAGCAGCACGAATCCCAGCGTCACGACGTTCACATATGACAGCAAGGGGGAGTTGCTGACAATCAAGGACCCGCTGACCAACGTGACGACGCTGACCTATACGACAGCGGGATTGATTTACACAATTAAGGACGCGCAAAACAACATCACGACGTACGGATACGACACTCACGGCAACCGCACTTCTGTCACTGATGCGCTTAACCATCAGACGACGCTTGCCTATGACACTGGCGACCGGCTGAAAACGATTACGTATCCAGATACGACCATGACAACTTTCATCTACGATTCGCGCGGGCGGCGAACTTCCGTTACCGATCAAAATGGAAAAACAACCACGTACGCCTACGATGATGCGGATCGGTTGACCAGCGTCACCGATGCCGGCAATAACGTGACGACCTACGGCTACGACACTGAGAACAACCTGACCTCGATTAAAGACGCGAACAACAACACAACATCGTTCACACCCGACGCGTTTGGCCGCATTACGAAGACAACTTTCCCGTCCGGGTACGTAGAAACTTACAATTACGATGCGGTGGGAAATCTCACAAGCAAGACGGACCGCAAGAACCAGGTCATTGGCTACACGTACGACCAGTTGAACCGGCTGACGCAGAAATCCTATCCTGACACCACCACGGTGAATTACACCTACGATCTCGACAGCCGCCTTACGCAGGTGACCGATCCTACGGGCACTTATCAATTCACTTTCGACAACATGGGACGGCTTACTTCGGCAAGCACCAGCTATGCATTTCTGACGGCGCGCAACTTCACAACAGGTTATTCCTACGACGCCGCGTCGAACCGGACGGGGTTCACCGATCCTGAGAGCGGGTCCACTGCATACGCGTACGACACGTTGAACCGGCTGCAAACCCTGACGCCGCCAACGGCCTTCAGCGGCACAGGTTCTTTCGGCTTCGGTTACGATGCGCTGAGCCGCCGCACGCAGATGACCCGCCCGAATAATGTGGCGACCAACTACGCCTACGACAATCTGTCGCGGCTGCAGAGCGTCCTGCACCAACTGTCCGGGAGTACTATCGACGGGGCCACGTACACGGTGGATAATGCTGGAAATCGCACGGCAAAGACGGACCAGCGGGCAGGGGTCACGTCGAACTATGGCTACGATGCGATTTACGAGCTAACAGGCGTGACGCAGGGCACGAACACTACGGAGAGCTACACGTACGATCCGGTCGGGAACCGGCTCAGCTCGCTCGGTGTGTCGCCTTACGGCGTAAACGGATCGAACGAACTCACCTCAACACCTAGCGCGAGCTACACGTACGACAACAACGGCAACACGCTCACCAGCGTGACCGGCTCCAACACGACGACGTACGCTTGGGATTTCGAGAACCGCCTGACAAGCGTGACGCTGCCAGGCTCGGGCGGAACGGTCAGCTTCAAATACGATCCCTTCGGTCGGAGAATTTACAAATCCTCATCCTCGGGGACAAGCATCTACGCCTACGACGGCGACAACCTCATCGAGGAGACGAATTCCTCTGGCGCGGTCGTTGCGCGCTATTCGCAAGGGCTAAACATCGATGAGCCTTTGGCCATGCTGCGCTCCTCGACCACAAGTTTCTATCAGGCTGACGGTCTTGGCTCGATCACTTCGCTGAGTAACGCGGCGGGGGCACTGGCGCAGACGTACTCATTCGACGCTTTCGGAAAGCAGACGTCTGCGTCTGGCTCGCTCGTGAATCCGTTCCAATACACGGGCCGTGAACTCGACTCCGAAGCCAATCTGTATTTCCTGCGGAACCGGTACTACGATCCGGCCACGGGAAGATTCCTGAACGAGGACCCAAATCGGTTCCTCGGCGGAATCAATCTTTACCGATATGTGTCCAACAACCCGGGGAATTTCGTCGACCCGTTGGGTCTTGCACCTAGCTTTAGCTGTGCGTGCAGAATAGCCGCTGGCGCACTTGCAGGCGGTGTCGCTGGCGGAAAAGCGGGAAAATGGGTCGGCGGTGCGTTGGGAGGAATCGGAGGCGCATTAGGGGGCGGGGCGGGCGGAACGCTGGTTGAGCCTGGCGGCGGAACGATTGTGGGAGGAATCGCAGGTGCTGCCGAGGGCGCAGCAGCCGGTTCACGCATTGGCACCGGCGTCGGAGCCGTGATAGGGGCTCTCGTTGGAGCGCTCTTAGCGGATCAAACGTGCAAAGAAAACCAGCAGAAATGCAAGGATCAATGGATAGCGGACATCGAGTGGTGTGATGCAGTATACGGCAATGACCCAACCCTGCACTTGGCGTGTGTGCAGATCGCAGACCTCAACGCCGAGCGATGCCTAGATGGTCTACCACGACTTAACCCGGATCCAAGATGGTACAGGAAGCGGTACTAAGAGGTGACCCATGGGTGAACTAGACCAGCTAACGCGAGCCATGCGCGATAGCAACGAGCTTTGGCAGTTAGGAGAACCACGGAAGGCGCTGAAGCTCTTGGATCAGTCGATCGCGGAAGCTATTCGACAGAAGAAGGATCAATGGGTGCAGGTGTTGTGCCGACATGCAGCCTTGATTTCTGATTCAATCGGCGATCTGCCGCTCGCCAAGCAATACAACGAACAAGCACTGGTCTACGGCCCCGACAATCCAATGGCGTTGTACGGCTTAGCCAAAGTGCTATCTCAGCAAGGAGAAACCGAACTGGCCAAGCAGTATGCCACAAAGTGCCGGGAGGCAGTTGTTCATAGCGGTAGCGAAATTCACCGAGGAGTCCTCGACCTGATCGCCAAGCGGTGGCCTGAACTCATCGAGCGGTAGGCACGGCCAGCTTTGTTCTAGCCGTCTTCGGGAGGCGTCCCTGGAACTACACATGACCTCAACGATCGAAAGTCGCGAAATATCGAAAACACTGTTTCGTTCATTTGTTGTCGGGACCTCTCTGTCAATCGCCGTGAGCTATCTCCTTTATGCTGCGAGTCCTGGACTTGTCATCATGGAAGTCTGTGAGCTTCTATCGATACCGTCGTCTTTGACCGTGCAGTATTTTGGGGTCAAGCTGCATTCGGCGTTTTTCGAGACGATGGTGAATTCGGTATTCTATACCTTCGTGGTGTTCGCGATTTCATTGCTGTACCGACAGATTAGAGCGAGGCGGCTCCGCCAGCGCGCGGAAGGGTCCAAAGTTTCACTTTGATTTACGATGCGCTAGCATCCGGCTACGACGCGGGGAGGGGCTTGTTTGACAACAACGGCAACACGCAGACGAAGGTGGTTGGTTCAAGTACCACGACCTACGCCTGGGATTTCGAAAACCGCCTGACCAGCGTTATGCTGCCGGGCACTGGCGGGACGGTAAGCTTCAGATACGATCCTTTCGGGAGGCGAGTCCAAAAGTCATTCACGACGGGAGCGAATCCGCCAACGACGACGACGACGAATTATCTCTATGACGGAGACAACGGAATCGAGGAGGTCGATGCAAACGGTAGCGTGCTTGCGCGGTATTCGCAAGGCTTGAACATCGATGACCCCTTGGCGATGCTCCGGGGAGGTGCAACGAACTACTATCATGCTGATGGATTGGGTTCCGTTACGTCGCTAAGCAACTCGACTGGTGCTTTGGCGCAAAGCTATACATACGATTCTTTCGGCAAGCAAACCGCTGCCTCCGGTTCGCTCACGAATCCTTTCCGCTACACAGGCCGCGAATCTGATGTGGAAACCGGTCTGTACTACTACCGCGCCAGATACTACGACCCGAACGTAGGGCGCTTTCTCACCGAAGACCCCATTCGATTCACTGGTGGTTTTGACTTCTACAGTTATGTTGGGAACAGCCCTATCGATATCGCCGATCCAGTTGGCTTGTTCGGAACGAGGGATGGCATTACGAGGCATCAAGCAGTAGACATTGACCCGTCTTGCGGCACCAGGTCGGGCGGTGCTTGCACCTTATTCAGAGCCGCTTTGGTGCTTTGTACGTGCACGACGGACGGGTGCGATGGTAAGTGGAAAGCGAATGCAGAGCTCCGCATCTACGGCGATATGTACATCTATAGTGGTCCATTTCCGTACAAAGGGCGGAAACCGAAGGACCCGAGTGTCCATGATGCGGCTTCTGCGATTGCGCACGAATACAACCGTCACATAAATCCGGCCATTGCAGCTGTGACACCGCTGATAAATGCTCTGGACGCGAAGACCTTCAAGTCCAAAGAGGAGTGTCAAGGTGAATGTGACAAAACATCGGGGGCTGTCAACAAGCTCTTCCGCCAAACTTTGAGACAAACCCAAGAAGCGGAGAACAACCAATGAGACTGTGCCGAGTCTTTGCGCTGGCAGTTCTCGTGCCGATGTTGGGTTCCCAGGTGGCTAATCAGCTTGAGGGATGTCTCGATCCTAACGCCATCACTGCGGCACTCGAAAGGATACGAGTGACTGACTGGCGAAACGTCTCATTGCGGGGTCTCCGATCAATATGGCCTACGGAGCTTGATGCCCTTGATTGCGACACAGAGGTATGCCATTCGGTTTGGAGCAAAGACCGCATCATCAAAGGTCACTGCCAGTGCTGTGCCACGTTCTATTTCGACGTAAAGCACGACTCAGAGGGCCCGTCGAGGCGTGAAGAGCTGCAAAACATCATAATCAACTACACGGGCCACCATCGAGAAGAGATCGTTGCTGCCGCAAGAGCCTTCGCGAAGGCGTCTGGGCTTCCGGAGTCTGACCTGGCCACCATTGGGAACGACGCAGTACAGAACTTTAGCTGGGAGAGCACTCGCGGCAGTGAGAAGGATATCTATGGAGTTGAGCTCCGTTTTACTCGTCAGGGCGCGTTGTGGGAGCTTTATTTCAACGTTGGCCGCCACACGATAGCTCCGCCCTCAGCTGCTAAACCTTGATGGACGATACGCTGATCTGCGAGTACGGCACGGGGGAAAACTGTGCGACAGATGACTACAATGGGAACACCTCAACGAAGGTGGATTCGACCGGCACGACGCAATACTTCTGGGACTTCGAGAACCGGCTGACGAGCGTGACGCTGCCGGCGAGCGGCGGTAACGTAACGTTTGTGTACGATCCATTTGGCCGCCGCATCAAGAAGGTCACGTCTAGCACAACGAGCATTTTCGCTTACGACGGCGACAACCTGATCGAGGAGACGAGCTCCTCCGGCGCGGCCGTGGCGCGTTATTCGCACGGGCTCACAGTCGATGAGCCCCTGGCCATGCTGCGCTCTTCGACCACAAGTTTCTATCAGGCGGACGGTCTAGGTTCCGTTACTTCGCTCTCGAATACGGCTGGTTCTCTAGCCCAAACCTATGGTTACAACTCGTTTGGCAAGCAGACGAGTTCGTCTGGCTCGCTTATAAACCCGTTTCAATACACGGCCCGCGACTTTGACCCTGAGACTAACCTCCAATTATCGAGAGCCCGCTACTACGATGCAAACACTGGCAGATTCTTGAGCGAGGATCCGATCCGTTTCAACGGCGGTAACGATTTCTATGAATATGTCGACAACAACGTCATCGGTTCAAGGGATCCATTTGGTTTGGCTCCGCAGGACGCTTTTTGGCCCATCGCTATCGACCTTGGCCTCTACTATGCGTGTGCAAATCGGATTAAACACGAATTCAACCACTTCAGTCGAGAAGGCCATCCCCGATACGCACACTGCATGGCCAGCTGCAATTTGGTCAAACAGTGCGGCAGCAAAGCAGCTGCATTCCTCACAGGTTACGGCAAAGAATTTCTTGATGTTTTGGATTGCGTTAGGACGTCGGCAGCCGTCAGTTGCAATACAGCCATGCAGCCAAGCGATCTCGAAGACAACAAGAAAGGCAGAAGTTGTCCGAAAGACAAGCCCTGCGCAGATCAATGTAATGACTTAGCCGATAAACCGGACGGCGATCCGAGTCCCTTGTATTACTGGTGGCCAGTCATACGCGGCGTTTTCGGGGGCGTTTTCGGTGGGAATCCCCGTCCTGGCCCAGGGTATCCTGGCAGCAAGATTTAGTACCGAGCACTTTTCACCGTGTCGAGAGTAATCGAGCGAGGGACAGATGACTCGAAGATCGAAAATTGCTCTAGTTAGTCTTGCAACGGTTGTCTTGGTGCTCCTATTTTTTGTTCACGGTTGCGAGCACGTCGTCGATCAAACGCTTTCCTTCCGACCACCGCTTGAGAACGTGGCGTTTCATAGTTTTTCTGTCCTCGAATGGATCACGACGCCACATCAAGAAATGCGCATCCAACTTCAACAACAGTCCGATGTCAGGCAGTTGGTTGACCTTCGGGTCTTCGGGGACTTCCAGCCCGAAATGACTGACGAAATAGTAGTGAAGAAATTCGGCAAGCCTGAACAAACGCGGACTGACGACTTTGGCAGCACCTGGACCAGGTACTCTACGCCACTGGGTTACGTTGAGCTTGGGCTTGACCGGCGAACGTCCTCCACGGACGACGATAAGAGCCCAGCTCCAGGTCGGCGTTCTCTGCGGGGTTACACGGCAAGACCTGCAAGTGAAATATTTCGACCTCCACTTCTGGAAGTCCTTCACCAGGCAGAAAGGATGACCCCTCGTGCTGATGCCCGCGAGTTCAACTTCTTCAACGCAGAGAACCGGCTTGTGATGGACATCTGGGTTAAGAAGGGACAAGTGGAGCACATGGAGCTCTTCCAACACGTCGATAGATGAGGGCCCGGTCACGTCTATACCCGACATAGATGACTCCAATGGCAACACCATAACCAGCGTGACGGGGTCAAACACGACGCAGTATTTCTGGGACTACGAGAACCGCTTGAAGAGTGTCACACTGCCGGGTAGCGGCGGTACGGTTACCTTCAAGTACGATCCTGCTGGCCGACGTATTCAGAAAGTGGTCACACAGGGTTCAACATCGACGACAAGCAACTACGTCTATGATGGCAAAGGCCCCAACCTGATAGAGGAAGTGGACAGCAACGGAAATGCAATCGCCCGATATATGTACAGCAAGGCGGTTGATGAACCTCTCGCGCAACTTCGCTCTGGCACAACCAGCTATTACGAAGCGGACGGCCTCGGCTCCGTCACTTCGCTGAGCAGCACAGCCGGAGCGGTGGCTCAAACGTACACGTTCGATTCGTTCGGAAACACGACGAACTCAGCGGGTTCACTCACAAACCGATTCCAGTACACGGGCCGCGAGTTCGACTCCGAAACCAATCTCTACTTCTACCGGTCTAGGTATTACGATCCCAAAGCAGGTCGGTTCATTGGCGAAGATACCATTCGCTTCAACGGCGGAATTAATTTCTACAACTATGTGCAAGGAAACCCGACTAATTACCGAGATCCGTCAGGCGAAATACCAGTCTACGGATGGTGGTGTGGACCGAACTGGACCGGCGGGCATTTTGCACCATACGATCCCAAGCTCGACAACAACGGATACTACAAGAAGCCGATAAATCCCACGGACGCGGTCTGCAGAGACCACGACATCTGCTATTGGAGTTGCAGAGACGCTTTCCCTTGCGACCAAGGTGCGCGGGGAGGTTGCATGCGAAACTGTGACGCACGGCTGATTTACTACATGCCGACCACTGGAGCAGGGCCGATTATTGGGGCCGCGATAGACTTTTTTAATGAGCACCCGGATGCCGGAAAGAATGATCCAAAATGTCCCAATTGCAAAAAATAGGACAACCCTTGAGCGCAATGACTCGCCGAAAAGCGTGGACTTATTTTTTGCCGTTCCTACACCTTTGCGCCTGCTTCATTAGCATGCTCGGTCACCTCATTCCGAGCTTGCAGTACCTTGGCATAGTGTGGACGGGCATAATGCTTGTAGATTTTCCGATTTCTTTAGTGGCGCTTGCGTTAGCGTGGAAATACAGTGCGCTTGCCACTGCATGGATTTTAGTCGTCGGCACCTTGTGGTGGTATCTATTGAGTCGCGGAGCCGAGCTTTTACTTCTTAGATTCAAAGCTCGCCGGGAGGCACCGCTGAACAAACTCGGCTATTGAGCGATGGCCGGGGATGGACTCTGGCCCGCTTTTGAAGCGGTCTGAGAGCGTGCCAGGGCGCGGTTGACGTGAGCACCGCAGAGTGCCGGAGGAGCGGCGTCTTCGACGCCGGGATGGGGGTATGACACGTCACCCCAAGTTGGGTGCTGCAGAGCAACCTGCGGTTGCTGTAGGGGAACCACTAAGAAATCAGCGACTTACAAAATTTCCGGCGCGGTAGAGCGCCGCACGGTTCCTATACGGGAACTTGTTGAAAACAAAGCGCGGCGGCTAAAGGAAAAAATCGGCACGCGCCACGTAAGGCAAGTGAGTTTCGGTCAACAGTTGGGTCCAAAATGGGTCCAATAAGCCACGAAAACCACCGAAAACCGGGGTACAGGAGGTACGCAGAGCCAAGACAAATCAACGAGATAGCAAAACTGAATTTAACTACGAACCAGAAGGTCGGGAGTTCGAGTCCCCCCGGGCGCACCACTCTCCTAATGGTCCGGACCGGACACATAGGTAACAGAACGTACCGGCTACATAGGTAACACTTTTGGGCCAAAAGGGTTGTCGAGAGGCTGCAGAGTCTTTTCCTCCAGATCGATGTACCCGAGATCGTAATCCATAAAGCTGACCAGCCAAATACCTTCTTCGACCTCCTTGATACCGACTGCCTGCCCCGCGAAGACGATGCTGAGATTAATTTTTTTGCGGTGGAGACAGATACGTCCGCAGTTGGTGACGTGGATGGTGCGGTCGTGAAAAGGATAAGCAAGTTCCGGTAGGCCGCGATAGTGGCGGGTGGCGGGAGTATAGACTTCCGCGGGGCACTTCATGTCCAGGGCCTGGTGCGGCCGCTCGTTGTTGAACTCCTCGAGAAAATCATCGAATTTGCTCTGCTGCTGCAGACTGTTCAGACCCGCGGGGCGAGTGGTTTCCGTTTTGAGGGTAAGATGCATGCGTTCATGCCGGCCATTCTGTTGCGGATGACCGGGTTGGATGCGTTCGATGCTGATGCCCAGACGCAGCCACCAGACGGAGAGCTTGGAAAGGTTGAACAGTGAGTTGGGGGAAGCGAAGGGAACTCCGTTGTCCGAGCGCATGCTGCTCGGCAGGCCGCGCTCTTTAAACAGGCGCGCAAAGGCGGTAAACGCAAGGGATTCGCAGGTAGATTCCAGAGCCTCACAGAGCAGGAGATAGCGCGAGGCGTGATCGGTGACGGTCAGCGGATAGCAGTATTTTTGGTTGCCCAACAGGAACTCGCCTTTGTAATCGGTGCACCACAGCTCGTTGGGCTTTTGCCCCAAAGACAAGGGCGTGCCCTGGGCATGGTTGCGACGGCGCCCGCGGCG
>WNFO01002443.1_pt1 | contig 16426 bp, 13 predicted proteins | sample 5400251 | NCBI WGS metagenome assembly WNFO01 (sample SAMN13153354, study PRJNA577476) | soil metagenome | isolation source: 100 cm saprolite under Madrone tree | place: USA:California | collected 2016-06-14 | reverse complement strand
GAAGTCTTCGAGCTCGGCGACCAGCTCGATGCCGGTGTAACCGCCGCCGACCACGCACACGGTCAGCATCCGCCGGCGGCGCTCCCGGTCGGGCTCATGATCAGCGTGCTCGGCCAGGTCGATCAGGTGATCGCGCAGGAGCACGGCATCGTCGAGCCGCTTGTAGTTCAACGCGTACTCCTCGACGCCGGGAATGCCGAAGGTCGGGGTCACGCCGCCGACCGCGATCACCAGCCGGTCATAGTCGATGGTGCCCTCGGCGAGGATCACCCGCCGGCCGGCCAGGTCGATGTCGCAGACGGTGTCGCGCCGGAAGCGGAACCGCCGGGCCCCTCGGATATCCCGGATCGGCTGGACGATGTGGCGTGGCTCGACCAGCGATGAGGCCACCTGGGGCAAGAGCGGCGTGAAGAGGAGGTAGTTTCGATCGCTGACCAGGAGCAACTCGATATCGTCTCGCCTGCGGTACCGCCGCTCGAGAACGCGGATGGCCTCCAGCCCGGCGAAGCCACCGCCGAGGACCACGATGCGCGTCACGGCCGGAGCTCCACGCCGCTCTCGCCGGCCACGATCTCGCCGAGCACGTAGACGGTCTCCCCGGCCGCCCTGAGCACAGTGCTCGCGGCCTCGGTGACGTCGCCAGGGACCACTCGCGAGCCGTCGATGATCTTCGCCTGCTCGGCGACCCCGACGGCGAACCCGGCCAGGTCGTACTCTCCCGGCGCGTACAGGTCCGGCAGCTCGGCGGTCTCGCCGCCGACCAGCGCGCACTGCGCTTGCCGGCAGCCGTTGGCGATCCCGGCGACGATGGACTCGATGCGCGCCGGATCGAGGTGGGCACAGCCGATGTAGTCCAGGAAGTAGAGCGGCTCGGCGCCGTGGACGAGCAAGTCATTGACGCCCATGGCGACGAGATCGATGCCCACGGTGTCATGGCGGCCAGCCAGGAAGGCAACCTTGAGCTTGCTGCCGACACCGTCGGTGGATGAAACCAGCACCGGCTGGCGGAACTTCGGGGGAATCTTCCCGAAGGCCGCGAAGGCGCCGATGCCGCCGAGCACTTCGGGGCGGGACGTCGCCCGGGCCAGCGGCGCGATGCGGCGCACCGCTTCGTCGCCGGCGTCGATGTCCACCCCGGCTGACCGGTACGTCAGGGGGTCCATGCGCTTCCTACTGCTCAAACAACCTGAGCTGGGGACTTGCCTCGGGTCCGATGCCGATCTTGTAGTTACCGGTGAAGCACGCGTGACAGAACTGCGCGGGGTCGCTGCCCGTCGCCTTCAGCATGCCTTCCAGCGAGAGATAGCCGATAGAATCGGCGCCGACGTAGCGCCGGATCTCCTCGACGGTGTGGCTGGCGCCGATCAGCTCCTTCCGCGTCGGCGTGTCGATACCGTAATAGCAGGGCCACTGGATTGGCGGTGACGAGATCCGCAGGTGGACCTCTTTGGCGCCGGCGCTCCGGATCATCCGCACGATTTTCCGGCTGGTCGTCCCACGCACGATCGAGTCGTCGACGACGACCACCCGCCGGCCTTCCAGCATCTCGCGCATCGGGTTGAGCTTCACCTTGACTCCGAAGTGACGGATGCCCTGCTTGGGCTCGATGAATGTCCGGCCAACATAGTGATTGCGGATGAGGCCCATCTCGTAGCGGGTTCCGGACTGCTCCGAGTAACCCAGCGCCGCGCTCGTCCCCGAGTCGGGAACCGGGATGACGACGTCGGCACCGACCGGATGCTCGCGGGCGAGCTCGCGGCCCAGCGCCTTGCGCACGGTGTGGACGTTGCGGCTCCACAGCACGGAGTCGGGGCGCGCGAAGTACACGTACTCGAACACGCAGTGCTGGCGCTCGGTCGCCGGGAAGGCGCGGATCGATTCCGGCCCCGCGTCGGTGATGGCGACGATCTCGCCCGGCTCTACCTCACGCTCGAACTTCGCCTCGATGAGGTCGAGCGCGCACGTCTCAGATGCCACGACCCAGGAATCAGCGAGCCGGCCCAGGCTGAGCGGCCTGAAGCCGCTCGGATCACGGACGGCGTACATCGCATCCGGCGTGAGGATCATGAGCGAATAGGCCCCGGTGACCTGCGCCAGCGCGTGCGTCAGCTGCTGCTCGAGCGTGCCGGCCGGCGCCCGCGCCAGCAGGTGCAGGATGACCTCGGTATCTGAGTGCGACTGGAAGATGGCGCCCTCGCGCTCCATCTGGGTGCGCAGGGTGTCGGCGTTCGTGAGGTTGCCGTTGTGGGCGATGGCGATGGGGCCGCGGGCGGTGTTGGCCGTGATCGGTTGGGCGTTCCGCGCCTTCGATCCACCGGCCGTGGAATACCGCACGTGACCGATGGCTCGATGCCCGGACAGCCTTCGCAGGCGCTCCGGGGTGAACACGTCGGCCACCCAGCCCATGGCCTTCTCGACGTGGAACTGCTGGCCGTCGGTGGCCGCGATGCCCGCGGACTCCTGCCCGCGATGCTGGAGGGCGTAGAGACCGAGGTAGGTGACGTTGGCCGCTTCTGGATGATTCCAGATGCCGAACACGCCACATTCGTCGTGGAACTTGTCGTCACGCCACGTGACGTTCAAAGCCCCTCCTCCACGCGTGCTGGAGCCCGCGGAGATCGGCGTCGACAACCGTGGTCGCACCGCGCCCGATCCTGAGCCTCTCGCCGCCGGTCGCTCCGATCCATCGCCACGGGATCGCCGACTCGGCCATCAGCGCCTCGAACTCCAGCGCACGCACCGGATCGACCGACACGATGATCCGCGACGGCCCCTCGCCGAACAGCGTCAGATCCGTCCGCCCCTCGGTGGACACGCTGACCGTCGCCCCGATCGGCTCCGGCCCGGTCATGCACGCCTCGGCCAGCGCCACGGCCACACCGCCTTCCGAGCAATCGTGAGCCGAGAGCGCGAGCCCGGCGCCGATGGCCGCCTGCACCGCCCCCTGCACTCGTCGCTCCACGCCGAGATCGAGCGGCGCCAGCGTCCCGCCAACGGTGCGGTGGAGCACCCAGAGATACTCGCTGCCCCCCAGGCTCACCGCGTCAGGCCCGAGCAGCGCGATCCGATGGCCCGCCGCTTTGAACCACTGTGTCGCCAGCCGGCTCGCGTCCTCGAGCACACCGACGACGCCGATGATGGGCGTGGGCAGGATCGCTCTCCCACTCGTTTCATTGTAGAGGGAAACGTTGCCGCCCACTACCGGGAGCTCGAGCGCTCGGCAGGCCTCGGCGATGCCCTCCACCGCCTCGGCAAGCTGCCACAGGATCTCCGGCCGCTCCGGCGAGCCGAAATTCAGACAATCGGTGACGCCGCCAGGCCGAGCGCCTGCGCAGGAGACGTTTCGCGCCGCCTCGCACACGGCCATGGCCGCGCCGCGCCGCGGATCGAGGAAGACCTGACGGCCGTTGCCATCCGTCGCAATGGCGAGCGCCCGGCTCGTGCCCTTGACGCGCAGGACGGCGGCGTCGGAGCCGGGCAGGACGAGCGTGTTGATGCCGACCTGCTGATCGTACTGGCGGAACGCCCACTCCTTGCACGCGATGGTCGGCGCCCCGAGCAGCGTCGTCAGCGCCTCGTCGTAGTCGTCGGGCTCGGCGAGGGTCAGCGGATCGAACGCGAGCGCGCCGTCGAGCCAGGCAGGCCGCGTGCGCTCCTTGTCGTACTTCGGAGCCTCGCTGAGCGCCTCGATGGGAACACGCGCCACGATCTCACCCTGGCTCCGGATCACCAGATCATCGCCGGTGGTGACGCGGCCAATCTCGACGGCGTCGAGCTCCCACCTGGCGAAGATCGCCTTGACCTCGGCCTCGCGGCCCCGGGCCGCCACCAGCAGCATCCGCTCCTGCGACTCGGACAATAAAATTTCGTAGGGCGTCATCTCGATCTCGCGCTGGGGCACGCGGTCGAGCTCGACCTCCATGCCGGTGTGACTGCGTGCCGGCATCTCCGACGTGCAGCAGGCCAGCCCGGCCGCCCCCATGTCCTGGATACCGACGACGGCACCCGAGGCCATCGCCTCCAGACAAGCCTCGAGCAGGAGCTTCTCGGTGAACGGATCGCCGACCTGCACGGTGGGCCGCCGCTCGTGGGCGTGCTCGTCGAAGGTGGCCGAGGCCATGGTGGCGCCATGAATGCCGTCGCGGCCGGTCTTGTTGCCGACGTAGAAGACCGGGTTGCCCACGCCGTCGGCCCGAGCCCGGAAGATGCGGTCCGCGCGCACGAGGCCCACGCACATCACGTTCACGAGAGGGTTGCCGCCGTACTCGGGGGCGAAGGCGATCTCGCCGCCCACGGTCGGACAGCCGAAACAGTTCCCGTACCACGAGATCCCGGAGACGACGCCGTCGATCAACCGGCGTGTGCGCGGATCGTCGGGATCGCCGAAGCGCAACGAGTCGAGGATGGCGATGGGCCGCGCCCCCATCGTGAAGATGTCGCGCAGGATGCCGCCGACCCCCGTGGCCGCCCCCTGGAACGGCTCGATGAACGACGGATGGTTGTGGCTCTCCATCTTGAAGACGACCGCCCAGCCGTCGCCGATGTCGATGGCGCCCGCGTTCTCGCCGGGGCCCTGGAGGACACGCGGGCCCTGGGTGGGCAGCCGGGAGAGGAAGATGCGCGAGTGCTTGTACGCGCAGTGCTCCGACCACAGCGCCGAGAACAGCCCGAGCTCCGTGTAGCGTGGCTCGCGGCCGAGGCGCTGGATGATGCGGTCGTATTCGTCGGCGGTGAGCCCGAGCTCGCGCGCGAGGCCGAGAGTGGCCTTGGGTTCGGACCCCGCCACTACCGCTTGAGGAAGCTGCCGTCCTCGACGAGCGTGCCGAGGAGCGACTGGAAGATCAGGAGCCCGTCGGTGCCCCCCATCGCGCGCTCAGCAGCCCGTTCGGGGTGCGGCATCAGGCCGAGGACCGTGCCGTCCTCGTTGATGATCCCGGCGATGTTCTCCAGCGATCCATTGGGATTGGCGGCCTTCGTCAGCTGGCCCTCGGCGGTCGCATACCGGAACACGACCTGCCGGTTGCGCCTGAGCGCAGCCAGCGTGTCGGGTTCGGCGTAGTACTTGCCCTCACCGTGGGAGATCGGCATGGTCAGCACCTGGCCCGCCCGCATACCCCGCGTGAACGGCGTCTCGACGTTCTCGACGCGGAGCTGCGTGGACTGGCAGCGGTACTGCAAACACTCGTTACGCATGAGCGCGCCGGGCAAGAGCCGCGCCTCGCAGAGGATCTGGAAGCCGTTGCAGGAGCCGAGCACGTACCCACCCCGGGCCACGAAGTCAGGGAGCGCATCGACGACCGGCGACCGGCCAGCGACCGCGCCGGCCCGCAGGTAGTCACCATACGAGAACCCGCCGGGCAGGATCACGCAGTCGAAGCCGCTCAGATCGCGATCGCGATGCCAGAGGTACTTGACGGGCTGGTGCAGGGCTTCGGAGATGACGTAGTGGAAGTCGCAGTCGCTCCACGTTCCGGGGAACACCACCACGCCGAATCTCATGGAGTGGACGATCTCCTCTCAGGAAACGAACGGCCCCATATTACCACCGTCACTCGATGGTGTAATCCTCCAGGACGGGATTGGCCAGGAGCTGCCGGCACATCTCGTCGGCACGTTGCCGTGCCCCGGCCGTCGTGGCTGCGTTCACGTCCACCTCGATGACTTTGCCGATGCGGAGATCGGTGACGTCGTCGAAGCCGAGCCCGGCCAGCGCTCGCTTCACGGACGTGCCCTGGACATCGAGGATCCCCGGCTTGAGCCGCACGAGGACGCGCACCTTCATGGCGCGCGATCCACGAGGCGCCGGTAGACCTCCTGATACGCCTCCTCGACGCCGCCGAGATCCTGGCGGAAGCGGTCCTTGTCGAGCTTCGTCTCGGTCTCGGCGTCCCACAGCCGGCAGGTGTCGGGCGAGATCTCGTCGCCCAGGAAGAGCGCGCGGCCAGCCCGGCCGAACTCGAGCTTGAAGTCGACGAGCACGAGCCCGCGCTTTTTCAGGTGGGGCACCAGCACGCTGTTGACCTTGAGCGCCGTCCGCTTGAGCCAGCTGAGCTCGGTCGGCGTGGCGAGCTTCATCATCCGCACGTGCTCGTCGTTGATCATCGGGTCGCCGAGCGGATCGGACTTGTAGTAGAGCTCGACGATCGGCGGGGTGACCCGGGTGCCCTCGGCCAGCCCCGTGCGCTTCTGCAGGCTGCCCGCCACCACGTTCCGGACGATCGTCTCGATCTTGATGATGTCGAGGCGCCGGCACAACATCTCGCGCTCGGACAGCGTCGCCACGTAGTGCGTGGGGACGCCCTTCTTGCCGAGCACCGTGAACAGCGCGGCCGACATCTGGTTGTTGACGACCCCCTTGCCCACGATGGTCCCGCGCTTGAGGGCGTTGAAGGCGGTGGCGTCGTCCTTGAAGTACTGGACGATGTAGCCCGGCTGGTTCGTGGCAAAGACGATCTTGGCCTTGCCCTCGTAGAGCTTCTCCCGTTGCTCGACGTTCGGAGTCGGTTTCTTCGCCATTTCGTTCCTCGCGCTGGATTTCGACTCGTGCCGGATTAGAGGAGTCCGATCCGCTTGAAGATGGCATCGACGTGGCGCAGGTACCAGGCCGGATCGAAGCAGGCCTTGAGCTCGTCGGCGGTCAGACGCCCGCTCACCTCTGGCTCCGCGGCCAGGAGCTCCAGGAACGAGCGCCGCTCCCGCCACGCCCGCATCGCGTTGCGCTGCACGATCTCATAGGCGACCTGCCGGGCCAGGCCGGCGTCGGTCAGCTTGAGCAGCACGCGCTGGGAATAGACGAGGCCGTAGCTCCTGTCGAGGTTCTCGGCCATGCGGGCGGGGTCCACGTCGAGCCCCTCGAGGATGAAGGCGGTGAGATCGAGCAGGTAATCGAGCAGGATCGTTGAATCGGGCAGGATCACGCGCTCGACCGACGAGTGGCTGATGTCACGCTCGTGCCAGAGGGCCACGTTCTCGAGGGCGGCCTGCGCGTTGGACCTGATGACGCGGCTGAGGCCGCAGATGCGCTCGCTGAGCTCCGGATTGCGCTTGTGCGGCATGGAGCTCGAGCCCTTCTGACCCTCGGCGAACGGCTCCTGGGCTTCCAGCACCTCGGTGCGCTGCAGCCCCCGCACCTCCAGCGCGATCTTCTCCAGCGAGGCGGCGGCGATGGCCAGTGTCGTGCAGAACTCGGCGTGACGGTCGCGCTGGACGACCTGCGTCGACACCGGCGCCGGCTCGAGCCCGAGCTCGCGGCACACCTCGTCCTCGATGTCGGGATCGACGTGAGCGAAGTTCCCGACGGCGCCCGACAGCTTGCCGACGGCCACCACGTCGCGGGCCCGGCGCAACCGCTCGAGGTTGCGCCCGGCTTCCACGTACCACACCGCAACCTTCAGGCCGAACGTGGTGGGCTCGGCGTGGACCCCGTGCGTGCGGCCAACGATCAACGTGTCCTTGTGGCGGCGGGCGAGGTCGCCGAGCGCCGCCCGCAACCGCTCTTGCCCGGCGATCAACAGGTCGGCGGCGTCACGAAGCTGCACGGCCAGCGCGGTGTCCCACACGTCGTTGGCCGTCAGCCCGATGTGGACGAAGCGCGAGTCGGTGCCGAGCTGCTCCTCGAGGCTGGTGAGCAGCGCGATCATCTCGTGCTTCACGCGGTCCTGGATCTCGAGGATGCGGCGGATGTCGACGCGGGGCTTCTGCCGGATGCGGGCCAGGGCGTCGGCGGGGATGCGCCCACGGCGCGCGTAGGCCTCGCACACCGCGAGCTCGACACGCAGCCAGGCCGTGTACTTCGCCTCCTCGCCCCAGATCCGCCCCATGGCTGGACGCGTGTACCGCTCGATCACGCCCTCACCTTAGTGCAAAACCTGGAAGGATGGAAGGGCGAGCCAGCGGCCGCCACGCGGTTGTAAACATCACCGCCGAGGAGTATCGTGCCCCGCCGTGAAGATTCTCGCGTGCGTCCTCGGGGCCGTCTTGATCGTCCTGATGCCGCTCGCGCACGGAAGCCCGATCGATCCGAGCAGCCCGGGGTTCTGGGACAACGGCGACTTCGACGACGTCATTCTCCTCCTGACGTCGAACCTCCACGTCCTCGACGCCGAGGATGGAGCACCACAGCTTTCAGTTGAGCTGGTGTCGGACTTTGTCCTCGAGCACCCAACCGAAGCTCTGACGTCACGGGCCCACGAGCCCGGCACCCCTCGCGCTCCGCCTGCGGGCTAGCGGCCTCGCACCCAGGACCAAGGTTCGTCGCACCATCGCGACGAATCGGACGTACTGGTTGACGACGCTTCCACTTAGCGTACCGACCATCTGCGCACCGGACGCACCCGCTCCGCAAGGCAGCGCAGTCAGTTCGAGGGACGTTTGCCTCGCGGGCTTTCGAGAAGGGGAGAACCGGCCGGGCATCAGACTCGAGAGGGCGGACTTTTCGTCTCTCGGTCTCAGTGCCGGGCTCGCCTTTGACGTCAGCGGCCGATGAAGGGGTATCGAGATAGGCTCAAGTACGAGCCGGGCGGAAAACGCGAGAGGAGAGAAGGACATGCGTCAAGAGCACAGTGTCGTGCATATCGTACTCAAGAGATGCTTCGTATCGGCAGTCTGGGCGATAACGGCGTTGCTGTTGATCGCGAATGCCACATGGGCCGATGAGGGAAATAATCGGGCCATCCAGCTGCTCAAGATCATTCCGGTCCCCGTGAGCTCGGCCAATACCACGGCCGGCGCCATGTACTCGTTCGATATCAGTTGGGTCGACCAGGCGAGGCAACTCTATTTTCTCGCCGATCGTTCCAATAAGGCTGTCGATGTCGTCGACGCCAAGACGGGCACGTTTGTCAAACAAATTGCCCCGACCGCGCCCTTCGCTCCGTTCGCGGGGTTCAAAGCGTGTTCTCCCCCCGCGGGTGCCAACGATTGCGCGGGTCCCGATGGCGTTGTGACTGCCGAGGCCCCTCTTCCGTGGCTCTTCGTGACGGATGCTCCCAGCCGTCTCCTCTGTTTCAACTTCGTCACGGGTGCCACCATCAGCGAAATCCGCACGAGCCCCACGGAGCCCACCCGAGCGGATGAGCTGGCCTACGACCCGGAGCACGGACTCATTTTGGCCATCAACAACGCCGCCACACCGCCCTTTGGCACTTTGATCCGGGTCAATAAAGGGACCTGCGGTCTCACCTTCGTGGCGCACATCCCGTTCGATGCGGCCCATGGCGTCGATGCACAGAATGGCGCCGAGCAGCCGGTGTGGGTGCCCGAGGCCGGCAAGTTCTTCCTTTCCATCCCGCAAATCGGGCCAAACGTCAGACATGGAGGAGTCGTGAGTATCACGACAGCCGGCGTGGTCGACGCAACCTTTGGAGTGGATTTCTGCCAGCCGGCCGGACTCACTGTGGGACCTCGTCACAAGCTGTTCATCGGCTGCAACACAACCTTCGATACGGCGGGTAATATTTGGAGTCCGACGGGGACGGTGACCGCGGCGCCCAAGGACGTCGTTCTGGACATAAGAAGCGGCGCCACCACGGATGTGCTGGGCGTCGGAGCCGGTGATGAAGTCTGGTTCAACAGAGGCGACGGCAACTACTACGCGACCGGTAGCGGAAGTCCATTCCGCCCGCTTCCCGCAGCGACGGCGCAGGGCTCTACCCCGCTCGGTGTGGTCCGCTCTAGCGACAACAAGATCGTTGAGCAGTTGACGACGTTCAATGTGCCGGCCGGAGTGGGCCACCCGGCCGGGACGTCGCACTCGGTGGCAGCAAATGCTGCGAACAACCATATATTTGTGCCGCTGCCGGCCAACAACGCGTTCAGCGCGTTCGCGGTTCCAGGCGGCGGTCCGGTCCCGGACTGCGAGAAGGGCTGTATCGCGGTGTTCGGGCGTCCGGGGGATCCGGACGAGGATCGGGCGGAGCGCGACGAGGACTGAAAGAGAGCTTGACGATGTGCCGGCATGGACGGTGCCTAGTCCAGGGGTCCGCTGAGGGCCGCGACGGCAGGCGGTGCGCGTTGGCGTGACGATCATGGGCCAGGCACCCTCGGCATTGCGTGTGATCTCGGCACTGCGCACGCGCTCGGCGCGCGTGCGCAGTCGTTTCGTCACATCCCTGGCGATGGCAGTCGCCCACGTCCCGTCATTCCCCGACGTGCGAGCGGGATGGGCGATGTCGAAGTCTCAAGTCGTGCTCAACGTCTTCATGGCCGGCCTCTCCCTCGTCTTCGCGGTCCGTATCGCGGACGCGGTCTTCCGCCGCGGTCCAGTACTCCCAATTCGCGTTGCGAGCTCGGCCAACACACCGCCGTCGGCCAGCCCGGCCCTCGCTGACAGCCGCCGATCGCCCGCGAGCCACGATCTGATCCCGGCCCGGAACCTGTTCCACCCGGATCGCGCCCAGCCGAAGCGCTCCGACGCCCTCGGCGCATTGCCCGTCGCGCCAGCCCTGCTGCTGTACGGCGTCGTGTGGAGCGAAGACAACCCGCTCGCCTACATCGAGGATCCCGCGAGTAAGAAGATCTTTGGCTACAAGAAAGGCGACGCGATGGCCGGTGGATTCATCGAGCGTATCGAGCTGGATCGAATCGTCATCCAGCGCACGGGCGGCCCGGTCGAGATCCTGCTACGCGCTCCGAACAAGCCGCGGCCGGTCGCGGCTGCGGCGCCGACACCCGAGGGCGCCACGACGCTTTCGCCCCCCCAACCGGCGTCCACGTCACCAGGAATTCCGCCGGGTATCGTCCGGAGCAGGCGCGACTAGCGCTCCTGATCGCACAGGTCGAGCGCGGTCAGCGCGTAGAGCTGGGCGCCCGTCACCATGTCGGCGATCTTCATGCCGAAGTTCCCCCCGCCCACGCTGATGCCGGGGCCATACGTGACCGCCGGAATCCGCATCTCGTTGAAGCAGTTGATGTCGCGCCACATGCTGGAGAACGGCGGTGACGCCGGCTTGGGCGTGCCGCCGAGCACGGCCTGGTGGGCTCGGGTAATGGCAGAAGCCAGCGGCTCGACCTTCTTCGGATCGGCCTCGAACGCGGGCCGGTACGTGTAGAGCTCCACCTCACCGCCGAGCCCCGCTCCGGCCACGAGCCGACGCAAATCCTCCCGGATGTCGAGCGGGTTCTGCACGGGCGTGATCCGGACGTCGAGGTAGATCGCACACTGCTGGACGGTCTTGGTGATCTTGTAGGGGACGCCGCCGCGGATGGCGCCGATGTTGACACGGGGGACGATCACACCGCCCGGGCATTCGTAGCGATTCCGCTGCTCGTATTCGTAGGCCCACTCCTCGATGCGCTGGATCAGCGGGGCCATGCGGACGATGGCGTTCGGATTCTTCTCCACGGGTGTCGGCCGCGAGATGTAGGGCGTGTAGATCGGCAGGTCGTTGCCGAAGACCGTGACCTTGAAGAACGCCTTGCCGGCCTCGACGCCGACGATGCCGAAGTCGGTGCCTTCCGCCACCAGCGCGTAGTCGGCCACGCCGCCGTGGGTGATGGCGAAGCGCGTCCCCGGTTCCTTGGCCAGATAGGCCGGCGACTGGAACTCGTCGACGGGCTCGACGCCGATCTCGCCGACGACCGCCATGAGCAGCAGATCGCCCTTGAGCCTCACGCCGCTGTCCTTGATCGCCTTGGCGGCCAGGAGCCAGGTGGCCATCGGGCCCTTGTCGTTGCAGATCCCGTTGCCGACCAGCACGTCGCCCTCGCGCCAGGCGGAGTGAAAGACCGCATCGGCGGCGCGCCGGGTCGTCCACCACTCGTCCTTGTGAATCGTCGTGTCCATGTGACTGTTGAAGACCAGGCTCTTGCCCTGGCGACTGCCGGGCAGCGTGCCGAGCACGTTGGGTCGGTCGGGCATCAGCGCGATCTTCCGCGCGGCGAATCCCTCGCGCGTGAGCCAGTCGTAGACGTACTCGCCCACCGGCCCCTCGGCACCGGTGGGGCTGTCGATGTTCGCCAGGTCGAGGGCCACCTTCACCAGCTCGTCGACGTCGATCTTGTCCAGCACGCTCTGGGCACGTGCGCCGATGTTCATGCGCGAGACTCCCTTTCCGTACGAACGGCGAAGCGGGGTTCGGGTGCGTTGCTCTGGAGCATCCGCTGGATCTCGGTGCGCAGGCTCGCCACCGCCCCGACCGGCCACGTCTTGAGGTCGATGTCGGCAAGGAGCTTTCCCGGACGCCCGAAGACGAGGATCCGCCCGCCCAGCTCGATCGCTTCCTCGAGCTGATGCGTGACCAGGATGGCCGTGTTGCCCGAGGTCCTCGCCAGGTCCACGAAGGCCGTGCGGAGCGCGGCAGCCGTGACTTCGTCGAGGTGACCGAACGCCTCGTCGGCCAGGAGCAGCGCGGGCTCGATGACGAAGGCGCGCGCCAGCGCGACGCGTTGGCGCATGCCTCCCGACAGCTCGTGGGGATACGCCTGCTCGAAGCGCGCGAGCCCGAGCCGATCGAGCCAGGCCCGCGCGCGCTCGACCTGATCGCGTGGCTGCTGCCCCAGCAGCTCGAGCGGCAGCCGCACGTTGTCGATCGCCGTCCGCCACGGCAACAATCGGTCCTGCTGAAAGACGGCGGCGAGCACGCCGCGGAAGTGATCGAACTCGTCGTAGGGCGCGCGCCCGCCGATGGCGATGCGGCCATCGGTGGGACGATCGAGGCCGATGAGGAGGTTCAGGAACGTGGACTTCCCGCAGCCGGTCTGGCCGACGATGGCCACGATCTCGCCCTGGGCGACGACGAAGTCGAGACGCTCGATGGCCACCACCGCCTCACCGGTGCCGGTCTGGTGGAAGACCTTGCGCAGCGCCTCGACCTCGATCGTTCCCGCGCTGGTCATGCCCGCCAGCGCAGCACGCGTTCTTCGACGCGGGTGAGGACGGCTTCGGCCAGAAACAGGATGACGACGAGGATCAGCGTCCAGGCGAAGACGTCGGACACCGAGAACAGCTCCTGGGCGACGACGAGGCCGTAGCCGATGCCCGTGACCGCGCCCACCAGCTCGGCGATGGTGACGACCCGGATGGCCAGGCTCAGGTTGATCTTCCAGCTCGTGAGGATGGCCGGCACCGTCGCCGGCAGCACCAGCTTGGTGAACAATTGAGCGCGCGTCGGCCGGAAGGAGCGCAGCATGTCGCGCAGGTCCTTCGACACGCCCTTCATCGCATCGAGCACGTCCACCAGGAACACCGGCCCGCACACGACGACCAGCACGAAGGCGATGCGGAACTCCACCCACTTGAACCACAGCACCGCGAAGAGGATCCAGCAGACGACCGGCACCGCCATCAGCAGCTGGACGATCGGACGCCCATAGCGCTCGGCCGCCACCGACGCGTACATGACGACGGCCAGGCCGAGCCCGAGGGCGAACGAGATCACCAGCGCTCCCACGACGCGCGCCAGCGTCACCAGGACGAAGTCCATGCGCAGCGTGGCGAGGCTCTTGAAGATCCGCCCCCACCCCGGCACGATGAACGGCGGCACCAGCAGCGAGACGATCTCCCAGGCGATCGCCAGCACCGCGAGCGCGACCACCATCTCTCGCGGAAACCGAAACGGAGCCCGGGCCTCGAGCGCCTCGACCGTCTCACCGCCGATCGTGTCGCCGGGCTTCATCAGGGTTTGTAGATCGCGGCCTCGTCCGGCAACTTCGGCAGGTAGCCCGAATCCACGGCGACCTTGAACATGTCCCAGATCACGGCGCGCTCGCCTTCCCAGGCGGGCAGGACGTCGTAGACGAGCCGGCCCGACGTGACGGCCTCCTTGAACACGCCAGGCGGCAGCTTCACCGTGTTGACGACGATGCGATCGGCCTCGTCGGTATTCGACTTGATGAACCGCTGGCCGTCCTGGAACATCCTGAGCAGCCGCGGGATGGCGTCGGGGCTCTTCTTGTGGAACTCCTCTCGCACGGCGAGGACGAGCTGCCAGCCGTCGGCCTTGGCGATCGCCTTCCACGCCGTGTCGCCGCTGAAGATCGTACGGTACTGGGGGTTGTCACGAAGCGTGAGCGTCGCTGACGGCTCCCACGTCATGGCGGCGTCGACGCGCTTGGCCTGCAGTTGCGTGCGGGCAAGCGGCGGGCCCGCCTGCACCACGGTGACGTCCTTGCCGAACACGACGCCCTGGGTGCGGCCGTAGATCGCCATGATCTGGTACTCGGACGACCCCATGTCGGCGGCGATCGACTTGCCCTTGAGGTCGGCGATCGACTTCACGCCGGCGTCGGCGGTGATCACGGCCAGCGCGTTGAGACGCGCGTAGGTCAACGCCGCCCGGATCGGCACGCCCTCGAGGCGCATCTTCTGCAGCACGTGCGGCCCCGCGGGGGCCATGTCGAGCTCGCCGGTGGCGAGTGCCGCGTAGTAGGCCGAGATGACGCCGAAGGACTGGGGCTGGAGGTCGATCCCGTGCTTCCGGTCGAAGCCCTGGTCCTTGACGACGTCCACCATCATCGTGGTGAGCGACGGAAAGCCGAGCCGCGAGATCTTGACCTTGATCGGTTCCTGGCTCCCGGCGGGCATCGCCAGCGCGACGACGGCCAGGCCGGCGGCCGCCAGCAGCGTGCTCGCCGTGAAGCGGCGCTCCTTCGTTCGACTCATGAGCGTTTCTCCTTGATGAGGCGGTGGACGCGATCGGGCGTGAGCGGCAGCTCGCGGACCTCGATGCCGAGCGGCGCCAGCGCATCGGCGACGGCATTGGCGACGGCGGCCGTCGAGCCGATGGTGCCGCCCTCCGCCATTCCCTTGAAGCCGGTGACGCTCGTCGCCGGAGGGGTCTCCATGTGGACGATGTCGATCGGCGGCACCTCCATCGTTCCCGGGATCACGTAATCGAGGAAGCTCGTCGTCAGCGGCTGGCCGCCGTCGTCGTAGGCGAAGTCCTCGTAGAGGGCGTTGCCGATGCCCTGGGCGACGGCGCCGTGCGTCTGGCCATCGACGATCATCGGATTGACGATGCGGCCGCAGTCCTCCACCACGACGTGGCGCACGATCGCGACCTGGCCCGTCTCGGGATCGACCTCCACGACGGCGACGTGGGTGCCGTTGGAGAACGTGGCCGGCGGCGGATCGTAGTACTGGGTCGCCTCGAGCCCCGGATCGACGCCCGGCGGTAACGTTCCCCCGGACGGACGGTGGGCGAGGTCGGCCACCTCGGCGATGGTGACGGCGCGTCCCGGTGCTCCGCGCACCGCGATCGTTCCGGCTTCGATGGTCAGGTCCGGCCCGGCGGCCTCGAGCATGTGAGCGGCGATCGCCGTGATCTTTGCGGCTCGCGAACGAGCCGCTGCCGTACGGGCAGCGCTCGGTGTCGCCCTCGACGATCGTCACGGCCTCGATCGGCACCCCGAGCTCGTCGGCCAGGACCTGGGCGAACGTCGTCGCGTGGCCCTGACCCTGCGACGCCGCGCTGACGAAGCCGCGCACTTCCCCGGTCGGCTCGACCCGCACCGTGGCGGCGTCGTGACCCGCGACCTGTCGCATGCCGCGCAGGCGGAACGTTCCCGACCCCATGCCGGTGAACTCCGTGTACGAGGCGACGCCGACACCGCGGTACTTCCCGACCGGCGTGTCGCGCGACTCGGAGCGCCGGCGCGCGTAGTCGCTGCTGACCAGCGCGCGCTCCAGCGACTGCTTGGGATCGCCGCTGTCGACGATCAGCCCGGACGCCGTCTTGAACGGCAGCTCGCGGGCGTCGATGAAGTTCCGACGCCGGACTTCCACCGGATCGAGCCCCGCACGTTGGGCGATCATGTCGACGACCCGCTCGCGCACGAACGTGCCCAGCGCCATGCCGACGCCACGGTACGCTCCAGCAGGACACTTGTTGGTGGCGACGGCGTACGCCTCGTACGCGAGCGCGCCGATCTTGTACGGCCCGGGCAGGATCCCGGCCGCGGTCAGCGGCTCCAGTGACGCCGTGACCGGATAGACCGAGTAGGCGCCGGAGTCGCAGATGAGCGTGGACTTGAGCGCGACGATCGTGCCGTCCCGCCGTGCGCCGACCTCGACGTGGTTGACGTGATCGCGCGCCTGAGCGCTCGCCAGCAAGTTCTCGCGCCGGTCTTCGAGCCACCGCACCGGGCGCTTGAGCCGTCGCGCCAGCTCGGCGACGACGATGTCTTCGGGATAGAGGTGCATCTTCGGCCCGAACCCACCTCCGACGGATGGACACAGGACACGGATGCTCGACTCCGGGATGCCGAGGGCCTCGGCCAGGCCGCTGCGCATGAGGTGCGGTGACTGGGTCGACGCCCAGACGATGAGCATGCCGTCGACGGGATCGAGCATGGCCATCACGCCGCGGGGCTCCATCGGAGAGGACGAGCAGCGGGCGTGGCGGAACGTCTCGGCCAGGCGAATGTCGGCGGCGGCCAGAGCGCGCGCGACGTCGCCGTTCTCGAAGCGAGTCCGGAAGAGCGCGTTGTC
>WNFO01011166.1_pt1 | contig 16429 bp, 14 predicted proteins | sample 5400251 | NCBI WGS metagenome assembly WNFO01 (sample SAMN13153354, study PRJNA577476) | soil metagenome | isolation source: 100 cm saprolite under Madrone tree | place: USA:California | collected 2016-06-14 | reverse complement strand
TCGGTCGCGCTCGCGACATTGTGCATGAATAGAGCCGAATAAGGAGCTTAGCCGGAGGGACCAGTGTGAACAAAAGACTTTTGGAGTTTTCCGCGTGTGCGGGCCTGGCCTCTGGAACCGGGTTTCTGTGTGGTCAGGCAATCGAAATAATTCTAAAAAGCACGCCCTTCCTCAGTTTCTCGGTGTTAGTGCACTGGTCATCCTCGTCGCATTGATGCTGCTCCATCCGGCGATCGACGCCATCCAGAATGCTCTATCCTCTGACCAACGAGAGGTCAAGCTCAATATGTTGGCTCGTTGGCTAACTACGTTTCTCGTCATCTCGGGATTCGTCGTAGAGGAGCTAATTCGGACCGTAGGCGAGAAGTACCTTCGCCAAACCTTCATGGACCTAGCCGCCGCAATAGCACTGGCAGGGGGCCTAACTCTCGCCTGGGCGATCGCGAGCACGCGACCGAAGCGACGGGTTGCGTTCTGGGGAGCCTCTATGGGTTTGATTTTGGGAACCCTCGATGTGGCTTTCTTCTGGCAGCTCAATGGACATGCTCTTCGACGTGCAAATAGAGATCTCGTTCCATGTTCGCTCGGGAGAATGATCTCGATAGCAGCTGGTAACGGCCTGTTCTTTTGGGGGCCAGTTGGTCTCGTCGGAGGCTTTGTTGTCCAGCGTTATCGAAAGAGATACCCAATGTTGGTGGCCACTGTAGCTTTGCTTCTGGCGGGCCTTTTGTCGGATTGGCTGACGGGGAGCCAGAATAAAGAGCTTGACACTTATTTGATTGCTGCCTGGGGGATCGCCCTGACATTGCATCCCGCCTCGCAAGCGATTCTTAACCCCTCAAAGGCCCCTCTGGCCAAGTGATGAACGCACAGCGTCAACTACTCAGACAAAACCGTCAGGTGAAGTCCATGAAAAACTCAACACCGCGCATCAGCCGTCTCTGTTCCCGGCGTTCCTATTTTCGCATTGGAAGCGTTAGCCTCCAAATACTTACCTGCCTGGTTGTTGTATTTTCAACCCTTGGTACGGCCATCGGCCAAGGCCTCCAGTCCGAATCAATTCCTTGTCAATTATTGAACTTCGATTGCCCTGTGGAAGATGTGTCCGTAACTCCTCTGGCGTACGACTTCTGGAAACTATACTCGTCCGCTGAGCGGGAACGTATACTAGCTACCATCAGAGGTTCCTCCGTGGAATGTACAGACGATTTCGGTGAGAAAGGTGAAAACTATCGCTACATAACAGGTTCTTCCTTTTCTATCAAACCCAACCCATCGGTCCCGAAACCTTCAGATCTGTCACAAGAAGAAGGACCAATACCAAACCCATACGTAGACCCTCCCGTTCTCACAAGGAACTTCCTGTGGCGTCTTGACGTTACATTCACTAGCAGGGTGTTGAAAAAAGGGTTAATTTTGAAAATTCGCCTCTGATCGCGAAGCGTAGGAGCGTCTTGAGATCATTGGAGATCAATAAGTGTGTAGCTAAATCCGTCATTTGGTATTTTTCAACACCCTGCTAGTAAGCGGTCACATACGATCACCATTGAATCCACATGTCTACTTCCAGTCGGTTCGAAACCTGATCACGAGGAGACTCAGACATGGGAGTTACCGCCGGGAGAGGAACGCCGATGCAGCATTACTTTTCCGCTATCGTGCGTGCGCGGGCCAGGCTTGTATAAATTGCAAGTGCATGTCCATGGGTTCGACATAGAGGGCTTTGTGAAAAGCTCAGAATTTAGCGTTACTGAGCCATGATCCAGGCACCGATTCAGCATTTCTTTGCGACGCTGTAGCGGCTCGTGTTAGCAAGTTCCGGCTTGGTCAGGATGTTTAAGGACTGGAGAATCTGAGGGGCTAATCGCGACTTAGATGAAACTCATGTTGACGTTGAGTTTGATGGAGATGCAGAAGTGAAGCTTAATGCCTTTATCGTGTTGGTATCGTCGGTGGCCGTATTGATTTTGGCGTGGATTGTCGCTGTTCCGGCTCAGGACAGCACTGCCGATAAGTTGTACGAACGCGAATTTGGAAAGTTTGTCGTAGCATGCGCGCAGGATGTGATGACAAGGCAACGAGTATGTATCCTGGCAACGAGTTCGAGCGGGCCAGGTCCGTTGGCGCCTACCGCTTTGCAGTTGGTGATATATAGCGCTCATAAGGGTGCATCTGCGGTCAAAATCACAAATTCGCAATTCGGCTGGCTCGTCACGCCAATTATATTTAAGTTTGGTTCGAACGATCCTATGCAAGTGCAATGCGATCACTCACGAGGTGACGATTGTTTTTTCGACGGTGCATCTAGAAAAATCATTTTTACTGGGTTGGAAAATAGCGATCACGTTAGAATTCGGCTTATTGCGGTAAGCAAACAACCATATGATTTCGTATACGATCTTTCGGAATACAGGCAAGCGGAGCAGGACTTTATGCAGGCTCAAAATCGATTGCTTCCGTAGGAGTGAAGAGGATAGGCGAGGTTATGTACGCTAGACGCGCACGTCGGAAGAGGAGGCGCTCGACCTGGACGGGCCGCAGCGTCCAGTCGGAGAATTGTCCCGGCCGGGAAATTGTCCCGGCCGGGAGTCGAACTCGGACTGAGGCCAAACGCAAACCATGACCATCATCGGCCAAACAAGCCAAGTATTATCGAGGGTTTTGACGATCGTCGATTCCTCGGAGTAGGCCCATTTTACCACCATTTGTGACAGCCGCTGCGAAACCCCAGCCAAACCGCATTGCCGTTGTCTCGCCTCACACTTAGCCTGAAATCCCTATCACTGATTTGCCGTCAAACGTTTCCCGGCTAATAGCCATTATGGGATTCCCCGTTAAATCACTTGCCCCGTCTCTGGAGGAAGTTTCGCATTGCTGGTCGCGAGCCCAAGCTGCGTGAACTGGTCAACCACAAGAGGCTGAAGCCGGGTCGCGACCGTCTGATCTTCGTCCAGTTGCGGCTCGAACTCTCCCGCGTACTTCTTGCGCTCAATCTGAACGTCGGGTTTGAGGATTGCGGCTTTTTTGATCGACTCGATGCGCGCCCTGAGGGCAGCATCCTGAACGGGATTTACTTGAGTGGCTGAACAGGACCAGATCAGAAGCATGAGCAACGGCATGAGAAGCTCAAAGAACTTGCCACTTCTTTTCGGAGCTTTCATGACTCTTCCTCCCATTGGCGAAGCGCGAGAAGAACCAAAACGTTCAATGCGTTACCGGCCGTCTTGGACCACATGTCGCCACCCTGAGGAGCCTGGCTGCGCGTTTATTTCCCCAGAACGCCGGGGACGCGATGAAAATCAGCGTGGAAGGTCATCTCCGCGATGTCTTCGCCATTGAGCTGAACGCGCTGTTTGCCCTGAACGAAGACAATATCGTTCGTTTTCAGCGCGAGGTCCTCATGCGCGAAAATCTCCTGCTGTTCAGGGACTGGTATTACCCAGAACAGATAACCGACCGATACAACGGTTGCGTGGTTCTCGAGGCTTGCGGTGTGCCGTTTGTAGTCCACGGCGGTTGCACGGTTATCGAAATGCGTTACGGTGCCCTCTTTACCGTCGATCTCGACCTTGGTCAGATCCAGTTGTGCTCCACCACGGGGTTTTGGCTGATAGCACATCTGGTAGGTAATGCGCATTGAGCGGGATACGAAATGACCGGCGAAGCTGAGTGGGGTGACTGAATCGAAGCCCTCAAGGTTGCCTTCCCAGCACCCATAAAACTCCGAGGGCACAGTCACCTCGGGTCCGACATTCACAGTGGACTCCGGAAGCCCTTGGGGCACGGGAGCCTGCACAGCGCATCCGCCGATAAACAGAAAGGCGATTGCTAAACTCCGAGCAAGGAAGGTTTTCACGGTCAGAAGATCGGCAATCTGCGTTTTCATTTGAATCCCCCTGTGCGTGGCCTTTCTTTCGCACTCGCAAGGGCAGACGCTAACGCGTCAGGTGCTCGAGCCGAAGACGACAAAATGCGGCGGCGCGCGGATGTCGTGGTTTGTCACGCTTTGCCGCTATTCAGCGATGCAACCTTTGTAACGACTTCGCCGACTGATCATGTCCAATAGCTGTTTCCAGCCGAACGAAAGGTCTATGAATTGAAAGGAGAAGCTGCCAATTTTCTCAGGATTCGCGTGGAGAGTTGGAACGCTGGCCGGGAGGGGAAAGGACGATGATCGGACGAAGAGAGTCGAAGGCGAATCGTGGCCGTAATCTGATTGCCGTTTTGATGGCGGCGCTGGGACTGTTGCTATTGAGCGGGCGGCCCGTGCGTGCGCAAGAGTGGACCAAGCAGGACAAGCCGCAAAAGAAGCAGGCTAAGCGGCGCATTATTCCGGTGACGATTAACAAGGGCGAGACCTACGTCATAAGCGATGTCAGCGAGGACGGCGCACCCGGCGTCAAACCGGTAGCAAATCCCAATGCGCTCGTGGTGCGCACCGATGCGCCGGGCAAGATTGTGCTGGTCGGCGCCGACGCCGGTAACTGGAATCTCGACGTAACGCTCGCCAGTGGCGAGAAAGTTACCTATCAGGTGAGCGTGAAGGCGTTGGCGCCGCCGCAAGGGGATCTCAACCCGGGATCCGCCCCGACTGCAATCCGGTGACGCGGGGTATCATCGCGGTCATCGTGACGAGCCCTCGCGGTGCGACTCCGCGACATCGGCCGCACGCTAATTGCGTGAGAAGTCGAATCGGAGACTACAAAATCGCTTTGCAGCTGCTAGACCGTTATCTGAGTTCCGTCGAACCTGGTGAACGTGAAGCCCGCGAAGGCCTCGTCGTAGGTACGCTTCTGATCGCGCAGGATGCTAATCGCGACTTGCTCGCCAAGCAGTAGTGCTTCCTGGTAATCGGAACGCCAATGCACCGCGGCATGGTCGCGGCCGATGCCGATGTTGGATGCGAGCTTATTCATCTCACCCCCCACGGTCAGCGCGCCGGCATCAGGGCCGGTATACCGCAACAGCGCGGTGCCGTCGCCGTTGGGTACTACTGGGTTCGGCAGCACGAAGCGGTCGTCAAAAAACGCTTTGACCATCGTGGCACACGCCCCCGCAACTGTCGCATGACCCTGGCCATAGGATGGATGCTGCGGACAGCCCTCCGAAAATTCATGCGGCAGCAGCCCGGTTCCGTTGCGGATGAACACCCGCTTGACCGCCTAGAGTCTACATAGGGATTGCCCGGGTTGAGCGGTGCGCCGCTATCGATCAGGTATAGGCACGCGTTGAAGTACGCCTCGAACAGCACATCCACATGCACATAAGCGCCGATGTCGCGTCCGGTCCGGACATAACGGCGGACGGGATCGTAATCGTTCGCGCCGAATGCGCCTTGTCCATTCTGGCAGTCTAACCACGAGTCGAACGTGGTCAGGTAATCATGACCGCCTTTGTTCAATGGCAAGTAGGTAAGGAATCGCTGGACCACCTCTGCTGCGCCAAATTCCACCGTGTAGTAAAGGAATTGAGAGATGTACGGTCCGGCCAGGTCGCCCGCCGTGAAGCCGCGAAAGAGAGTCCGGGCAGTGACAGTGTTGGTCGCCGGATCGCGCGGGCCACGGAAGTCGGTCAAGTTGTTGATCTCGGCGATCGCGTCTTGGGCATCTGAATCAGTCACATACTCCGAAAATGGCACGTCGCGCAGGATAGCCTGCCAATAGACCTCAACCGCTTCTCCGGCGCGCCATGCGCTCGCCAATGGCGGCGCGGGTGGTATCGAAAGCTGATGCGAGTCGGTGCCTTCCAGATCGAATGCGGCGCCCGACTGCGGATCAACCAGCGGCGTGTTGCCGCCCATCGGGATCGCGTCGAAGTCCGACGGCGCACCGGTCGAACACGCAGCGACTAACGCACCATAGGCGCGCGGATCCACCTCGCCGTTCGAGTCGTGGGGCAGTCCCTTCGAGTAGCTGCCGATTAAGTTCGGGTACCTGTTCTCGTCGCCGTTGTTTGAATGATCGGGTATCGGGACCTCGCGCTCTTCGCGTGCGGCCTGGACCCGGAGCTCAAAAGCGCGCTCGCGCCGCGTCGTGGACAGTGCACTGACGTTGTTCACGTTTTGCCCCACTCCGGGCCCTGCCGCCGAGAAGGCCTTGAGCGGGATCGTGCTCGCGAGCACCGCGGCGCCGATGCTTTTCAGAAAATTGCGTCTGCTCGGACTCGAACGCCTGTCTTCCTGCTGCGAATCAATTAAGTAAATCATTTCTCCCCCCGGCGCTCCGGCTTATTGATTCTCGCTGCGCCGACAGTGCGACATGCTAAACACGTCAGGCGCCGAATCAAAGACGGCAAAATGCGGCGGCGCCTGGATGTCGCGGGTTGTCGCGCTTTGCCGCTTGCTCGGGATCCGGCCGCGTAAGCTTCGCCTTACGCCAGAGGAGGCGGCGCAGAGTTCAACGAACTGGATGAATCGTCGGCGCGGAGAGAAGCGCTCAGCAGCAGCGGCTATGGCCGTGATGACGCGCGGCGACGGCGGCCTTGACGAGGCGGGCGCGTTCGCGGCGGCTGCGGCCTTTCAGCGTCTCGGCGGCGACGCCGGCACGATTGAGACGCGCCATCTCGGCGTAAAGGTCGCGCAGTAGTGTGCGCACATTCGAGGCCAGATTCGTCAGCGTTTGCATGGTCCCGATGCGTTGAGGCGTTTGCATTGACGAATAGCTCGTTTTCGCTACGCCGCGGCCTCCTGTGCGCCGGTGATAGCCGGACGAGTCGAGAGCAGGAGCCTCATCCAGACGCGGATGGAGTCGAGCAGAATTACGATCACGATCGCGATGAAGACCGCGGTCAGCGCCGCGTCGATGCGGTCGTTCCAGATAAGCCGCGCGATTTCGCTGGCGCGAGCCGCGCTGGCGCCGGGCGCAGCAAGTTCAGCCCGGAGCGACGCTGCGTGGGCGAGGAAGCCGACGTTGGGCAACGTGCTGAAAATCTTCTGGACGCCGGCGGTCATCGTGACCGCGACCAGCCATAAGAGGGGCGCGAGCGTAATCCATGCGTAGCGCGCCTTACCCTCGCGGATCATCGCGGTGGTCGCGACGCAGAGCGCAATTGTCGCGAGCATCTGGTTGGAAATTCCGAACAGCGGCCATAGCGAGTTGATTCCCCCGAGCGGATCGATCGTGCCGAAGTAAAGAAAATAGCCCCACGCGGCAACGACGATAGACGAGGTGACAACGATATTCGGATAGGAGCCGCTGTTGCCCAGCGGCTTCCATAGATTGCCGAGCAGGTCCTGCAGCATGAAGCGCGCGACGCGGGTCCCGGCGTCGAGCGTGCTCAGAATGAACAGCGCCTCGAACATGATCGCGAAGTGGTACCAGAGTGCGATGACGGCGCGTCCGCCGAGTGAACTGGCGAAGATTTGCGCCATTCCGACCGCGAGGGAAGGCGCGCCGCCGGTGCGCGAGAAGAGGGTTTTTTCACCGACCTCGGCCGCGAGGGTTTGCATTTCCCGCAGGTTCACCGGGAAATCCCACGATGAGATTTTTGCGCAAGCGGCGGCGTCCTGGCCGACGACGCCCGCCGGCGCGTTAATCGCGAAGTAGACGCCGGGCTTCAGTGTTATCGCGGCGATCAGCGCCATGATCGCGACGAACGACTCCATCGCCATGGCGCCATACCCCACCATGCGCACGTCGCGTTCCTTCTCGATCATCTTGGGCGTCGTTCCGGATGAGATGAGCGCGTGGAAGCCCGAAATCGCCCCACATGCGATCGTGATGAACGCGAAGGGGAAAACCTTGCCGCCGAAGATGGGTCCGGTGCCGTCGGTGAAGCGCGTCAGTGCGGGCATCAGCGTTGGCGGATGCGTCGCGATGATACCGATTGCGAGCGCGACGATCGTGCCGATCTTGATGAAGGCGGAGAGATAGTCGCGTGGCGCGAGCAGCAGCCAGATTGGAAGGACCGAGGCGAGGAAGCCGTAGCCGATTATCCATAGCGCCAGGTGCGGCGCGTCCATCTCGAACCATTAGCCGAAGCTGAAGCCGGCGACATAACGGCCGCCAATGACGGCGAGCATCACCAGGACGATGCCGACGATCGAAGCTTCGAGGACTCGTCCGGGCCGCAGATGGGTCATGTAGATTCCAACGAACATCGCGATCGGCACGGTCGCGGCGACGGTCGAGGTCGCCCAGATGCTGTGCTTCATCGCGTTGACGACGACGAGTCCGAGCACCGCGATGATGATGATCATGATGAGCAGGACGCCGACGAGCGCGGTGAAGCCGCCGACCGGCCCGATCTCGTCACGCGCCATCTTGCCGAGCGAGCGGCCGTCGCGCCTGACCGAGTAGGCGAGGATGACGAGGTCCTGCACGCATCCGCCGAGCACTGCGCCGATCACGATCCAGAGGACCGACGGGAGATAACCGAACTGGGCGGCGAGCACGGGACCGACCAGCGGACCGGGGCCGGCGATCGCGGCGAAGTGATGACCGAAGGTCACCCAGCGCGCAGTTGGGACGTAGTCGCGGCCGTTATTGAGGCGGACGGCGGGCGTGGGATGCGAATCGTCGAGTTCGAGTACGCGATTGGCGATGAGGCGGGAGTAGAAGCGGTAGCCGACCGCGTAGAAACATACTGCGGCGATGACGAACCACATCACAGTCGGCCGTTCTTCGCCGCGTGCCAGCGCGATCAGTGCGAGTCCATACGCACCCAACGCTGCGACGCCCAACCAGATGAGCAGGCGGACCGTTTTCACGATTCAGATATTTATGTCGTTTGGGGAGGATTGGCCAAGCCGCGCAGGGGCCCCGGCAGCGTTACTTTATGTGGAGGGCTGTCCCCGCATCTACAGTCGACGCCACGCCAACTTTTCGAATCAGGTACGGCCCACGGCCGAATCGCCCAATTGCTTCTTTGGCCGCAGAGTTCAAGTCGTCAAATGCGCCGATTAATTCTGCACCGTAAAACAAAACAAATTTCCCGAGGTACTTTTGTTCCAGCTCCACACGCCGTTCTTCGAATCTCCGTCGCCAGAGCTAGCGGCTCAGCCCGCGGTGGAGCGACTCTGAGGCTGTTGTTAGGCATTCGACGCGGTGTCTGCTTACGGGGTTTTGTCGGGTTTGATTTCGGGGGTGGCGGGCTCGGCGGTTTTCGTAACGGCCTTGGTATCTTCGGGCTCGTTCATCGCGCGTTTGAAATCGCGAATTGCCTTGCCCATCGCGCCGCCAACGTCCCCGAGTTTGCTCGGCCCGAAGATGATCAGAATGATCACCAGCAGGATCAGCAAATGAGAGGGTGCAAAAATGTCCATAAGGACGCTCCAAGCGGGTCCGACCCGAATTTTGAACTTTACTCGCTAGCTGGCACCGATGCTACTCGCTATCTGCCTTGGCGTGGACGGCGGCTCCGGCCTGGGTAGGTATCCCTTCGTTCTCGAGCCGGTAACGCTGGACCTTGCGGTATAGCGTCGAGAGATGGATCCCGAGGACTTGTGCCGCCCTCACCTTGTCGCCCTTGACCTCGTTCAGCACGCGCCGCATGTGGTCGCGCTCCAGTTCCTCGAGCGTCATCGGAGCGGCCTCGCCGATTATGTCCGTAAGGGCAGCGCTATGGAGCTTCTCGGGCAGGTCATGCGCGTGGATGACATCAGTCTCGGCCAGGATAGCGGCGCGCTCGACCGTATTTTCGAGCTCGCGGACATTGCCCGGCCATGGGTAATTGATAAGCAAGCGCATTGCGCCCTTGGAAAAGCGCATCGCGGACCGTCCCAGCGGCTTTTCGTACTTGCGCAGAAAATGGTTTGCGAGCAATGCGATGTCGTCCTTGCGCTCACGCAGGGGGGGCAACTGAATCGTAATGACGTTGATGCGGTAGAGCAGTTCTTCGCGGAAATGGCCGTCGCGGACTTCCCTGTCGAGGTCCTTGTTGGTCGCGCAGATGACGCGGACATCGAAGGAGACCGGATCGTTGGAGCCGAGCGGATAGCATTCGCGCTCCTGTAATGCGCGCAGCAGCTTGACCTGGAGCGCAAGCGGCATGTCGCCGATTTCGTCGAAGAAGACAGTGCCCTTATCAGCAGCCTTGAGCAGACCGAGCTTGTCCTGGGTTGCGCCGGTGAAGGCGCCGCGCTTGTAGCCGAACAGTTCGCTTTCGAGCAGATTCTCGGGCAGCGCGCCACAGTTGATCGGCAGAAAACGCTTGTTGGCGCGTTCGGAGGCAAAATGGATCGCACGGGCGACGAGTTCCTTGCCAGTGCCGGATTGGCCCGTGATGAGTACGCTCGAATCGGTGCGCGCGACCTTCTCCATCACACGGAAGACCTGTTCAATCGCGTCGCAATTCCCAATGATGCTCTCGAAGCGGTACTTCTCGCGCAGTTCGCGCCGCAAGAAACGGTTTTCGCGGAAAGCAGCCTTGTACTCGAGTGCCCGGCGCACGACTGATTTAAGGTGGTCGTTGGCGAAGGGTTTGGTGATGTAATCGTAGGCGCCCTTGCGCAACGCCTCGACCGCGGATTCGATGCTTGCGTAGGCAGTTACGATGATGCCCATCACCTCGGGGTCGAGGTCGTGGATCTTGCCGAGCAATTCGAGCCCGCTGCCGCCCTCGCCCAAATTCAGATCGAGGATCGCAAGGTCGATTTTTTCGCGCTCGAAAACCTGGAGCGCGCTGTCGGCGCTGTTGCCCTCAATGACGTCGTAGCCCTCGCTGCGCAGCAACTGCACGATAATCGACCGCATCAGCTGCTCGTCTTCGACGACCATGATGCGATAGGGAACGCGCTCGTCGTGCGTCCAGGTTTGTTCGGCTCGGGTTTGCTCTGTGTTCATTTGGCAGCCAATGCGACGGGCTGCACTGCCTCGACGTGGGCGGGCAGGCAAATTGTGACGGTGGTACCCTTGCCGACCTCGCTCTCGACCTTAATCGTTCCCTGATTGCTCAGGATGATGCGCTGGCAGAGAGATAGGCCGAGGCCGACTCCAGAGCCGGCCGGTTTGGTGGTGAAGAACGGATCGAATACACGTTCGAGGTGCTCGGGACGGATGCCGTAGCCGTTGTCGATGATGCGCATCACGACCCGTCCCGCGCCGTCGTCCGTCCGGACAGGCTGATTTTCCGTAACGACGCGAACCACGCCGCCCTCGCGCTGCGTTGCGTCGGCGGCGTTAAAGAGCAGGTTGAGCAGCACCTGCTGAATCTCGTTATTGTCGGCAAAGGCCGGTTTCAGATCCGTCGCGAGGGACGGCTCGACCGAGATGCGCGAGAAGCGTTTGTTATAGGCGACCAGCCTGAGGGTTTCCTCGATCAGCGCGTTGAGGCTTATCGCGCGGCGCTCGGCGGGCGCGGGCCGGGCGAAATTCACGAGGTCCTTCAGGGTCGACGAAATTCGCGTGATCTGCGACAGGATCGTGTGCAGGGCATCGCGTCGCACGATGTCGGTTTCGTCAGGGACCAGCGATTGCACCAGCGACGAAATCGATGCCAATGGGTTGTTGACTTCGTGGGCGACGCCGCTCGCAAAGGTGCCTGCGGCCGCCAACCGCTCGGCCTTGAGCAGCTCGTCCATCATTTCGCGCCGCTGGGTGACGTCGTGCAGAATCATCTGGATGAACTGACGCTTGCCGGCGGAGATGAGGGCCGAATTGAAGTCGAAATAGCGCCCGCGAATAGGCACATCGAGACTCTGCGCTGAACCTTTTTCAACGACCGTCCGCATGTGCTTAAAAATGCCAGTTTGCATTTCACGCGGGCCCAATTCGGCCAGTCGCCGCCCGATCAGCGGTATCTCCTGCTCATATGGCAGGATGCGATGAAGTTCGAGCGCGGCCGAGTTGGCACTCAGGATCTCCAGCGTCACCGGGTCGATTTCGTACATCGGGTCGGGCGCGTGGTCAATCGAGTTGCGGTACTTTTCCTCGGATGCACGCAGCGCGCGTTCGCGCGACTCGATGTAGAAGTGCGAGACCATCAGGCGCCGCTCGTCGACCGCAGCGACCACCGCGTCGCGGACTATCTCCATCCGCCTACCCGTTAGCGCGGCGCGTACGATGTCCAGGATTACCTGCTTGAGGACGATTTGGAAAATATCGAACTCGGATGGCTTCGCGCGCGAGAGCATCCCCTCCTGGCAGTGGCGGCGCAGGTGGATATAGGTGCGCAAGTCTTCCGCGTCACGCAGATGAGCTATGAAACGAACGAGCGAGTTGGCCATGGCGGAGCGGTCGCGCGTACGGTGGTCCTGCAAGGTTTGCTCGACGCCTCGGGACCATTGGTCGACGATTTCGTCGAAATGCTCTTCAACCAGGTCGGCGGCTTTATTCCTGGCCTTCCGGCTGATAGGGCCGCCGTCGTAGCACTCGCCGAACAGTCCGCCCAGCATCCGCTCGATCGAGCTGAGTTGACCACGAATCGATTCGAGCTCCTCGAGAGTTGCCTCAAGCGGTTGGTCGGTAGCCTCGCGCGCGGTTTGCGCCAACTTGGATCGAGTTTTCGGCTGAGCTCTCGCAGGGTTTGATGCATCGCCGTTCGAACCATGCTCGAGCGCGTTTAGGTGTGAGCCGTCTTTAACTGTGCGAGTTTGATTGTGATTTGGCATGAGCTTGCTGAACTACCCTCGAGGGACATCAGCGGGCACTACATCTGTAATGTAACCATAGCGCCTTAATTTTGCATTCTGCAAAGAATGATTCGAGAGGGGAAGACTCCCAATCACTATCGTCATCTAAGACCCGATAAAGGTTCTCGCCGCCGCAAATCGTCTAGCCGACATCCCAATTGGTCGGCCCCGGCGGCTCTCGCTATTGCGTAAACTACAGTTAACAAAAGGGTTTTTTACTGGCATGCCTTTGGCTCCATGCGCTAGGCGTGAGCTCATTTCAGCCCATCCCCAACGTTCTAGCGCATGGCAAATTTCTGAGCCGGTCAGGCCGTAAATTTTTCTTCAAGGCGATGCGTCTCACCGATGTCGACGGTTCACTCGATTTCGCTCAGAAGCTCGCTTTGCGCAAGCGGCTCGACGAACTCGCTGCGGCCCATACGACCGGTCTCGTCCTTACAGAGGAGCAGGCTGAGCCGGTGCTTGGACTCGCGGGACAGGCCGGACTTTGGCATTGGCGCTCGACGACGAGGACTTCATCTTCGCGAACATGCCGGCGCTCACACCCGTCGAACTCAAGAATTACGTGTTGCGGCTCCATAACCTCGCCGAAATCCGTCCGGTCATCATCGAGTTCGGTGAGGGGCTCCCCGGTCAGGACGAGTTGGTCGCCTGCGCCTTCGGTCTAGGCGCGGCCGGTGTGGTGGCTGCTGCGGTGCAGAAAGCTGCGCCGCCGGGATGGTTGGGAATCAGGATGCTGAGCGCCGGGGAGCTCCTGCCGTTCATCACGCTGAACGGATCATGCCCGCCGACGCCGCCGGAGAGCCCGCTGGTGTCGGTGGTGATTTGTGCATACAACGCCGAGCGGACGATGCGGGCGTGCCTCGAGTCGCTGCGCCAACTCGATTACCCGAACTACGAAGTGATTATCGTCGACGACGGTTCGCGCGACCGCACCGCCGAAATCGCGGCGGCGTTTCCTGAATTTCGCCTTATTCGCCAACCCAACAAGGGGTTGAGCATGGCCCGCAACGCCGGGATGTACGCGGCGCGCGGCGAAATCGTCGCGTATACCGATTCGGATTGTGTGGTCGACCCGCATTGGCTGAGCTTGATGGTGCGCGCGATGGTGGAGCACCGCGTCGACGGATGTGGCGGACCCAACTACGCGCCGCATGAGGAGGGACGGCTGGAAGCGTGCGTAGCCGCTTCGCCCGGTGCCCCATGTCATGTGCTCATCGCCGACGATCGTGCCGAACATCTGGCCGGCTGCAACATGGTGTTCCGCACGGAGGCGCTGCTCGAGGCCGGCGGCTTCGATCCGCAGTTTACGTCGGCAGGCGACGACGTCGATATTTGCTGGCGCTTGCTCGACGCGGGCTGCGCGCTCGGCTTCTGTCCCGCCGCATTCGTATGGCATTTCCGCCGCAACACTGTGAAAGCCTACTACAAACAGCAGGCCGGTTATGGCCGTGCGGAGTCGATGCTCTATGCGAAGTATCCGGAGCGGTTCAACGCACTCGGCCAGATAAGATGGCGCGGCAAGATTCCGGGACTAACGCGGACTATCCCGGGCGGTTCGCGCATGAGGGTCAAGTGGACTCGCCTGGAGAATGATATTCAGAGCGTGCGTGAGACCGGCCCGACGGTGCTTGGGGTTCTGCCGCTGACGGCAGAATGGAACATGGCTGGGGGCGCGGCGCTCGCGGTATCGTACGCCGCCGCCTTCACGATGGTTCCGGCGCTCGTGATGCTGGGCGCGAGTGTGCTATGGGCGATCTATTATGCAGCCAAGGCGCCAGTTGAAAAATGCCACGACGGGCTGCGCGCGCGCATGCTGATTGCGTTTCTCGCCTATACCGGGCCGATTGCGCGAACGTTGGCCCGCTATCGTCATCGGAGGAGCGCGGCGAACGGGGCCGTCTTCGACACGCCGCCGCGCCAGCGCCCGACGATAGACTGGCTGCGGCGCACGATACGACTCGCGTACTGGAATGAGAACTATACTACTCGCGATAGCCTCCTCGACCACGTCAGCCGGTTGTTCGCCAAGCTTGGGCATCCAGCGGCCACCAGCCAGGGATGGAACGATGTCGACCTGACGGTGCGACCCGACCTGTGGACCCGCATCGACTTCAAGACTGCCGACGAAGAGCATGAGGGGACGCGACTCAAGAATCACGTCGTGGCGAGAATCCGGCTGAGCATCCCGGCGCTGGCCGCCTTGGCTATCGGCGTAAGCGGCTTTGCAGTTGCCGCCGTCCTTGGCTTCGAGGCGATAGCGTTTGCGATGGGCGTGGTTACTGCGGGTGTGAGCATTTGCGCCGCGAGCGAGGCGCTCGGGAGCGGACGTCTCGCCTATCGTGCACTCGAGCAATCGGCGGCCGAGCTCAACCTGATTCCGCTCGGTCAGCCTTTACGAGCGGCGATCCCTACGCAGGCGCGTGAGCCAGTTCTTCACGTCAAGCCGGAACCTTCCGCTCAGGTCGCACAGGCTGCCAGCCGCTAACTGGCCGGTGGGATCTCACGAGGTAGCAAACTTACCGCTAAACGCCACGAGAGGTTTTTTGAAAAGCGCTGCGTCCGAGTCTACTGCGGCGGCTTGACTGGCGTTGACGCCGCGACAATCCTCCGACTATCTCTCTGCTTCAGACCGCGAATGCGCGATGCGCGCGGCTCGATGAGCCGGGAGAGAATGTCGGATGCGCACTGCGGAACTACGCGACCGTCTGGTTGCCCGGCTCTCGCCGGAAAGAGCCCGTCTCGAACTCGATCGGCTCGTTGTGCTGAGCGAGCGCGGGCCGCTGCGTACGATCAAAGCGTCGGCCCGAGGGTTCCAGCACAACAACGATTTGCTATGGGCCTCCGAGCTGACTTACACGTCGCGCCTCTCGATCGTCCCGATTCTCGCGATCGGCCTGTCGGCGATTAAGGGCCTGGGTGGGCTTGATAGGATTCGGCCGCTGATCGAGCATTACCTGGCGGCCAATTCGCCTCAAATAACCGATCAGATCCTCAACTTCGTCGGCAATGTGAGTGCCAAGGCGCTTGGCGAAGTCGGCGGCGCCGTTCTGCTGGTCACGGTCGTGCTGACGCTCGGCACGATCGAACAGGCGTTCAATACGATCTTCAATGCGGCGCGCGGGCGCACGCTGTCGCGTAAATTTTCCGACTACCTGAGCGTAACGTTCACGGTCCCGCTGCTGATGGTTGCGGCGGTCGCGGTCAGGGCGGAGCTGCTACACAAATTGCCGCATCTCCCAGGTGTGGCGCTGCTGGTTTCGGGTCTTATGGTTTGGTCCGGGTTCTTTTTTCTTTATGTTTTTTTTCCCAACACGAAAGTAAGCTGGCGCGCCGCGGCGATGGGCGGGCTCGTAGCCTCGATCTTTCTGCAGGCTGCCCAATGGGGATACGTCTATTTTCAGGTAGGCGCGGGCAATTACCAGGCGATCTACGGTGCGCTCGCGGCCGTGCCGATTCTACTCACCTGGATTTACATGGCGTGGGTGATAGTGCTTTATGGCGCGGAACTCACTGCCGCCGCACAAGGGATCGAAGCGACCTTTAACCTCGATCATCGCACGCCGAGCTTTGTGCGGATCGCCGCGCTACTTGCCGTGTTTCGAGCGGGTGAGCGAATGATGAACCGCGCGGCGCCCGTATGCACCGTCCATGGTCTTGCCGCCGAGTTAGGTGTTTCCGAGAGTGCCCTCGAGCCGGTTCTTGACCGCCTCGAGCGCGGCGGGATTATCGTCGAGTCCGCTGACAGGTCAGCGGATCGCGATCGGAGCGCCGCGCTTTTCCTCGCGCGGGATTCGTCCGCGATTTCGATCGCTGAGGTGCTCGGATGCCTCGAGATGGAACCTGCATCGGTTCATGGGG
>WNFO01010809.1_pt1 | contig 16439 bp, 10 predicted proteins | sample 5400251 | NCBI WGS metagenome assembly WNFO01 (sample SAMN13153354, study PRJNA577476) | soil metagenome | isolation source: 100 cm saprolite under Madrone tree | place: USA:California | collected 2016-06-14 | reverse complement strand
GCAGATTTCCAGGACCGCAGCTCCCCGCGCAAACCGCCAACCGCCCTGTGAGATGCGCCTCCGCTCCAGCGGCAAACGCTGCCGTCTCCTCGTGTCTCACGTGAATCCACTGAAGTTGCTTCTTCCCGCGAATCGAGTCCGTAATGCCGTTTAGCGAATCGCCCGACACGCCATAAATTCGCTGAACCTCTGCTTCCGCCAGCACATCCACCAGCAATTCCGCCACTTTCTTCTTAGCCATAACGCCGCCCTTTCCGAGTAATCAACGGACAATTCTTCCCGATGGCAAGGCTTCCCTCTCCGCCACACGTCAGCAACATCACGCGGCCCTTATACGCGGCCTCGTCTGCTGCACCAAACAAAACAATTCGCTTAGAACTCCACCTTTGTTCTGAATCCGAAAACGACAGCGCGCTGCCCGCCACCTCCCACGTTCGCGTGATACTGGACTACAGGCTGTAGAAGGAGCATTGGTAAAACGTCCAGCAGAGTGTTGAACTCAACGCCCTGCTCGGTCTTCGCAGGCGTGCCAGGTGGGAAGAACTGCGGGCTAAGCATGTTTCGCACGTAACCGAGCGACATGGTGTTGTGAAAGTGCAGAGGCAGCGGCTCATTGAAGCGTAGCCCCGCAGTGAGTTCCCTGTTGTTGCGGTTGACGCTCGGCGGACTCCAGTCGTATGCAACGGTTGCGTCCAAACCCTTTGTCCCTTTCCGATCCACGCGCCAGAGGGCCTGGCTCGCCATCCAGTACAACAGATAATTGCCCGACCGCGGTGTCGCACTCGTCGGTGACGTGAACTTTCCGGGATTGTAGGAGGCGCCGAACTGATACAGGCCTGAATATCCTTTTCGGCTCTCGACGTTATCAAAAGCCCGCACCGACGACGCCTTCTTGCCCGGAGTAAACCCAATCTCCGAAACGCTCATTGGGGTTCCATTGAACTGCGGAACCAAGCCTGTCGGGTTTTGCGAAAAAGGCGAGCGCACCGCGGCCAGCACCATCGATTTCACATAAAGGTTGTGGAGCGGTACGACGCGGATTTCCATCGCCGGTGTCGAGGGAGGATCGAAGGACTCTAAGGTCGTGGATAAATTGCCCAGCGCATAGCCCATCGGCTCGAAGATGAACGACGCCGCGTAGTGCTGGGCTCCGTAGAAATCTTGGCCTGCGAATTGACCTACGCGAGCAGCAATTCGCTCATTCAGCCAACGTTTCTCGAACCACCATGAATCGAGGCGACATGTGTTAGCGCTGGACATCCCACTGGGACTGGTCAGGAGGCCGAGATAGGCTCCGAGATTACCGCCGCCCTGCCAGAGTGCTGTCGCATGGAAATACAAACCCTGCAGACCGGTCAGCGTACCAAAATCGATGTCTACCGTTCCCCGAAACCTGCTCCAACTTGCAAATCGCTCTTTCTGGTCGCTCTTGATGTTCCAGAGGGAATCGCTGATGTATTGAAAATCGAAGCGCACGCCGCGCTCTAGCAAGCGCGTCCGCTCGCCGCCCCAATTTCCGAAGAGATGCCCATGCGGGCCCTGACCCGTCTCGTGGCTGTCCGGCCCGCTGAGTGTTTCCTCTTGCAGAATCTGGGAATTTGCCGGAAGTGCAAATACACAAAGAGCCCACCACAACAGAAATAGAAACCGCATTTGTTGGCTGTACATGCAGAACCGGTTGATGGGGTGATTGGTTGCAGTGATCACGCTTGAAACTCCTTCCCTACCGTAACGCGATCGCCACGCCGGCCAGCACCACGGGAAATGACCAGGCCCAGTCTCCTAGATACGTGACGGCGGCGGCGGCCACAACGCAGCCTCCGAAAAAGCCGACAAGGAGATGCAGTGAGCCTGTTAGTCGCTCAGCGTCTCCCGCCATCAACGGCTGCGTTCGCGACTGCTTGTCCAGCAGCGACAGAACAGTGTTGGTCAAATTGCCGGTCATGACGGCCGTTGAAGGCGCAACCGGCAGGGCCAAGCGCAGGAGAGCAAACTGACACGCCATGGCAGAGACCGCGATCATAGCGGTGATGACGGCCATCAAGCCGTGGGAATTGGCGGAAGGTTTAGTGAAGACACTGAAAATCAAAGCGCCAACGAGCAGCAGAAACTGAACCAATAGAAGCAACCGGGCCAGGCCCGGACCGCGTCGGCCCGAGGCTCTGGCGAGCAGCCACATGGCGGCAACGCCGATGATGAAAACGGGAATAGCCAGGACCTGTGCCGGGTTCATCCGTCCGCCGCGCACCACCAGAGCCGCAACCAAAACGAGGTTGCCTGTGATGTGGGCGGTGAAGATATTGCCGAGAGTCAAAAAGCCCGTCAGGTCAACCATGCCCGCGATGACGCTGAGCAAGGTCGGAAGCCACTTCTCCCGTTGCGACAGCGCCGAGGCGTCATCCGCTGGGTGGGGCCAAGGATGCGTGGTGCCGGAATCTGTGGTGGACATCGGCATATTCCTTCGCCCGTCAAGGCCTCTCTTGCGTCGCTCTCTCGCCAAAGTGATCGATGGCCAACTTCGGAACGATGAGACCGAAGCTCATCGCTAAAATAATCGTGACGGCGATCATGCCATCGGCGGTTGTCGCCCTTATGAGCTCCAATGTCGTATGCGAGCCTTGTGCAAGTTGCACAAGCCCGCTCGCCATCCTGAATAGGAAGACGCCCGGAATCATCGACACCACCGAGGCGAATCCGATAGCCGCAAACGGCATGTGCCACCGGCGCGAGACCGGCGTGAGGATCAGCCCGACGATGAGACAAGCGACCAAGGCGCCGGTCGCGGCGCTGGCGCCAAACACGGTAAGCGCGCCCCACCTTAGAGCATGGGCCAGCATACCGACTGCCACCGGCCAAGCCAGCATGTGGAGCGGCGTGGAGAAGAAGACGCTGTAGGCGAAAACGGCGGCGCCGGCGGCGATCGTGTCGACCCATAGGGGCACGGCCCTGCCGGCCGGGTCTACCGGAAAGGAAACGCCAAGAAGGGCCAGTCCAAACAACAGTCCCGTGGAGATCGCCACAATCACGAGTCCCGCATAGATCAAGCGGGCGGCGCCGAGATGGAAGCGGCCCCGGATGAGGTCCAACGCGCCATTGAGGACATGCGGCCCCGGCACCAGGATCATGCATGGGCAGACCGCGACAAGGCGCAGTGACGAGCTTAACTGGTACCGAACCGCCAGCGCTCCGATAAGGCCGGCGAGCAGCGACGCGCAGAATGGTTGCAGGAACAGGTTTGCGGTGTACCGGGCCAAGCTGCGGCGCAGAATGGCACCGGCCCCCGCGCTCAGGAATATGAGCGCTGCTGCGGCTAGATGTTGGACACCGAAGATCACCGCTAACGCTACGGCGCCGGCCGCCGCCGCGAGCGTAAACAGCCACGTCGGCGACGGCGGTGTTTTTGATATTTTGGCGATCGCCTCGATTGCCGCGGCTGGCGCAAGTCGACCCGCGCCGACGTCCTCTATTACCCGCATAGTGGAAGCCACGCGATCCATGTTCACGCCGGCCGGATCGGCTTCCACTGCTGAAATTAGTTTGGCGTCCTTGTCCTCGGTCTGAAGTTGCAACTCTCCCCAGCGCGGCATGAGCTTGGCGCGCAGTTCCAGAGTGTCGCCGAGGCGCTCGGCCGCGTCCAAGGTCTGGTCCGTGGCTTGGCCATTGAGATACAGGACACGGGAAAAGACCAGAACAAGATTGGAACGCTCCTCCAACGTCATATGGGCACCTCACAATCTGATCGGGGGCCCATGGCCTAGGCGGCGGCGGTTGCCACGTAGGGTTTAACCATTTTTCTCGGATCGACAACGCGATCGAATTCGGCCTCGGTCACGAAGCCGAGCGTCAGCGCGGCTTGCTTCAGCGTGAGATCGTTGTTCATTGCGTAATGCGCAATCTTCGAAGCTTTGTCGTAGCCAATGACCGGCGAGAGCGCCGTCACAAGCATCAGCGAACGCTCAACGTATTCGTTGATCTTCTTTAGGTTCGGCTTCGTCCCTTCAACCAGGAATTTGCGGAAGTTTGTGCACCCGTCGGTCATAATCGTGATTGCGTGAGTGACATTGAAGATGATTAAGGGCTTGTAGACATTCATTTCTAGGTAACCACCGGCGCCACCGAAGCCGACGGCCACATCGTCCGCCATCACTTGGACAGCGATCATCGTGAGGGCCTCGGCCTGGGTCGGGTTCACTTTCCCCGGCATGATCGACGAGCCCGGCTCGTTCTCCGGTATCACGAGCTCGGCGAAGCCGGCCCGCGGCCCGCAGGACAATAGTCGGATGTCGTTGGCGATCTTGTAAAGTGAGACGGCCAGCGTGCGCAGTGTGCCGGAGAGCTGTACCAGAGCGTCGTGAGCACCCTGCACGGTGAACTTGTTCGGCGCGCTGACGAACGGTAAACCTGTGAGCTTTGCGATCTCGGCCGCGGCCGCCTCACCGAAGCCGGGCGCTGAATTGATACCGGTGCCCACAGCCGTGCCGCCGACCGCGAGGCGGTAGACACCCTTCAGCGCATCTTCGAGCCGATCGAGATCGTCCGCGAGCACACCTTCATAGCCCGACCACTCTTGTCCAAGAGTGAGTGGCGTGGCGTCTTGCATGTGCGTACGGCCAATCTTTATGACGTCGTCCCACTGCTCGACCTTAGCAGCGATCGCATCGTGGAGCGCCTTCACCGCGGGTATAAGCCGCTGCTTCACATTGACCGCTGCCGCGATGTTCATTGCGGAGGGAAAAGTGTCGTTAGAGGACTGGGCCATGTTGACATGATCGTTGGGGTGAACCGGCGTCTTGCTCCCGAGCGGCGTACCGGCGAGTTGGCAACACCGGTTGGAGATCACCTCGTTCACGTTCATGTTGAACTGCGTGCCGCTGCCCGTCATCCACACGTGCAACGGAAACATGTCCTGATGCTGACCCGCGAGAATCTCATCGCAGACCTGAACGATCAACTTGTAGGGCTTATCGTCCAGCCGCTTGCCGGCATTGTTGGCATTAGCTGCGGCTTTCTTTAGGGTGGCGTAGGCGGTGATCATTTCCCGTGGAATCAAATCCTTACCGATGCTGAAGTGCTCGAGCGAGCGCTGAGTCTGCGCTCCCCAGAGCTTGTCGGCCGGAACGTTCACCTCGCCTAGGCTGTCGGTTTCCTTGCGAATCTCTGTCATCTTGTTTCTCCTTCCTCTTTTCTTAAGAACTCCGCCTTCGTGTTCGAGGCGAAAACGAAGGGGTGCTGCTAAAGCTCGTTGAATTCATTCCACGGGACGAGCAGTTTTCGGCAATTTGATTTCCCCTGAAAATCCTCAGCCTTTGCATCCGCGCGTAAAGTGTGGATCGCTTTAATCCCAAGCGAAGAGCCGCGCCACTGGGACCGCCAATGACCCAGTGCACCTGCTCCAGAGTCTTGCGAATGTGATGTCGCTCAACCTCTTGCAGTGTTATTGGAGGATCGATTTCGGTGGCCTGTCGTAATCCTCCGATTGGAGGACGCAGTGTGTTCCCGGTGGTCAGAATCACACTTCGCTCGATGAAATTCTGCAGTTCCCGGATGTTTCCCGGCCAGGAATGGTCTACGAGTGCCTCCATCACTTCGCGCGGTATCCATTCGATCTGCTTGTGCATACGCTCCGAGTAAATCCTCACAAAATGCATCACGAGCAGCGGAATGTCTCCGCTTCGATCGCGCAACGGAGGAAGATGTATAGGAAAAACGTTCAACCGGTAGTACAGATCGCGACGGAATTGATTCTGGGCAACTAACTTCGAGAGGTCTTTATTAGTTGCGGCTACCAGCCGAACGTTCGCCCGTTGGGTTTGCGTGCTACCCAGTCTTTCGAACTCTCCATCTTGCAAAATCCGCAGCAGCTTCGGTTGCAGTTCCAGCGGGATATCTCCGATTTCATCCAAGAAAAGGGTGCCCTCATTAGCCACTTCGAGACGACCCACTTTGCGAGCCACCGCTCCCGTGAAAGCTCCTCTCTCGTGACCGAAGAATTCGCTCTCCAGTAATCCGAGAGGAATTGCCGCACAATTCAGTTTCACGAAACGGCGATCTCGACGCCTGCTATGCTCGTGAATCGAGCGAGCGATGAGTTCCTTCCCAGTCCCGGTTTCGCCTTCGATCAGAGCCGTCGAATCAGTGGGCGCGACCGTGCGAACGAGGTCCAGTACCTCTATGAGGGAACTGCTTGCTCCGACGATGTACTCGAAGCCATCGTTCACACCTTTGGTCTTGATCGCCTGACGGCGTCTGCATCTGACATTCGAGAACAACGCCGCAGAGGTGGATTCGGCTGCCGCGCGTGTAGGCATGTCCGCCTCATTTGCTGCCCGCTCGGCGAGACAAGCCTCGACGTCACTTTGATTTGCCGAAAGAACTACATTTTCCGAAGCCATTGTTGTTCCTTTCACTATTTGGCCTTCTCTTTTGTTCCCGGAGGAGGAGGAGCCATTTAGCGGATACCATCAGGGAGAATGGGTCAGTGCTGGTTGGCGGCATAAGGCCCGTTCTGCATAATGCGAACGTCCATCGACTCAGTAACCGCTACGCCGACCGTGTCTCCGGTATCGTCATTGATGAGGCGCGAAGGACCTTCGAAGAAGATATTGCTCGGGTTCTCGAAGACATCGAGCTTACTAAAGGGTTCAAGCGTGTAGTGGTGGCTGCCCTCCACCTCGACCGGGAATTCATAGCTCCAACCCCACGACAGCCATACTCCTCGCTCAGGCGTCCTGAGGTAGCCGTTTTGGCGGACGATAAACGAGTCCAGCCATTGCGTGGAGCCGTCTGCTTTCTGATAGGTCGCGACCTGGTAGCCGTTGGCGAAGTTGTACAGATTGACTCGAGCGCCGTTGGAGAAGCGCAGCGAGGACCACTCCCAGGACTTAGTTAGGAAGTCGCCCCATTGGCGGTCGACCCACCCCTGCCCGGTCACATCGATCTCGTGTCGGATTCCGCCCTTTCCGCTGTAACTGATCCGGCCCACGATCTCAACACGCGGGAGCGAATAGTAATAGCTCCGGTCCTCCTGCGCTCCCTCCTGAATGAATCCCTTGATGCGGAGCTTGTCCTCGGCGTACATCACCTGTTCCACGCCTGTGAGGCGCAGATCGTAGGACAGTTGCGAGGATGTGACCGTCAGGTTCATGGCGCTAGCTTTGTAGGACCACTCCGAGCTGTAGTCGCCCGCGACGAAGCGAACCGCGTTGGTCTCGGGATTCCAAGTCTCCGCCTCATTCGCCACTGCTGCCGGGAAATGACCGATACGGAAGTTGTTGCGGTAATCCGTGAATCCGACCAGCGCGGCGGTCGCCCTCTCGTCGGACGGCAGGCCTACGGACGCCGGACTGGCCTTCTCTCCTGTGAAGTGGAAGGGACACCAAACGAGGAAGTAGGGATTTTCGGCTACATCATGCACTAGCGCTGTTAAGTACCACCACTCGGTGGTCGACTCGCTCTGTTTCCCATGAGGTTGCCACTCCTCGACGGGTGACCGAAGAGCTGGCTCGGTGACGCTATAACTGAGTGTTGTCATGTTGATGTTCTCCTTCGTACTGCTTGAGTCAAGCGCATACTTAAACGGAAAGTCGCACCTGAACCCTGAGCTCGGCCTTTCAGGCGGCTCTAGACTGCTGCATGCGGCCCACGAGAGCGGGATAGAGCGACTCCGCATTCCGATGAGCGATGGAACTAAGGTCTGTGTCACTGAAGCCGTTCCAGCGCTGCATATCCCGAATGGCAGGTGGAAACGTCCATCCCGGCATGAATGGATTATCAAAGCCCATTAACAGGTGGGAGATCGGCACCATCTGCTGCAGAGCGAAGAGCTGCGCGGGAGATGTCGCCGCAGTAAGGTCGTAATAGAAAGAGGCCAGACCCTCACGGATATCCGACGGACTCAACTGGGGTCGGCCCTTTCCAGGACCGAAGACCTTTTCAAGAGTTTCGATACGCGTCATCAAATAGGGAATCGTTCCTCCGCCATGGGTGGAAATGATTTTGATCTTCGAGAAGCGATTCTTGACCCCACTGAGGATCATGTTGGTTAGCATGCGGGTGGTGTCGAACATGAACTCCAAAATCGACACGTCGATGCCGAGATCTATGGAGCGAGATGCCTTGGCTGGGACTGGGTGGACAAACAAGGTGACGCCACGGCGGTTCAGTTGGCAAGCCTCCGGTCCCTTCGCGTGACTGGCCGAATCAGGCAGCGATAAGACCGATGCAGAGATTCCATTCCCATCCATGAGTGACAAAGACTGCTCGATTGACCAAGGTGGCAGCTTGTCCATCGGAGCCTGCGATCCGAGATTTGTAATGACGTGGGAGTGGACGTCGATGATTTTGCTTAGGCTAGCCATAGAAGAATCTCCTTATGCGTTCCTGTGATGGCAAATCACGGTTACATTTCTCGTGTCTTGCATTCTCTCGTGATCCACTCGCGGATATATGCAGGGCAATTCTTGAGCGTGATGTTGTCCGCTTCGCAGCGCTTGAGAAAACTGACCGCATCTTGATCGACGAGGGTCAGATCTCTTAAGTCCAAGACGATGCGGCGACCGTCCGCTTCTGAGGTCATTAGCGTTTCCAACTCGGCTAAGTTTTCTGTATCCATTCGACCGCTCAGCTTAAAGACCACCTCTCCGTTCGCTGACCTCGTGATCTTCAGCACTCACCCTCTCCTGAGAATTCTTACTTCTGTGGATCCCGTAACACGCCTCTGCAGTCGCAATCACAGTGCCAACGTTAAGTTATTGAAAGTTGGTGGCTTAGTTGAAGATCAAGATTGCGATTCTCGCAAATTCGCGAATTTCGCAACTGTGCGTTCTGGGCTCGTTGAGGAAGATGTTTAGAAACGATTTACGGAAGGATTGTCGTTTTGAAGCGATGCTTGTTGATCTTCAGCGACCTGATCTTCGACTCTAGGGTAGAACCCGGAATGCCGAGTTTGGCGGCAGCGCCTGACGGTCCCGCTACACGTCCTCCGCTTTCGCGAAGGGCAGCCTCAATGATCTCTTTCTCTTGCGTGGCAGGCTTACGAGATAGCCCCAGGTCGCTTTGGGGTCTAGTTACATGCGGCTGCCGCGAAAGCCAACTCTCATCGACCGAGAGATTTTCTGTTTCGCATACAATTACAGATCGCTCGATGACATTCTGCAATTCGCGAACGTTACCCGGCCAGGGATACGACTGAAGCAATTCCAAGCTTCTTTTGTTTACCCCGCGAATGTTCTTTCCCGCTTTCCTCGCGTAACGATCTATGAGGTATTCAACCAGCACCGAAATGTCTTCCCGTCGTTCACGCAGAGGGGGCACCTCGATGGGAAAAACGTTGAGCCGGTAAAAAAGGTCACTTCGGAACATGCCTGCAGCGATAGCCGCCTGCAAGTCACGATTGGTAGCAGCAATCACGCGAACATTCGTTCGGATAGATCCAGTTCCACCGACACGTTCGAATTCATGTTCCTGCAAAACACGCAAGAGAGCGATCTGGGTCTCGGCTGGGAGCTCGCCGACTTCGTCGAGGAAGATCGTGCCGCCTTCAGCCAGTTCAAAGCGCCCTACGCGTCGCTGAGTTGCCCCCGTGAAGGCGCCTTTCTCATGGCCGAACAATTCTGATGCGATCAAGTCGCGTGGAATTGCGGCGCAGTTAACACTGACAAACGCTCGCGAGGAACGCTGTGAGCGTTTGTGGACGGCACGCGCAATCAGCTCTTTGCCCGTCCCCGTTTCGCCCGTGATCAGAACGGTGGAGTCTGTGGGAGCAACCTTGGAGACATGAGAGAGCACCGCGTGCAGGGCTTGAGAAACTCCCACGATCTCCTCGAACATCGATGCCTTATCGATTTCTTCGCGCAACGCGACGTTCTCGTCTTGGAGTCGCTGCTCAGCCTGCTTGCGCTCCTCGATATCGGTCGCTGCGGCATACCAACGTGCGACGCGTCCTTGTTCATTTCGTAGCGGGCTCCAGCGGAAAAGAAACCAGCGATACTTCCCGTCTTTTCCCAGAAAACGCGCTTCGTATTCGTGCGGGAGGCCACTTAAGAATTTACCTTGAGTTTCGCTGGTCAAGCGTTCCCAATCATCTGGATGATAATACTTGCGACGGTCGGAGCTTCGCCACTCCTCAAGAGTAAATCCGAAATAATCGAGCATGGTTTGATTGGTATAAAGACGAGTGCGATCTCGATCAGGCCCTAGTACGGCGACATACTGCGGCGCCAGATCCAGGATCTGTCGAAGCTCCATTTCGCTTTGCCGGATCTTGTCCTCCGCCTGCTTTGCAGCGGTGACGTCCGTCACAGCACCCGCAAATTCGAGGTTGCCTGACGAGGTGTTCGACGCGCGTGCGATAATGTGGAGGTGCTTGACTGAACCGTCCGGCATCAACAAACGATGCTCAAAATCCAAATCCGACCTAGTCTCAGCCGCGCGGTCGAATGTCTGCTTCACGAGATCTCTGTCGTCGGGATGAATTCGATGCACTACCAGCTCCAATGTAGGCTTAACCGCTCGATCACACTCAAAGATCTTGTAGGTTTCCTCCGACCAGAAGATTTCTCCACTCGAAACGTTCCAGCCGAAACTGCCTGTATGGCTCAATTTTTGCGCTTGCGACAAGTAAGCTTCACTCCTCCGCAGCTTTTCTTCTCCCCTCCTCCGCTCGTGAATGTCCGTAAGCAGGTTATACCAACGGACGATGCGGCCTTGAGCGTCACGCAGAGATAGGCCACGTGAGTGAAACCACCGGTACGCACCGTCAGCACGGCGCAGACGGTGGTCAACATCATAAGGATCCCCCGTTTCGACAGAGTGTCTCCAGGCGGTGACCGCCTGAGGGAGGTCATCTGGGTGGACGGCGTCGCTCGTACTCCAACCTTTCAATTCTTCAAGAGTTTTGCCGAAGTATTCCAGGACTTGGTTGTTGACGAATTCGACCTCACCTTCCGGCGTCATTATGGCTACTAGGCCGGCGATGCCATCGACGATCAGGCGAACACTCTTTTCACTCTCACCCAGCTCAGAATAGAGGCTGGCGTTCTCAAGCGAGATCGCGGCTTGCGAAGCCAGCATTTCGAGCACTGCGAGCCGGTCTGGCGTGAACACGCGTGGTGTTAGATTGTTCTCCAGATAGAGTGCGCCAATGAGTTTCGTTTGTTTGACGATAGGCAGGCATAGGACGGATCTGGGGTGTTTCTCCCGCACATACTCGTCCTCCGAGTACAAGTTCGTGGTCGAAGCATCATCAAGAACCACGCGTTCTCGGGTTCGGATGACGTAATGAAGTACGGATTCTGGGAGATCAGATGACATGACGGCTGTCTGGCGAACCGTGACGTCGATGCCTTTCTGGCCCGTGGCCGCCTCTGCCTCGATCTGCGGCTCGTTACCTCGGAGCAGGATGAGCAGACCTCGCCCGGCCCCTGCGTGCTCCACACCGATTCGCATGAGTTTCTCAATCAGCTTGGGGAGGACAATCTCACTCGAGAGTGCCTGCGAGGACTTGATCACGGTCTCGAAGTCTAATTGGGCGGTAGACGTGCCGATTGTGGCAATCGTAGAAGTAGGAACGCGCTCCTCGTACAGGTGCGCGTAGCGTTCGTCGAGTTGCTTCACTTTGCCGAGCGCGCCCCAACGGTCGTAGCAGCTCCGCGCGTTGCGTAGATACGTGTGAGCAATCATCTCCAAGCCGCGCGTCGCGTAGAACCGCGCAGCCACCTCACTGGCCAGCGCTTCGTTCTGTACAAAGCCGTTCTCGCGAGCCGATTGAATGGCCTGCTCGTACAAATGCATCGCGTCGAGGGCGCGGCCTTCAACGCGGGCGATCTCAGCCGACACCAACGCGAGCTTGTCACCAAAAGTTGGTGGAAAATTCTCTGCCCACTCGCGCAGTTGTTGCCGGTGCGCCGTCAGGAGGTCGCGCCACACGCTCTGCTCGTCGGCCGACGCGTTCTCATAGAGCGCTGAGAGCGTCAATGCGGTGTAGTAAAAGTAGTCCAGCAGCTGGATCATTGCGGCTGCGGCCGAAAGGAGCGGCTTCGCCTTGTCGGCTGCCGCGAGAGCCTCAGCGTAGTCGCCTGACAGGAACCACGCCTTTAGTTTGAGGATCCAGTACCAAGCGATTGTGATGGTCATCCGCTCCCGTGTCAGCTGTGCCTCGAACGTCGCCTCGTCGAAGTGCGCATCGCTGAAGGTGGAGAAGCTCGCGGTCCGGCCCTGCATGGTGGCGATGAAACGTTGCTGACTTATGATGACGTGCATCGCGTCGCCGTACTTGGCTTCCCAGATGTTTTCATTCTTGCGTACGAAGTCCAGTGCCACCTCCGACTCGCGCCACACAACGTCGAGTGGATCGTTCCGCAAGAGAAGGCCCGTAACAGATTGGAACAAACCGTAGCAAGCAACGGTTAGATCCCCCGCCGTCTCATTCGCTGTGCGAACGCCCGCCCGCATGAAATCGATTGCGGTCGCGATCGGCTGCGTCCAGAAGGCAACCGTTCCCATCGCGTACTGAACCTTCGACAGGTAGGCAATAAAGCCGTGCTTCTCGACCAAATCGCAGGAGAGTTTGGCGAAACGGTAGGCATCGCAGTAACGATGAAAAACGGGCCCGAGCATAGTCCCCCAATAGCCATAGGCGTGCGCGGAAGTGCCGCTCGTCCCGTGCTGTATGGTCACGTTCACCATGCGGCACACTTGCAAACACCACAAATGAAAGTCAGTGAAGTAGGCGGCGGGGGTAAGGACAGAGAGCACCTGCATGGCCGACAGCAGTTCTGGATCGGTCATCAGCGGCAGGTCGATCAGACTTTCAATCGAGCGCCCATTGAGGGCTTTCCAGACCGCCTCGTATTCGGCCTGCACCTGCCACCAAGTCGGGTGTGCCGGCAGGTCAATTCCGAACAGGCGCAGGCACGTGAGCGCGCTGGCCACAGCCTGCGGGTGTTCCGACTTCATAATATGGAACTGGACCTTCAAGTGGTAGACCCTGGCCTGGTCGACTTTCGACGACGCGCGCTGCAGCAACTCCACAATCAGATTCTCGGTTTTTTCGAAGTTACCAGTCAGCAGCTCGCACTCCGTGAGTTCGAGCCACAGGCTGAACGTCAACTCGTACTGGCTGGCCCAGTCTTTTTCGTCGAGCAATGCCACGCCGGCCGAAAAATACGTGCGCGCCGACACATACGCTACCGACGCCTTAGCTTTTCGCCCCGCGCGCTGATTGATCGTCGCCACCTGCACTTTCTCGTCCCGGTCGATCAGCAATGCGGCGCCCCGATTGAGCTGGTTCGCAACGTCGAACAGATGCTCGGCGAGCTGATCCGCCGTCATACTCTCCAGCAGCACTCGGCCAATCCGAAGGTGTGCCCCCGCGCGCTCGCCTTCGGGCATGAGCGCATAGGCCGCCTCGAGAATACGGTCATGGAGGAACGCATAGGAGTTCCCCTGGCGGAGGACCAACCCTGCGCGAGCGGCCTCCGCGAGCGCCGTGTGGATCCCCTCTTCCAGTTTCCCGTGAACCAGAGTAAGGGTGGCGAATTCGACTACGTTCCCGAGACAAGCGAGTTGCAGCAGGGCTGTCTGCGTCGCACCGGACAATCGCTTTAGCTTCCCCACCATGAGATCCACCACGTTGTCGGTGTATCCCTTGGCGCGAATGTGGACCAAGTCCCAGATCCAGGCTCCCGCTTCCGGGTCGAACCTGAGCAGCCCTTCCTCGGCCAGGGCTGTGAGGAACTGGATTGCGAAGAACGGATTGCCGTCGGTCTTCTCGTGCACCAATTGCGCCAGAGAAAGGGCGGAATCGGCTTCGCCTCGCAACGCATCGGCGACCAGCCGGCCGACATCGTCGAGCCTGAGAGGTGACAACACGATGTCCTGCATTTTCGCTCCGGCCTTACGGATCGCGCCGCCCAGCATCCGCATGAGCGGGTGAGATGAACTCACCTCGTTGTCGCGGTAGGCTCCGACGACCAGCAGGTACTGCACCTCCGAGTGCGTGACCAGGCGCTCGATGAGGTCGAGCGTTGCTGCATCTAGCCATTGCAGATCATCGAGGAACAGAGCGAGCGGATGCTCCCTTCGCGCGAACACACCGACGAATCTCCGGAAAACCATCTGGAATCGGTTTTGCGCATCTTGCGGCGGCAGGTCTGGAACGGGCTGCTGCTTTCCGATGATGAACTCGACCTCGGGGATGAGGTTGGCGATAAGCTGGCCATTCGGACCCACCGCCTCTTGGATGGTGCGCCGCCACTGGCCCACTTCGTCTTCGCTCTTGACGAGGATCTGACGGACCAACGTCTGGAAGGCCTGCCCCAAGGTCGCGTACGGAATGTCGCGCTTATACTGGTCGAACTTGCCGGCAGCGAAAAGCCCGCGCGGCGGGACAAGCACCTTGTGCAGTTCGTTCACGACCGAAGATTTGCCAACACCGGAATAACCGGATACGAGCACGAGTTCCGGTGAGCCATGGGCCACGATCCGTTCGAAGGCCGCGAGCAGGGCGTTGACCTCGCACTCCCGCCCGTACAGTTTCTCTGGGATTAGCAATCGGTCCGGGACGTCGTGCGTGCCCAACGGGAACGGGTCGATGTGGCCATGCATTTCCCATTCCGCCAGGCACCGCCGAAGATCGGCTTCCAGGCCTGAGGCCGTCTGGTAACGCTCTTCGGCGTTCTTGGCAAGCAGTTTCATAGAGATAGCAGACAGCGGCTCGGGGACTGCGGCGCGATCACCAGGCGGTATCGGCTCGCGTGCAATGTGGCAGTGGACCCACTCTAGAGGCTCGGTCGCCGAAAACGGTAGCGCGCCCGTAAGCATCTGGTACAACGCGACCCCCAAAGAGTAGAGATCGCTCCGTGCGTCAATCGAGCGGTTCATGCGCCCGGTCTGTTCCGGCGACATGTAGGCGAGGGTGCCCGCAATGATCTCCGGCGGCGCGGGCGCCTGGCGCTCGTGCGGCAGTTGGGACGCAATCCCGAAGCCGGTGAGCCATGCGTTGCCCACGTCGTCAACGAGCACATTCGCAGGCTTGATGTCCTTATGTATGAGGCCGTGCCGATGGACTTGCCCGAGTGCTTTCGTCAAACCAATAGCGACGCGCAGGAAGCGCGCCACACTGACCGGTTGCCCCTGGTCCCGCTCAAGAATCCGATCCAGTGGCTCACCGCCAGGGTCCTTGAGTAAGAGAATCGTCCGCCCCTCGTGACGAGTAAGCACCAGAGGCTTGACTGCCCATGCGGGATCGAGTTCGGCTGCGAGCGAGTATTCGTGCTCAAGCCGATGGAGGCTCTGAGGTGACGGCTGTTCTGCGGAGAGCGCGATCGCCAAGACTGGCGTTGGGTCGGCGTGCTGTCGGCCACGGTAAAGGGTAAAGTCCGCACTTTGCCGGAGGGGTTCGAGCACGTACCCAGAGGCCCCCGAGATGGAGGACATCCTCGTCGCCACGACTGCACGACCTCAGGATGTTGATTCTGACGACAGGCTAGGAGGACGTCAACAACAGATGCCAGTTCCGAACCAACTCGGGTGCGGATGAACAAGTTGCGATGAAACTCGAGAGTCACCTTCTCTTCCGTGTTCACGTTTTGTCCACTAGTCTTCTCGCTTTTTCCGCAACCAGCGCGATAGTTTCGTGACAACCGTCCGTTAGAATCACGCTCAAGTGCCCGCCAGCGGATCCCCAGACTGGGCGCGTCGACTTTCAACCGAATGCTTAGTAGTGATCCAAACTCTAGGCGGTTTTCCAAACCGCCGCCGACAGAACGGTTCTCATAAATGAAATCTGAGTCCGACAAGCCGAGGCACCAAGTACGAGCGCCGCGGGGCCACGCTGGGCGTTGAAGAGAACAACTACAAGTTCAGCGTGCGTCCCCATTTGCGCTGGAAGTCCGGCAGTGATGGGCAGCCAAGCCATTGAATTCTCAGGTATCGTTTGTTCAAATGCCCCTGCCACACTTTGCGAAGCGGCTGCTGCGATTCGCCGGCGTCTGCTTCGGAATACTGGTTCGCCTCTCGCCCGCGTCTGTGTTCGTATGAATCCCGCATGAGCGTCCAAGTTTTTATTAGCGGTTTATTGGCGGTTTTGGTAGGGACAGCTGCTACCGTATGCACCGCAAGCAAAACGTGCGCTATATGCGAAACTTGCAACAGCCTTATTCCTTAAGGCTTTATGTCAAGTTGTTGATTCCACGGTTGGGGACGTAGTTCAGTTGGTTAAAACACTGCCCTGTAGTTGGTTAGAAGCCCACACTGTCACGGGCGACGCCTATCTACCTACCCTTTACTGCATTGGCAACGTTCTGTTGCTACTCGGAATCAAGCCGTTGCGGCCGCGAGAAGCGATAGCCACTCGTCGTGGTCATTCAGGACGACGTTGTAATCAGCACCGATGAGTTGGTCCTTAGACGGATTCAGCGCAAGTATTTTGACCTTTGGAT
>WNFO01007707.1_pt1 | contig 16446 bp, 8 predicted proteins | sample 5400251 | NCBI WGS metagenome assembly WNFO01 (sample SAMN13153354, study PRJNA577476) | soil metagenome | isolation source: 100 cm saprolite under Madrone tree | place: USA:California | collected 2016-06-14 | reverse complement strand
CTTCCACCGGCATTTTCAAAAAAATCCGCGGCGTCGAGCTTGTCATTGCGGAAAAACTCCCACGCGGCGCCGTGGAGTTCGTTGGTGCCGGATTTGATCGTGGCGTTCAGAACGGCGGCGCCGGAACGGCCATATTCGGCGCTAAAACCTGTCGTTTGCACTTTGAATTCTTCAATGGCATCGACTGGGGGAAGCACCACAAAGTTGGTGCCGTTGAGGAAATCCACAGTGTCAGAATTGTTGTCAATGCCGTCGAGCAAATAGTTGTTCTGGGCGGGTCGATTGCCATTGGCGGCGAAGGCGCCGCTAGCGGCATTGCCGCGCGTGTCGGCCTGGGGAGTATTTACACCTGCGGCAAGCTGTGCCAGAAACGTAAAATTCCGCCCGTTGAGCGGAAGATTGTTGACGCTATGCGAGTCCACGACTTGGCCGACAGATCCATTCTGGGTCTCAAGAACCGGGGCAGCTGACGTTACTTCTACCGTTTCGGTTACCGCACCGGGCTTGAGAGCGAAATTGATCACCACCTCCGCACCCACGTTAACCGGGATGTTGATTTGCGTCGTGGTCTGGAACCCTTGGAAGGATGCCGTGACCTTGTAACTTCCAATCTTGAGAGGGGTGAACTTATAACTGCCATCCGGGCCGGTGGTGGTGGAAAGCGCCGCACTCGTACCTTCGTTTGTTAAGGTGACTCTGGCGCCATTGACGGGCGCCCCAGAGGCGTCCGTGACAGTCCCCAGAATGGAGCCGGTATCAACTTGAGCGCAGAGAGGCTGCGCGCTCAAGAACATAAATATGGCCACGGCCATTATCGCCAAGGAAGCTCGCAGGAACCCAACTGAAATGGACTTCCGATTCATATCCGTTCCTCCTCAGTCTCTGTGCACCAGTACTCGCCAACTCGCGCAAGCGCTTTCATTTCAACCAGCCCCTCGGACACTGCAAGAACAAAAGACTGACTCCTCAACCATCCGCCAACAGCCTCTGCGGCAGCTGCCCGACGGAACGCCAACTCGAACTCGCGAAGCAAGAAACATGCTGCTCCACGGCACCAACGCATGTAGTCGTGAAACCCCAGAGCCTCGGAAAGGATGAAAATAGATATCCAGATCGGGCCCCCAAACGAATTAAACGCTTAACCTAGTGGGCCACCTATTACACCCGTCCATTGCATCTTGTCAAGCAATTTTTTTCATCTATACTTCGCCTGTCGCCGGCATACTCTCGGGGCTCAGAATTTTTCCGGGATACGGCGGCCGGCTGCGTGATCGAAATATGGGTCTAACGATTCGTGATGTGGCAGAGGCTGCAGGCGTTTCCACCGCCACGGTCTCCAACGTGTTGAACAAGACGGGCAAGGTGGGACGGCGAACGCACCTGCTGGTGCTCTCGACCGTCAAGCGCCTGGGCTACTTCCCGAACGTTCATGCCCGTCACCTCGCTTCCCGAGACAGCCGGACGCTGGGAATCATCGTCTCGGACATCGAAAACCCTTTCTTTCCCGAAGTAATCAAGAGTTTCGAAATCCGGGCGCGCCAGCTTGGCTATGACGCCATTCTGAGCGATACCAATTATGATCCCCGTAGAACTCGCGAAGCCGCCGAAAGAATGATGGAACACAATGTTCGGGGAGTGGCGGTGATGACCTCAGAAATCAGCTTGAAGCTGATCCACGAACTGGCGCGCAGAAGGATTGCCGTGACTTTCCTGGACCTCGCTCCAGTTCGGGGATACATGAGCAACCTGAGAATTGACTATTTTTCTGGCGTCGAGCAGATCGTCAAATACCTCTATGAAAACGGGCACCGGAGAATTGGCTTTATCGCTGGGCGGCCGAGGCTCAAGTCCAACAATGTCCGCCTGGAGGCCTACGAAAAATGCATGCGGGATTTGGGACTCGAACCGGGACCGATTCTGCGCGGTGACTTGCGCTTCGAAGGGGGCTTGGCGGCCGGTTTGGCGATTGCAAAGCTGGCGCCGAGGCCTACTGCGGTGGTGGCCGTCAACGATCTGACCGCCGTGGGCGTCATCAAGGGCTTATTGAAGGCCGGTTGCCGTGTGCCGCAGGACATTTCCGTTACGGGATTCGACAATACGCGATTAGCCGAATACAGCAATCCTTCGATCACGACCGTGGACGTGCACCGCGATATGCTCGGAAGGATGGCGGCCGACGCGCTTCATGAACTTTCGCGCTCGGCCGATCCTCGCGGCCGCGAATACCAAATTCCTGCCGAGTTGATTTTGGGTGATTCTTCAGGACCCGCTCCCGCAGAATAGGCATTCCTTGATAGAGTGAATTCGGGCAAATAGTGCGTCACAAAAACGATAAAAATATTTTGTCGCGTCGCTCCTTCTTGAGGAGGATGCAATGGTCGCCGCTGCTTTTTCTTCCAGCTCCTATGCAACTGTTTCCATTTTCGTTGGGAGCCTCAGAAGACTCCGCACAGAGAATCTCTGCGTATCCCTTCGCTGAGTTTCGTTTCGCGTCACATTATTCGTCGAAATCCCCTCTTGATGATGTGCTTAGCCGAGTCGTTCCCGGCACGGATGAGTTTGTTACTGAAAAATATGCATTTGAAATAATGCGGCTACTAGTCGAATGGAGCCAGGTTCTAAAGGCAGAGCCACCGGCACTTGCCATTGCTGCGAAATTTCTGGACGCGTCGATCGAAGGAGTTTCACTGGTTCCAACTCAGGAAAAGAATGTGCGTTCGGCGAATGGCATTGAGGTCCTGCGAAGGCGGTTTTCCGGCAAGGTCATCGCGGGCCGCGAGCGACTTCTTCAAGAGATCAAAGGGTATCTGGCGCCAATGTCACGGGTGGAGACGGCAGAATTCGAAATCGTCGGGATCAAGGAAACCGCCAGTTTATCGAAGAGACTTCACGTCGACATTCGGTATGACTTTGTCGGTACGCGGACGGATCAAGTGCGCGAAGAGCGCATTGGGCTTTGGCGAACGCAATGGAAGCAGGATGAATCTGGCGCGTGGCGAGCGTTTCGCTGGGAGGCCATGGAAGAAACTTTGAGCCGGGCGCGCGGACCCGTTTTCATTGACATCACTTCGCAAGCTCTTGGTCAGACGGAATCGTACAAGAATCAGTTGGCTCACGGAGTGGATTATTGGCGCACGGTTCTAGATGGGGCGTGTGGCATCGATGTCTATGGGAACAATGGTTTGGCGGCGGGCGATTTCGACGGCGACGGGCGAGACGACCTATACATCTGCCAGCCTGCGGGGCTCCCCAACCGGCTGTATCGCAATCGCGGCGACGGCACGTTTGAAGACGTGACGGAAAAGTCGGGAGTGGGCGTGCTGGATTCGACAGCTTGCGCGCTGTTCGCGGATTTCGAGAATAAGGGGCTGCAGGATCTTCTGGTGGTTTGCGGCAGCGGCCCGTTGCTCTTCGTGAACCAGGGCAATGGAAAGTTTTCACTCAAACGCGACGCTTTCCAGTTCGCGCAGCCTCCTCAGGGAACATTCACCCACGCTGGCATCACCGATTATGATGGCGATGGACGGCTAGATATTTATTTTTGCCTTTACACGTACTATTTGGGACTCGACCAGTATCACTACCCCACTCCATATTTCGACGCGCGAAATGGCCCGCCCAACTTTCTGCTTCACAATGATGGAAATGCGAACTTCGTGGATCGGACCGAGGCGGCGGGCTTGAACGTGGACAACGACCGCTTCAGCTTTGCGTGCGCTTGGGGCGACTTTAACGATGATGGTTCTCAGGATCTTTATGTGGCCAACGATTTCGGGCGAAATAATCTTTACCGCAATAATGGCGACGGAAAGTTCACATGTGTCTCCACAGAAGCAGGCGTCGAAGACGTTGGCGCTGGCATGAGCGCTTCGTGGTTCGATTTCGACAACGACGGGAAGATGGACGTCTATTCGGCTGCCATGTGGTCTGGCGCTGGAATTCGTGTCTCAGGCCAAGAGCGTTTTCACGAAAAAGAGGCCGAGAATATCCGGGCACTCTATCGGCAGCATGCGAGGGGAAACGCGCTGTATCGAAATCTGGGGAATGGAAAATTTCAAAATGTGAGTAGCCCAGCGGGCGTCGATATGGGGCGCTGGGCGTGGTGCTCGGACGCCTGGGATTTCGACCACGACGGCTACTCGGACCTCTACATTGCGAACGGGTACATCACCGGAGCGGGGAGTTCAGAACGCGACAAGCCCGACCTCGCCAGCTTCTTCTGGCGGCAACTGGTGGCGAAATCGCCGCTGAACCAAACTCCCTCATTGCAATACGAGCAGGGATGGAACGCCATCAATGAATTAATCCGCTCGGGGAGTTCCTGGAGCGGCAGCGAGAGAAACGTTCTTTACGCGAACAATCACGACGGCACGTTTTCGGATGTCTCGGGCGTGGTGGGGCTGGATTGTATTGAGGACAGCCGTTCGTTTGTGCTCGCGGACCTAGACCAGGATGGACGATTGGAAGTCATCCTAAAAAATCGCAACGCGCCGCAGCTCCGAATTCTGCGCAACGTGATGAAGAACATCGGCCATTCGATCGCATTTCGTTTGCGAGGGCAAAAAAGCAATCGTGATGCAATCGGGGCTGCCGTGACCGTCGAGGCCGAAGGTCGGCGTCAGACGAAATATCTGCAAGCCGGGTCCGGGTTTCTAGCGCAGCACAGCAAAGAGCTCTTCTTCGGCGTCGGGAAAGCCGAAGCTGTGCGCGCCTCAATCCGCTGGCCCGGCGGCATGACTCAGGCCTTCGAGAGAGTGCCCGTGAATCATCGGATCGAAATTCAGGAAGGCTCGGCCGATTTTCTGGCCAAGTCCTTTCCGGCTTCACCCCCGGCTTATGCGCGGGCTGGCGAGCCTCAGCCGCCAGAGCTTTTGCCCTCGTCTGTGGAAACTTGGCTCATTGAGCCTTTGAGCGCCCCGGAGTTTTCTCTGCCCGATATCGACGGCAAGATGCGGGATCTACGGTCATTCCGAGGCACTGTGCTTCTTTTCCACTTTTGGGCAACAACTTCGCCAGCCTGCGCCGACCAACTCCGCCTTCTTCAAAAGCATTATTCAACGCTCGCCGCAAGCGGGCTGTCGATCCTCGGCATCAACGTTGACGATCCCGGCGACGCGGAAACGGCGCGAGCGTTCGCCGAGAAAGAATCTCTCCGTTTTCCCAATGTGCTCGCCTCGCAGGACGTCGCTGGCGTCTACAACATTATCTACCGTTATCTGTTCGACCGTCGTAGAGACCTGCCTCTTCCAGCGTCATTCCTTCTCAGCAAAGACGGCATGATCGTCAAGATTTATCAGGGGGCTGTGCATCCGAATCAGCTGCGGGAAGATCTGCAGTCCCTCCGCGTTACTGACGCCGATCAGATTCGGCGAGCGCTTCCCTTTAGTGGAACTCTTTACCAGGACGTGTTCCATCGCAATGACTTCACGTATGGCGTAGCGATGTTTCAGCGCGGCTATCTGGAGCAGGCGGCGGCCTCCTTCAAGCAGGTGATTGCGGCGAAGCCCCAGGATCCGGAGGCCTACTACAATCTGGGAACGTTATATTTACGCAAGAATTCTTTGCACGAGGCGCGGCAATACCTCGAGCAGACGGTGAAGCTGCGTTCAAATTATCCGGAAGCCTGGAACAATCTTGGAATGGTCGCCGCGCAGGAAGGCCAGACGGACGAAGCCATTAGCAACTTCAAACAGTCTTTGCTCTTGCGGCCGACGTATGCCATCGCACTCGCGAATCTCGGGAATGTTTATCGGCGCCAGGGAAACTTTGACGAAGCGGGAAGGCTCCTGCGCCGGGCACTTGCGATTACGCCAGACGATCCGGAGGTCAACTACAGTCTGGGGATGCTCTTCGCTCGACAGGAGAAGCTCGAAGAGGCCGAGCAATATTTGCGAACGGCGGTGAGCTTGCGCCCGGACTATCCCGATGCCCTTAACAATCTCGGCGTGCTCTTTGTGCGCGAGCGGCGAAACTCCGACGCCGAAGAGCGATTCAAGGCCTGCATTCGCGTTGCACCTGACTTCGACCAGCCCTATCTCAACCTGGCTCGCCTATACGTGCTCTTGGAAGAAAAACAAAAAGCCAGGGAAGTGTTGATGGCATTGCTGCAAAAACAACCGCAGCACAAAGTGGCTCAGCAAGAACTGGAAATGCTAAAGTGAACTCACGGCTCCTGTAACCGGAGTTCGCACGGAGGAATTCTGGAGGATGAATTTCGAGGCTCCATTTCTGCATCCAACCAGAATCACGGGCACCAGGCCGAAGTCCAGAGGAGCCCTCGCACTAGTCTTAATTCTTCTGTTTTCACTCGAAGCCCCGGCCCAACAAACTAGTGTAAATAAGACTAGTGGTCCGTCAACTTCGAAGACCCAGCCGCAATTCCAAGAAGTGGAGAAACTTCTTAGCCAGGGATTGATCGAACAAGCCAAAGCGAAAATTCAGGATGTGCTTGAGCGAGATCCCTCCAGCGTAGAAGGCTACAATTTATTGGGAATTATCTATAGCGATCAAAAAGACTTCACAAATTCCCTGGAAGCATTCCAGCATGCCCTCAAGCTCGACCCCAGCTCCACAAGAACCCGGAACAACCTCGGAAATGTCTATATCGCTCAGGGAAAACCTGACCTGGCGGAAAAAGAGTTCCGGACTGTTGTGCGCGTGGACCCCGCAAATCGCGACGCAAACTACAACCTTGGACTTGTTTTGTTGGCGAAGGGCCATCCTGCGGAAGCTATTGGCCACTTTCAGCGTGTACGCCCGGCGAATGTTGAAACACGGTTCAACCTAATCCGCGCGTTCCTGCAAGCCCACAGGATTTCCGAAGGGCTGAAAGCCGCGACTGAACTTTCCGCCGAGACGTCCAGTTGCATTTCACACTGGGTGTTTTGCTGGCCTCTGAGAAGCAATACCGGCCAGCACAACTCGAACTGGAGAAGGCCAATGCTTTACGTCCGGAAACGTTCGAGATTCTCTTCAACCTCGGGCAAGCTTATCTTCGCGGCGTAGATTATCCGAAAGCCGAGCAGGCGCTGAATCGAGCCCTGAGGCTGAAGCCTGATTCGCCCGAGACACTCTATTTGTTGGGTCAAGTCTGCGCGGATCAGACGCGCGCTGTAGATGCCTTGGATTTGCTGGTGCGCGCCCACAAACTGGCGCCCGAGAATACCGACATCATTTTTCTCCTGGGGCGCGTCAGCATGATGCAGAATTATTTTGAAGATGCGATTCCGCTCCTCGAATCAGGTTTGAAAATCGCGCCGAAACGGGCCGATTTACACGCCGCTTTGGGCGAGAGCTATTTCATGTCCGGCAAGGTGGAAAAGGCCATCGAAGAGTTCAAAAACCTGATCCAACTGGATCCCTCGCCACGCTCTTACACGTTTATGGGCCTCTCGTACCGCCATCTCGGGCGGTTCGAAGAAGCCGGGAAATACTTTCAGGAAGGTCTCAAGCTCGATCCACGCAACGCTTCCTGCCTGTTTAACATGGGCTATATCGAGGAGCATCAGGGAAATCACGCCAAAGCCGAAGAGTTGTTGCAGCAGGCGTTGCGTTCGAATCCGGATTTCTCCGACGCGCTGCTGGAGTTGGCGAACCTGCGCATCGAAAACAAGAAACTGGAAGAGGCCGCCCAGCTTCTCCGAAGATACGTGAAAGTGAGCCGCAACGCCGCTCCGGGTTACTACAAGCTCGCCATGGTCGAACGCAGCCTCCATCAGTTGGACGCCGCGCAGAGAGATCTGAATGTATTCCAGACGCTTTCGAAAGACGCTGCGACGGGCCCGTATCCCTACCAGCATCTTTTCGACTATCTTGACAATCGTTCCGCGCTCTCGGCGCAAGATCGCACACAACTCGATTTGACCGAGCTCAAAGCTCAGATCGAGAAACATCCGGACCAGCCGCAAGATCTCTACCTGCTGGCGGAAGCTTATCTAAAACTCGGCAACCTGGAAGAAGCCCGTAAGGCCATCGCGCAGCTTGACCAGTTAAGCGCCGGCGACTACCGCACTCAGACCGGAGTTGGCGTACTTCTCGGTCGTTTCCGTCTGTACGACGACGCGATCCAACATTTCCAGTCGGCCTTGCGCGCCAATCCTGATTCCGACGACGTAAAATTTGACCTGGGCGATGCCTGCTTTCGTCGCGGCCTCTATGCCCGAGCGCTGGATGCTTTGCAGCAGGTTTCAGCAACGGGGCAGCAGGACGATGCTTACCTGTCGCTGCTTGGAGACATATACGCGCATCTCGGCGATACCGCTCGCGCCGAAGAAATCTTCCGTGAAGCCATCAAGCGCAATCCAGACAACGACCAGTATTACCTCTCGCTTGCTCTGGTCGAACTTCGCGAAAGCAGTATCGCCGCCGCCGAAGGAACCCTGCGCAGAGGTTTGGTGCGCGTTCCCAGTTCCGGGAAAATTCTCTGGGGTTTGGGAATCGTGTCGGCGCTCTCCGGGAACACGACGCAAGCTGCGCAACATCTCGAGCGTGCCGTGGACCTGTTGCCAGAGTGGCCAGGAAGCTATTCCACGCTGGGAGTTTTTTATTATCAAACGGGAGAAATCGCCAAAGCCCGGGAAGTCCTGAATCGTTTTAAGGGGAGCAACGCCGCTGGCGTCCTTGACGTGAATCGCATTGAACAAGCGCTTGCCAATGCCCCGGCAACTTCTTCTTCGCTCCATGAACCGATGCCCATGGCCGCGAGGCAACAGTTACTTCAACTAGCGCTGTCGATCGCTGACCGAACACTGTGATACTGCTGTGCAAATTCGGAGTTGCGTGCAGCGCAATCCTGGCCTTCAGCGTTGCCATTGGCATGGCCATGCATCAGCTCGCACTCGCTGGCCAGGCTCCCAAAGCTCAGGATTCGCGAATTACCGTCCACTACACGGACATTCGGCAATCCGCCGGGATCACTTTTCGCCAGGATTCCACACAAACTGATGAAAAATATTATCTGGAAACCATGGGCACCGGCGTCGCTTGGATTGACTACGACCAGGACGGCCTGATGGATCTGTATTTCGTGCAATCAGCCGCCACCGACATTTACAAACCAGCGCAGACTCTGCGCTCCGCCCTGTACCACAATAATGGCGACGGAACGTTTACCGACGTCACGGAGCAAGCCGGCGTTGGAGGAGAAGGGCACTACGGCCAGGGCGTTGCTGTCGGCGACTACGACAATGACGGCTACCCCGATCTGTACGTCACTGGCTACGGCCGCGCGATCCTCTATCACAATAACGGCGATGGAACTTTCACCGACGTCACTGCCAAAGCCGGCGTTGCCGACGAAGGCGGATGGTCAACCAGTGCCGGATGGTTCGACTACGATAAAGATGGCTACCTCGATCTTGTGGTCACCAATTACATCCAGTGGACGCCCAAGACGAATCTCTGGTGTGGCGAACGCCGCCCCGGCTATCGCTCCTACTGCAATCCCGGAAACTACAAAGGCCAGAAAACCAAGCTCTACCACAACAATCATGACGGCACGTTTACGGATGTCAGCGATAAGTCCGGCATTGGCAAGCCCGAATCAAAAGGCATGGGAGTTGTTCTCGCCGACTTCAACAACGACGGCTGGCCGGACATCGCCATCGCCAACGACACTTGGCCGAATTTTCTGTTCATCAATAAGCATGACGGAACGTTTCAGGATGTTTCGTTTGTCTCTGGCCTGGCCGCAAGCGAGGACGGCCGTTATGAAGCGGGAATGGGCATTGACGCCGCCGACGTGGACGGCGACGGCTGGCAGGACGTCTACGTCACGCACCTCGATTTCGAACTAAACCGTCTCTACCACAACAACCGTGACGGAACTTTTGACGACTACACCTATCGTTCCGGCATCGGAAACAAAGCCATCCTGCTGAGCGGCGTATCCATGAAATTTCTGGATTACGATAACGATGGCTGGCCAGACATCCTGCAATTAAACGGTGCGATGCTGGACAACGTGAATCTCTACCACAGCGAAGTCACCTACAAAGAGCCTCTGCTGATGTTTCGCAATTTGGGAAAAGGCCAGTTCGAAAAAGTTTCCGACTCTCTAGGGCCGGATTTCATGCGTCCGATCGCCGGTCGCGGCCTGGCTACCGCTGATTTCGACAATGACGGCGACATTGACATCGCTCTTAACAATCGCGGCGATTTTCCAGAACTCCTGCGAAACGATGGCGGCAACGCCAATCACTGGCTGGAAATTCTGCTGATCGGCACAAAATCCAACCGTGATGGCATCGGCTCCTCGCTGAAGCTGACCTCCGAAGGAGTCACCCACGTCGAGCAGTCCAAAGGGGGCATGAGCTACATGTCCGCCAGCGATCCGCGGATTCATTTTGGTTTGGGGAAGCGCACCAAGATCGAATCTCTGGAGATTACTTGGCCAAGCGGTCTGGTCGAAAAACTAACGAACGTGCCCATCGATAAAATCATCGCCGTCAAGGAAGGCGCAGGAATTGTGGCGCGCAACTTTCCAAGGGTTCCCAGTAAATGACAAGACTCGGTCGAATCGGCGATCATCAACCATGAATCTTCTTCGGCGGCGTTTCCTCGGCTCATCCCTAGTCGTACTCGGAAGTTCTCTACTGGACGCGCTCATGACGCCACTCTGGAAGTGGCGCGGTTCGCTGCGCCTTGAAGCCGCGCCCTTCCCGAATCCGTCCGTCTCGAATTCACCGGCAACCTCCCCGGTCCAATTCGTCGACGTGGCTCGCGAAGCCGGCCTGCTTGCCCCGAATGTTTGGGGCGGCGTCGATCACAAAAAGTACATCATCGAGGCGAAAGGCAGCGGCCTCGCTTTTTTTGATTACGACCAGGACGGCTGGCTCGACATCTATCTCACAAACGGAACGCGCTTCAATACCGACTGGCCGACGGGCAAAGCTCCTATCTCTCATCTGTACAAAAATAATCGCGACGGAACGTTCACAGACGTCACCGAGAAGTCCGGCCTCGGACGCACCGGCTGGCAAACCGGCGTCTGCGTCGGCGACTACGACAACGACGGATGGGACGATCTCTTCTGCTGTTTCTGGGGACACAACATTCTTTTTCGCAACAATGGCAACGGCACCTTTACCGATGTCACTCGCAAAGCCGGTTTATACGACGAAAAAATCCGCTGGGGTGCCGGTTGCACCTGGCTCGATTACGACCGCGATGGTCTCCTCGATCTTTTCGTCTGCAACTACATCAAGCTCGATCCGGAAAAAACTCCTTCGAAAGAGGATCCGCCGCAGTGCCAGTGGAAGGGAATTCCCACCATGTGCGGCCCGCGCGGCTTGCCGGGCGACACCAACGTTCTCTATCACAACAACGGCGACGGAACTTTTACGGATGTCTCCGAGAAGTCCGGAATCCTGAGGCCTGGCTCGCGATATTCCATCACCGCCGTCTCGTATGATTTCGACAACGATGGCTGGCCCGATATTTATGTGGCGGTGGACTCGCAACCCAGCATGTTGTTTCACAACAACCACGATGGCACGTTCACCGACGTCGCGGTAATCGCGGGGTGCGCCTACAGCGAGAACGGGCACGAGCAAGCTGGGATGGGCGTTGCGGTTGCCGATTACGATTGCGATGGCTCGCTCGACATTTTCAAGACGAATTTCGCCGACGATACTTGCAACCTCTACCATAACAACGGCGACGGAACCTTCAGCGACGTCACTTTTTCATCCGGCATCGGCATCAACAATCAATACGTCGCGTGGGGCTGCGGTTTTATTGATGTTGACAATGACGGTTGGCAAGACATCCTGCAGATCAACGGCCACGTTTACCCGGAAATCGAGGGACACGATACCGGCCAGACCTACAAAAACCCGCGTCTGGTCTACAAAAACCTGGGCGATGGACGATTCAAAGATGTTTCTTCGGAGATGGGGCCCGGCATCAGCGAGCATTTCTCGAGTCGCGGCGCGGCGTTCGGCGATTATGACAACGATGGTGACATGGACGCGCTGGTTCTAAACATGAACGACCCGCCTTCGCTTCTTCGCAACGATGGTGGTAACCAGCAAAACTGGATCAAGATCAAGCTGCTCGGGACCAAGTGCAATCGCACCGCCATCGGCGCTCGTGTGCGCGTCGTGACCGGCAAGCACGCGCAAATAGATGAAGTCCACAGCGGCACCAGCGTGATGTCGCAGAGCGACCTCCGCCTCCACTTCGGCCTCGGAAAAATTCAAACCATCGATCTCATCGAAGTGAAATGGCCGACCACGCAAAAAGTGGAACAGTTCAAGCAGGTGAAAGCCAATCAGATCCTGACGATCCGCGAAGGCAGCGGAATCGTCACGCCCGCCAGTTCCAAGACCAAATAAATTGTGCTGCTTTTCAATGAGGCGGCGACGCTGCCGGCTGGTCCTTTAGAATGATCATGAATTGCCGCAGTTCTCGCCGCCGGCTTTCCAGCGCTGCGGTTTCCGCTTTCTCCATCTGCTCGTACACTCGAAATTCTTGCTTGGCCTTCGACTCTTCGCCCATTCGCCGGTAGGTCAGGCCGAGCCGGTAATGAGGTTCGCTAAGCTGCGGGCTTGCTTCGATTGCTTTTTTGTAATCGCGAATCGCTTGATCAAGTCCACCGCGCCCAGAATGCAAAATCCCAAGCTGCAAATAGGCCTCGCCGTACTTCGGATCAATACCCGCCGCTTTTTCTAGCAACATTTCGGCCTGCTGCAGCGCGGCTGAATTGTCCACTCCCCGGTTGTGCTTCCACAGCGTTAATCCGTAGTAATAATTGGCCGATGCATTTTCAGGCTGCTCCCGCACAAACCGCGCAAGCTTTTCCTCGCTGCAGGGCAGCAGCGCTGTCGCCGACTTTTGCATTTTCCCCAGAAACAAATAGGGAGCTGAATCACCCGGTTGCAAATCAGAAGCTTCGCAAATCCGCCGAGCCGCTTCCTCATAAGAGCCGCTGGCGTAAAGAGCCGCGCCAAGCCCCGCCAACATTCTTGCCGAGCCGGGATGCAGCCGAGTCCCTTTCGTAAAAACTTCCACTGCTGGCTGGTCTGCCTTGTGCAAAAGCAGCTCCGTGCCCCACTCGAAGTAATTTCGCTCGCTCGGATCCATTTGAGCCGCGCGCTCATATTCCCTCACGGCCTCCAGTGGCTCTCCCAATCGTTCATCCAGTTCGCCGAGCAACCGGTGTACGTCGGGCGTATCCCCGCTCGCCAGCATCTTTCGCGCTTGCTCACGTGCTGCACGCAATTGCGCTTCCGATTCCCGTGAATCCAACGAATGCGCTCCAGCTTTGGTATCCAAGCCAGCGTTTCCACCAGCCCCGCCGTTCTTCAACGCCAGTGTTTCCTTGGCCAGCGCTTCGCTGGTTCGCGCCGTAACGTCCGACCCGTGCATCCCGGCATTGTTCCAATCAGTGACTCCAGCTACGGTGAAGTTCGGTTTGTCATCAAATTCCATTTCTGCCGGTCGGGAACCAGCGTTGCCGGAATCGGTCTGACCCACCGCTAAAGGTTCCAACGTCAAATCCACATGCTTCTTCTCGCCGGCCGACAGTTCAAACGCACTCGAACCCCGATCGCGCATTCCCGGCTTTTCCGCCCTCACCATGTATTTGCCCGGTTCAGAAAGCGAAAACACGAAGGTTCCGTCTGCTTTCGTCTTTGTCTCGGCGGAATGGGCAGCATCTTTTCCTTCCAGCCTAACTGCCGTATCGCCAACCGTATCACCCGCAGGGCTCCGCACCACGCCCTCGACAGTGATTCTGCCCCCCTGCGGCAAAGGCAGGGCAGCGCTCTGGCCCAAAGCCAATCCCCCAGTCAAGCCCAGCAACACCCACGCGACGACGAAGTTCACCGCGAAAAAGCCGCCCACGAATTTCCTATCGGTCAAACGAAGCCTCATTTCGCGATTCTAGCCCCCGCCATCTTGAGATGGAACTCTTTTTCCTAGCGTGCGAACAAGTACAACTGGTCGTCTTCGGTCACGATGGTCTGCAGTGGAAGGGGCTCAAGAGAGCGCCGGAATTTTACGAATGAGAGCGTGAAAATGGTTAGCGCAGGAATCCGCCCCGAGCTCGAGAACTTTACAATTTCAGTGGGCTCAGGCATAAGAAGAGCGTAGACACGCACATGAATCTTTCAAAAAAATGGCAACGCCCCTGACATTTCTATGAAGGCGATGCTCCTTTCCAAATATCGGCATCTTGAGATTGCCGAGCTTCCCACGCCAACCCCCGGGCCCGGCGAACTCCTGGTCAAAGTGGCGGCCTGCGGAATTTGCGGCAGCGACGTGCACGGCTACGACGGTTCCTCCGGCCGCCGCATTCCGCCGATCGTGATGGGCCACGAAGCCTCCGGCCTAATCGCCGGCCTCGGCCCCCAAGCAAGCGGCTGGTCCGAAGGCGATCGCGTCACCTTTGATTCCACGATTTCTTGCGGAACTTGTCCGTATTGCGCGCGCGGAGAAATCAATCTTTGCGACCGCCGGCAGGTCCTGGGCGTTTCCTGCACGGATTATCGCTGCGCCGGAGCTTTCGCCGAATACGTCATCGTTCCACAGCGAATCGTTTATCGCTTGCCGGATAAGCTCTCTTTTTCGGAAGCCGCCATGCTGGAAGCTGTGGCGGTTGCCGTGCACGCGGTAGCTCTCTCCCGAATTTCCCCCGGCGATAAGGCCCTCGTTCTTGGCGCCGGAATGATCGGCCTTCTCTGCCTGCAAGCACTCCGGGCCGCTGGTTGTTCAACTGTGTATATCGCGGATGTGGATGCATCGCGCCTGAAACTCGCCAAAGAAATCGGTGCAACGGAAACGCTGCATGCCACCGGCGACAAACTAGTTGCCGAAATTCTCAGCCGCACAAGCGGGGCGGGCGTCGACGTGGCCGTGGAAGCCGTCGGCGTTGATGCTACCGTCCGGTCCGCGGTCCATTCCGTTCGGAAGGGCGGGACAGTTACTCTGGTAGGCAACATCACTCCGGAAGTGACCTTGCCTCTGCAAAAAGCGGTGACGCGCCAGGTGCGCATCCAGGGCTCTTGCGCCTCCGCCGGAGAATATCCGCAAGCCATCGAGCTTTTGACCAGCGGTGCCATCAAGGTAAAGCCGCTCATCTCCGCGGTCGCGCCTCTCGAAGAAGGCCCACAATGGTTTGAGCGGCTATATTCGCACGAGCCGAACCTGATGAAAGTCGTCCTTACTCCAGGAACAGTTTCATGAACGCACTAGCATGACCAACGGACTCTTCGATCTCACCGGACGAGTAGCGATCGTCACCGGGACGAGCCGCGGGCTGGGTCAATTCATGGCGCGCGCTCTCGCGAAAGCGGGCGCGGACCTTGTACTAACCAGCCGCATCCGCGATCATTTGCTCCCCTTTGAAACGGAGATCAAAGCGCTCGGCCGCCGCGCCGTTTCGTTAGAACTCGACGTCCGCAACCAGTCAAGCATTGGGCAATTTGCCAAAAACGCCGAGGCCGCATATGGCCACGTGGATATTCTCGTGAACAATGCCGGTTGCAATGTCCGCAAGCCCGCGCTCGAGGTGACGTGGGAAGACTGGAACGTGATTCTTGACACCAATTTGCGCGGGAGTTTTTTCGTCGCGCAGTCCGTGGCGCGCTTGATGGTTCCGCGCCGTTACGGCCGCATCATCAACATAGGCTCGGTCACCAGCGTCGCCGGTTATGCCGGCCTCGGCCCCTACGGCGCAAGCCGTGGGGGCATTCGACAATTGACCATGAGCCTCGCGGACGATTGGGGCAAGCATGGCATTACCGTGAACTGCCTCGCACCAGGATGGTTTCGCACCGACCAAAATAAAGTGCTGTACGAAAACAAAGAGTGGGTCGAGTACCTGTGCGATCGCATTCCGCTCAAACGCCCCGGCCAGCCGCAAGACTTGGATGCGGCGGTAGTGTTCCTCGCAGCCGAATCCAGCCGTTACGTGACGGGGCAAACCCTGCTCGTGGATGGTGGAATCTCCACTGGCGCAACTCGCGCACTGGTTTCGCCAGGTCCGGCGAAACCGTCAGAACCAAGCTAGACCTGGCGTTTTCACTTCACGTGTCGCGCTTTTCTACTTCAAGCCGGTTCAGGGATCGGTTCTATCCGCCCGAGTAGAAAGACATATCCCCCGATTCCAACGAGCAAAAAAACCGTAGCGGCAATAAACGCTCCGGAAAAGGAATGCGTTGCCTGCACCACGTATCCTGTAACAACCGGCGCAGCGATCCCCGCGAGTTGATTGCACAGATTCAGAATCCCTCCCAAGGTGCCGACGCTTTCTCGGGGAGCAATCAGCGAGGGGATCGACCAACCTACCGGCGATGCAGCAGACAATCCGCCGATGGAGACGCTGATCCAAAATAGTGCGCTCACCGCGGTGTGGGCGTTTGCTGCGCCGAGAATCCCCAAGCCGAAAGCCGTTCCGCCAATCAATACGACCTGGCGGACTCGAACCGCCCTCCAGCCGCGCTG
>WNFO01004172.1_pt1 | contig 16447 bp, 12 predicted proteins | sample 5400251 | NCBI WGS metagenome assembly WNFO01 (sample SAMN13153354, study PRJNA577476) | soil metagenome | isolation source: 100 cm saprolite under Madrone tree | place: USA:California | collected 2016-06-14 | reverse complement strand
CGATGGACGGCTACCCGAACATGGCGGGCATGTGGCTGGTCGGCGAGGACATGCCGCAAGAGACCAACCGGATCACGCTGCACCCGACCGAGAAGGATCGGTTCGGAATGCCCATCCCCAACGTGCACTTCGACGACCACCCCAACGACGTCGCGATGCGCACCCATGCGTTTCGCCAGGGGAAGACGATCTACGAGGCAGCAGGGGCGAAGCGCACGATCCTGACGCCGCCCTATCCGTCGACGCACAACCTGGGGACGGCCCGCATGGCGGCCACGGCGCGCGATGGAGTCTGCAGCAAGTGGGGTCAGACCTTCGACCTCCCCAACCTGTTCATCTCGGACGGCGCGGTGTTCACCACGGGCGGGTCCGAGAATCCCACGTTGACCATCGTCACTCTGGCGATCCGGCAGGCGGACTACATCGCGGAGCAGTTGTCCAAGCAGACGCTGTAGAAGGCGAACGACCGCGCGTACGTGATCGATTGCGGGAATGGCGTGGCGCGCCAGCTGGTGTTCGCGGGAGTGCCGCTGGCGAGCCTGCTGGCTGGCATGGACGGCCGGGTTGCGCACGCGCGTGGACACGTGGGGGCCGCCGCCGCTCAAGAAGATGACCCGGCTCTTCTTCGAGATGAATGCCACCGACATCGAGACGCGCATCGCCGACGAGGGACTTGCTCGAGCTCTGAGATCACCCCAGCTTGTTGAGCCCGTCGAGAGCTGCGACCTTGAACGCTTCCGCCATGGTCGGATAATTGAAGACGGCGTCGCGGAAGTATTCGATGGTTCCGCCGAACGCGAGAACTGCCTGCCCGATGTGGACGATCTCCGCGGCCCGCTCGCCGAGGACATGGACGCCCAGCAGCTTCAGCGAGTCGGGGTCGAAGAGGAGCTTGAGGAGTCCCAGATGGTCACCAAGGATCTGCGATTTGGCCAGTTCCTCGTAGCGCGCGACGCCCACCTCGTATCGGACCTTGTTGGCCGTCAGCTCCTGCTCGCTGCGGCCGACCATCGAGATCTCGGGGATCGTGTAGATGCCGTAGGGCATCGGCAGCTCTCGGGCGAGATCTGACCGTCCGAACATGGCCAGCGCGGCGCGGCGACCCTGCTCCATGGAAGTGGACGCCAATGCGGGAAAGCCGATCACGTCGCCGGCCGCGAAGATGTGTGGCACCGCGGTGCGGAACTGCCCGTCGACGGAAACGCGGCCGCGCGCGTCCCCCGCAAGACCCGCCGCCGGCACGTCGAGCTGATCCGTGTTCGCCTGCCGGCCCACGGTATAGAAGAGGGCGTCGGCGATCATCGTCTTCCCGCTCTCCAGGCGCGCCAGCACCCTCCCCGCATCCGCCTCTACCGCGCTCACCTGCTCGCCGAGCCTGAAGATCGTGCCGCGGCCGCGCAGGTGGTAGGTGAGCGCGTCGATGATTTCGCGGTCGACGAAGTCCAGCAGCGTGGGCCGCTGATCCACCAGTGTGGTCTTGATGCCGAGCGCGGTCAGCATCGAAGCGTATTCCAGCCCGATCACGCCGGCGCCGACCACAATCGCCGTCCGCGGGAGCTCCACGTCGAGCGCGATGAGCTGGTCGCTGTCGAAGATGCGCTTGCCGTCGCAGGGGATGTTTGGGTTCCGCGCGGGGCGAGTGCCGCAGGCGATCAGCACATTCTCGGCCTGTACCGCCTGCGGTCCCTCCGCTGTCTCCAGGGAGAGCGAGTGCGGCCCGGTGAAGCGCGCCGAACCCTGCAGCACCGTGACGCCGTTGCGGCGCAGCTGGCTGCGCAGGACCTGCAGCTCGTGCTCCAGGACTTTGCGAACACGCAACGAGAGGTCCGGCAGGGAGATGATCTCCTGCAGGACGTAGTCGCGCCCGTAGAAACTGCGCTGGCGGAATCCCGAGAGGTAGAGGATGGCCTCGCGCAGCGTCTTGCTGGGAATGGTGCCGGTGTGCAGCGACACCCCTCCCAGGCGGTCGGGCCGTTCGACGATGGCCACCTTCTTCCGCATCTTGGCGGCGCAGATGGCCCCTTTCTGGCCTGCCGGCCCGCTGCCGATCACGACGAGATCGTAGGATTGTTCCATCCGCAGCGCCCCAATCTAGCCGAACTCGCGTCCGGATGCGCCGATCGGCGGCCCGCGCGGTCTTGCCTGACCTCCCACGCGCCTCCGCTGGGAGCAGTACAATGTCTGACCGGGTGCTTGTGCGCTCAGTCGCAGGTGAGCGCGCGTGGGAGCACGACATGGATCTCGAGCTCAGAGGCAAGCGGGCGGTCATCACCGGCGGTAGCGTCGGCATCGGCCTCGCCGTGGCGCACGCGCTCGCGGCGGAGGGAGTAGACGTGGCGATCGTCGCCCGCGAACACATGCGGGCGGAGCGCGAAGCAGGCGAGATCGCGGCGTCGCACGGCGTGAAGGCGCTGGCGATCGCGGCCGACGTGTCCAAGGCCTTTGAGGTAGAGCGGGCTTGCGCGCGCGTCGCCGCCGCCTTCGACGGCATGGACATCCTGGTCAACAACGCCGGCACCGGCAGCTCCGAGACGATCATGGAGGGCGGCGACGATCGCTGGCAATACTACTGGGACCTCCACGTCATGGCTGCGGTGCGCTTCTCCCGCGCCTTGGTCCCGCTCATGCGCAAGCGAGGCGGCGGCGTGATCCTCAACACTGCCTCGATCTGCGCAAAGCAGCCGCTCGGCTACGAGCCCATCTACAACACCACCAAGGCCGCGCTGGTGATGTTCTCCAAGTGTCTGGCCAACGAGCTCGTCAAGGACGGAATCCGGGTGAACGCGATCAACCCGGGGCTCGTCTTGACGCCGGACTGGCGCAAGACCGCGGGCATCCTCACCGCCGGGACCGGGAAGACGCCGGAGGAATACCTGGACGGCATCGCGAAGGAGAACGCGCCCATCGGCCGGTTCGCGACGCCCGAGGAGCTGGCCCATTTCTACGCGTTCCTCTGTTCGCCCCGGGCGAGCTATTGCCTGGGCTCGACCTACTACGTGGACGGCGGCTGGCTGAGGACTGTCGAGTGATCGGGGCGTACGCCATGTTCTCGAGCGCAGTCGCACAGGTGATCGCGTCCAACGTCCTCGGATTGGCAGCGGTGCTGCTCGGGACCTGGGGCGCGCGGAGGATGTGATGGAGAAGGGACCCGCGAAGCGGCTGGTCGTCTACGTCAGCGAGAAGCAGCGGTGGCACCACAAGCCGCTCTGGCGGGAGGTGGTAGATCTCTGCCACAAGCACGGGCTCGCGGGGACGACCGCCACCAAGGGACTCCTCGGGTTCGGGCACACCGGGAAGATGCACGAGGACTTGAGCCCCGACGTGATGCCGGACTTGCCGATCACGATCGAGGCCATCGACGAGGCGGACAAGATCGACCGCGTACTCCCGGACCTGGACCTCGTCGTGCAGGACGGGCTGATTGCAGTGCAGGACGTGCAAGTGATCAAGGTGAGGCCGCGCAAGATCAAACCGGAGGCGGGCGACATGCCGCACCAGAAGCTTACCGGCAAGGCGAAAATGCTGCGCGTCCACACCGGAGCGAACGACACCTGGGAGGGCGAGCCGTTGCACCTCGCGCTGGTCAAGCGGTTCCACCAACTCGACCTCGCCGGAGCGACCGTGTACCGGGGCTTGGAGGGGTACGGCGCGAGCGGCCGCATCCACCGCCAGGCGAAGTTCCGCTCTGGCGACGAGCCGATCACCGTCGTCGTCGTGGACGTGGCGGAGAAGATCGAGAAGACGCTGCCCTACCTCGACCAGATGCTCGGCAGCGGGCTCGTCGCGATCTCGGACGTGGACGTGATCCTCTATCGCGATATCGGCGAGCAGGCGCGTTGAACGCGAGGCCGTCTTCGCGCTCGTCCCGAGGTATCGCGGTGACGTGAGGGAACCGCGCGGCGGCGTCCGCTGGATCATCCCCGAGAAGGCGGCGTACTGGCGGTGATTCGGACCCGGGCTTGTGCGCTCAGTCGCCCTTCGACGGCATTCCTCAGGGGAAACAGAACGCCGTGTTGTCGGCGAGCTTCATGCAAGTTTCTTGATTGCCGCCCATCAATGTCATCGGGTCATAATTTCCAGCGGCGACCGCCGTCGTCGTGACCGGAGTGGACGAGTTGGAAGTCGCGCCGTTGCCCAATTGGCCGTTGTTGTTCCGTCCCCAGCACTTCAAAGCTCCGGTGCTCGAGACGCAAGAAAACTCGCTTCCGGCTGAAGCAGCGGTTGCCCCGGAGATTCCAGAAACCAGGACGGGGGTGCTGGAATGGACGTTCGAACCATTTCCAAGCTGGCCCATGTCGCCCTGACCCCAACACCTGGCCCCTCCTGAGGTCAGTGCCACGCAGGTGTGGCGAGCTCCCGCCGCGATCTGGGAAGCGCTGGTCAAGCCGCTGACATACTGCGGGACGGGGTTGGGATTCTTGGGGTCGCAAATCGTATTGACCTGGCAAAACGCCGAGCCATCGCCGAGCTCGCCGTGATTGGTCGAGCCCCAGCACTTGACTCCCAGGCCCGCTGACCCATTTGAGGTGGAGACCCTGGCACAAGTGTGGGCGTCGCCGGCAGTCACCTGAAAGGCTTTCGTCGATGCGGGCTGTCCCTGGGCATTGACGACCGCGTAGTTGTCGGGGCCCGTCCCCACAACGGCGACCGGGATAGGAGAATTGGAAGTACTGTTGTTGCCCAATTGACCCGAAGTTCCCTCACCCCAACACACGACCTGGCCGCTGGTCAGGAGCGCGCAAACGTGATGGGCCCTCGCCGAAATCTGGCTGGCCGTGCTCACGGAGCTCACCGAAACGGGCGTCGCTGAGCTGGCGTTCGTATTGTCGCCAAGCTGGCCCGAGGTCCCCAGACCCCAGCATTTGACGGATCCAGACGACGCTCCTGAAGACGCTCCGAAAATTGCACACGAAAAAGACGTCCCAACCGCGATGTCGACGGGATTCGTGACGCCCGCCACACTGACAGCGCTCGAGGACGGCGAGGTGGTACCGTCTCCGAGTTGCCCGAAATCATTGCTCCCCCAGCACTTCACGGTGTCGTCCGCGAGAAGGGCGCACGTATGGGTGTATCCGGGCGCGATCTTTCTGATCGCGGAAGTCCCGAGCGGATTCGGAACGATGACCGTGAACGACGCCGAGGAAGTGGCGTTCCCGGAAGGCGTGACGACCGAGATGGGACCGGTCGCATTTCCCATGGAGGGAACCGTGATGACCAGTTGCGTGCTGGATGCGCTGGTCACCGGAGCAGTGACGCCTGACACCGTCACGGTGATATCGGCAATATTGGTTGGGAAGTTGCTCCCCGTCACCGTTACCGACGTGCCGGGCGCGCCGCTCATCGGGGTAAACCCGGAGATCGCTGGAGCAGCTCCGCCGCCGCCAGGCCCTATGCTCGCCAGGTTGTCGCACCATTGCTGGGCGGCGGTTCCCCAGAATCTGTTGCCGAACTGGATCAACGACTGGCAACCTGTGTATCCAGCATTTCCAGGACCCTGATCAGAAGTGCCGATAGGGGCGCTAGCAAAATTTGTTGCAAGGCAGTCCGGGTCGCCGTTGCAAACGAAATGATAGTACCACTCGGGCTCGCCGTTACCGCCGCCGCCACAGGCGGCGAACATGAGAATGCCGAGGATTGGCAGCGCGCTCGCAAGCGACAACCGGTAGTGCTTCATTTGTCTGGGTGCCCCCCGATCGATAGTGCTTCACATTCATGAGATTGGCAAACGAACGAGGGCGCTTGAAGTAAGTCAAGGTATGTGATCCGGTACCGGCGGAGGTTCCGAGTCGAGGAACTGCAGTACAGCCAGGTTCATCAACTCCGGCCGCTGCATGAACGTGCCGTGACCGGCGCCGGGCACCACCATCAGCTGCGCCCCGGGGATGGCGTGAGCGATGTGCTGTCCGACCTCCACCGGAAAAAAATCATGATCACCCAGGATGATCAGCGTCGGACAGCGGATGCCGGCCAGCTTGCCGCGCTCCACATACGGATATCTACGCCACATCGCCGCCACGCGATTGATGAATGCGACGTAATGCTGGGGGCCGTCAGGTGAAAGCTCTTCGTAATCGTCGCGGAACATCTTCGGGACCTGCTCCGGCTTGACCTCGCCCGTCTTCGGCGGCGGCAATCCCTCGCCGTCGACGTTGGCTCCCGAGGTGACCAGCCTGCGGACCAGGGAGGGATGGTCGATGGCGAGAAGGTATCCGACGATGCCGCCGTCGCTCATCCCGACCACGTCGACGCTCTCCACGCCGAGTTGCGCGAGCAGCGCGGCGGTGTCCTCGGCCATCTGCGGATAGCTGAACTGGCGCGAGGGCAGGTCGGCGGTGCGGCCATGGCCCATCTGCTCGGGTGCGATGACCCGGTGCTCCTTCGCCAGCGCTGGCAGGGTCTTCGACCAGAAAGAAATGCCGCCGATGCCGCCGTGCAGGAGCAGGACGGGCCTGCCCCGGCCGTGGACCTCGTAGTACATGTGCAGTCCGTTCACTTCGGCGTACGCGCGCACCGGCTCGGAAGCAGGCGGGCCGTGCGCGCAGGCGAACAGCGCGGCGAACGGAATGATACGAGCCGTGGTTGTCACCGAGCCAAGATATCAAAGGCCGGGCATTGCCGGGCGGCGCTCAGCGCAGCGCCTCGTCGATCAGCGCGGGAATGCCGGCGATGTTCTTTTCCAGGCCATCCGGCAGCCCGAACCGCTGGGCGATGAAGGCGCTCTCGTTGTAGCTGACCCAGGCGCGCCCCCACGGGTCTTGCCACACGAGCACCCGCAGCGGAAGCTCGAGGCCGACCAGTGGCCGCGCGACCATCAACGGGGTCCCGGCGCGCGGGTCGCCGAAGACGATCAGCTGCTCCTCCTGCATCGTGAGCCCGACGCCGCGCGCCCCCCCGCCATGGTCGACACGAACGAAGACGGTGAGCCCTTTGCGGCGCGCGGTCTCTTCGATCCGCCGCATCGTCTCCGCGACGGGATAAGGGCTCAGCCTGCTCGCGACACCCTCCGACGGTGGTTCTGCCGTCATGCGCAATCCTCCTGCGAGCACGCTTCCGAACGGGTCGCTGATCGCTTCCCGATCAAGGCCTGCGGGATGGGATGCCAGAAGCTAGAAGGGGGTTCCCCCGCACAACTGGTTGTTTCTGCTGATCCGCACGCCCGCCGGATACGAACCGTGAAGATCCTGCTACCGCCGGCGGAGATGAAGGGGTTCCCGTATCTGATGATCTGGCATCCGCGCCTGGACACCGACGCGGCGCATGTGTGGCTGCGATCGAGCGTCCGGGCGGCGGGCAAAGCACTCTCGTCGACCTGATGGCCCCTGATGTGAGCCCGCTCAAAACCTCCCTACGAAGTTCACGTTCATGCCGCCCGGAATGGCGGCGATAACGGGTGTAGCAACTGTGCTGCCCCCGAGCAGGGAACCACGCTTGTGCAGCAGGGGGAAGAGAACGCCGCAACCTCCGCCGATGGCGATGCCGCCCAGGTCGTCCGAGACCCAATGCTTCTCCGCCATCATGCGCAAGAACCCGGTCGATACGGTGAGCACTCCCGCAGCGGCCCAGAGCCACGGCGCGGCGGGCGACTCCTCGAGGGTGGCGGTCATCGCCGTTCCCACTCCGAGGGCTGCCGCGACGGTGCTGTGCCCCGATGGGAAGCTGAGATGGGAATCGGGATCGCTGAAGTCGTAGAGGCCGCCCTCGTCCGGCTGGGAGGGATGGTTGTAGACCGCGAACGGCCGCGCGCGCGCAGTCAACAATTTGATGGACTGGGTGAGCGCCACGGCGACAACGGTGCCTTCGACCACGATCACGGCCGCCCGAAGCCCGGCGTCCGGCGTCGCGTGTGGCCCTGTAGCGATCAATGCTCCCGCGAGCGCCGCCGCGGGTGCGAGCATGAACCCGGTCACGTTGCTTAAGGTATTCGCCGTCCTGCGGGAGACGACCGCCCCGGCGAGACTGTCGTGGAAGAAGCGGTCCACTGCGTTCGCCCCGCACCAGCGGCACTGCGACGGGGCGAGCTCCGACTTGAAGAGGTCGGGCACCAGCGACCCGATGCCTCCGAGCGCAATCAGGACCGCGTCGGCCGGGATGTCCAGCGCAACCTTGTCGGTGGCGCCTGCGGTCAGCCCCTCCGCGCGGGCAGGGAGCGCGAGGCTGACGCAAACCAGGGGAACGACCAGCTTCGCCGCCGCCAAGGACCTTCGGTGCCGGTGCATATCGCCCCTCTCGCAATGATGTCTTACGGGGCGGCGTGCGCCTGGTGCCCGCTGCGGTAGTGCTCGCCGAGCAGGTCCAGGGCGAAGTCCCGCGCCGGGTCCCGCCAGACGGAGTGAACGTGGTTCGCGTCGTTCTGCGTATTGTCGTGCTCGATCAGGAGCCGCGGCCCGTGCAGCCTGAAGTAGTGCGCGTGACCCGGCTCGAAGGGGCCGGCCCAGGCGAAGTAGTTCGCCTCGAGGCCCGCCTCGCGGATGCGGGCTCGCTGCGCCTCGGCCAGATCGGTCCGGAGGTTCCCGACGAACTCCTCGATCAGGCGCTCGGCCAGCGCGCGCTGCGGTGGGGCCATATCGCCCACCGGGAGCCCGACGGGACTCCTGAGGACGTCGGCGCGACCAGGGCCGCTCACGATATTGCCAAGCGACCGCGCGGCGATGATCGCCCGGTCCCGGTCGGCCGCCGGGAGGCCGCGGACCAGCTCGCGGGCAAGGTCCTCCTGGGCGCCCAGGACGCGGAGCCCCCCGAGCGGGCCGGACGGCACCCGGGCGGGGTTCGCCCCCATGAAGGCGGGCGTGACGGCCCCGGTCGGACCGGCGGCGAACGCGAAGTTGAGCGAGAGGTGGTGCCCCTCGACTCGCCAGCCCCAGGGCGCTCCGGCCTCCGGGTCGCCGAAGACGATCCAGGTGTAGTTGTCCGGATCCCGGTCGAACCTCCGCACCCTCTCGATCGCGCGGAGGACTTCCTCGAGGCGCATGATGTCGGTGGCCTTGTGGTAGCCGGCGTCGCTCAGCGCCGCGCGCAGGAGCGCGTGGGCCGCGGCGCGCTGGCGGCCGTCCATGGCCTTCAGGGGGAGTCCTGCGCGCTCGCGCGGGACATAGTCCCAGTCGAGCCGCTCGTGGCTGTCGATCCCGAAGACGGCAACGCGCCGCTGCTCGGGCGTCAGGGTGCGGAGGAAGGCGACGGCCTCGACGCGCATTCGCCCACTGTAGCCTTCCCGCGGCTGCGAAGCGACCGACGCCGTGGCCTCGGCTCGTTTCGCGGAATGACGCCCTGACAGGTTTTCCAGACAGGTAGAGTGATGTCGCCACCGTCAGGGCAAGGGAAAGCCGTATTGCGTGGCGAGGGCACGGAGTTGCGCGGCCTCCCTCAGCCCGTTTCCCGGCCCCTGGCTCGGGCACGGCACTCCGAACGGACCTGCCGGAACGTCGATCCGCGGCGCATCCAAATGAGCGCCTATTCAAGATTCAGTCGTCTGACCAACGCGTCGTAACGAGAGTCGGAGCGAATGGGATCCCAGAGCGGATCCACCGTTAGCAGGCGTGCGTATGAGTCCCTGCTCTCGACCGCCTCGTCGAGCCAATGGAACGCACCGTTGACATCGCCCAGCTTTACGTGAGCGCGGGCCAGCATCAGCGGGGAGACGGGGTCGGCGTCGAAGCTGCTTTCCAGGTTCGACAGCAGTGCCTGCGCGGCGGCCCGGGATCCCATCTCTGCCAGGACCCACGCGCGGACGGCCTGTAACTGGCGCGAGGATGGCGAGCCCTTGTCGAGCACCGCGAGCGCGTCGGCTGCCCTGCCCGTCCGCAGATAGGCGTAGACCAGGGAAACCCGTGCCCAGGTGTAATTGGGATCAAGATCGAGGGTCCTGAACGCTTGCACGATGGCGAGGTCGTATTCGCGGCTTGTATTCAGCATGACGGCCACCGCTCCATTGATGAACACCGAGGTCGGGTCGAGCTGCCGCGCTCGCTCGATTTCCGAACGCGCCTCCGCGAAACGCCCTTGAGCGAGACAATTCAAGGCGTACCAGTGATGCGCGGATACATAACCGGGTCGCAGCTCGATGGCGCGCCGGAACTCTCGGTTCGACCCCGCCCAGTCGTACTCGTGCTGAAGGATTGCGCCGAGGGACGCATGAGCCTCCGCACTGGCGCCATCGAGCTCCAACGCTTTGAGCGCGGCCTTCTTGGCCTTCGGCAACAGGTCCGCTGCCCGGCCGCCACCGTAGTCGACGAGCAGATTGTAGCAGTCCGAAAGCCCCGAGTACGCGAGCGCATAACCAGCGTCGAGCGCGATGGCCTGCTCGAACAGGGACTGCGCCTTGGTCAGCGCTTCCCTGGTTCGTTGGTTCCAGAAGTAGCGCCCCCTGAGGTACAGGTCGTGGGCCTCGGTGTTCACGGTGGTCGCCTGCGCCAGCGCGAGGCCCGGCAAGAGCTTCGGCGCAAGCGCCTGCACGATCGCGCGCGCCACCTCGTCTTCGACTGCGAAGACGTTGTTCAACTCGCGCTCGTACGTCTTCGACCACAGGTGATAGCCGTCTGGCAGACTGATCAGCTGCGCGGCGACCCGAAGCTGGTTGCCCTGCCGCCGGACGCTTCCTTCGAGTACCGTCGCGACGTTCAGGTCCTCGCCGATCCTGCGCACGTCGACGTTCTTGCCCTTGAAGGAGAAAGCGGAGGTGCGGGCCACCACGCGCAGGCCTTCGACGTTCGCGAGCGCGTTGATGATCTCCTCCGTCATGCCGTCGGAGAAGTACTCGTTCTCCTTGTCCCCGCTCATGTTGACGAAGGGGAGCACGACGATGGACGGCGGCGCTGCCGGGGTCCTGGCCGTGCCGCGGAAGCCGAAGTACCAGATCAACCCCGGAGCCGCGGCAACCGCGCTGATACACGCGAGCAACAGCCCGCGTCGCGCACCCAGGCGGCCGCCCGAGGTCCTCTCGATGTGCCCGCCCCGAACGTCGAAGATCCACGCCAGAGCGACGACGATGGGGAACCCCACCGCGAGGGCCACGACGACATAGGAGAGCACGCCGTCAGGCCAGTGCAACCCGTGCATCACTGGCTCGATGATCTGCAGTACCGCGAACGCGACAATGCCGTAGCCGACCAGCGCGCGGAAAACGCGCCTACGCTTCAACTCGGCCAAGAGGGGCACGGACATCTGCCCTCCGCAAGCTCAGGCAGAGGAACCGTATCACTGGATCGGTGGATTTGAGCCCGAGCTGCGAGGATCAGACCGAGCATGGCCTGGGCCTGAACGGGAGCTCCGTTCAGGCTCCAGGCCGGTTCCCCATCAATAGCTGAAGGGTGCGAGTTCCTGCTGTCCCGGCCCGAGCGTGTAAGCCGTGCGGGTCGCCGGGTTCAACTGCAGGTTGTTCGCCCCGATGGTGAGGAAGGTGTTGAAGAAGAAGAACTGCTCGACGGTGGCGAGTACATTGCCACGCTCATCCATCACCACGGCGCTGCTCATCGCGTTGTTGTTGACCCCGAAGTCGGCTGGGACCACCTGGTCCATCACGATCAGCCCGCGGGTCGCGTCGATGGCGGGATAGATGTTGACGGACCCCTTCGGGTTGACGGCGATGCCCGTCTTTTTTCCGAGATCGTAGATCCCGGCCAGGCCGTCGCAGATGGTCGGTACCACGGCCCTGTTTGTGATCGGGTCGAGGGCCATGCCGTATGCGAAGCCGCTGGTGACGCCCGGGAACGATGAGAGCGAGCCGGTGCCGAGGTCGGCAGTCACCATTGTCGGCGGCCCGCAGAAGTTGTTGAAGTCGGTGGCAGGGGTGGACGCCTGGTTCGTGGCCGTGTTCTGTCCGATGCAGTTGAGCACCGGGAATCCCATCGAGGCGACGGCTGGGGTGAGATCGATCAGGGGCCCGAACGTGTTCGCGGTGATGTCCGACGTGAACAGCCGCCAGGCGGTGCTGTTGCTCGGCGCGGTCGAATCGTAGGCCAGGAACGCCGCATGGTCATCCGCCTGGTTCGCCCCACCCTCGCCGATCTGAAGCGTGTCTGGGAATGGTGGCGTCCATGAGCGCCCGACCGTGCCGTTGGCCAGGTTCAGAAGATTGTAGGCGTTGGCGGACGTGTTGAGGTCGAAGAGCCCGAACAACCCCACGCTGCCGCCCCAGATGCCCCACCCATTCGTGTAGTACAGGGCGTCCTTCCGAGAGCCGACCTGATCGATGCCGAAGCCATTGTTCGCGAAGCCGCCATCCGCGGCCAGCACGCCGTCCATCGTGATGCTGCTCACCTCGCTGGCTTCACCCGCGGCCGTACCGGCGCGGGTCGGCAAAACTCGTACGACGTGGTTCATCGTTGGCACCAAGCCCAGCGTCTTGGCATTGAGCGCGGCGGTGCCCTTGACGCCGGACAAGAAGACGAAGGCGACCGACCCGGTGTCGGCCCCGTTCTGGTCCCGCTGCGTCCCGTTGGGATTGTTGAAGGGGTTCTCGTCGTTGAACGTGCCCGGGCCGGCGGCGCTGACCTCGAGCGTCGCTCCGTCGGCACCCGGCGCTCCGGAGACGTCCCAGGACAGTTGGAACGAGCCACCGTAGGGGACCTCGAGGAAGTGGCCGGGCGTGGAGCCGTTCTGGGCGAGCAGCGGGGCCGCCGGGCGCGCAGAGCCAGCCGGCGACACGCGCGTATAGGCGAAGTCACTGTTCAGCGGTGACCCCTTCACGCTCCCGAACAAGATGTTGATCCCATAGATGCCACCGCCTTGCAGCGCGCTCACCGGGACCTGCGCAATGCCGGTGAGCCCATTCAGCGGTACCCTGTAGAGAGGACGGTAGATGAACCCCGTTGCCGGGTTCAGCCGGCCGGGCTCCGACACCAGCAGGGTCGGGTTGGAGACGTTGCGGACCCCCCTCAAGTCGTAGGTCACCGGGATGGTCGGCCCGCTCACTACCGCGGGAACGAGCGGTGCGTGCATCCCGCGGGTGGTGGCATCCGCCGGTCCAAAGTTAAGTGCGAAGCTCACCTTGGCGAGTGGCACGCCGTTCTCGCTGGCCTGGTAGGTGAGGTTGACGGACCTGGACGAGGTGGACGCCAGCGGCAACCCGGCCGCGCCAAGGATTTGCTCGGGGAGGAGTCGAGCCCACGGGGTCGAGGCGATCGTCGTGCCGCTCACCGAAAGGGCGAACTGCGCGTCGGGCGGCAACCCTTCCCAATCCGGGGCGATGGTGATCCAGGCCTTCGCGTTGCGATCCGTGTTGGTGCCGTCAGCCGAAGAGACCGGCCCCTGCAAGTCGATGTTCGTCGGGTCGGTCGCGGTCAAGAACGCGGCATCGAAGAGACTGAAATTGCGCCGCTGCTCGATGGCCACCCGGGCGACCGATGGGGCGACGGTGAGCCCGGCTTGCTGCAGCAGCTTTTCCACGGCACGGCGCACGTTGATCTGCGGGCCGATGCTGTTGCTCACATCGGATTGCGGGACCATCGGGACCGGGGTCCCGGTGTTGGCGAGAAACTTCCGCACGTGGACCGGGCTGGGAAAGGGGTGGCCCGTGAGCCGCGCCACCTGCAGGACGACCGCGGCCGCCGCCGCCGTCTCCGGCGCCGATGCAGACGTCCCGCCGGTGAGGTTGACCTGGACCGCATCCGCCGCACCGCCAAAGGGATGAGAGAAGCCGAGCACATTGTCGGCTGGCGCGCTGACGTTCACCCGCGAGCCGTATCCGCTGCTGAAATTGGTGAAGCCGTTCCAACGTGTTTCGGGAAAGGCGTGCTGCGCTGCCAGACTCGCGTTGGCGGGGTCCTGTGGTGGAGCCGAGTTGATGTCGTCGAGCGTCGTCCCGCCGACGTCGATCGAGCCGCTATCGAAGTCGCGTGAGGGCGCGCCTGAGAAAGCGACGTCGTTCAGGTCGCTCGGCGTACCGCCCCGTCCGATGACCAGGGTCGGGGCGCTGCCGCCCGAGGGGGCTACGGCCGCGTTGGTGAAGGTCCGGAGCCCATCGCCGGAAGACACTGTCACCACGATGTTCTGCTGGACCAGGCTGGCGATGATCGCTTCCGTCAGCGGGTCATCCTCCAGGTAACCGAAGGGCCCTTCCGGCGCCGGAACGATCAGCCGGTAGCTGGCGGCCGGAGCGATCCCGAGCAGGTCGGTGAGGCCTGAGCCGACCTCGCCGGCGCGCTGCAGTCCGTGGGGGAGCGGGGCCATCATCGAGAAATCGAGGCCGACCTCCCCAAGGTACGGATCGATCCCACAGACCTCACCGCTGCCGCTCAGCTGGCCGCTCTGGTTTGACGTATAGGTGGGGATCAGGGGCATCGACGGCCAGTTCAGGTATCGCTGCCCGCCGATGACGACGGTGGTCGGACCGAAGACCGTGGCATAGAAGCCGCAGGGGTCCTTGAAGTTGTTCACGACGCTGGCGTCGTCCAGGTCGCCGAGGGAAACGTTGGTGATGATCTCACCCTGCCCTGGCAGCTGGTGGAACTGCCGGTCGATCTCATCGAAGGCGGCGGCCGCGTCCGTGCCGGGCGCATTCAGCAGGCTCTGGGCGCTCGAGGCCAGGGCGAAGTTCGACGGAACGCCGGCAGCGGAGGGCGGCGGCCGCTTGCCAGCGCTGGCCGTGAACGGCTGCACTGTCCCGGCTGGGATCGGAATCGAGATCGCCTGGCTGCTGCTGACCCGGAAGTCGGGAGACGCGTACACCACTGCGGGCGACTGGAGGAGGGCCGTCACCGCTTCGCGGACCGATGCTCCGGTCAGGTGCAGGCGGTACGCATTGGAGAAGTTGACCAACGGCGTGCCCAGGGCGGCCTGGGCATCCGCGTGCATGACCGCGAGGCTCTCGCGGTTGAACGTCCGGAAGAGGCGCTCGCTGCGGTCCACGCCCAGGCCGGCAAGGCTGTCATTCGTCGTCGAGTCGTTGGTGAAGGCGGCTCCGCGGCCTGACACCACGTCGCTGGTGCCGGTCACACCGCTGGCGAATACGACGAGAACCCGCCCGTTCGCGTAGAGCTCCTTGGCGCCGGCGGCGAGGTCGGCGATCAGTTCGGCCTTGTCGGGAAGCCCGGTCCGCCCGGCCGCCTCGTCATACTGCGGGGTGACCGGATACGCACGAAACTCGACCTTCCTGCGATCCTTGCTGAAGACGGCAGCCACCCCATTGCTGAACACCTTGGCGGTCTGGCCGCCCGGCAGATCGAGGCTGTACGCGATCGTCGGCGCGCGCGACCCGGCGTCAGCTGCGGCGTCCGGCCTTGCCTGGCCGACCAGAAGGAGACCGGCCGCCAGGGATATCGTGATCCTGAGCGCATGGCGCGACCGTCGGCCGACGAACGACCCCAATCCGTGCATGAAATCCTCCCTTTGTCGTAGGGCGAGGCGCCATCTGGGCGCCTGGCCGGCCGGCAGCCCTACGATCCGGCGTTTCCTCTGTCAATCAGCCGTACGGGCGTTGCAGCAAGCCAGAACACGCCTGTGCGGAGAGGGTCACCGCGAGCCCTCGACGAGCGTGAACCCCGTCATCGAGCCAGCCGGTCACGCCGCCGATCATCTTCTTCACCGGACGCCCGAGCGACGCGAGCTTGAGCGCCGCCTTGTCGGCGCGGTTGCAGCGCGGGCCAGCGCAGCGACGACGAAGGTTGACGGCTCTCACGCGAATCGGCCGCTCCGCCAGCTCGGATGCCGTGGTCCGCGCAAAGGAACGGAGGGCGGCATTCGTAGGGGCTGGTCCCGGCATCCCCAGGTTCGCGTTGTTCGAGGCGTTGAGGACGACGGCGCTTCCCCGGCGGAGCAGCGGACCGGCCGCAGTGAGCGCCAGCCAGGGGCCTTTCACGTTGACGCGAAAGACCTCGATCTCCGCTGCGCCCCCGGAGTCTGACGGTGTGTCAGGGCAAGGGAAATCCGTACTGCGCGGCGAGGGCACGGAGCTGCGCGGCCTCCGTCAGCCCGTTTCCTGGCCCCTGGCTCGGGCACGGTACTCCAAACGGCCCTGCCGGAACGTCGATCCGCGGCGCGTCGTTGCGCGGGTGGGAGTAGTCCAGCTCGTCGGCGATATTCGCTGCGGTCGCGTCGCGGATCGAGAGCGGCTCCAGCCCCCAGTTGGCCTCGATCATGCGGAGGACCGAAGTGTGGTCGTACTGCCTGTGCGACACCGCGCCTCTGCGCGCCCACGGTGCGACGAGCAATGCCGGCACCCGGAAGCCCAGCCGGCCATCGACGTCGCCCGCCGCGCGCGTGATCGGAGGAATCGAGGCGGTGGGGGGCGGCACATGGTCGAAGAATCCTCCCCACTCGTCGAAGTTGATGAAGAGGACGGTTTCGTTCCATTGCGGCGACCGGGTCACCGCTTCGTACACGTCGTGCATCAGCTTCTCGCCGTTGCGGATGTCGCCGTGCGGGTGATCGTCATTCCCAGTGCCAGTCGCTTCCTGCGCGTATTGCCCATCGACGAATGCCACCTCCGGCAGCTTGCCCGCGGCTGCGTCGGAAT
>WNFO01004401.1_pt1 | contig 16451 bp, 23 predicted proteins | sample 5400251 | NCBI WGS metagenome assembly WNFO01 (sample SAMN13153354, study PRJNA577476) | soil metagenome | isolation source: 100 cm saprolite under Madrone tree | place: USA:California | collected 2016-06-14 | reverse complement strand
ATGCAATCACAGAGCCCCCAGATGCATCGCCGCCGGCACCACTGTTCGCGGAATTGCCACCACTCCCACCATCCCCGATGCTTTAGAACGTGTCAGAGTTAGCGACATGAACAAGTGGAGACGTCCTTTCTTGCCTGGTTGCCGCTCCCGATGACGCGTCGCCTCCGTCGCCACCATTATTCGACAATAGATTGATGAGTGGTTCGTCAAGAAGACCACCACAGGGAGCGCCGTCGGTAAACCCATCCGTTTCCTGGTCGCCTGGATAGCCCGAGCTGTGTGAAGTATCGGACGGTGGACCGCTACTCCCAGGAGGACTACTATTGCTCGGTCCTAGTAAGACTGGGATATCTGGAGCGCTTTTGCCTGCTTCAGGACCCGGCTTCGACGGCGCAGCAGCCGGGTCTTCAGGGTTCATAGATGTTTCTGGAATGTTTGGATCGGGAGGTCTATTCCCACTGTCATCTACATTGGGGTCTATACCATTCTTGGATTCGTGATGAGGTGGTGCAGGTTCTCCCGGATCAAACGCGCCAGGTTTTGGACTAGCATCATTTCCATTGGGCTGAGGCCGAGGCCGAGGCTGAGGCTGATCACCTGTCGGAGTCATTGGCCCAAGATCTATAGCAGGCGGGCCACCGCCATCAGCTGGGTGGTTGCCCCCGTTGTCATGCTGGTCCCTGTGCACAGGCTTGCGTCCAGAATAGCGGTCACAAAGAGAAAAATCTAGGACATACCCTCCTTTTGCATACGAGTTGCCGGAGCTCGCGTCACCTCCGTCACCTCCATTATTTGAGCCCAAGTTGAAAATGCCAAGACCATGACCATAACCACGAGACCCGCCGTGAGTTAGAAGGCTGCGACTGGAGAGTACGCCACCGGGGCGACTGGTATCAGACAGAGCTTGCGCGGAGGAGCGTGGAGATGAGTTGTAGTTTTGTGTAAATGGAATGGGAGACGACTGAACCAAGGACGGAGAAAGAGTCGCGGCAAGTAGAGAAAAGTGTAAGGTAGCACGCATGGGAGAAAAAGAAAGAAAGAAAAACTAGAAAAATGTGGACTAGAAGGTGAATAAACAGGTATGTTGTGGCTGGTTGGAAAGGGAGAACGGGTCTTATACCCTCGACGAATGCCAGGGCAAAGCATGCACAAACACCAAACACAGGCGACGCGTCGAGACACGTGATCCATATTATAAGGGTATAGCAATGTGCTATGCTAACGAGCGAGTGTAAGAAATCAAACGGATACAAGGAGCGCTGCTACTCATCGTCCACGATCAACCATTCGGCGTCAGATTCACCCCCTTCTCCTGCTGAAATCGTGTCCCATCCTTCGTCCCCGCTGCGACTTCCTCCCCATTCACGCTCCCGTTTCCCGACATGGTCTGAGCATCCGTATGATCGCCAGGACTTGTGGCCACTTCCAGAGCCTCTCGCGAATTCGCGGCTGCTTGATGTCGTGTCCGCATGTCCTCGTAGAACTCATTCGCCTCGTTCATACGGTTGACCTCGGTTTGCTTCGCGTCAAGCCAGCGCTGTAGTAACTTGGCGTTGTCTCGCGTGAGGCTCTGGTTTCTCTCATCGATTTGACCTAACTCGAGTTGCAAGGTACTGATTTCGTCGTGTAAGACCTGCACGCCAATGTGAGATAGTACGACTGGACAACACATCCCCAAACGCACTTGAGCAGTCCGGTCCTTTTCTCCCATCAACTCTGCGTGCTGATCCACTTTCCTCTTCAAATGTGATATGTCCTCACGCGCCTTGCGTAATGCCTCGGACTCTATGCGGGCCAGCTCTTCCTTTTCACGGAGCGTTTCATTCATGGCCAAAAGGCGCTGCGCGTTCTGTCCCTGAGTCTTGTACACGGTAGCCAGTTCATCGCGCAAAGACGATATCTGCGATTCGAGAGAAGTGATATAAGCCTGCCTGACGGGGTTACTGTCGGACGTACTCTTAAGCAAAACGGAGGTCAGAAAAAGGATATGAAAACGCACTCTTCGGTTGTCCCTGATACAAAGACGGTCGAACTACTAGGATTCTGCTTAACAGTTGCCACTGCACGTAGCAGTGAAGCATTCCTCTCCTTCAAGAGTTTTGTTTGTTGTGCAAGCCGACGATCTTTGGGTATCGGGAAGCCAATCGATACTTATACAGGAAAAAGGAAACAAGCAAGGCATGCACGTACATTGTTCGATGACGGGAGAAAAAGCGGACTCCTTTGCATTGCGCTCTGCAAGGCGCAGTCTAAGCAGTTCCTGCCAAACAGGCTCAGCCATGAGAGCGATTAGAGAGTGGGCAGCTATGGCCCCGGACCGAATGCGGACCTGAGGCTGGTCGGCAGTTCCCGGGAGTTGCCCGGAGGAGAGAAGGGGCGAGGGCGGACACAGACACAGACACAGACACTCATCTCCCATGGGTCGCGTCCTGCTCAAGGTACTTTCTCTTCTTCCTCCTTCTCATCGTCTTCTTCACACCTCCTTTCCTAGGTTATCATTCTAGGCGACAGCGGGTCAGTCTCTCAACCCGCCCTCTCCCTTGTTCTTCTTCTCCTTTACTCACATCTTTCTCCCCACAGAGTCGGTAAGACTTCCCTCATGAACCAGTATGTCAACAAACGATTTAGCAACCAGTACAAGGCTACTATTGGTGCCGACTTGTATGACGCCATTCTGCTACCAAATATCCATCGTCGCATTTATACTTTCTCTCCGTCAGCCTAACGAAAGAGGTCATGGTCGATGATCGTTTAGTCACAATGCAGGCTCGCCACTTTCCTCAGTTGATAGCTTATCCCCCGTGTGCTTACGTTTGCAACAGCTATGGGACACCGCCGGTCAGGAGCGCTTCCAGTCTCTTGGCGTCGCTTTCTACCGTGGAGCAGACTGTTGCGTATTGGTCTACGACGTGAACAGCTTAAAGTCTTTCGAGACTTTGGACAGCTGGCGAGACGAATTCCTCATCCAAGCAAGTCCTCATGACCCCGAGAACTTCCCATTTGTGGTTCTTGGCAATAAGATTGACGTGGAAGAGGGCAAGCGACAAGTGCGCTACTGTTGTTATCACTCGGTTTATCGAATGACCTACTGTTCCGGACAGGTAACGCAGAAGCGCGCGATGACGTGGTGCCAATCAAAGGGCAATATCCCTTATTTTGAGACTTCGGCAAAGGAGGCTATCAATGTTGAGCAGGCCTTCCAGACGGTTGCTAAGAACGCGTTGCAACAAGAAGCCGAGGAACAACTGTAACTACATTCGTGCATATTTGATATGATTCGGCTGAGGCACCTTTGTCAGATATGTGGATTACCCCGATCCTATCAGGATCGACTCGGAAGCGTCGCAGTCGTACGGCTGCAACTGTTGAACAGCATCATGACGCGTCGGACCATTTTCCCGTAAACGATCGTTCTTGTCGAGCATGACTCTACCTCTCGTTGATTTTTTGTGTATGTTTTCCTTTCGCGCTCATGCAGTCAAAGCACCATTGTGCTCCGATCTAACTCGGGCGCGGGAGTAGTGTAATTTCTGGTTCATACATGATATTTGTCTCCACATCGTCTATCAGATTGAACTCCCTACCTGGGCTTCTCGTCATTTCAAACGACTTGCTAGATGAGGAACATGTGTATGGAAGTGCAATTAACTCCTGGGTATACATCATAGTTCAGATGACTCGTTCACATAGAACCTCCAATGGCAAACTCAAGCTGGATTGGTGTGACTCGATACCGAAGTTATCTATAAGTGAATTTAAACGGCTATGAGTGCTGCAAGTATCCTATATCACGTATGCACAGATATCTTCTCCACAGATAGGCCCCCGCTTATTAAATCCTTTGCCTCGTCGACGAAGGTACCTCATCTATTCCTCATGCACGACCACACTCCAGTCGCTTTCAATCTCGCCCGTCTGCCGCGCCACCAAGTCAGCCCAGATCGGTCGTGACACTGGGCCCATTCCATCTTCTTCAACAGGGATCTCAATATCCTTCCCTTGATACCCAATCTTATTCACAGGACTGACAATCGCAGCCGTGCCTAGGTCAGAGCCAAAGCAAGGTCAGTGAAAAACGCCAGTGGAAAAAAAAAAGGGGGGGAAATTCACCCGAGCCAAACATTTCTACGAGTCGACCAGACTGCGCTGCATCGCAGACCTCCTTCATAGTTACTCCGCGCTCAGAGACGACTAATTTCGAGGTCAAGTTGGGGATGCGCAGCGTGCCTGCTGCGTGGCTACGCGCTAGTGACAATATCGAATCTCGCGTCACACCCGGAAGGATCAGCCCGTCTAGAACCTGTGTTATTGTTCACAGCTTCAGTTCCACAAACGCCCAAAAAGGAAAGGTGGGACAGGTGGGTATACGGACCTCGGTGAGGTTATGTTCAGGCCCCGATAGCCAAAGATTTTGTACGTAACCCATCTTGGCCGCCTGTCTTTGTGGGAGGACTCCAGGCGCATAGTTGGCACCGATTTTTGATGCTCCCGTGCCTAATAACGATAAGGAATAACGCCAGTCAAAGCCTGAATAATGTACAACACAGTTCATCTTCTGAACGGACCTCCAGGGTATGCGCGCACGTACTCCGTCGTGCCGTACAAAGCCACTGGCTTGAATCCATCTGGATAGTACGGCCCAACCGGGCTGCAAATGACAAAGAGAAGGGCTGAATCGGGAGGTGAAATGCCGATGGAATTCTGGGTGCCAACTAAAACAGTGGCAACGTTGTGGGATACGCAATTGAACAAATGCGAAACCCGTAAAGGACACCGAGGAACGCACTCATTGCAGGACGGATGTACAGACTATGCCGATTTTCTTGAGGTATCCAATGACGGTCTAGTCGAACGAGCTCTTTGATCAGGTCGAGGAGGGCGGCACCATTGAACGTCTTGTAAATAGAAAAATTTCAACGTGCCGTAACACCAAGACTCGAGTACAAGACTTACCGGAAGAGCAAGCCTCTGAGCACTCAAGTTCATACGCTCCATGTTCAACTCAGGACGGAAGAGGGTTACCTTCTCATCCTTGTTCCTATATGCTTTGAATCCTTCGAAAAGGCACTGGGCATAATGGAACACAGTCGAGCTAGGTTCAAGCGACAAAGGCCCATCTTATTAACCGGGGGGAAAAAACATATAGTCAATTGCTGAATAGATGTGCATCCAAGCGTTGGACGCACAAGGCTTGATCTCGGGTGTGCCCCATCCCTTAGACAACTTCCATGGTATCACCAACATGTGATCGCTCTGGTAACACAGTCGTGAACTCCCGACGCATCGTAAGACATATTGAACAACCGTACAAAGTTATGACCAAATTTCAGAGATTTCAGTGCAGGCAATTTCTTCGGTGCGGACGTCTTGTAGATCTCTAGCCTTCCATGCTACGTTCAGGGACTGACGTGAGGATGATATGGGTCAAAAAGATAGCGAGTACCTCGATGTCAGACAATGGACTCTGCGACCTCGAGTTTGACATCCATCGTGTACCAACCACTGCCCTGAAAATTGACTGGTTTCGTGGTCTCCAGAGAGGTGTCTGGGACCGATGGAGTGCATTAGCCATGCGAGAAAGATGGAGTGCGATGCTACTTGCTTGACGGATTTAATCCGTGACTCATCGGACTCGGAGTAGTGAACAGCGGCATCTCCCGGCCCGCGGCTACCGTCGTATTTGAATTATAAACCTATTTGACTATTTATTTCCCAAGATAAATAAAAATCCAAGACTGTTCCCGTCCCGTGCACATGGACATGTCCTTTTTTAAAAGACCATACACTAATAGGGTATACTAATGAGACAGGCCTGTGAAGCTGTACCTGTGAAGGAGCATTATGATCGTGGCTTAGTCCGTAGTAGCTGGAGATGGGCTCAATGGCCCCCCTTGTGGTAAGGGCGCAGAGGGAGCGAGAGCACCGTGTCAAGAAAGTGTCCCAAACTCAGAGGGTACGTGCGGCGCTGGGGGATATGTACCTTCCGGAAGCTGATCCAGCGCCGAAACCGGACGAAGGCGAGAGAGCGATGAGGGGAAAGATCTACTTCGCAAAGGAGGTGGCCCCGGGGAGGACAGCCCTTTAAGAATAAAAACGTTAGGTATGAAAATCTTCGAAAGGGCTACGAACATACTTCGCATTAGCCGGGTCGGTCTCTCGATGCTGACACGACTGTATTGCAGCTCCATTGGTTTGGGATCTGGCAAAGAATCCTGACCCACTGAAATCCACGAGTCTGCCAGGCTTCTTCGCCATGTATCCGAGTGTGTACTACTGCGTGCGAACGTCCTTTGTACCCGTGTGCCGTCGCCCGTTGTTTTTCCGTAGAGATCAGGGGCCAAGGGCGCGGGGAGTACGATTTGTACATTGCTGTGCGGAGCATGTGGGGCAGCACGTATGCTCTGCCGACTGACAGAGCGTATTGTGTTGGTCGAGACCACCGACAAAGGACGTGGTTGTGGCCCTAAACGATTCATTGCGCGCCTAGAGGACTGACTAGGGAATGCTGACGTGGAAAATGTAATGGGGGGCGTAGCAGCGCCAGAAGACGGGGGCGAATTTTCGCTGGATGAAGGAAGTGACGACGAAGATGAAGCACTGTGAGGGGTACGTGGAGGGAAAAAATGCGGTGATGGAGGGTGAAGTTCGCTCCCAAATGAAGAGTCCAGAGTCGCTTGGTCTGTCTCGTGGATGTAGGAAACACGATTTGAAGCATTGGGGGACGAGTCACCAACGGTGACGTTTGGTAAAAGAGCCGAATCACTACCCTGGTGAATATGCGCCGAGTCGGCCTCTGTTAAGGTTTGGGGGGTGCTGGCAATCTTCTGCTCAGCGAATGCGGCAAGCTGCAGCTCCCTCTGATGTACGAGAGCTTGTCTTGGCGGAAGCGGCGCACTTTCGGGGCGCAAGAAACGGGAAAGGATGTGCCAAAAAAAGACCGTGAGAAGGAGACCACCGACCGAGGCAGAGACGACTATAATTATAATGAGCGTCGTTTGGCCAAGACCGCGGCTTGGCGCATCCCGCGTAAAATGACGCATGGTGGGGTGGGGGGTGGCGGTAAAGTCCAAGTAGATCATTTAAATGAATGGGAGGTTAAACGACCGTTTACAGCATTGAACACAGATGGGCAGGGAACTGGAGGAGGGGAAAAGGAGGAATTGACGTGCGTGAGATTTATAGTATCGGAACAGGCAGGGCGGTCCCTGTAACTGTGTTGCTTGCGCGCCGGCGCGTACCTTTGAAATAGCCCCCCACTCGATGGCCAGCGTGCCAGTCAACGAACATGCTCCCTCAATCGTTTCCTCTAGCAAGCTATCCGCTCCAGGTCTCTCCACCGTCTCCCTAGCAAACCGTCTTCTTTTCCCCCACCTCCCACCTTCCTCGCCTACACCACCGCTTCTTCAGACATCTTCGTCCTGTCCACCGCTCGATACAGAACTTTATGACCTTATAGCCCTCGCCCTTCGGGCGTACATAAACCCATGGTGGACAAAGATCACACGCTACGACAAACAGCTCCTCCTCGAGCTTACGCGCATCCTTACCTCGGTCCTCCGCACCATCGAGGCTAGAGCACTCGCCGCGGATCTTAGTCCTCTCATCTATTACGATCTTCCTAACCTTCTCGCGCAACACTGTGCAGACTACCGCAGCGCAGCGCGGAAGCTTGGTTCATCTTACGCAGCTGCGGGGTCCGCCTCTCTCCCCGTGTTGTTCCATGGACAGCAGCAACACGTTGGCGTGTCTATCGACGGAAAGATAGACGAGGTATACGTTCGCGCTGCAGTTGACACCGTCCTTAAGGCATGCCTCTCTCCTGAGGATTGGGATGCCGAAGCCGAGCGATACCTCATCCGCGAGATCATTGTCAAAACAGTGTGCATTGACCTTGCACCTCGCATCACCCAACCATGGTTTTTGCACAGCGTTCTGTTAGACCTTCTTGGTCTTCCGGATGAGCCTCTTAACGTGAGCATCTTGCACTGTGACAAGTCTCTTGTTCTCCCCAGCGCCCATCATCCTTCTCACGAGCTGACAGCCTTTTTAAGTCCCCAGATCCCCCTTCGCGCTTTCAATCAAATACATCCCTGGTACCTTCATTGCCCACTATTCTCGTTTCTTTTCTCTCCACTGTCCAAGCTATTTCAAGTACGGCCCTTTTTATAATCCAGATCTACAAGCGCACCGTTCACACGATCAAGAGGGTACACAACTCGCCAACACCTGTCCCGCCATTATCGCCTATTCGTAATCTGCCCTCACCTTTTGCGCCAGAGACCATACCCCCGCTATCACCATCGATTCCCGAAGCACCATCCACGCCACGCGAACCCTCCCCATCTCAGACGGCTGCCGCCTCAACCAGCTCACTGCCGAATAATCCAGATACACCCCCGCCTACACCCCCGCCGACTAACGCTTCCCATCACAACCTCGCGCGCCCCTCGCTCCTTCTCTTCGCCGAGTTTCTCTCCTTGTCCGCCCGATTTTCCGGATCAGCGCTCCTATTCCTCTGCGACGCGCTCGCCATCGCGTTCGCGCCCTTCCTCGACCGGTACGTGCCATTTCTTCATTTGTGCCTGAATATCGAGCTGAAACACCACATCCCTTCCACGTCATTCAATTGTCATCTTTCAGCCTCCTCCCGCTCTTCCTGTACACCTCCATTCTCACGCCGGTCCAAATCACATCCCTCATAAATGCCGCAAAACATTCGTTATTCCCAAATGGCTATCCAGCACAAAGCTTTCCAGATCCGACGCCGGAGGAACAGGCTGTGCTGCGCTCTGAATTAGTGCGGCGCCTCGCCCAAGCAATACCCGGTACGCGTGCCGAAGATTTGTATATTTTAAGTTACGTCCCTCTGACATATGCCGACCCCTTTTCTTTGTATTTGATGACTTTAGGACCGCTGGCGCCGTTGTTGTTGGGCCCAACTTCCGCCGCCCGCGAGCGAACGTTGAGCGCGTTGGTTGACCCGTTCGATGAGCAGGCTTGCAACGCCCACCTGTTCATGCTGCTCTTCGATTCGGCGTTGCTTTCGTTGTTTCCGGAGATGGCTGTCGGGGCCACGGACTCGGGAGTGGGTATTCAATAGTTTGCGCCTCCCCTGTGAGTAGCCCGTGAGTTCCATGTACGATGGCAATGTTGCTATATATGAACTGTGATGGTCATCCATTGACCCACCGTACGATCCGATTCACCATTTGGGACCTGTAGACGCATCACATTGGCACAGCCACTCGATTGCAAGGGTACGACCCAATACAAAATACTGACTGGACTTACAAGCGGAGAACAAGTAACGATAAAGCAAAATACAGGAGCGAGTGGCATATGCGCAGAACGAACAACAATGCGTTACAGCACCAAAAACAAATAAACATACACACATGGTTGATGTCATCTCCTGCCTGGAACCTCTCTTTTTCATCGTACATTTTCTCCATCTACAGCTTGAATTTGCTCTTCTCAATCTTTACCTCGACCGATGCCGCGTCGTCCACGAACCACACGAGTTGGCCGTGAGCTACTGGCCGCACACGCGCAGCGGGCAAACCGAGCTCAGGGGTGTCCAGGATATCGTGCAGGATCTGCACCTTTCCCACACCAGTTGCGACGAATGCGACACGGGCGGCGTGATTGATAACGGGGTAGGTGAGTGTCACGCGGCGGGGAGGCGGCTTCGGCGAATCCTCGATGTACGCCACCCAGCGATCACTCTCTGATAGGAGCTCATGGCCCGGGAAGAGCGAGGCCGTGTGGCCATCGGGGCCGATACCGAGCAGGATGAGGTCAAAGACGGGGAAGCGTGCCGAGTCTCTCTGAGCAAACTCGCGAATAAGCTCCTTTTCGTATGCATCTGCGAGCTCTTCTAGGTCATCTTGCAATGAATAGTCGATCGTGTGGATATTTTCTCGTGGGATGGACACTTTGGAGAAGAGCGTGTCTTGCGCGAGCTTGTGATTGGAATCTTCATGATCGAGCGGGACGATGCGTTCATCGGCATAAAAGACGTGCCTGCGATGAGGAACAGAAGATAAATGGTTGCATACAGAGGGGCGGGAAAGCATTTGACTTGCCACTTGTCCCATTGTACACCTGGCTTTGCGAGAAGTGCTGTGAGCGTCTTTGGAAGAGATCCCCCGGAAATGGCGACGGTGAACCTGTGGCGTTTGTCGATAGCCTCCTTTTGAGCTTTTATGATGTACTCGGCGAGAGAATCAGAGAGGTTGGGGATGTCTGAGAAAGAGTAGACGACGGGTTGAGATGTTGCAGACATGATTGCGAGGGAAGAGGAGTGAATAACGATGACATAACTTTACTCTTAACACCATGACGTCACACACTAGTCTTACCTGATCACCTCCTTCCCGTGTACTGTCACAGGTTTGACAGTTAACCTTCGTTGGCTGGGTCGTCTCTTGGCTCTGCGAGCAAACGACAACGAGACGTGCACAGGTCGCGCAGATCAGGTCCATCGCTTTCTCGTAACTTACCCGTGCGCGTGTTCAGTTACGTGTACTGTGGAAACATGTTTCCCTTGATTGATGATTGATGCTGTGTCGTGTCGTCAACAGCCGCAAAAATAGCTAGCTCGGTTGACAAAGTAATGAAACTCTAAAATTTTCGGGTGTGCTCAACAAACTTCAGATCACTACAGTACCAGGGGCTCGGCATTCGTTTCTCGCAATTCACTCAATGACAGGCGAATTCCGTACCGAAACACGCACGATCCTCCTTGACACCATTCACATGGAATGTGAATGAAACCAAAACAAACGCGCGGCAGACGAATAGCAATGGCCGCTTTTTTGCCTACTGTATTATTAGCATCCGGTTCATGTGGGGCAAACCAGTGGAGGGTGCAAATGACATCTAAGCCGCACTCGAGTATGTCAATGATCGCGGACGAAGCACGCGTACGGTGTTCTGTATCTCGGATCACTTATGGGCCCCAAATCCAAAGTCCCTGTCCCGATCAACTGAAGCAAGGCCCCTCACTACAGTATAACGTTCTTCCCATTCCGAGTCGGCTAATTCATATTCGACGCTCAAGCATGACTCTTCGATTGCCCACGCACAGATTCGGTGATAGTTTGGCCACGCGACGCTCGCGCGAGAGTGGAGATTCTCACATGCAGACAGTCCGGTCGACAGCTTTTCATTTGCCTGGTACGGTAGTCGTTCCCTGTCTCTCCTGCAAAGTGTCAACAATTGGCAAGATGACCTTTAATCATAATTCGATCTTTCGCAATTGTTCACCACACATCATTTTGAAGAATTTATAAATTCATCCTAGATGACTTGCTCTATGTGTGAGAGGGTAAGTAGTACTGCAGGGACCGTTTCTGGCCATCATCCTCTAATGGTTCGCCGTGACCGATGAAGGAGAGAAAGACGCATGAATTTATGGCCCGGGCCCGCCATTCTCATTTGCACACGTAACTTACCAGCATGCCGATTGCCTAGTATCGACGTGGCACCTCGTAAAGTAGGACAGTTATCAGATACGTTTCCCAGTTTGCATCGGTCTTCAAAAGAATCTTTAAATTGAGGTAGGGATCACGGGACCGTGGCTTCAGAGTGCGGCGATGAGTATTTTATGTAACCCAACTTGTGGCCGCGCACTGGGTCACGCACAGCACAATATGGTGCACACACTACTAGTGATTGGCGATCTCCAGAATGTGCACGATTTATGTAATGAAAATAAACAAGAAAAGGGAATCTGGTATCATGAAATAACAAAGAGGACGGTAGGTAGTGGGGCGAGGGATCACGGTGAGGACGATACATGGGCGTACAAACGGTTCAGGGGACTACCATGTTGTAATAGAGTAACATATCAGTAAAAAGAATTACGATCTGACATATGATAACGGAAAGAGCATGCATACACAAAGCAACAGCGCAGAAAACGACTACAGATTTCATCAAGCTTTGCTGACGCCAATCGAGTCAAGTTCTCCAACGGTCATGAGCGACTCGAGGCGTTCCTCAAGGCCTTGACCGAGGCCTTCTCGTTCCCATTCGCCGCCGGAATCACCGATAAATAGGCCATCCCGGCCTTCCCTGACATCTTTGTCACCATAAAAGCTGGTGCGTGGGCTGGCACTTGCGCTTCCCCCACCATGTTGGGGAATGCCCAACACCGACAAAAGATGGGGAGGAGGATCGGAGATTGTGGCGGAGGTTGTAAGTGTCGAGAGGGGAAGTGTGGACGACGGTGTCGAGGTGAGCAGGTCAGTGTAGGATATGAACGAGAGTCGTTTTGTAGCGGTGTGCGGAGAAGGAGGATGGGAAAGTGCGAGAGGTGACACGGGGAATACTGAAGGTGATGAGCGCTGTGAGACTGATGTTGCAATTAGGTCAGGGGATGCCACAGTCGTTGGTGTAGGCTGCGCGTCGGTACTGGCCTCCTGTGAGACAGATCCACCGAAATGACTAGTTGTCGGTGTGGGAGACGGAGCGCCTGCTGCGTCGGCGTTGGGCCCAGCTGAAGGGGTCTGTACGTTGAATTTTTGTGATGTTATATGAATAGGTTGAGCTGGCAGCGGTAGAGTAAGGCTTGGGCTTGGGCTAGGCAAATTCATAAAAGGTACGTTGGCCCTCCCACGAGTAGGGCTCGGACTGCGACTACTCAAACGTGAACTGAGACCGCTGAGGGATGCAAGGTCCGAGGTTGCCGGAGCCACAATAGAGATAAGTTGATCGTCGGTAGGAGATGACAAGACGGTCGCGGCGCTGTCAAGAACCGTGGGGACGGCATGATCGAGTTGTTCCGTCGCCTTGCCGCGAGGAGTACGATGTGGATGGGATGGATGAGGAGGAGAAGGGGTGATGGGCTCGATGTCCCGCTCAAAGATGGCGGACGAAGACGAGTGACTGTGGGTAGATGTTAGGTAATGAAACATTCAGCCGGGAACAGGTAAGGGGATTGTAAAAAATTAGCACTGTACGAGTGCCACTGTTGGCAGTCACAGAATAAAAAGGGAGGCAGAGAAAGAGACAAAAAAACGAATGGCCAACAGGCAGATAAGGGCGATGGACGTACACGGAAGTCGGTGATGATGGGATTGACGTAGGGGACCGTGATCCGACTCGGAGACCTAGATGTTGTGAAGCGTGGGCTGAGAGTTTGCGCTCGCGCACTGCATCCTTCTGAGGTGTGAGTGCCCCAGTAGGGATGACGTGACGAAGGTCATGTGGAGAGGAAGGCTGGGAGGTGATTATTGAGGGAGAGGCTGAAAATGAAGACATGAGGGTCGATGAGGGGGGGATAGAGAAAGAACGGACCCTGGCTTGAGGTTGGGGAGGACATTTGAGACGGGGGCGAAAGAGGAGTTTTGTGGCTTGTTGGTGGATTAAAGTGAACAAGGGTGGTGCCAGCTCCGGCCCGTGTGAGACACGAGACATGCCACTCCGCAGACCCATTCCACACTGCCGTCCCTTTGCGACCGTACACTCCCCGCTCATTCTCGCAAAACCGCCAGCTCCACCGCCACATACGGCCAACCCTCGGCCCATAGATCGTTTCATCCTCGAAAATTTAGCGAATACCCCTTCCGCAGGACGCACAGCTCTCCCACAGCTCATCGAACAATACCTAGACCGTTCCGGAAACGTCCTTGACGCACAGCTTCCTTATGAACCCCATCCATCTCCTTCTCGTCGTGTCTCTTTTTCCACTGATGAAGGGGGCGATGAACATGTTCACTTAATTGCCCACGTCGTTCGTGAAGGCGGTCGAAGTAAAATTACTGTCTCATCTGGTTTTCCCCTTGAAACCTCTGACGGTCAGCCTGTTCTTGTGACCTGTGCACACACGCTAGAGGAGGTATGTCGGCCCCCTCTGTGCTGTGCATGGAGCCGGATCGCTGACGTCTGTAGATCCGTTGGTCTCCGTTACTCGTCCTCCCTGATGTGTCTCACCATTCTTCACTCACCGCCCTACCTGACCTCTCTCATGCGCGCTCTTCGGGCTCATTCTTCCTTTCCGCAGTGGATTCAGTGCCCGCAGCTCATCCCATCGCTTCGGTTCTCTCTTCCCTCCACCGATCCGATCTTATCTTATTATCCCCGTTCCCTATGCGGGCACCACTCCGTTCGCTTCCAATATCACCTTATCCCGTCCCGGCAGGCACTCCAATCCGCGCACATTTTGTATCAGAGATAAGACCAAAGGAAGACGGTTGGAAACCTTGGATCGGCAGTACATGGTCTAAATGGGTACAGGGCACGGTGCTAGGGTATCGTGATTTTTCTGGCCGTGAGGCAATGGTAGGTCACCTGGTTCTCGTGGCACGGGACACACCTGCTAAGGAGACATGCTCGCTCGGTAGCCTGGAACGTATGATGCACTTTCCCATATGCACTTTCAACCCTTGCCCACGACTGGTTCCAGCGGGGGTCCGATTGTAGACGAGAGCACAGGAGCTGTGGTCGGTGTCATGCTCGGCACTCGGATGGACAGCTCCGTTGAGGGTGTGCGCGGGTGGGGTGTACCAGCCGAGACCATTTTTGAGGTGCGCACGGAAAGGTTAATGGTGAACTCGACGTTAACCCGGCTCTCAGATGTTTAGCCTTCCAGGTGTCAAGGTCAAGCGATGAGGGCTCGAGTTGTAACTTAGTAATAACTTATTAGTAGGGGGGTGGCTGGGGTCCTAGTAGAAGTGGCCAGCCAATCGCATAATTTCGGACCGCTAAATTTGCTCGCGCGCAAGCTCAAAAAGCCTCACAAGTGCAAGTGGCCCACAACTTAATTCTTCCGCACATCTACACTTCCCCCCTCCCCCTTCCCCCCCCCTCCCTTTCATTCTCTTCTCATCGCCTGATGATGAATGATACCCTCTCGTGCTTCACATCTTACCCTCTTGTTCATATTTTTGCCTGGTCAATATCAAGCAACGTCGTCTGTGACACTAGCCCTTATGCTTGTATACATACTGTATACTTACTCTTGGTCGCCGTCACCAGGTTCCTTCATGACTCAAGCATATCATAAGGATTATGTCTGTCATAGCCTTCTATTCGGCTCCCGATGATGTCTGTTCCTGTCCAATCAGCAATGACTCTTTCCAGGATGGATCTAATCCCTCCTTCCTTGCCTAGTCTCGTTCGACATCACTGGAACCGTCACTCCTCTCACCATCACCCCGGTTTCCATGACGTCTATTTACCTCCTCCCCCTCCCGTCGTCATCCTCGTATCTGTCTTTCATGTTGTTCGTCGGCCAGGGATCAATGGCGTGGGCATGTTGTGATCAGCTGTTCACCTGGGAACGTATATTGCTCATCATTGCGTGATGGCTCGGGGTTCTGACGCGATGACTCGGGGATTACACGTGATAGAACCGCATGTGTTGGTGAGATTGCGGCGACGTTGTGCCCTGGCCGCTGTTTCAGAAAAGGGACCACTGTTCACTTGCCATACCCGGTTTTATTGACTGAAATTCACCCGCCATCACGTGTAGTAGGACCCAAGCCCTGCTTTCTCCGCTGGTGTCGCTCGGAACGGGAGGACGAATGACTTTTGTCTCATTTTGGGCGATTTTGTCGATCTGGATGATCTGTACTCGCCGAGCTATCATCGCAAGAGGACGAGGAATTGGTTGTGGTTGTGGTTTCCCTGATTATAGTGCTCTAGATGCAAACGCTGTGGGTAGATAGAGATGTATTGACTATATCGACGATAATTTCATGATTTTTGGACCGCAAAGAGTAGCGTGGACACGGGCGGAAATCGGGCCGTTGAAAGTTGCACTTTACTCGCACCCGCTCAACTCTCTTGTCGTCGAAATCTTGTTGCACTACTATTGCTCCCGGCTGTCCAACCCATCCATTCAGGCAAGCCAGGCTGCCATGATTTTCGACACCTCCACGTCCGACCACCTAAAAACTTGGCTCACCAAGACTCTCGAGCCAATGTCAGTTCTTCCACTACTCCATCTCATTCACTCAGACGTGTTTACCTCCTCTTTAGATGCGACGCTGACCCATCGGCGCTGGCCGACTACATCCTCGCATTGCTAAAACACAACGCTCCAGAATCCGAGTTGCGTAAAGATCTCACCGCACAGTTGGAGGAGTTTCTCGAAAAAGGCGCGTCACTTGTCATTCCTTTCTACTACTTTCTGAACTCCCTGCGTGCATAGAGGGCCCTCCCTTCCTTGACGCGCTATTTACCTCCCTTCGCACAAAATCCTATCTTCCGTATAATTCCCCTCCTCCACCCCCTGCCCCATTATTACCCACCGATAATGGCATCCCGATCCCACTCGACGCAATCACCCCATCCGGATCGTCAAGCCCTTCTGAACGTGGTCGGAAACGTCAGTCAGAGTATGATGACGATATCCGGCCGCCAAAGGGCCCACGTGTAAGCCAAGACGGTTCCTTCTCCCGACATGGCCCACATAAAGGACCCGGGTGGAGCAATGGAAATTG
>WNFO01002209.1_pt1 | contig 16452 bp, 20 predicted proteins | sample 5400251 | NCBI WGS metagenome assembly WNFO01 (sample SAMN13153354, study PRJNA577476) | soil metagenome | isolation source: 100 cm saprolite under Madrone tree | place: USA:California | collected 2016-06-14 | reverse complement strand
TAAAGCGCGCGCGGCGGGCAAGAGTTGCGGCGAGCGGAGGTTTCCGCCCCACTGGTAAACTCCAACGTCCGGAAAAAACAGCCTGGTCAGGTGAAGCTGCGAAGAGAACGCCAGGATCAGCGCGGTCGCCGCCATCCATATCGCCAGGAACTTATCCGCGCGGTCCCGCCCGCGCCGCATCATGCCCAGCCCCAATCCTAAGAAGCACGCGAACAGGGTAAAGTTTTTGAGGTAAGCAAACATGCGAATCTCGGCGGACATCCATCGAATGAGTACCACCTCGGTGTACAAGGCAATCGCGCTGATTAGAAATAAGCGAGGCTTGCTGGCGGCAAAGCTGGTCATTCACACAACTCCTTGCAGAAAAAGACGGCAAGTTTAACAGAAACGCTTATGAGTCACGTCCCAAGCGCCGCGGCGCAACGCGCCACGACAACCATCAAGAGAGGCGCTCGACTTGCACAGCGGTGCCGTAAGCCAGGACTTCGGTGACGCCTTGCATAACTTCGGTGGCGTCGTAACGCATGGAAGAGAGGCGCTCGACTTGCACAGCGGTGCCGTAAGCCAGGACTTCGGTGACGCCTTGCATAACTTCGGTGGCGTCGTAACGCATGGCCACTACGGCGTTGGCGCCGTGCTCCGCGGCGTGCTGCAGCAGAAGCTCGAAGGCGTCTTCGCGGGTCTTTTCGCACAGATTGGTCAAGATGGTGATATTTCCGCCGATGATGGTTTGCAAAGCGGCGCCAAGATTGCCGATCACGCTGCGCGAACGAACGATGATTCCCCGCACGATGCCGAAGTTCTTGACGATGCGATAGCCGGCGAGTTCATTCGCGGTGGTCACCATGGAGCTGTCGACGCGATTCATAGCCACTCTCCTTGAGAACGGGCGTTAACCGCTGCGATTCTACCCGTTGACGCCGTCATGCGCGAGGCTAACGGTTCTGCTAGGCTCGGGTTAGCGTGGAAACTCTGTTTTATTACCTTGCGATTGTGCAAATCGGCGTCGGCGTGTACCTGGTTTGGCATGGCCTGCGCTGGCTCGGTTATGTACGGCGGAGGATGCAGGGTGATCCGGGCTTCAATGCGCCGAAGGCCGCCGTGTTGTGCCCTTGCAAAGGGCTGGAGCCGGGTCTGGAGCGCAATCTGACCGCGTTGACGGAATTCGATTATCGCAACTACGAACTTTTCTTTATTTTAGCCTCCTCTTCCGACCCCGCCTACAGCACCGTCAAACGCGTGGTGGAGCATTCGAAACCGCCCGCTCACGTGATCATCGCCGATCGGCCGGAAGGTTGCGGCGAAAAAGTGAACAACCTGCGTGTGGCCATCGAGCAACTGCCGGCTGAATTCGAGGTTTTGGTATTTGCTGATTCCGACGGCCGGCCCGAGCGATTCTGGCTGCGCCGCATGATCGCGCCGCTGCAGGATCCGGACACTGGGGCGGCCACCACCATCCGCTGGCTCATTCCTAACCGGCAAAATCTCGCCAGCGCATTGTTGGCGGCGTGGAACGCATCGGTGGTCACGATGCTCGGCGAAAAGGGAAAGAATTTTTGCTGGGGCGGAGGAACAGCGATACGGCGGAATGTGTTTGACGAGAGTCGCGTGCTCGAGGAGTGGTGCCACTCCGTCAGCGACGATTACTCCATGACCCGCGCGCTGCAACACGCCAACAAATCCATCGTTTTCGTACCCGAGTGCCTGACCCCTACGTACGTAGAAGCGGACCTCAGGAGTTTATTTGAGTTCACCAGCCGGCAAATTGTCATAACGAAGGTATACGCTGGGAAAACGTGGGCGTCAGGAGCGCTGACGCACTTTTTGTATTGCCTCACGCTGGCGCTTGGCGTGTACCTCACGTCGGTGAACGTCCTTGCCACCCTCCCTGCTTTCCACCTCGCGGTGCTGACATTCTTGCCCATGCTGCTGGCGGCGATTCGTGGAGCGCTGCGGGTCGCGGGCGCGACCGAGGTTTTGACCTCAGCGCGGGGACAGATCATGAGCCAGGCCTGGATCTACATTGTGCTTGGCGTGTTTGTTCCCTTTTTGTTTCTCCTCAATTTCGCCATGTCGTTGTTTACGCGAAAGATCAGGTGGCGTGGCGTCACTTATGAACTTGTCTCGCCCCAGCAAACGCGTATCCTGGCCTATTGATTTCCGGTCTGGCAGTACTAAGGTCCCAGGGCCGGACTTTTCCACAGGGCATGACCCCGCGGAGCACGCTTGACGCAAACTCATGGAGAGAAAGCCCTCTACGGGGGAAAAATTTCGTGGACCGTGAAAATCCTACCCGCAAACGGTTGCGTGCGCTCGGCTTCATAGTACGTAAGTACCGCCTTCCTAGTAGGTTGTGCCCGATGCAATCAAAGGTCGGGTTTGCACCGTAATTGCGCACAGGTCGCGAGTATTTCGTCGCAAGCGAAGTGACAGGGGCTCCTTCTCGCACACAGTGCCGGTTTTGAGGGATCTGTTCCTTCTCAGCCCCAGACCTTAGCCCCATGCCAACCGCTTGCCGCACGCAGTAGAACCATGCCTCGCCAAGGGGCAATCAAACCAAATCACGAGTCTCGGTGCCAAGTCGAGGCTGCATAAAGAGGGGTGCATGTGAAAGTAATCCGCAGAAGTGAGCAAACCCATCATTTGAACGTCCCGCGCGCGAGTCTTCCTCCAGAACTTTATTTTTTCTATGAAAAGAATACCGGCGTTTCGCATTTTCACGTGGAAGCTGGTCCGGACGGGCAATTCCCTGTCGAGCAGGCCGCCGGGCTGTTGGCGATGCATTGCCTGGTACGCGGACAGTCCCCCAAGGACTACGTCGTTATGGTACAGGCTGCTTCCGATGCACTGGAAGGGCTGGCGGAGAAGGCCGAGCAATTGCTGAAGGCCGGGCGTTCCGTCGGCAACTCAGTGAAACTCACGCGCCGGGAGGAGGAAGTGCTCGGCGGAGTGATGCGCAGCCTGGCCAACAAGGAGATCGCCGCGTCGCTGAATCTCTCCGAGCGAACGGTGAAATTCCACGTCTCGTCGCTGCTTGCAAAGTTTCGAGTGCGCGGGCGAATGGAACTCGTGCGGGAAGCGGCTCGCCACACGGCAACACCCATGACCATGGTGCAGCCTGCCCCGGCGAAAGAAGCGCGCACTTCGCTTCCGCCTTCGCACACCTACAGCCAAGTGCAGCGCAATGTTGGACCTATCGCGCTGATCAAGCGCCAACTGTTGGCTTGATTTTTTTCGTTGCTAGAGCAGAAACGGCCCGAACCAGCGTACGGTTTGGGCCGTTTCATTTTTGCGGTCACGAAAAAGCCCAGGCGACAGTGACGCCCAACAATGTAAAAAACAGATAGACCGAGATGACTATCACGACAGACTTGGACATCGTCACTTTTTTCGGATCCATGCAATGGAATCCGAGTGCAGTCAAAAATAGCGACCAAAAAACAAAAACATCCAACGAAGAAGCTAGAGCGCTCAACCACTTGGGATCGCTTATGCTCATATAGGCCCCTGGATTTGAGCCCACAAAATTATAAGGATTTCCAAGAGTGCTTGGATCTTTCAGCATCAATATGGGAATTCCCAGAAGCTCTCGGATTCCGCCCGGCAGCATGGCATAGGCGATTACTGCAAAAGATTTTCCGAAAGTGAGCCGTGCGCCCCCAATAAGGGCATACGCTCCCCAGTACACCAGCGCAAGTAATAGCCCCAAACAGACGGTCCCAGTGAGACCGCGTACATAGCAAAAGTACTGGTTTCCCTTTACACCTCTCTGAATTGCCACATCCTTTTGGTCCGCAGGGATCTGCTGACCGCGCGGGCTGCTCATTAGTTGTTCTTCCGAGAACGATCGCCAATCCACTTTGTTCGCGAGAAAAATGTTCATGCTTAGACCGATGAGCGTCAACAAAATGATCGGGGCTGCCCAGGAGGGTTTGCGTGCAATGTCTTCAAACGTGGGCCTCGGCGAAAACCATACTCCGATGATCCGACCAAGGGGACTGATAGCCGGCTGCGATTGTGCCTCCGGGGCGGGCATGGACGTTGTCGTTGACATCGAGGTTCCTCCACCACAGGGGCGTCCTTACGGGCGCACTGATACCGCCTTCTACCCTGCATTACGGGGGAACACCAGAGGAAATTTCACCTGGCCTCAGGTTTCCTCGACCTGAGCCCGCTGGGCCTCACGCGCGAGGAAGTTCGGGCACTGCGGCCAACAATTCGCGGGTGTGAGCGTGGGCTGGTTGGTGAAGGACTTGGCCGACACTACCAACCTCGACCAGTTGCCCCGCGCGCATGACCCCGACGCGCGTAGCTATTTGCGCGACCACCGGCAGGCTGTGGGAGATAAGGAGGTAGGTCAGGCCGAATTCGGCCTGCAGCTCCTGCAGTAACAGCAGCACTTGAGCTCCGACGGAGACATCGAGGGCGGAGACTGGCTCGTCCGCGACGATCAACTTGGGCCGGAGAATCAAGGCGCGAGCGATGCCGATGCGCTGCCGCTGACCTCCGGAAAACTCGTGTGGATAGCGCGCCTCGGCATCGCCGTCGAGTCCTACGCGGGCAAGGGTGGCTGCGGCCCGTTCCTGCCGGTCTTTCCTAGAAAAACCTAGCTCGTGAATGGCCAGGGGTTCGGCCACAATCTCACCGATGCGCATTCTGGGGTTCAGCGAAGCAAAGGGATCCTGAAAAATCATGCGCATTTGCCGGCGCTGGCGGCGTAATTCTTCATTGCCAAGCGCCAGCAAATCCCGGCCCTCGAATTGTATTTCGCCGGAATCCGGCTCAATGAGCCGCAAGAGCATTCGCGCGAGCGTGGTTTTGCCGCAGCCACTCTCGCCGACGATGGCCAAGACTTCGCCGGATGAGATCGAGAAAGTGACGCCATCCACAGCGGCGAAACTGGGACCTTTGGCGCTGCTGAATACGCCGGCGTTGCGGCTATAGCTCTTGCGAAGTTCGCGCGCTTCTAGAAGGCAGGTCACCGTAGCAAATCCTACCGTTGTTTCCGCGCCCGCGCAGCATCCTTCCATAACCAGGTTCTAAGACGGATTGACTTTGGTGGTATAATGTTTGTGGAGAAAAGTGCGCTTGGTCTAATTCTCCCGCCGATCTCTCCGTCGCGGCGGTTCTCGCCGCGAGTTTCGTTGGAACAAGTCTCTGGATTGGCCGCAAGCCGTTTATTTGCAGCCCCTTACGAAACTCTTTGCACTTGCTCACGACCGGAGCAAAGTTATCACCTTTAAAATCAAGCGCTTACAGTCTCTTTACCCGCTCTTGGGCTTCTCCAAAAAAGTCATAGTCTTTGTTTTGTGTAGATTACAGCCTCTTTTTGCAAAACACCCGGGGTGGGGGTAGGGAACGTTAACGCTTGGTGCCGTAACGCCAGCATCCCTGCTGGCGCACCTCAAACCAGCACGCGGCGGGCTGTATGGTCCGCCGAAGCGCTGCGGAGCTCTGGGACAGCCGCCGCACACTCTGGCCGGCGCAACCCGCAGCGCGGCTCGAAGGCGCAGCCCGGGGGTAGCGCGGTTAGTTGCGGCACCGTGCCTGGAATTGGGGTCAATTTGCGTTTTTCCAGCGACGGCGAAGCCGCCAGCAGCCCCTGCGTGTAAGGGTGCCGCGGCGCGCGCAGCACCTCTACCACGGGCCCTTCTTCCACGATTCGCCCTGCGTACATCACGGCAACGCGATCTGCAACCTGCGCGACCACACCAAGATCGTGGGTGATAAACAGCAAGCCGAGTTCGAGGTCGCGACGCAGGCTGTCCAGGAGCTCGAGGATCTGCTTTTGGACCGTGACGTCCAGGGCGGTGGTGGGCTCGTCGGCGATGAGCAATCGGGGACGAGCGGCCAGGGCCACGGCGATCATCGCGCGCTGGCGCAACCCGCCGGAGAGCTGGTGGGGAAACTGCTCGGCCCTGGTCTCCGGCTCGGGCACCGATGCGTGGCGAAGGGCTTCGAGGACGCGGCTGCGCAGTTGGGTGCTCGGGAAACCTGTCTCGTGCGCCTGGATGGCTCCCTCAATTTGCGCGCCAATGCGCATCACCGGATTCAAGGAAGTCATCGGCTCCTGGAAGACCATGGCGATTTCGCGCCCGCGCACCGAGCGCCACGCTTTTTCGTTCAACTGAGTTAAGTTGCTTTCGTTTGTCCCGGCACGCTCCAACACCGCGGTTCCCGCGACACGCGCTCCCGGGGGCAATAATCCCATGAGAGCCAGCGCCAGCATGGTCTTGCCGCTGCCCGATTCGCCGACCAGCCCAAGCGACTGCGCCGGAGCGAGTTGGAACGAGACTTCGTTCACCGGCCGGATCCATCCGGCGGCGGTGGGCAAGTCCACGCTTAGGTTGTGTACATCGAGCAAGCCCATGGGAATTATTTTAGAGTAGAGCGTTAAGCGAGTATTGGCGAGCGAAAACCAGCGGATGTTTCCGCCGCGCAGAGGGCGCTGGCGTTCAGCGCTTTTCGAGCGGGATGACGAACTTCAAAGCCGTATGCGTCGCGGAGAAGCCCACCACTTTCACATCTTTTAGACCAGCCTTGCGGCCGGTTGCGAGAACTTCGTTTTCGGTGATTTGCTTTTGCCCTTTGGGGTAAACGATCCAGAGCGTCGCCGGGCCTTTCAGGCCTTTCGCTAACTTCGAGACTTGAGATAAATCCTTGGAAGAGTTAGCCGCGAAAAATATGCAATCCGGTGCCGCCGAGGATTTTCCCTTGGTGGCATTTTTGGTGCAAGCCTCGAGCTCTGCGAGAAAGTCACTCTCAAATTCGCCGATGAGAGATACCGCAGCGTTGGGCTTTAACGCCAATTTTTCCATGCGAGTCTTCGGATGAAGGATTTTCTCGCACCATTTCGCCGTGTTCGCTCCCAGCTCAAAAACCGCTGGCCCTTCCGCGGTGTCCAATCGAAGCTCGCCAATCCCCGCTTTAGCGGACTTCAATCCTGCGAATGGAAATTTCAGCCGGAGCGTGCCGTCTTCACTCCGGAAAATCAGCTCTGAAGTTTCCAGCAGCGCTCTTCCCCGCGCCTTCTGCGAACCAAACCTCACCCTGCAATTCGCTTCATTCCCCATCGCCACCTCAGTTGCGCGAAACGCAAAATCGCTAATTCCACCCGCCTTCAGCGAGCAGCCTACGATAGTAAGCTAGTAGGTTCCATGGCAAGCCCCGCAACCACCCGAGTTGATTGGAAGCTCATCTGGGCGCAACGCGGATTTCGTTATTTTTTTGCGGCGATGTTCGTGTCGTTGTTCGGCAGCGGCATGAATTTTACTGGCGTGAGCTGGTACATCCTGGCGTCCACGCACTCGACGCTGAAGGTCAGTTTGCAAGTTATCGTGGTCACGCTGCCCGGCTTGCTGGTGCCGTTCCTTGGCGGCGTGCTTATCGATCGGCTGGACCGGCGCTACCTCGGTGTTCTGCTGGACTTCGCAAGAGGTGTTGCCGTGCTCTGCGCCGCGTACATCGCGTGGCGCGGCCATCTGCACCTCTGGCACCTTTACGCCATGACGCTCATCACGGGGACGGGCTCGGCGATGTATTGGGCCACGGTCAACGCCTTGGTGCAGGAAGTGATTCCGCCGAGCCAATTCACCGGCGCTAACGCCGCCGTGCTCATGGGCGTGCAGAGCGGAATGCTCGTTGCGGGCGCGCTGGTGGGTTTTATTTACGACAGCGTGGGGATCGCGGGCATTCTCGCCATCGACGGAGCGACGTATTTTGTTTCCGCTTTTTGTCTTTACAAAATGCGCCGCGGTTATGTTTCCCCGCGCGAACGACAACGCTATCCACGCGAATATTCGGAGGCGACCGAGGCGACCGCCGAAGCTTTGGAGACCGGCGAGAATCCCGAGGTTGCCGAGGCCGGGCTGTCTCTAGCCATTTATGCCGATCTAAAGGAGGGCTTTGCGTACTTGCGGAAACAGCCGGTGGTGCGCGCGCTGGGAGTGACGCATTCCATCATGATGGCCGGAGTTGTGAGCGCCAACGTGGTGCTGGTGGCGCTGGCAAATGACATCCTGCATGCAGGCGCGCGAGGACTCGGCTTTCTCGAAGCCGGCTGGGCCGCAGGCGCGATCACCGGAGGACTGATCGCCAGCCAACTGCCGCACAAGTTGCGACTCATACTTTACGTCGCTGCGATTGTCGGACTGGCGACGGGGCACATGATCGTCCCGTTCGTGTCCTTTCTCGCGGGCGCCGTGGCCATGCAGGCGCTTTTCGGGATGTGCCGCGCGCTGGCCGGCGTGGTGGCGCAGTCTTCGCTGATGTCTATTGTGCCGCGCCATTTTATGGGACGGACGCAGTCCGCGATGGCCATTCTGACGACCGCATTGCAGGTTCTTATGAGCTTTTCGCTGGGTTGGATCGCGCAGCGGATCAACATCGTGGCAGGATTTTCGCTACTCGCTCTGATGTACGGCGGAGCGACCTTCTTCGCGGCGCGCGCGCGGCAATTGCTTTCGCAAACTTCGTCAGGACGCGCATCTGCGTAGAACCTGGCCACGTGGCGCAGGGCCCGCATTTGCTTCCCGCTGTGCTCTCGTATAATGGGTCACCGTGGAAATACAAACGATTCAGGCATTTTCGCACTATTTCGGAAACGTTCGCGAGCGCATCATGCTTTGACAGATCGGCCCCTAAGGCTTTGCGTTTGGCGAGAAAAACCCAATCGGAAGATCGCGTGACGTCCGCAAACCGGCTGGCGCATCCAGAATTACGGGAATGGAGTTGACTACGACCGAAGCGGTGGCGATGTCGCCGTGCGTGCCACCGGGAATGACCAGCATGATGTTGGGATGACCTTGCAATTCGACGGTGTCCGCGGGATCTTTTGCTCCGACGTACATCTGCAGCTCCAGATAAACCAATTCCTTGCCGCCGGAAAGTCCGCGCGCGATTTGATGCACGCCGGCGGCTTGTCCGCGTTCCACGGTGAGGAATTCTGTTTGCACGCGTTCCTGGGCGACTACCGGTTCGATAGTTTCCGTGATTTCTTTCACGGGAAGATTCAAACTGTCCGCGACCATGGCGACGGATTCCGGCAAACCGACGTGCTTGATCACTCCAGCGGCGACTTGTCCGCGAAATTCGTCGACGCTCATGCCGGCGCCGATTTTCTTTTGCAGCGGCAAGCGGCGCTTGGACGCGTCGACAATGCGCAGCGCCTTGGCATGCTCGATGCGCTGCGACACGGCCGCAAGGGTCACGACTAACTTGTCCATCACAAAGCCGGGATTCACGCCCGTTCCGACCAGCGCGACGCCCCAGTCTTTGGCTTCGGCATCGAGCTTCGCCGCCAGCTCCGGGTGCGTGCGGTAAGGGTAGGAAAGCTCTTCGCAGGTGGAAACCACGCAAGACTCCGCTTTGAGGCAGGCCAGCAATTGCTCCATCACTTTTGAAAGAGACGACGAAGTGGAGTGAATTACTACGTCAACGGCCTGTTCCAGAACATCGCCGGCATCCGCGGAGATCTTTACGCCCCAAGGCGCGTCATTGGCGCCAACGACTTCCCCCAAATCACGGCCAACTTTTGCGGGGTCCGTATCGATTGCGCCGCAGATTTCGATGGCCTGCTTTTCACGCATCAGGCGCACGATGGAGGCACCTATCGGGCCAACACCATATTGAATGGCGCGAATCTTCTTCTTCACAGGTTTCTCCGTCTTTTGCTTGCAGCAGGCTGACAGCGCGCCTTTTGGCGGCAAAATAAACCCTAACGATAAAGGAATTTCCCAGCGTAGGCAACGCAAAACACCAATGCGGACATCGGACCGAGCAGACTGAGGCGTGATCGAAAATCATGAAATGGCTGATCGCGTTTGCGTTGCTGTTCTCCATCCCGACGGCTGAAATTACCGCGCAAGAAGTGAACGCGGCGGCGTTGGCGTCTGCAACTTCGCTCAGCGCCGCGTTTCCGGCGCCGCGACCGCAGCCTCGACCCCAAACCATTAACGACGATGACGTGCGGGGCACTTGGGAGATGGGGCTCGGATACACTTTTGTGCGTTTCCAGTCGTCGCTATTCAACGCTTCGATGAACGGACTGGATACGACCGTCAGCTATTACCTGCGCGACCATCTCGCTGTGGAGGGCAACGTGACGGCGGCATTCTCTGAGGATGCTCGGTACCTTTTCTATGGCGGGGGAGTGAAAGTCAGCAAAGGCAATCGCAAGCTGCAGCCTTTTGCGCACGCACTCCTTGGCGCTGCCCACATTTTTCCGCGAGCGGCGACCGGCAACAATGGATTTGCGGTTCGACTTGGCGGGGGCGCGGAGACGAGGTTGCAACAGCAGCTCTGGCTGCGAATCGAGGGCGACTATGTCCGTTCGCAACTATATTCGTCGGGACAAAATAATTTCCAAGCCGTGGCTGCGATCAATTACCGTTTTTAGCGCCCGGCCGGCTTGGCGGCTCAGGACAGTCCTTGAACTACGCCGCTCACTCCGCCTCGGTGGGTTCGTTTTGCAAAATCGCTTTTCCCCCGCCCCTTGGGCTTCGGCCGCTTAATTGAGCTTCACGAGGACGCCATTCCTGCATCGCGGCACCGCTGAAGCGCTAGGCGCCGCTCTCGCCAGCCGTGGCGTCCACAGCCTCAACGGGCGGCTGCTCGGTGTCGGCGGTTGGGTCTGCCGCTGCACTCTCGCGCGCCCTTCGCGCCGCCTGAAGACGCTCAAGATCTTCCATGGCGCGAGACAAGGCGCGGTTCATCGACGTCGCATAGCGCCCCACGCGATCGACGGCCGGGTTGAAGAACGCGCAATCGCGCGAGAATTCCTGCCGCTCAAAGCCCAAGATGCGAGCGTAGCGCACGTTCTCCACGACGATCTTTTCGACCAGCATCTCCTCCACCTTGCCGATCGGCTGATAGCAGTCGCGAATCTCTTGAACGAGGAGCTCTATTTCCGCGACCTCTTCGTCGTCGGCGCCCTGCAGGATCTGCTTGACGAAGATCCCGTGCTTGACTGCGTTCTTCGCGCTGTTCGCCTTGCCTTCCGCCGTCTTGGGACCAGTCGATTGCTGTGCGTTCCGCCGGTTGGCCTCAATCTTCTTGGACGACACAGATTTGGCCGATGCCCCTTCGGCGCTCGGACCGGCTCCTGGCTCCGCCGGTGTTTGTTGATTTACTTCTTCTGCTGACATTTGCATTCTCCTTGAGTTCGCGTAACCGGGCAGACCGCTGGCCTCGCCCCGGCACCGAACCGATGACTCTCACCCAAGAGGGGCGAATACTAATTCTTCTTTAATTAATGTTCGTATTTTCTTCGCCATAAATCCGCCTGGGCTTTGCCTCTTGCCCTTCTAATACTCCGAACAGAGCGGTTCCAATGAATTGCTGCATTGAAAATCGGTCCTGCGTTTGGCATCACCTGCGTGCGCCGCAGGCGCCCGGCACCGCCCCCCCACCTGGAGAATGAGCCCGACCCCTGCGGTCCCAGCATTGGGACGCCCCTCTCCGTTTGCGAGCCAAGAGTTGCATCCCGGCGCCGATGAGTCGGACAGGGCGATACCCAACGCTCTCGGATCCAGATCACGAGAATGCGCTGGGTATGCCGCAGCTAATTTAAAGCTGACGTAGATTCGGATCGGATGATGGTAAGGGTCTCGTGGAGTGCGCGTTGAACGAAACCGGGTGACAATGAACAATTCCCCTCGTGGAACTCAAAAGTCGTCCAGTTGTCGAAGTCCTGGGACGTTGCGAGACCCACGAGAAGGTGACGCGCTGCGCAAAGTTCCGCGGCCTTTGAAAGGAAGTTAGCTGGGCTAGATTTGCACCCAAGCAGGTACTTCATCTGGTCGCCGAGCAAGAATATAGCAAAAACGAAGGAGTAGTGGTGCAGGCAACTCTTCAAGGCCCGCATGGTGAGATGGAATCCCTCTTCGCTTTGGTTATGATCGAGAGTATCAAACATGTTTTTTCCTCTACTGCCCCCGAAGGGTGGCTCTAGTTTTGACTGCCGGCCTTCAGACGCAAACCTGACCGTCGGTCAGTCAGCCTGGTCATAAGAGCCTCTACCCTCTAATACTGAGAAATGCTTTCAACGCGAATTATCGATTCGACTTTGTACAAGAGGCTGCCAATATCCGTTCTTCTGTGATTAAAGCCTTGTACTTCAAATACATACACTTAACGTTGATCTAGAAATTGCAGAGAACCGGCGTGAGCCCTCGATCGGGTTTCAATCACCGCCGTTCTCAGATGGGGATCCTAGAAAGGCGGCAGGCTCGCGGCTCCCGCAGACGTACCCACTGGGATTGCCTTAGCTCTCCTCGATAAGGCGTACGTTCCAACCGTTTCGGGAATCGATCAAAACCTGCCGGGAATCAGAACTGGGAATGAAGCCTGCGGTGTAGAGAAGTGCGCGCGCCCGCGGAAGGGAATCGACTACAAATGTTGCGTGTCCCCAGATCTTTCCATGGCTTCCTATGCCGCCGAGGATCTGATAGCGGACTTCTCCGCGCTCGAACGCTTCCTTCGCGCGGTCGAAATGACCGGCGTCGCCCTCGACGGGGATTCGAGGAATATTGGCATGATTGGCGTCTGCATCTAGGCCTGGCACCTCCCAACGATCTCCTTCTCTCTCGGTTACACCGCTGTCGTTCCGCGAGCCTTCAAGAGAGGCCAGTTTCACCTCCTCCAAGGACACCGGGCGCCAACCTCCCGCGCAGCCGTTCTCTCGCCCTTCGAGGGAAAACTCCTCGTGCAAGGCAAACGATCCTAGAAACCGGTGTTCGATGACCAGCTCAAAATCGGTTGGGTCCCTTTCGCATGGCCGCATGAGCGCCTCTTCAAACTCCAAATCATTCACCCTGAAATTGAGGCGAACCCACTTCAACTTCGATCTGGATCTCATGCTCCTCCTTTGCTCTCGAATCAACCGGAGTGGCAACGAATTTCCCGGGGCGACTCTCGCACTGAACTCTTAGCGATGCCTTCTGTGGCGGTCCTCGTGACACGCGCTGCACAGAGTTATCAAGTTGTCCGCCACATCGTCACCGAGCTGGCTCCTCCGTTTCATGTGATGGATCTGCAAGTTGTGCATGGAACCGCAGTCTTGGCACCGCCAGCCGTCTCGTTCGAACACGCGTTTCCGGACGACTGCATACTCTTTCGGATCCAGTTTAAGCCTAGGTTGCCGCTGGCGGAGCGGCATCGAGTTCAGTGAACTCCGCATAACAAAATCTACGGTTGAGTTTCTCCGAGGCTCGCACCCGCGAGAAAATCCGCACAGATCATCTCGAGGCAGTAACCTCTAGACTTATCCGTTCCGAGCATCAGGCTGGCAGTTTCCAGGGCTTTCTCGACCACGGGCACCTGACTCTTATAAAGCTTGAAGTAGATAATCTCCCAAGACTCCGTTTCTTTGCCCGTAAGGTGCCGTTCCACCTCTCGCTGGAACTGCTCCCTGGGAAGTTTCTGGGCCTTGTGCACCCAAGGTGCACAAGCAAACTCCGGCCCGTCGCGGCGCGCCACCTTGACAAGCTCCCTTGCCTTCGTCCAGCCGATTTCTCGGAGCTGTGGCTTCGGGACGCGCGTAAGATGTTCGTGGATGGTCATTAAGTAGTAGGCTTTCCGACGAGAGTCCGGGAATCGTTTTTCCAGGAAGTCATCAAACGACTTCAGTCCTTCCAGTCTCCAGTATTGCTTCGATCGCACCTCGCATAGATATTCCCCAAGCTCCACGAACCGCGCATCCCTCTCTTGCTCTTTGGTATTCTCCCAGCTCAAGATCTCGTCGATCTTGCCTAGGACGAACACTGCGCGCCGCCGGTTTAGTTCGGGTGCCACGGCAGGCCGTCCGTTAATCCACAAGCTCGTCAAGCCAATCAAGGTCGCTCGCTCCCGGTTTCCGGATGAGTTTGGCTGCTATTAGCTGCTCGTTGTTGAGGCACAGGCCCAGATGGGAACAACTGACGCATCCGTTTTGAGGAAACCGAATGCCGCTATGCGAATTGAAGTGACCTGCCTCGATCTGATTGACGGTGGTTTCCACCAGCCGGCCAAATTCCTGCCGTTGTTCCTCGGAGATCGATGCCCTGAGGTATTGAATCTCGGGAGCATGCTTCCGCACAAAAACGACCAGTGCAACCTCTGGAATGCCACTAATCCACGAGTAGCAGATGAGTTGTGGATCGAGTGAAAGCAGACCTTCCGGGCCTTCTTGGTAACGACTCGTTGTGGTTTTCCAGTCAATCAGGCAGCGCACACCGTCGATTTCGCCGATCGCATCGAGATAACCAACAAATTCGCCGCCTCCCGTAAGCATTCGAAGAAGCTTGATTTGGAGATCGTTGCGTGGGTTGGAGATGCGAACCCGATCATCCTGCGCAAACTTCTGCAGCAGATGGACTCCCTGATGTACTAACCGATCCCAAGTCTCTCCCTTTTTGAATTCGAAGGGAGCATCCCGGTAGGCCTCCCATTCCCTGAACAGCGCTGCGCCACAGTCCTCTTCGCGGAAGTAAGCTCCCAAAGCATTCTCAAAGCAGCGCCCGAAGGCCATAGCTGCACGGGTTTCTTTTTCGCGCCAACCATCGAGGTACCGGTAACGATAGCTGCGCGGGCAGCGGAGATATTGGCTGATCTGCGTGTAGCTATAGACCATCGGAACCGCCCGGCCCGTCCTGCGAATCGGCATCATCGATGGACGCGCAAGAGACCACTTCCCACTCGCCGGCGGGTGCAAAGGAATCAAGATTTTGGTAAGAACGCCCATTCACAATCTTGTTTGAGGTGCGAACGACGCCACGAAGGTTTACGAGAGTCTTTTCATCCACCTGATCACGATTGAGCAGATCGGCATCGTAGCCAAAGTCTCGAAGAAACCAATGGAGCTTCCAGAGGGCTCTCTCGGTGCAATACAGCCGACTGAAAAAAGGCCGGTCTAGAAAGGACTGCGGCTCCAAAATGACGAATCGAAACTCCACGAACGGCTTTTGTGGATGCCGCCGATACCACGCTCTTTCCACACGAACGAGAAACACACCATCGAAACTGGTTTCGGAGTCTTGATGTCGCGAATGCAGACCGGGAATCTGACGTCTCATGCCTTGACCTCCGATGGTTGGGCATAGGAATTGAGTCGGCAAATCAAGATGTCCCTGTTTTCCTTAGCGCATGCGGCCAGGTGCGAAATAAACGATTGGACCAGATCTCGATTTGCTTCTTTCAGGGAGGGCGTGCCGCAGAAATCTGCGGCGTAGGCCTTAACGAGAGTGGGATCGAGATTGTGCTGGCGGATCAACAGACAGAGTTGATCCCGTAAACGGGGCTGGCCATTGTTGGAACCGTTGGTGGAGTGATTCGTTGTGGAAGCTTGATCCGACGCAGAACCACGCTTACTGGAGAGCGACCCTAGCTCCTCCACGGAGCAGAGACCAATGCCGTATGCCTTTCGCAGGGCGCGGTTGACAGCTCGCGTTTCAGCAATGCGCATTTCGGCTCCATGCATGAGCGAGGAAACGTTGGAGGGATCTGCGTCACCGTAACCGACAAACCCCTTCGAAGAGGGGCGCGGGTAGACTGTGGCCTTGAATACCCAACGGTTTGCAAGAGGGTCCGAAAGGCGGTCCTCAATGATCGTCTTGATTCCGGAGCACCGCCGTCTTTGAGCGATGCGTAGCAGGCCCGAGTGCGTAACGTACCAGCGATTCTCCAACAGTTGCAGATCTCCAGCCACGACCGATAAAGCCAGACTGATAGTTAGTAGCTTTAGTGATTCGACTGTTGTAGATGGAAGTTGTCCCCAAATCGATCGAGCACTACGAGCGTTAATTCGGCAAGCCTTGGTGGGATTTCGCATTTGGAACCCTTAAGTTCGCACTGCAATGCACTTCACTGCACTCCATAGTATTGCATACTAGGGCTAACACGTCAAGCACCCGTGAGGGCCGATTGCCATGCTAGAATTTGCGGCGAATGAAGAAGGACACGCAATTTACATTTAGAATTCCTTCCGACCTCAAGAACCGTCTGGAAGAGATTGCCTCGTCTGAAGGTCGCAGCGTCGCCCAAATCTGCGAGGCCTTCTTGCGAGCCGGAGCTAGCAGCTACCGGAAAAAAGGCTTCAGCTTTGTCGGGCGCTTTTTGTCACGAAAGCAGAAAGCGCCCGGAAACTAGGTGTTCGGCCCTTAGAGATTCCCGTAGGTCCTTCATGCCCGAACTACGTCGATGAACTTGAATCCCCACGGATGTTGCGAGTGAAAGTGACGCCAAACCCGCTTACGCCTCCGACAGGCCAACGTAGTACGTCTGCGGGCGGTCCTCGCCGACCAGTCTCGGTAACTCATTGGCCACCTACGAATCGCTCGTCGCTCGCCTCGCCTGCAGCTGTCAACTTAATTTGTAACCGTGGCCAAGAAGAGAACACCACGGCGGAAACCGCTTGCCGAAGAACAGAAGGAAGAACTTCGCAAAAACTGGCTAGCGCCAGCCGCTTCGGTTCAAGAA
>WNFO01006920.1_pt1 | contig 16456 bp, 13 predicted proteins | sample 5400251 | NCBI WGS metagenome assembly WNFO01 (sample SAMN13153354, study PRJNA577476) | soil metagenome | isolation source: 100 cm saprolite under Madrone tree | place: USA:California | collected 2016-06-14 | reverse complement strand
AACATCCCAGACCGACGGGGGAAAACGGTTCCAGGCGAATTGTGGTCGCTGTCACAACCCGCCCGAATCTATTTCACCTAGAGAGGCACGCGCCGTGGTCCGGCACATGCGCGTACGTGCCATGCTGAGCGCCGAAGATGAGCAGCTCATATTGAAGTACCTCGCACCTTAATACATTCAGCCAGGAGAAAACAGTTGATCCCAATCAAACCAGTAGCGTTCTTTGCGGCTGCGTCTCTGTTCGCAGCCGCACACGCGGGCCATGCCGAGACACCCCGGCGAATTGAAATTATTGCAAAGAGATTTACCTACGACCCGGATGTGATCACTCTCAAGAAAGGAGAACCCGTTGTGCTGGTGATGCACAGTATCGATGTCACGCACGGTATCAAGGTGGACGAGTTGAATCTCAAATCGGATGACGTAGAGAAAGGCAAGGAAACCGAGATCCGATTCACTCCAGAAAAAACGGGTCACTATATCGGCAAATGCGCGCACTTTTGCGGGAAGGGTCATGGATCGATGACGTTGCAAATCGACGTTCTTCCCTGACGAAAATGTGGAGGATCAGAAATCTCGTCGCGATCTTAACGGCATCCGCGTTTGTGGATGTTCTGTTGGGTGGACTTCTGCTTTCCATGCACGGAGTCCAGGCGAGCCCTCCCGGGAAATGGGAGTTCCGAATCGTGACTCGGGCAAAGCACTCCTTGCTGGTGGGCGGCAAAGGTCTCGCAAATCCGTTGCCAGCAACTTCCGAAAATGCTGCAGAGGGTCAGCAAAACTTTTCGCATTACTGCTTTGTCTGCCATGGCCTTGATGGCCAAAACACCGGAGTTCCCTTTGCAGATGCAATGTCGCCGCCTGTGCCTTCGCTTGCCTCTCGGGAAGTTCAAACCTACACCGACGGCCAGATCTACTGGATCATCAAGAACGGCTTGTGGACTTCTGGAATGCCTGCATCGCGCGGAATCCTCACGGACGAAGAGATTTGGTCCATCGTGACGTATGTTCGCAATCTGCCGCGCGCGGGGAGCCTGGGCGAGCCACCGGCATTCACAGGCGAAAACAGTGGTGCTGGCGTGGAGCAGGCGTCTCCAGCGGGAAGATCAGGCGAACGGAAAAAACGCGAATAGTACGGATATTAGCTCACTCAATTATTGTTTGACATTCGCATGTTGCGCTCCAAGTGCCTGGAAGTCCACCATGCGATTGATTGCCAACCGATATGTTCTCTCTCCTTTTTTTTGCACTCCCCAAAATGATGCCTGCGATCTGCCACAACTTCAGGAACTATCTCGGGGCCGTGGAATGGGCTTCGGGGAAAAATGCAGGGACGAGTTACGCGACCCTCGGCCGCAACGTGCAATACGGTATGACACTCATGGCCGTCGCGCTTTTTTCCTGGATCGCGATCCGACCAGCCTGGTCTCATGTAGAGACGGATTTTCCAAACTACTACACGGCTGCAGCCGAATTGCGACGGGGCACGCACCTGAGGGATTTATACGATTGGACCTCCTTTCAGCGCGCGATGAACCGCGCGGGATTCGAAAGGCAACTGGGCGCGTACACGCCGCAGACTCCCCTGACCATGCTTCCGTTCGTTCCGTTAACCCATTTTTCGCCTCTTGTGGCAAAGCGAATTTGGCTGTGCCTTAATTTGGTTCTGCTACTCGCCACGCTTTCCTTGCTCTCGCGAATGACACGTTTTCGCATGTCTCAACTTGTTCTCCTTGCATTCCTGGGCCTTAACTCCTGGCGCGCCAATTTCGCCTATGGCCAATACTATATTGTGGTCCTATTCCTGCTGACGTTTGTGCTGTACTGCCTGGATGGAAGGGAAATACCAGCAGGAATCGTTGCCGGGATTGTGTTCGTGTTGAAACTTTACGGTGGGCCGTTTCTTTTCTTGTTCCTCGCGCAGCGCAGATGGCGCACCAGTTTGGGTATGATCGCGGCTGCCATTGCGGGCTTGGCAGTTGCTTTCGGTATTTTCGGGTGGGACGACCTGCACTACTACGCTACGCAAATTCTTCCCCGTTCGCTTCAGAGTGGTTCCATTAATCCATACGACCCCGGTAACCAGACGATTATGACCTTCCTGCAGCGTGTCTTCGTCCCCGATCCGGAACTGAATCCCTCACCAGCCGTAAACGCACCCTGGTTTTTGTTCTTCCTCAGGTCGGCCATCCATCTCGGCGTCCTCGTGTTCGTCACCATGGGAATTGCCATGCGCAAGACCCGCGATCGGAAACGGGATTTTGCATGGTTCGCGATAGCGGTAATTTTGCTTTCTACGAGCGTTGGCTCCTATACCTATGTTCTTCTGTTTCTTCCCATCGTCCTGATCCTTGACGCGGCCAGCTATCGCGCAAGAATTTTCATTGCCCTGAGTTTCGCTTTTCTCGCAGCGCCGAATTTGAAGATGTTTGCGTGGTTGTTTCCGAAAGTGTGCGTGCTCATCATTTTATTTATCGCTGTCGGGATTCACTATTTCAAAGCCATAACTCCAGCCATGGCCAGGCTGGTGGCCACCGCCGTTTTCTTGATTTCCGCAATGATTGCCCACCAGCAGTGGCAAAGCTATCGCCAGGAGCCGAATCAGCAATTTGCACTTGTAAAGCGGGAGCGCGGAACTCTCTCGTCGCTATCGCCCGCGATCACCCGGTCCGGAGTGTTTTATCAAGCGATGGGAAAGGACCGTTACGTTCTTCACTGGCTGCACGATGGAGTTATTGAAGAACTGGTTTTCGATGGTCAGGCGCTAACTCCCGTGGCGGAGAACCCCGATGGGCCGATCCGCTTTGAGCTGGTTTCGCACGGCCGCTCGAAGTTTGTAGAGTTTGATCCCCGAACTCGTGAAACAAAAGCCCTGGCGAGCGAGGCAGTACCGAGTACACGAACTCGTGAGGGGCAGCGCACATGGTCGCCCGATGGGTGCTGTGCCGCATGGGTTTCTGACGCCACCGGTCCGAAACAGATCTGGTTTCACCAGGCAGGCGAACTCAGCGCTCATCAACTGACAAAAGGAAATTGCAACAGCTGGACGCCCGCGTGGGATCTTGATTCGAAGTCTGTGGTCTTTGCGAGTGATTGTGGTCGAGCTGTGGGCTTGCCGACCCTCTATCGGGCAAAGATTGCCAACTAGCCTTCTCTGGCATAGGTTGGCTACTAATATCGGTCCCTCGGGGATGTTCTTGTGAATTCTCGGAGTGCAGGAAATGGAACATCTCAATTAAACGGAGTTGGCCTTGCCGGAACGATCCGTTGTGGAAGCACTTAGAGTGAAGGTAGGCGAAGCTGTGGAACGAACCGATCACCTGGTTTCCCTGGTTACGGAAGGTTCGCTTGCCTGGCAGCCGGAGAGCGGCTCTAGCAATTCAAACGCGATGGATGTTGGCCACTTGTTGGGACATCTTCTCGATTGTCTTTCCGGTTTCTGTGCCTGCTTTCAGAAAGCCTTCCCGGAACATCTCGCGGATCTTGATTTCCTCCGGGGGCTTGAAGTGAACCATTTCTGCTCTCCGAGGGAAGCCAGAGAGCGCATTGCCGAATATGGGAAACAAATCGAACGAGGGTTCCTCCTGTGCAGCGATTCAGATTTGAGACGTGTCCTCCAAACAATCTTCGCCAGGAAAGGGGAAACTTTGATGACGCTATTGCTGGCAAACCTCGAACATCTCCTGAATCACAAATATCAGCTATTCCTCTATATAAAGCTTCAGGGCGTGACGGTTACCTCTCGGGATCTCTATCAATTTGGGGAGGAGAGTGAACGTTGAAGGTCCCAAGCCCGTCCCTTTCATTTTCCAAGCTGACGAATGGGTTCAAACACCCGGCGCAAAATACTTTCCTGTACGCCGATTCCCTGTGTCTTTTTACTATTACCTACCAATTTTACGAAGAGAGCGAGCGAAGAAGGTTCATCTCTGGTGGATCACTCTAGATCGAATTTGCCACCGAAAAAATAAGTGAACAAACAAGTTACAGCTCCTTGACAACCCGTTGACAAGGTGCGCGGCGGCTTGGAGTACGTTTTTAATTGGGAAAAACACGGACTCCGACCGATGTCAAAAAAAATTGTTTTCTTCTTTCCTTCGTTTGCAAGCACGGAAGCAACGGCTCCCCTCGGGATACTGGCTGTGGCCACTCCACTTTTGCGCGCGGGTTACGCGGTCCAGATTATCGATTCGACAATCACGCCGGACTATAAACAACGCGTTCTCGACGAGGTAAAAGACGCCATCTGCTTGGCCATCTCCCTTGTGACGGGCCCCATGATTCGTGAGACTGCGGAGATTGCGCGAGCCGTCAAAGCGTGGAATCCGGATTTTCCCGTAATCCTGGGTGGCTGGCATCCTTCGCTTCTGCCAAAGCAGACCTTGGAGGCCAATTTCATCGACATCGTGGTGCGCGGCCAAGGCGAGGACACGCTGCTTGATCTGGTACAGCATCTGGAGACGCGGTCGGCACTCGACTTGATCCCTGGAATCGGGTTCAAGCGTGACGGAAAACTTATCTTCAGTACCGAACGTCCCCTGCGTCCGATTGCGGACCTCCCGCCGAAGGCCTATCACATCGCAGATTTTGACGCCTATCAAAGACTCTGCGGCCGCCGCTGGGCCATGTACATTTCCAGTCTGGCTTGTCCGTTCAACTGCTCGTACTGCACGAATGCCGGCGTATATGGCCGAAAGTGGAATGCGCTCTCCCCTGAACAGTTTGTGGAAGAGACTGTGGATGTGACTCGCCGTTACGGCCTCGAAATGTTATGGGTGGTCGACGACAATTTTCTTGTGGATCTCGATCGAGCCCGCCTGATTGCGGACGGGTTGGTAAGCGCCGGAGCCCAATTTCGTTGGAGCATTCAGGCGACAACGAATCTCACCGCAAGGTTAAGCACGGCCGATTTAAAACTTCTTCGTCGCAGTGGTCTGCATCAGATCTGCCAGGGAGTTGATTCCGGTTCCCCAAAAATCCTGAAGCTGATGAACAAGACGTTTCAGGATTTCGATTCCATCTTTGAAAGCGCCGCTCGTTGCCTGGAAGCGGGCATCAGACCTTCATTCAACATCATCTTTGCTTATCCCGGTGAAGGCAGCAAGGAACGTCGCGAGACCATCGATTTCATGATGGACGTTTGCAGGCGCTTTCCGGGCGCGGAGTTCTGGACCAATATCTTCACCCCCTATCCGGGTTCTCCCATCATGCAACACGTTGAGGAGCTCGGAATTCAGGTTCCGACCTCACTGGAAGGATGGGCTGATTTCTTTCCCCGCTACACCCAACTGCCGTGGTTGAACGGTCGCGATCACAAGCGACTACAGGTTATGCGGGACTATCTGCGCATTGCGTTTGACCGCGTTCCCATCGCACTGGATACCCGCAAGCCTTCGACTCGTCTGGCTCAGAAGACTCTCTCCTTCCCGGCGCGTTGGCGTCTAGACCATGACTTCTATCGTGCGCCGGTGGAACTATGGCTGAACGAAAAACTCAAGAACCGAGCTCCAACCACAAAACCAGCGGTGGATGCGAAACGCCTCGAGCCATCCGTTACACAGGCGGCCTGCGGATGAGAGGCAAAGTCGTACTTTTTTATCCTCAGTACGAAGGGCCAGCCCTCGGCGCTCCACTCTGTCTGCTGAGCCTGGCTTCACCGCTTCTTCAAGCAGGATTTGAAGTCCGCATCGTTGACGCTGCTGTAGTTCCGAACTGGGAGAGCAAAATTCTCACAGAGATTCAAGACGCGCTCTGTCTTGGCATCTCGGTTCTCACCGGACCCATGATCCGCGGCGCAGTACGTGTCGCGAAAGCCGCCAAGCGTACGCGGCCGGACATGCCTGTCATTTTTGGCGGCTGGCACCCGAGCCTCCTTCCCGATCAGACTCTGCGTGAACACTATGTGGATGCAGTGGTTCGCGGTCAGGGCGAACTGACGCTGCTCGAAATCGCTACCCGCCTTTCGGAAGGGAAGTCGTACGGGGATGTAGCCGGCGTATCTTCGAAGAACAGTTTGTTTGCATGTCATTCTCCGGAAAGACGTGTCGCGCTTCTCGATGACCTGCCCCGTCCCGCCTACGAGCTGGCCGATTTCGATGCGTATGAGCGCGCGTCCGGCATGCGTAAGCTACCCTATGCAACCAGCGTGGGCTGTCCGTATGCGTGCAACTACTGCACCGACATGGTTTTCTACAAGCGGAGATTCAATGCACTGGCTCCGGAACGTGTCATCTCCGAAGTTACGGATTTGGTCGATCATTACCGAATCGCGGAAGTCGCCATGCTCGATTCCAACCTCCCTGTGGATTGGCGGCGAGCGCTTGAGATTGCCAAGGGCTTTCTTGAATCCAAGTTGCGCTTTCGCTGGACCTTCCAGGCCTCCACCGATTTTCTCTGCCGCATGAGTGACGACGAATGTACGAGACTGCGCGAAAGGCGGCTCTTGGAGGGATTCACGTCACGTTTAATTTGATTTTTGGGTATCCCGGAGAAGTGGAGTCGGACCGTATTGAAACCATCCGTACCATGAGCGACATCGCTCGCCAGTTTTGGAATGTGAGTTTTTCGCCCAACCTTTTTACACCATACCCCGGTATTCCGATCTGGCCCCAGCTTCGAGAACTGGGCCTGCGCGAACCGCAATCTTTGCAGGAGTGGGCTGAACTTCCGCTGGGACGAAACATGCTTCCCTGGCTGCAAGGCGAAGAGTTGCAACGCTTGCGGCGCATGCTGCAGTTTTTCCTGCTTAATAACCAAATTCGTAAAGCAACCAACAATCATCCACGGCTTCGTCATGGCTTGCGAAAGCTCCTTGGTGCTCCGCTACGTTGGAGAATTCGCGCGAATCGCTACTCATTTCCGTGGGAGTTGTGGGTTGCTAAAAAATTTGAGCGCTTTGCCACGCGGCGCTCGTTGCTGACAGGGCAGGTGCTGAGCACTGAAACCCAGGAAGTGTGCTGAAGCACGGATTAGAAATTTCAGCCTGCGTCCAAAGGAAAATGCTGTGACTGACGTCTTACTAACACATTCCTACCATTTGCCGTACGACCGCAAACAGGTGAAAAAGATGCAGCCTTATCCGCCCCTCGGCACACTGTATGCCGCTGCGGTGTTGCGGAGTCACGGTGTTTCTGTTGCTGTGTTCGATCCCATGCTGCAGGAACCGCTCGCTGGTTTTCGCGAGGCAGTCCGAGTCCACGGTCCCAAAGTCGTCGCGATCTACGAGGATGATTTCAACTTCCTGACGAAGATGTGCCTGACCCGCATGCGCGATCTTGCATGGCAAATGGCCCAACAGGCAAGGCGAGCAGGAGCGCGTGTGCTGGTGCATGGTTCGGACTCCACGGATCACGCCGGAGATTACCTCCGAAACGGTTGTGACTTTGTCCTGAAGGGAGAGTCGGAATACAAGTTATTGGAAGTGGTGCAGGCACTTTTGGGTGGCAGGGATGTTCCAGCGAGTCCGGAAGTACTGTCAAGCGCATCACCGGGCATGAAATGTACGGGTCCTCCGTTCGCTCGCAATCCCTGGCGACCAACCATAGATTTCCCGCTGCCCGCGCGCGATCTGATCGATATGCAAAGGTATCGTGAATCCTGGCAATCCGCGCACGGACGATTCTCGCTAAACCTGGTTGCCAGCCGGGGCTGCCCGTACCGCTGCAATTGGTGCGCGAAACCCATTTTTGGTGATGCGTACTCGAGCCGGGAGCCTTCGGCTGTAGCCGACGAGATGATGATCCTGCAGCGTAGCTACAAAGCAGAACATCTGTGGTTCGCCGACGATATATTCGCTCTCAATCCTAAATGGGTGGAGCAATTCGCCCGCGAGGTGGAATCGCGCGACTGCGCGGTTCCGTTCAAGATCCAGGCGCGTGCCGACCGGCTGGGCGCATCCACGGCAACAGCACTTAAACGCGCGGGTTGTGCGGAAGTGTGGATGGGCGTGGAATCCGGATCGCAAAAAATTCTTGATGCGATGGACAAGGGCCTCCGAGTGGAAGAAATTGTTTCAGCCCGCAAAGAGCTCGGTAAACAAGGAATTCGCACCTGCTACTTTTTACAATTCGGCTATCCGGGGGAAGCGTGGGAGGATCTCCGAAAGACGATTGAGCTTGTCCGCGAAACCAAACCGGACGATATCGGCATCTCCTTTTCCTATCCGTTGCCGAATACCCGCTTTCACGAACAAGTACAGAGCCAGCTAGGTGAAAAACGGAACTGGTCTGACAGCGAAGACCTTTGCGTCATGTTTAAGGGAACCTATAACGACCGCTTTTATCGCGCGGTTCGGGATGCCTTGCATGCCGAAGTCGAGACTTACAAATCTCCCACACCGGCAGTTCAGGACTATTGGAAGGAAGTAGACCTTCTGGAGCCCATCAGCAGAAACCGGGACGCAACGGAACTGCCGACGCCCATGCGATTGTCGTCCCGACCTCTCCGTCACGCTCCCGAAGCCTTCGTTTCCATCCGCGATTTCACGGCCGCTCCAGGAGATCGCTAAATGCGCGACCTTCTTCTCACGCACGGTTATTTTCTCTACGACGATCCGAAAGAGATTCAGATTCAAAAGCCTTACGTTCCCCTGGGCATTCTTTACATTTGTTCGCACTTGAGAAGCAAAGGCCTGGATGTCGATGTGTTCGACACAACCTTCTCCTCCATGGACGAACTGACGCGGACGCTGCAAGGCGAACCGCCATCCGTGCTGGGTGTCTACGCGAACTTGATGACCCGCAAACGAGTAGTGGAAATTCTGCGCGTGGCGCGGGGGTCCGGATGGCAAACAGTTGTGGGTGGCCCGGAACCCGGGGCTTACGTTGAGGAATATCTGCAAGCGGGCGCGGACGTTGTTGTCCTGGGAGAAGGGGAAGCCACGATGGAGGAGTTGCTGCCCGCGCTCCAGGTAGGTTCAGAAGCCGCATTGTCCCGCGTCAGTGGGATCGCCTTCAAAACGGAAAATGGCCAGATCTGCCGCACTTCGGAAAGAGTTCAAATCTCCAATCTTGATGCCCAGCCATGGCCCGCGCGCGAAGCCATTGATATTCGCCGGTACATGCAGACCTGGCGGGCCGCGCATGGCAAGAGTTCACTCTCGTTCATTACCGCGAGAGGATGCCCCTATCGTTGCCAGTGGTGTAGTCACCAGGTGTTCGGCATTACCCACCGCCGCAGAAAACCTCTGGCGGTGGTCGATGAAGTGGAATGGCTGATGTCCACCTACCAGCCAGACATGGTGTGGATCGCCGATGACGTTTTTACCATTCATCACGGGTGGCTTCGCGACTACGCCGCCGAAATGCATCGTCGCCGATTGCACATTCCGTTTGAATGCATTTCTCGGGCAGACCGTTTGAACACCGAATCTGTAGATCTCCTCGCTGAGTTGGGATGCTTCCGCGTTTGGGTCGGTTCGGAGAGTGGTTCGCAGAAAATTCTGGATGCGATGCAGCGGGGGGTCACGGTGCAGCAGGTACAATCCGCGATCGCCATGTGTAAAGCGCGCGGCATTCAGACCGGCATGTTTCTGATGTGGGGGTACGAAGGCGAAGAGCTTGCCGACATCGAAGCCACCATCGAGCATGTAAAGCGCTCCGATCCGGACATCTTCTTCACAACCGTCGCCTACCCGATCAAAGGAACGCCATACCACAGCCGCGTTTCGAATTCCCTGGTTCAGCTCAAGCCTTGGGGAAAAACTTCCGACCGCGAGATCACTTTGCGGGGAAGGCACACTGCCGAATTTTACGAACAGGCCGACCGGCTCTTGCGCGAAGAAGTTTCACTGGCTCGACTGAACAGAGGACAAATGAGCCACTCCCGCGGCGACGAAATACAGCGGCGGATCACGGCGCTGCGCGGAAGTCTATATTCACATACATCGGAAGTGCGGACATGACCCATGCCGTGGCTCCGCAAATAACTCCCGCCATCGCCGCGTTTGATCGGCTTGCCGGTTCCTATGACGACGTATTTACTTATTCCGTTGTGGGCCGTGCACAGCGCAATTTAGTTTGGAACAAATTGCGGCAAGCCTTCCGTGCGGGGCAACGGGTCCTTGAGATTAACTGCGGCACCGGCGAGGATGCACTGTTCCTTGCCTCGCGCGGGGTTTCCGTGGTTGCCTGCGACGGTTCCCCGGCGATGATTGCCGTGGCAAGACAAAAGCTTGCTAGTGCAGCACCTCCGGCTAGGGTTGCCTTTCAAACGATTCCTAACGAACGACTTTCCGAACTTACCTCTCACGCGCTGTTCGATGGCGCCTTTTCCAATTTCTCCGGACTCAACTGCGCTGCCGATATCCGCAATGTTGCGGCCAGTCTCGGAAAACTATTGCAGCCGGGAGGTCTGGCGATCTTGTGTGTCTCTACGCGATTTTGTTTATGGGAGATGCTCTGGTTTCTTCTGCGAGGGCAACCGCGAAAAGCGTTTCGGCGAATCTCGGGCCTGGCAACCGCCCGCATTCACAAGAGCGCTGTCCCCATCTTTTATCCAACCGTGCGGGAATGGAGCGACCGCTTTGCGCCACATTTTCGTTTGTGCAGCGTTCGCGCCATCGGACTGTTCGTGCCGCCCTCCTACGCGGAAACATGGGCGGACGGGCATCGCAGAGCGGTCTCCTTTTTGGAGCAGCTGGATCGTGCGCTCGGCGCTTGGCCAGTTTTGCATTCCCTGGGCGATCACGTTCTGCTTGAATTTGAAAAGGTGGCCGAATGAGCGGAACGGCCACGAAAAAAACATTCGACGCCTCCTTTCTCAAGCGAGGTCAGAATAAACGAATGGACTGCGTGTGGATTCAATGCCCGCAATGTTTCACGCCCTTGGGCGCCATCCGGTACGAGGCTCTTCTGCAGGACGCCCTTCGCATGTGCTGTCCAAGCTGCTCTTTTTGCCTGTCGCAGGAATCGGGTATCTGGAATGCGCTGCCGCCGGCCCGGGCGGAACGTTTTCGCCAGTTCATTCGCGATTACGAGCACATCCGGCGCCACGAAGGGCGGGGTAGCGACGCTCCCGAGTTTTACCTGGCGCTCCCTTACGAAGACCTCACGGGCCGGAATTCAACGCAGTGGAAGATTCGCGCACGCTCCTTTACGTATTTTCAGCGGAGACTTCTTCCAGGTCTGGTGCTGCGTGCTACGCGCAATTTGTTTTGCCTCGATCTCGGTGCCGGAAATGGGTGGCTCAGTTATCGTCTTGCCCAGCTGGGCCACTCTCCCGTCGCCGTCGATCTGCTTACCAACTCTGCCGACGGTTTAGGAGCCGCGGCAAATTATCGCGCCGCGACTCCACAACTCTTTCCGCGCTTCCAGGCGGAATTGGACTGTTTGCCCTTCCGCGATTCGCAATTCGACTGCGCCATTTTTTCCGCGTCATTTCACTATTCCGCGAACTACGGGTCGACCCTCGGTGAGGCCATTCGCTGTTTGAAGCCAGGAGGCACGGTTCTGATCATCGACTCGCCGTGGTACAGCAATGAAGAAAACGGCCGGCGGATGGTCAGCGAGCGCCGCGCACACTTTCAAGAGCATTTTGGGACTCATTCCGATTCTCTGGGAAGTTGCGAATATTTAACGGACCAGCGGCTCGCCGAGCTGAAAAAGAGTTTCGGATTATGTTGGAAGCGTTATAAACCGTGGTACGGCTTGCGCTGGGCCTTACGGCCCTGGCTAGCAAAGCTAACGCGCCGTCGGGAGCCCTCCGTTTTTCAAATCTATTCCGCCGAGGTCCTCTCCCGGTGATTATTCTATTCAATCCGCGTTCCACGAAGCCGCGCAATCGACGGTTTCCGTTGTCCATCATGGCGCTGGCCGCAGTGTTGGAAGGAAAAGAAGAGTACTCGATCGTAGACGGCAATGTGGACGATGACGCCACCTCGACGATCGCCCGCTTGATTCGCGAGAACAACGTGGAACTTCTCGGCGTCACTGCCATGCCGGGTCCGCAAATGGTCACGGCCATGGAAACTTCCAAGGAAATCCGCCGGCTGCACCCCCGGATTCCCATCGTGTGGGGCGGATATTTTCCCTCCATCTACTGTGATGCGACTCTGAATGCTCGCTATGTGGACTACGTTGTGCGCGGTCAAGGCGAAGATACTCTCCTTGAACTGCTCGACGCGCTCCGGGGGAAACGCAAATTCGAAACCATCCAGGGGCTCTCCTATAAGGACATATTCGGCTTGCACCGCCACAATTCGGAGCGTCTGATGAAGGGCCCTGATGCGTTCCCGTGGACGCCTTTCCACCGCATTCCGGTGGAGAAGTATCTCCGGCCTTCCTTTTTCGGAAAACGGACTGCGGCTCATCATGCCAGCATCGGGTGCCCGTTCAAGTGCAGCTTCTGTGGTGTTCACGCCGCTTACGGAACACGGGAAAAGTTGGAGAGCCCGGAACGAACGGAAGCCATTCTTCGGCATCTTTCCAGTGCATACGGCGCGGATTCCGTTCAGTTTTATGACATGAATTTTTTTCTACGGGAGGATCATGCCCGGGATCTCTCGGACCGTCTTGCACCCCTCAACATGCGATGGTGGTGCGAGGCGCGGGTGGACATATTCAACAGGTATTCCGACGCGACCCTTGAAGCCATCCGGCGCGCGGGCTGCACCATGATTTTCTTTGGCGCCGAATCCGGTTCGGATTGGGTGCTGAAAGAGATGCAGAAGGACATCACCACAGAGGAAACGCTTGCCGTAGCCAGGCGCATTCGGCAGTTCGGAATTATTCCCGAATTTTCGTTCGTCATCGGAAATCCGCGGGATCCAGAACGCGACACTCGCGAGACGCTGCAATTTATTCGCACCATCAAGAACGTGAATCCCCAATCGGAAATCATCATGTATCACTACACACCGGTTCCGCAGCGCACGTCGATGTATGGGGAAATTGACGGCCAGATCGAATTCCCGACAAGTCCCGAGGAATGGGCCACGAAACGCTGGCTCGATTTTACGCTGCGCATCGATCCCAATACCCCATGGCTGACGCGCAAAACGAAAAAGCTTATCGACAATTTCGAAACAGTTGTCAGCTCGCGTTGGCCCACGGTGCAGGATATTCGCGCTCCACGGTGGAGCCGTGCGCTCCTCAAAGCCCTGAGTGCCTGGCGCTATGCCGCGCGCTTCTATGCATGGCCGCGCGAACTTCGCTGGGCCCACCAATTTATCAACCTGCGCAAACCCAAGCAGGAAAGTCTCTGATTCGATTCATCAGGACGAAAATGCCTACGTCTCCTCCCACACCGTTGCTCAATGCCAAACAAGCCTACCGACGATGGGCACACGTCTATGACACAGAGCAAAATCCTCTCCTTAGGTTGGAAGAGCGTTATCTGCAAGTCTTGATTCCCGATCTTGCCGGCCGTGCCGTTCTGGATCTCGGTTGCGGAACGGGACGCTGGCTCGAAAGGTTCGCGTCTCAAAACGCGCAAAGCCTGGTGGGCGTGGATTCCTCTCCGGAAATGATTGCGATTGCACGCAAACGGATGGGAGACCGGGCAACTCTCGTCTGTTCGGATTGGGAAACTTTCGAGCAGCCGGCGGATTCCGTGGATATCGTCGTCTGCTCCTTTGTGCTCAGCTATGTTGCGGATCCGGAAGGTCTCGCACTTCGAATTCGCGACATTTTGAGAACAGGGGGAGTTATTTTCGTTACTGATCTCCACCCTCGAACGGTCTCGAGCCTCGGTTGGCGCCGGGGATTTAAACAAGACGGTGTCTTCCATGAAGTTGCGACCCACAACTATTCTCTTGAAAGAATCGTCTCAGCGTTCGGCAAGGCGGGTTTCCATGGATCAACGCGCATTGAGCCATGTTTCGGTGGCGCGGAACGCGCAACTTTTGATCAGGCGGGCATGTCTCTTTCTTTTCAGGCCGCCCAAGGTCACCCGGCAATCTACCTGTTGCAGTTCACTGCGCTTCAAACCGGTGTTTCGGAGTCGCGCCAAAGCAGTCTCGTTTCATCTGTCCGGGGGGCGCGCTTCGCTGTTGGTCCTGATGAGACTGTGGCGGGTGAACTCTCGATTTCCAATCAACACATCATTCTTGGTAGCCGGGAAAATGCCGAGGGCGCGCTGCTTGGTAAGAAGAAAGGAGCGAGCATTGATCTCGATGGCTTTCTCATCTTACCCGGTCTTGTCAACGCCCACGACCATCTCGAATTCGCGCTATTCCCGCGACTGGGACGAGGTGGGTACCGCAACTCTGTCGAATGGGCCGAAGATATCCAAGAATCCCATCGTTCCACAATTGAAACGCAGCGAGCCGTTCCAAAGAAGGTGCGCTTGTGGTGGGGTGGCATCCGCAACGTTCTGTGTGGGGTCACAACGGTATGCCACCACAATCCGTATGAAGCCGACATTTTCGACGATGACTTCATTGTGCGTGTGCTCCGAGATTTTGGCTGGGCGCATTCCCTCGCGTTCGATTCCGACGCTGTAACGAGGGCACTCGCAACTCCCGAAGATCAACCCTTCATTCTGCATCTCGCGGAAGGCATTGACGAGCAGAGTTCTGAGGAACTTACCAAGCTCTGGAATGCGCAGGTACTCACGGATCGAACCGTCCTCGTCCATGGTCTGGGACTCGACGATGCGGGCTTGGCGCTCCTCAGGTCTGTCCACGCCAGCCTAATCTGGTGCCCGACATCCAATACCTTCCTGTTTGGCAGGACGCTAACCAGCACCACGATTAACGCATTAACTTCTGTGGCCCTGGGCAGCGATTCACCGCTTACCGCGCGCGGAGATCTGCTGGACGAGATTCGTTTTGCGCACGAAATTCTCGGCATGAATGGGGTTTCTCTCTATCGCATGACGACCCTCGAGGCGGCACGCATCCTGCGCCTTCGCAATGGCGAAGGTCGTCTCGAGACTGGTTCGCGCGCTGATTTTATTGCGGTTCGTGACACCGGAGGGTCGCCTGCGGAAAGATTGCTGAGTCTTTCCTGGCGCGATGTCCAGCTCGTGGTTATCGGCGGCCGCGTTCAGCTGGCTTCGCCGGCAATCTTGCATCACCTTCCCACAAGCATGAGCTGCGGATTGCATCCTCTCTGGGTGGAGGACCAAACGCGATGGCTTCGCGCACCTGTTCCTTCGCTCTGGGAGCAGACGCAAACTCATCGCGGCGGAGACCTGCGGATGAACGGAAGAAAACTAAGCCATGAATAGTCTGGTCGTAATCGAAAAAAACGAGCCCACATTTTCGCGTCACGCCGTTAGCTCGCTGCCGATCCTCATACTTCACGCACATACTTCCTGCAACTGTCGCTGTGTCATGTGCGACATCTGGAAAAATAAGGAATCACGGTCCTTCACTCCGGTTGACCTGGAGCGAATGCTTCCAGCGATTCGGCGGCTTTCCGTGAAATGGATCGTCCTTTCCGGAGGTGAGCCGCTATTAAATCCGGAATGGCCCGCGCTTTGCCGCATTCTGAAAAAGGAAGGGATTCGCCTAACGCTCCTCACGTCAGGCTTGCTTTTGGAAAAGTGCGCTTCCCGGATTGTGGATGCCGTGGATGAGGTGATTGTTTCCCTGGATGGTCCGGCGCGCATTCACGACCGCATCCGGCAGATCCATTCCGGGTTCGCACTCATCGAGCGCGGTATTGCCGCCATCCGGCGTCTTACGCCGGGATTCCGCATCACGGCTCGTTCCACCGTTCAAAAGCTCAACTATCTGTGCTTGAGGGAAACCGTGGAAACTGCGAAAACCTTAAATCTCAACGGAATCTCATTCCTTGCCGCGGATCTCACTTCGCAGGCGTTCAATCGGCCCGTGCCGTGGACCGAAGGCCGTCAACAGGAGATAGGTCTGACACAGCACGAACTGTTTGGCTTGGAAGAGGAGATAGAGCTGCTCATTCGCGAACATACGGGAGAGATCGCCTCTGGCTTTGTCGCGGAATCTCCAGAGAAACTCCGCCGCATTGCCAGCCGTTTTCGAGAGAGTTTGGGGCTGGCACGCCCCAAGTCGCCAGTTTGTAACGCACCCTGGACCTCGGCCGTGGTTGAGATCGATGGCACGGTGCGCCCCTGTTTTTTTCACCAGCCAGTGGGCACAATCCAGAACGGGAATCTCGATGAAGTCGTCAACGGACGAGCCGCGATCTCGTTCCGATCCAGTCTCGATCTTGCCAGCAATCCTGTTTGCAACCGCTGCGTGTGCTCGTTGAACTATCGAGAAGGGAATGCGCCTTGAGTGTCAGGCGGGCAGAGTTCTTTGTCACCGAAATGATCTATTTGTGTTCGGACAAGCTTCTCGCGTATTTCATCAAGAATCGCCGGCCTCTTTTTAATTCCCGAAAATCCGGCACTTACCGAAGTTTCGTCATCCAATTTCTCCTCTAAGCCTTTCGTTTCAGTGCTTTGCATGTGGCCCCCGTGTTGCACATCTTCGTCAACCGACAGCCGTGATGGCAACAATGCAGCAACGCCACGGCTGACTGGGCCAAACAAC
>WNFO01006851.1_pt1 | contig 16466 bp, 18 predicted proteins | sample 5400251 | NCBI WGS metagenome assembly WNFO01 (sample SAMN13153354, study PRJNA577476) | soil metagenome | isolation source: 100 cm saprolite under Madrone tree | place: USA:California | collected 2016-06-14 | reverse complement strand
CTCGAGGCATCCCGCGCGGAGTCGCGGGCGTACAGTGTGGCGCGCCGGCGGCGGTACTTGAGCGGCCTGGGGACGGCGGCGCTCTCCGCGGTGATCGTCGTGTGGTCGCTCGCGCCGATCTACAACATGGTCCTGATCTCGCTCGAGCCCGAGGGCGACGTGTTCACCGACCACATCTGGCCCAGGGTGCCGTCGGTCGAGAGCTTCTGGGGGGTCCTGACCCAGGGGCACTGGTACCTGGAGCACTTCTGGCGCCAGTTCGCCAACAGTTTCTACATCGGACTGATGGTGACGTTCTTTGCCCTGCTGTTCGGCTCGCTGACCAGCTTTGCGATCGGGCGGATGCGCATCCGCCACGGCTGGCTGGTGAGCAATGCCGCGTTGCTGACCTACGTCATCCCGGCGTCGTTCCTCGCGATCCCCTTCTACCGGATCATGCAGAACTACGGGCTCGCGAACAACCCGTGGTCGGTGATCGCAGCCCTGGTGGCGTTCGCGACGCCCTACGCGATCTTCGTCCTTCAGGAGTACGGCCGGAGCATCCCGATCGAGGTCGACGAGTCGGCGCGCATCGACGGCGCCTCGCCTCCCCAGGTCTACCTGCGGATCTACCTGCCGCTGATGGCGCCGGCCCTGGTCGCGGTCGGCACCTACGCGCTGCTGCTCGCGTGGAACGAATACCTCTACCAGTTCCTGCTCCTGTCCTCGAAGTCGAGCATGACGGTGCCGGTGGCGCTCGCGCAGTTCCTCAGCAGCGACCAGTCGCCCTGGAACTACATGATGGCGACCGCGATCATCTATGCGGCGCCCCCGGTCGCGATCTACTACGCATTCCGCCGGCGCATGACCGCCGGCCTGACGATGGGCGGGGTCAAGGGCTGACCCTCGCCGCCAGTCCCGCGGCCCGCCGCCCCTGCTCGCGAGCCGATCTCACGTGTGCCGGTTCCCGCACATAGGGCCGCTCCGTCGCGGTTCGTGGTACGGTTCGGCTTGCCTTCTGCGGGCTCCTCCGGCGCTCGGACGCACGGGCGTCCCGATCCCGTAGCATCTGGCTCGCCGCTCCGCTCGGCCGCATGACGCCTCCCGGGGAGGCGCTGTGAGGATTGCCAGATGGACGAAGCCGCCCTCCGAGAGCTCGTCCGCCGCGTCATCCGGCGCCAGGAAATCCCCAATCGACGGCCAGACCGCACATGGGGAGGGCCGGGAACCGGCATCTCATGCGCGATCTGTGATGTTCCAGTCCGCAAGAAGGACATGGAGCTCGAGATCGAGTTCGCCTTCGATGGGGACAAGCCCGGCTTTGCCGTCTATCACGTTCACGTTCCGTGCTTCGCCATGTGGGAGCTGGAGCAAACGATACCGAAGGACGGCCACCCGGCTCACTAGGCCCGCACGGTCACGCCGCCTCCGGAGTCCGCGGAGGCCTCCTGTCCGCTATGTCGGTTATACGACAGACATCGCGTGTCAGGCCGTATTAGAGTGCGAGCGATCTGGACACTCTCTCTCGATGGAATGGCCGCGGCGCCCGAGCCGACACAAGGAGAGCATCTCTGCCAGGCGCTTCAGGAAGATCGACTCCGCTGAAGAATCGGATTCTCGCCGGCCTGTCGCGCAAGGACTATGCGCGAATCCTGCCCGACCTGGCCCCCATCACGCTGGAGTTTGGCCAGATCCTGTACGAGCCGGGGAACGTGATGCAATGGGCGTACTTTCTCGAGACGGCAATCGTCTCCATTCTTTTTTTGGCGGCAGATGGAACGTCGATCGAGGTGAGCGCGGTCGGTATGGAAGGCATGATCGGCATTCCCATCGTACTCAAGTCTCACTCGGTGCCCTATCGCATGCTGGTCCAGCAACCCGGCACCGCCTTGCGGATGAAAGCCGACGTGCTTCGGAAAGAGTTCGACCGCTGCGGGGTATTTCATACGTCATTGCTGAACTACGTGCACATCCTGCTCGTGCAGCTCTCCCAGTCGAGCGCCTGCAACCGGTTCCATACGATACGGGAGCGGCTGTGCCGCTGGCTGCTCGCCTCCCACGACCGCGCGGGCTCGAACGAGCTGAACTTCACGCAGGAGTTTCTCGCGCAGATGCTGGGGGTGAACCGCGGCAGCGCCAATGAAGCGGCCAGCGCCCTGCAGACGGCAGGGCTCATCCGCTACCGGCGGGGCCGGATCACCATCCTCGATCGCGCGGGCCTGGAAGCGGCGGCGTGTGAGTGTTACCACGTCGTCAAAGGCGAGTTCGACCGCTTCTTCGACTCCTCACGAGAGGGTGGGCAACCTCTATGAGTCCGGTCACGCCGGGCGGTGTCTCCCGTCGGATCCTGGTGGCCGATGACGATCCTGACGGCGCGGAAACGCTGGCGGTCATGCTGCGCTCGAATGGCCATGAGGTACGGGTGGCTGGTGACGGTCCCGCCACGCTGGAGGTCGCGAACGATTTCCGGCCTCAGGTGGTGTTTCTCGACCTCGGCATGCCGGGCATGGACGGCTACCAGATCGCCCGCAGGCTGAGGCAGATGGATGGCCTCGACAAGTTGCTGCTCGTAGCCTTGACCGGCTACGGCCGGGAATTGGATCGTCAGCGGGCGTACGACGCAGGGTTCGACGTGTTCCTCGTCAAGCCCACGTCTCCCAAGGTCTTGTGCGAGATTGTCATGCAATCTCGCCACTGACCACGCACCAACCCCGAACGGGCCGGCCGCGACGCACATCGACGCGCGGGACTGGTTTGCTTCGGCATTTCCCATGGGCCGCTGTTCTCTATCATGCTAGATTTGCCCGCATGCGGGCGGCCCACGGCATATTCCTGGCGGTGAGCTGCGGCGCAATCCAGTACGAGCGTCCATGAGTGGCGCGATCGCCGTCGGACAGGATTTCCCGCAGGGCATCCGTTGGGGCCGCCGGGTGCGCCGCGTGGCCCGTAGCGGCGTGGTCGTCGGGGGCGCGCTCGTCGCGCTCCTCGTGATCGGCGTCGCGGTGTCTGCACCCCTCGTCGCGCCGCATGCACCCGATGACCCGAACTTCGACCTCATCGAGGCCCGGCCGGGGCCGAAGGCGTGGTTCGGCACCGACCGCTTCGGGCGCGACATCCTGAGCCGGGTCATCTACGGATCGCGCATCTCGCTCTACGTCGCCGTGGTGTCGATCGGCGCGTCCATGGTCCTCGGCGGTGCGCTCGGCCTCACGGCCGGGTACGCGGGCGGGGCGTGGGACAATGCCATCAACCGCGTGATGGACGTGTTCTTCAGCATCCCCGGCCTGCTCCTCGCCGTCGGCATCGCCGCCATGCGCGGGCCCGGGGTGAACAGCGCCGTGCTCGCCATCGCCATCGTCTACACCCCGCTGTTCGTGCGCGTCATGCGGGGCCCCGTCCTCGCCGAGCGCGAGAAGGACTACGTCGAGGCCGTCCGCGCGCTCGGCGCCACCCGCGTGGCCGTGGCGCTCAAGCACGTGCTGCCCAACGTGCTCTCGCCCTTCGTCGTCCAGGGCACGGTCGCCTTCTCGCAGGCCGTATTGATCGAGGCCTCGCTGAGCTACCTGGGACTCTCGGCGCAGCCGCCGACGCCGTCGTGGGGCAATATGCTGAACGAAGGGCGCACCTATCTCGAGACCGCGCCGTGGATCTCGGTTTTCCCCGGCATCGCCATCATGGTGACGGTGCTCGCGTTCAACCTGCTCGGAGACGGCCTTCGTGACGTGCTTGACCCCAACTCGCAGTAGCGACGACCCAGAGGAGGAACGGCCATGACGACCGACCACGAGCACTCCAACCCCGCCGGCTTGACCCGGAGGCAGGTGCTGAAGGTCGCGGGCGTGACGCTCGGCGCCATGTCCGCCGGCCGGCAGGCCTGGGCGCAGGCGCCCAAGCCGGGAGGCAGCTTCGTCTCGGCGCAGACCACGGAGGCGACGGGGCTCGACCCGCAGCTGGTGCCCGCGCTGTCCCGGAGCCGGCGCTCGCCCATGATGTACAGCCAGCTCGTCCGCTTCGACGGCGACATGAACCCCGTGCCCGAGCTGGCCGAATCGTGGCAGATCAGCCCGGATAGTTTGACGTGGACCTTCAAGCTCCGGCATGGCGTGAAGTTCCACGACGGCCAGGAGTTGACCTCCGCCGACGTCAAGTTCACCTTCGACCGGCTGTTCGAAAAGTCGCCCGGGAAGTCGGACTTCATCGCCGTGGACAAGGTCGAGCCCGCCGGCCGCTACGCGGTCAAGTTCATCACCAAGGAGCCCTTCGCCGGCCTCCTCGCGGCCTTGGGCGGGTTCTGGGGATTCATCATCAGCGAGGCCGGGATCAAGAAGTACGGTGACCTCAACAAGGCCGCGCTCGGCACCGGGCCCTTCATGCTCGACGATTGGAAGGTCGAACAGCAGCTGTCGCTCAAGCGGAACCCCAACTACTTCCGCAAGGGCCTGCCCTACGTGGACACGCTGACCCTGCGGGTCATCCCGGACGAGGCCAACATCGTGGCCGCGCTCAGGACGGGGCAGATCCACCACGCCTTCCTCGAGGACAACAAGGACTACAACCTCCTGAAGGATGAGAAGGGGCTGACCGGCTACCGCAGCTCGCGGCTCGGCTACGACTTCCTCAACATCAACGCGAGCCGCGGCCCGCTCAAGGACGTGCGGGTACGCCAGGCGATCAGCTGGACGGTGGACCGCAGCCAGGTGATGCGGGTCGCCGCCTCCGGCTTCGGCCGGCTGACCGCGCCGGCGACCGCGCCCATGAAGCAGTGGCAGCTGCCCGAGGAGCAGTGGATGCGCTACTACAAGCCCGACGTGGACAAGGCCAAGAAGCTCATGGCCGACGCGGGATTTGCCTCGGGCTTCACCGTGAAGCTCGGGGTCATCCCGACCTTCCCCACCATGGTCTCGGGCGCCCCGGTCATCGCGGCCCAGCTCAAGCGCATCGGCATCACCGCCGAGATCGAGAACGTCGAATACGCGGTGTGGATCAAGCGGTGGCTGGCCAAGGATTTCGACATGACGATGAATACCACGCCCGGCTACGCCGATCCGGACACGGCCTTCTTCCGCGCGCTCCACTCGACGAAGGGCCAGAACTGGAACAGCTGGAGCGTGCCGGAGCTCGACGCCCTGCTGGAGGAAGGCCGCCGGACCATGGACCAGAAGAAGCGGAAAGAGATCTACGACCGCGTCCAGATCCTGATCCTGGAGAACGTCCCGCACCTCTGGCTCTTCTCGGCGGAGACGATCGACTTCACCCAGGCGTCGGTCAAGGGCTTCAAGCAGCACCCGACGACCCTGCTGTACGGCTTCGACGGCGTCTGGCTCGACAAGGCCTGAGACGGCCCGCTCAGGAGCGTCGTCCAGGGCATGAGCCGGTACCTCGCGGTGCGTCTGTACTCGATGGGCCTCACGCTCGTCGGGCTCACCGTGCTCGTGTTTCTGATGCTCCGGCTCGTCCCGGGGACGGTGGTCGAGCAGATGATCGGCGCCGACGCCGTCGTCAGCCAGGCGATGGTGGACCAGCTGAAGGCTTTCTTCGGGCTCGACCAGCCGTGGTACGTCCAGTACGTCAAGTGGGTCGGCCGGCTCTCTCACGGGGACCTGGGCACGTCGTGGCGTACCGGCAAGCCCGTGATCCTTCTCATCCTCGAGCGGCTGCCCGTGACGCTCGAGCTGACCACGCTGTCGGTGGGATTCGCGGTGGCGCTCGGTATGCCGGCGGGCATTCTCTCGGCGATACGGCGCGACCGCGCGATCGACCAGGTCACGCGGGTGGGGACGCTGCTGGGACTGTCGGTCCCCGTCTTCTGGCAGGGGACGATGCTCATTCTCTTCTTCTCGCTTTACCTCCGCTGGATGCCGCCGATCGTCTGGGTGGATCTCGTCACGGATCCCCGGCAAAACCTGACCATCATGCTGCTGCCCGTGGTGTGCCTCGGCACGGCCAGCGCCGCCAACATCGCGCGCACGACCCGCGCCTGCATGCTCGACGTGCTGCGCTCGGAGTACGTGCGGACGGCTGCGGCCAAGGGGCTGGCCCGGCGCGTGGTCATCCTGAAACACGCGCTGAAGAACGCCCTCATTCCGGTGGTGACGGTGGTCGGGCTCCAGGCGGGTATCCTGCTGGGCGGTACGGTCGTCGTCGAGGAGGTGTTCACGCTCCCCGGCGTCGGGCGGCTCGTGCTCTGGTCCATCTACCAGCGAGACTACCCGGTGACGCAGAGCACCATCCTGTTCATCGCGGTCCTCTTCATGGCCATCAACCTGGTTGTCGATCTTCTCTACCGCTACCTGGATCCGCGAATCCGGTACGCGGGCTAACCCACGGGGAGACGTCCCATGCGCGCGTCGGTGCTCTTCGAGCAGGGCAAGAGGTTTGCGTGAGAGAGCTTGTGTTCGCGCTGGAGAACAGCCGGACCCGTCGACGGGTCGGCGATGACCCGCCGCGCCAGGACGTCCGCGCCCAGCCAAGTCCTCCGCGTGGTCATGGGTGCGGAGTCCATGGAAGCGGGCATCGAGCCGGTGAGCGGGGACCCAGCAGTTCTCGAATCAACAGTCGAGCGCTTTGCCGACGGCAGCTTCATCGAAGCGGGGATCATCACGTACGGAGGCCTGGGCCGGATCTCGTTCTCGACTATCGGCAAGGGCACGGTCGGTCCCAGTCCGGCCGACGGGTGGGTTCACGGGGCAGTCATGTGGGTCGTCACCGGGGGCGACGGCTGGTTCGCCGGCGCCCGGGGACTGATCACGTCGAACTTTGTCGCGAGTGGCGGGGGCGAGGTGATCGACAATCAGTTCGCACGGATCTATGTGCCCTGACTGGCCAGCGTTGTCTATCATGGTGCTGTGACGACCCGGCTACTTCCCTGGCAGCGGCTCAGCCTTCGCGTCGCCGCACTGTTCGTGGCGGTGACGCTGCTCGCGGTGGGCCTGGTCGGCTACCTGATCTACGAGCAGCAGAAGGGCGACCTCGAGGAGACGCTCGGGACGCTGCTCCTCAACATCGCGCGTACGGGCGCGATCCTGGTCGATCCCGTGCAGCACATGGAGGCCGAGCACGCGGGCGGCCGGGATTCGAACGCCTACCGGCGCGTGCGGGCCGCGCTGGCCGCGATCCAGGACGAGAACCGTCTCGCCACGCCGATCTACACCCTCACCGATTACGACGCGGAGCGGCGGCAGGCGCGTTTCCTGGTCACCAGCCGGGGGCCGGGCGCTCCCGGCGAGCCGTACCCGCTGGTGGCGGAGCTGATCGAGCCGCTCGGTCGCGCGTTCAGGGACGGCGTGGCCACCCACACGGCGATCTACCACAACCAGAGCGGCACCTGGATCACGGCCTTCGCGCCGATCCGGGATCGCGCCGGGCGGACAGTGGCCGTCCTCGACGTGGACTACCCGGTGGACGTCTACCTCCGGCGCCTGGCCGACCTGCGCAACACGGTGCTGGGCGCCTCGCTCGCCGGCGCGCTCGGCGCGCTGATCGTCGGCGTGCTCCTGGCCCGGCGCGTGACCAGGCCGATCAGCGCGCTGACCGGCGGCGTGGCGCGGGTGGCGGCCGGCGACCTCTCGCAGTCGCTGCCGGTGCGCTCGAGCGACGAGATCGGGCAGCTCACTCGGGCGTTCAACGAGATGCTGGAGGGGTTGCGGCAGCGCGACTTCATCCGCGACACCTTCGGCCGCTACGTTTCGCCGGAGGTCGCCCGGACGCTGCTGGAGTCGCCGGAGGGGCTCCGGCTGGGCGGGGAGAAGCGCGAGGTGACGATCCTGATGTCCGACCTCCGGGGCTACACGCACTTCGCCGAGCGGGGCAGCCCCGAGGACGTCATGGAGGTGCTCAACGCCTATCTCGCCCAGATGGCCGACATCGTCATCGCCCACGGCGGCACCATCAACGAGTTCATCGGCGACGCCATTCTTGCCGTCTTCGGGGCGCCGATTGCCCACCCTGATCATGCCGAGCGCGCCGCCGCGGCCGCTCTCGCCATGCAGGGCGCCATGACGGAGATCAACCGCGCGCACGCCGACCGCGGGCTGCCGCGGTTTGAGATGGGAATCGGCATCAACACCGGCGAGGCGGTCGTCGGCAACATCGGCTCCGAGCAACGCGCCAAGTACGCGGTGGTCGGCAGCGCGGTCAACCTCGCCGCCCGGGTCGAGGGGTGCACGGTGGGCGGCCAGATCTTTCTGAGCCCGTCCACCTGGGAGCGCCTGCGCGACCTGGTCGAGGTGGGCGTGCCCGTGCCCGTCGAGTTGAAAGGGATCGCGGAGCCGCTCATGCTCTACGAGCTGCGCGCGATCGGCGGGCGCTTCGCGCGGCGCCTGCCGGAGACGGTGATCGAGTCCGAACCCCAGGTGGACGTGACCCTGCCGCTCACGTGCTGGGTGATCGAGGGCAAGGTCGTGCGTCCGGACAGTATCACCGGCGTCGTGCTCCGCCTGGGCGCCCGGCAGATCGACGTGCGCCTGGCCGCGCCCCTGGCGCCGCTCACGAACGTCCGGCTCCGGCTGAATTATCCCGGGCTCGGCTACGACTCCGGCGATCTCTACGGCAAGGTGGTCGGCGAGGAGAAGCGCAACGGCGAGCGGATGACGCGAATCCGTCTCACGTCGGTGGACGCGGTCGACCAGAAGATTCTCGAGATGTTCCTCACCGGGTGAGGTCACCACCCGCAGCTCCTCACGCCTGACGTTAGGCCGGAGTTGGGTCCGGCTCCTCTTCTTTGATCGAGAGCACCTGATCGCCCGCCTTGAGCGTGGCCGACCACGTGATCCGGATGGCGTTCTTCACGCTCTGGTGCGCTGGGCAGCCCTGCGGATGCGCGGCCAGGGCCCGCTCGGTGGCCTCACGCGCCTCTGCCGGCACCGCGAGCTCGTAGTGCACGTGAATGGCCTTGATGTGGATGGTCTTGCCTATGCCGGCTATGCGGCCCTCTACCGTGGCGGTGTACGTGTCACGGTCGAACGCGATCTTGCGCCCTGCCAGGGCGCCGCGCAGGGTGCCGTACATTCACCCCGCGACGGCGGCAACGATGTGGTCGAGGGTGGACGCCACCGGCGGCCCCTCCGCGACCCCGTAGTACTCCCTCAGCCCGCCCTGGACGCCGTACACCACCGGCGCAGGGACATCGCCGAGATAGGCGTGGCGATAGCCGTGGCGGTATTCGAGCTGCGCGCGCGAGATGTATTCGAATGGGTCAGGCATGATCACCCTCCGTCGTGAGCGCGGCCGCCGCCCTCGAATCCTGCGCGGCCCGCACGGTGCACTTCACCACATCCACGTATTTTGCTCCACGTGGCTCTGCCGCCACCGTCCTGCCCGACTGGCCTCCCGAGTTTAGACACCGACACCGACGTCGGGGATTCGCCCGGAGCCCGAACCCCGAAGGCGACCGGCCGAATCCAACCGGCAAGGGAGCCGAATTGACACGGCCTTGACATCCCTCGGCGGGCGACTGGTACAGTAGCGGCGCCCACAGAAAGGATTCTCATGGAGACGGAGCCCTCGAAGAGCACCGGCTGGTTCTCGATTATGGCGCCGCTCTGGCCGCTCGGCCTGGCGCGGATCCTCTACGGCCTGCTCTGGTGGCAGCAGTCGAAGTGGAAGGTGCCCTCGGACGATTTCGGCCGGAAGTCCGGCGGGGGGCTGTGGTTCTGGGTGCAGCAGGAAATCCAGTACCCCACGGTCCCGGCCTTCAAGGACTTCCTCGTGAACGTCATGATCCCCCACTGGACCTTCTTCGGCTACCTGACGCTGGCGACGGAGACGTTCATCGGGGCGACGCTGATTCTCGGCCTCTTCACCCGGCTCGGGGCCCTCGTCGCGCTCGGCATGGCGGCCAATATCACGGTGGGCATTCTCAGCGTTCCCCACGAATGGGCCTGGGCCTACGTCATGTTGATCACGTTCGCCGCCGTCTTTCTCCTGACGGGCGCCGGCCGTAGCCTCGGCGTCGATGCGTTCCTCGGCCCGCGCCTCGACGATGCGGGTGCCCGAGGCAGCCGCCCGGCGCGCATCCTGAGCTGGCTGACCTAGGATCGTCGCGTGGAATTCAGCGTCGGCGTCGGCCTCACCAATGCGTGCGACCTGGCCTGCGCCCACTGCTATCGCGACACGGAGCGCGTCGACCAGCTCACGGAGTCCCAGGTGCTCGGCGTCTGCAACTCCCTGCCGGTGCGCTCGATCAACCTCGGCACCGGTGAGAACGGGCTGCATCCGGAGTACGCGGCTATCGTCGCGGCTCTCGGCGCTCGTGGCGTGAAACTTTCGTTGACCTCGAACGGGTACACGATCGAGCGCTCGTCCGACGAGACGCTCCGGACGTTTCGCGAGCTGGAAGTCTCCATCGATTTTCCGACACGTGCCGAGCAGGACGCATTCCGGGGCCCCGGCAACTGGCGGCGCGTGATGGCGGGCATGGAGCGGGCCCAGCGGCTGGGGATCACGGTGACGGTCCTCTCCGTGATGATGAAGACCAACTACCGGCGGCTTGCCGACATCGCCAAGGTCGCCTTCGCCGCCGGAGCGAACTATCGCGTCAATGTATACCAGCCCGTCAAGACGGATGCTTTCACGCTTTCGTACGAGGAGTTCTGGGAAGGCTTCAGACGCCTCCTGGCCGCCACGCGTCTTGTCAGTACCACGGAGCCGATTCTCAACGCGATGCTGGGAGAGCCGTTCGCGGAGAGCTCCGGCTGCGGCCGCCAGACCGTACGTGTTACGCCGAAGGGTGACGTTATCCCGTGTGTCTACTGGCACGCGTCGGACCTGCGAGTCGAGGAGCTCCCGGCCAATGGATCCGAGGGTGTGCTGGCGTCACCGCAATTCGCCCGTGTGCGGACCATTCCCGAGGTCTGCGGCGGTTGTCCGTTCGTCGCGACGTGCCACGGTGGCTGCGCCGGGCGGCGGGAGCTGGCTGGTGGAGTCGAGGCCCCCGATCCATATTGCCCGCTCGTGCGCGGCGAGCGGGTCGATCTCGAGTGGGCCCCCGCCGAGCGGCGCGATTTGCTGAAAACGGGGAGCGCCTGCACGACGGTCCTGGGGCGCGCCTAGCTGCCGGGGCACAGCCCCCCGCGTGCCCCTCGATGCTGACGACGCTCATCATTCCGGCGCTCAACGAGGCGGGTATCATCGGACCGCTGATCTCGAGGATTCCCCCCGAGACCGTTGACGAGGTGATCGTGGTGGACAACGGCTCCACTGATGGAACGGCCGAGGCTGCCGGGAAGGCCGGCGCCCGCGTGGTGAATGAGCCGCGGCGCGGCTACGGGTCCGCCTGCTGGGCGGGGGTCGGAGCGAGCAGCCCTGGCGCCGAGATCATCGTCTTCCTCGATGGAGACGGAAGCCAGCGCCCCGAGGAGCTGCCGTTGGTGCTGGCGCCTATCCTCGCCGATCGGGCCGACTTCGTTCTGGGCGCCCGGCGGCTTTCCGGACGGCACCCGGGGCATGCCGCTCTCGGCACCCGCCTCGTGGCAGGCTTCATCTCGTGGCGCTACGGGCGGCACATCACGGACATCGGCCCGTTTCGTGCCATTCGCGCGGAGCTGTTCCGGCGGCTGGGCATGCGCGACCGGGCCTTCGGCTGGCCGGCGGAGATGGTCGTCAAAGCGGTGGCGCTCGGGGCGCGTATCGAGGAGGTGCCCGTCTCCCACGGTCCGCGCCTGGCAGGTGATTCGAAGGTGTCGGGGACCGTCGTCGGGAGCGCGCGCGCCGGCTACGGGTTCCTTCGAGCGGCGCTCCGCGCGGCGCGGGACCTCCGATGATTGGCGCGCTCGCGGCCGGGATCGGCCTGACAGTTTCGTGCGCCATCATCGCCGCGCTCGGGAACCTGGTCGAGGCCCCGCGGCTCTTCCTGGCACTCGTGGTCGCCGCTTTCATCTGCTATGCGGCGGGGATCTGGCAGCTCGCCGCCCGGCCCGGCCCGCGGGCGGCGCTCGTCATCGCCGTGGTGGCGGTTGCGGCGCGGCTTGTGCTCGCGCCCGCGTCGCCGACGCTCTCCACCGACGTCTATCGCTACGTATGGGACGCACGCGTGGCCCAGGCCGGGATCAGCCCCTACCTGTACGCCCCGTGGGCGAAAGAGCTGGAGCCGCTCCGCGACGGGGAGGTCTTTGCGAGGCTGAACCATCCGACCTGGCGCACCATCTATCCGCCGGGCGCCCAGGCGTTTTTCCAGGCTGTCTACCGCCTCAGGCCCGACAGCGTGCTCGCGATGAAGGCCGCGCTGGGGGTCGCCGAGCTGCTCGGCCTCGCGGCGGTCATGGGGCTCCTGCGCGCGAGCGGACGGCCGGTCTCGCAGGTGGTGATCTACGCCTGGAACCCGCTCGTCCTGCTCGAGGTGTGGGGGATGGGGCATCTCGAGGGGCTCCTCGTGCCTCTCGTAGCTGGAGCCGCGTGGATGGCGCTCCGCTCGCGGTATGCGGTGGCGGGCGCGCTGGTGGGATGTGGGACTCTCGTCAAGATTTACCCCGCCGCGCTGCTCTTCCTGCTGCCGGTGGCGGCATGGCCGGCGTTCCTGTTCGTGGTACTGCTCGGCTACGCACCGGCGCTCATTGCCGGGAGTCCGGTATTGGGATCGTTGCCTCGCTACGTCGCGGAGGAATACTTCAACCCCGGCATAGTCCGCTCCGTGCTGGACGCGCCCGCGCTGACCATGGTCGCGGCGGCACTCTGGCTAGCGCTCACGAGCCTGACGCGCCGGGACTCGCCGCTCTCGGCCCGTGCCGTGCCGCTCATCGGCGGTCTCGTGCTCTTGAGCCCCAACATCTTTCCCTGGTACGCGGTCTGGCTCGTGCCGTTCCTCGCCGTGGCACCATCGGTGTCGTGGATCGCCTTCACGGGCAGCGTGATGTTCGCGTATGCCTTTTTTCTCCAGCAGCCGTGGGCCGTTCCCGGGTGGGCGCGCGCCGTCGAGTTCGCCCCGCTCGTCCTCGGCGCGCTCTACTGGCTCGCGGGCCGGCGGCCCGTGCTCCGCTGGCAGGATCGCGCCGCATGAGAACTCTGACGCTCACGCTCAGGCCGGCGCTGCCGCGCTCGCTCTACCTCGAGACGACCAGCCGGTGCAACTCACTCTGCGAGACCTGCATCCTGACCTTTGGCGGGCGGGAGCCTCAAAAGGATCTCGGGTGGACGGAGTTCCGCTGCGTCGTGGACCAGTTCCCCGTCCTCGACCGCGTGCTCCTCCATGGGATAGGCGAGCCGCTGCTGAACCGGGAGCTCCCGCGCATGATCAGTCACCTCAAAGCGCGCGGCGCGAACGTCGTGTTCAACTCGAACGCCATCACGCTGGTGCCGAAGACTGGCCGAGACCTCATCGACGCCGGGCTCGACGAGCTCCGCGTCTCACTGGACGCGAGCACGCGGGCCACCTACTCGCGCATCCGAGGGGTGGACGCCTTCGACAAGGTCGTGGAGAACCTGGAACGGCTGGCCGCGCTCAGGGGGGAGCTCGAAGTCGCGCGCCCGCACGTGTCCCTGTGGCTGACGGCGCTCAAGGACAATATCGACGAGATTCCGGGTCTCGTGCCGCTGGCCGTCCGCACCGGAGCGTCGGCGATCCATCTCCAGCGGCTCGTGTACAACGGGCTCGGGATGGCGACCGAGGATCAGTCGCTCTTCGGCAGGCTCGAGGCGCGCGAGGCGGAGATGATCCGGACGGCCGAGGCAGCCGCGAAGGCCGCCGGTATCGTCTTCTCGGCTTCCGGGGCGGCGGCGCCCGAGGTCAGCCTGACCGCTCCGCAGGCGGACCAGCCCTGGAGCGCGTGCCGGCGTCCCTGGAGCCTCGTGTACGTCACCGTGCACGGCAACGTGCTCCCGTGCTGTATCGCGCCGTGGATCACGAGCGACTATGACGGCATCATCCTCGGCAACCTGTATCAGGAGTCATTGGAAGAGATCTGGTGGGGTGATCGGTACCTGGCGTTCCGGCGCGACCTGCAGACGGCGTCACCGCCCGAGCCATGTCGCGGGTGCGGGGTGAAATGGAGCCTGTAGCGCGGGCATCGGCGCTCCCGCCGGCCGTCGCGGTGATGGCGAAGGCGCCGGGGATGACGGTGGTCAAGTCTCGCCTGCACGCGTCGCTCGGGATGGAGCGCGCGACCGAGCTGTATCGCTGCTTTCTCCTCGACCGTCTCGATGCGGTGGCGGCCCTGGGAGGCATCGCGGGCGTGGTGGCCTTCACGCCTCTCGAGGCGGAGCCGCTCATGAGGGCACTCGCTCCTCCCGGCCTGAAGCTCGTGGCCCAGCGGGGAGCGGATTTGGGTGAGAGGCTCTCGAGCCTCCTGTCCGGGCTTCTCGATGGCGGGCATGCCGGTGCCATGGCGATGGATAGCGACAGCCCGACTCTCCCGCTGGCCTATGTGTCCGAGGCCGCCCGGCTCCTCGCCGGCGGAAGGCACGACGTGGTGCTCGGGCCCTGCGAGGACGGCGGTTATTACCTGATCGGGCTGGGCTCGCCCCAGCCCCGGCTCTTCGAGGGCATTCCATGGAGCACAGCCGGAGTGCTCGCCGCCACGCAGGCGGCGGCCCGCGCCCTTCGCCTGCGCGTCGCCCTGCTTCCATCCTGGTTCGACGTGGACACAGAGCAGGACCTGCGGCGACTCCACGCGGACATGGCGGCCGCGGGCGGCGGTCCGCCGCGGACGTATGCTTGCGTCAGCGAAATCTATCGCGCGGCTGAAACCGAACGGACGTAACTACCCGCTCTGCAGCACCATCGCATCGCGCTAACCGGGGGCGGTGCCGCTGGCGGTGGGCTTCTGGAGCCTGGCCGGCAGGTGGACGAAGAGCTCGGCCGGGTCGGGCTTGGCCACGGCGGGCTTGGGCGGCCTCATCTCGTAGGTGACCGGGCGCTGATGATCGGCGTACTGCCGGTTCTGGTTCACGACCCTGGCGAACTTCCACAGCATCTTGACGTAGTTGGTCTGCCCGCGCATGAGGGCGCGCACGGCGGGGAAGCCGTATTTCGGGATGGCGCCCCAGCCCAGGTGCTTGCGGTTGAGGATCTCCTGCGTCTTGACCAGCTCGGCGTAGAATTTGTCGAGCGGCATGCGCGTGGGAAGGACCGCGTGCGCCACGTCGAAGAGGCGATAGTCGCGCGTGGCGAGGCGCCGCGCGTCGGTGAACCAGATCTCCGTGCCGGGGTAGGGCGTGGCCACCGTCAGGTGGACGATCTCGGGCACGGTCATCGCCCACTCCCGGATCACCTCGAAGCGCCGCTCGTCCCAGTCGCAGTCGGCGATGATGTTGACGGCGACCGCCAGCCCCAGCTCGCGGGCGATCTCGAGCGCCTCGAAGTTTTCCCCCGGGGTGACGCGCTTGCGGTGGAGCTTGAGCGCCTCTTCGTCGAGGGCCTCCAGGCCGAGGAACATGTAGAAGAGCCCGAGCTTCTTCCAGTAGGCGAAGAGATCGCGGTTCTTGATCAGCACGTCGCAGCGGGTCTCGAGGTAGTACTGCTTCTTCACGCGCCGCCGCTCGAGCTCCTGCCCGATGGCGAAGCCGTGCTCGGGGTGGATGAAGGCCACGTCGTCCACCAGGAACACGTTCGGTTCAGCAATCGACGCCAGATCCTCCGCGGCCTTTTCCGGAGACGCCTTCCGGTAGCTCCGGCCGTAGAAGGTCCACGCGCTGCAGAAGGAGCAGTCCCAGGGGCAGCCGCGCGTCAGCTCCGCGGAGGCGCACGGGTCGAGCACGCCGATGAAATACTTGTGCCGCTTGCGCGCGAGGTCGCGGGCGGGCAGGAACCGATCGAGGTCGTCGAGAAGGGTGGGCGGGGGGCCGTGGCCGTGCGGCGTCACCACCCCGGGCAGCGTCGATAGCTTGGAGTCGCCGATGGCTTCGAGCACGCGCGGGGCGATGACCTCGCCCTCGCCGCGGACCACGCAGTCGATCGCGCCGCGGCCGTGCTCGAGCAGCTCCTCCGCGATGAAGGAGCCGCTGTGCCCGCCCACCATGAGGAAGCAGTCGGGCAGGAGGCGCTTGGTCTCCTTGGCGAGGTCGATGACCTCCGGCACATTGGCGAGGTAGTTCACCGAGAAGCCGACGGCCTGGGGCCTGAACGCGTCGAGCTCGGCGCGGTAGTCGGCGTGGGAGAAGATCTGGAGATCCAGCATCCGGACCTCGTGGCCGGTCGCGCGCACGGCGGCGGCCACCCGCTCGAGGCCGATCGGCTCGAGCCGGAGGTACAGCTCCGAATACATCAACGCACTTGGGTGGACGAGGAGGACGCGCATGAGGGGGGAGTATACCCGCTTACCGGGGCGTGCGCACTCCGAGGCCGGCCGAGGGACGGCCACGCGCCTTCTGGAACACCGCCCGGTACGCCTCGAGCCCGCCGTCCCGGTGCAGGTGCGCTCCCGCCCACAGATAGATCTGGAAGAGCCGGAACACCCGCTCGCCGTACCGCGCGCAGAGCTCCCGCCGCGCCCCTTCGAGGTTGCGCGCCCAGGCCGTGAGCGTCAGGTAATAGCTGTGCCGGTCGTTGTGAAGTGCGA
>WNFO01002051.1_pt1 | contig 16466 bp, 13 predicted proteins | sample 5400251 | NCBI WGS metagenome assembly WNFO01 (sample SAMN13153354, study PRJNA577476) | soil metagenome | isolation source: 100 cm saprolite under Madrone tree | place: USA:California | collected 2016-06-14 | reverse complement strand
ACGCCTTCATGCGCGTGCAGCGCTTCTCGACCGACTGGCACGCCAACAGCTTTGCCGGCTCGACCGTGCGCAAGATCACCCGCGGCATGTGGGCGCTCGATCTGCTCAACGACACCATTCTGATGGCGCTATTGCCGTCGCTGGCGGTGTTGCTGGGCTCGATGATCCTGCTCGGATTGCATTGGCCGTCGCTCGGCCTCGTCATCGCGGTTGGTTCGCTGGTCTATGTGTCGATGACGGTGGTGTTCTCGACGCGTTATATCGCGCCGGCGGCGCGCATCTCCAATGCCTGGGACACCAAGGTCGGCGGCACGCTGGCCGATGCCTTGACCTGCAACGCGGTGGTGAAATCGTTCGGCGCCGAAGCGCGCGAGGACGCGCGGCTGGCGCGCGTCATCAGCCGATGGCGCACGCGGGTGCGCCGGACCTGGCTGCGCTACAACTACACCAGTACAGCGCAGCTCGTGGTGCTGCTCTGCGTCCGCGGCTCCGTGGTCGGCGGCGCGTTGTTGCTGTGGATCGCGGGTCGCGCCTCGCCGGGCGACGTCACCTATGTGCTGACCAGCTACTACATCATCCACGCCTACCTGCGCGATGTCGGCATGCACATCAACAATTTGCAGCGTTCGGTCAACGACATGGAGGAACTGGTTGCGATCCACGACGAGGCGATCGGCATTGCCGATGCCGCCGGCGCGTTGCCGATCAGCGTCCACGGCGGACGCATTGTGTTCGAGGATGTCACGTTCCATTACGGCGGCCATCGCATCCCCCTCTACGATGGCCTGTCGGTGGACATCCGCGCCGGCGAACGCGTTGGCCTGGTCGGCCGCTCCGGCTCCGGCAAGACCACCTTCGTCAAGCTGGTGCAGCGGCTTTACGATGTCAGTGGCGGACGAATCCTGATCGACGGTCAGGACATTGCCAAGGCGACGCAGCATTCGTTGCGCAGCCAGATCGCCATCGTGCAGCAGGATCCGATCCTGTTTCATAGATCATTGGCCGAGAACATCGCCTACGGCCGGCCCGGCGCCAGCATGGCGGCGATCGAGCAGGCCGCGCGGCTGGCCAATGCGCATGAGTTCATCCTGCGGCTGCCGAAAGGCTACGGCACGCTGGTCGGCGAGCGCGGCGTGAAACTGTCGGGCGGCGAGCGCCAGCGCGTGGCGCTGGCGCGGGCGTTTCTCGCCGACGCGCCGGTGCTGATCCTTGACGAGGCGACCTCGAGCCTGGATTCCGAGTCGGAAGCCTTGATCCAGCAGGCGATGGAACGCCTGATGAAGGGCCGCACCTCGATCGTGATCGCGCATCGTCTGTCGACGGTGCGCAGCCTCGACCGGATCCTGGTGTTCGATCGCGGCGAGATCGTCGAGCAGGGCACCCATGCCGTGCTCGCCACCCGGACCGGGGGAATCTATCGCGGGCTGTTCGAGCGGCAGGCGACGGAGTTCGATCGCGTGTCGGCAGCGGAGTAGCGCGGCAGGTCATCGGAGCGCATCCGGCGGGTTCGCGCCAACGGCTCGCGCGAATGCGCGCCCGATGGCGGGCTCCGCGCGGTCCGATGACAGGTTCCGACGCGAACCGGGAATAGCGACCTCATTTTGGGGTTCGTCAAACATGCTTGGCGGATAGCGGTGAACCTCAAAGGCCGCCGACAGACCCATCTACGGCGGCGGTTTAATTACCTTATCCTCCGATCGGAGGATAAGGCCGCTCAGTGAGACGCTACTTGGCCAGCTACGCGACGGATCAGCCCTATGCACGGAACCCGAAAACTTCCCGATCTCATCGGGGAAATCTATGACGCGGCGCTCGAACCCGCATTGTGGAATGACGTCGTCGTCAGCATCAACGATTTCATCGGAAGCCGGGGCTGCGGACTTGTCTCGAAGGATCTGACGAGTCACTGTGGGCGTACGCTTTATTACCACGGCGTCGATCCCCACTATATCAAGCTTTACGCGGAATCTTATTCCAGATTCGATCCTCTCGTCAGCTTGCCGGCCTTCGGGCAAGTCGTGGGCATTCCGGACCTCATCGACTATGACGAATACCGCAAGGGGCCCTTCTATCAGGAGTGGCTGCGACCCCAGCGTTGTGTCGATGTTGCAAACGCGTTGCTGGAAAAACCGGCTTCGAATTCTGCGATTCTCCTTGCGGTTCTCCCGGGCGCGCGGATGCTCGACGATGAAATGCGGCGGCGCATCGCGCAGATCGTGCCGCATGCCCACCGGGCGCTGCTCATCAACAGGACGATTGATTCCAGGCAATCCGAAGCCGCGACATTTGCCGACACGCTGGACGGTCTCAGCGCCGGAATCTTCCTTGTCGATGCCGGCTGCCGGATAGTCCATGCAAACGTAGCCGGCGACGAAATGCTGCGCGCGGACGATTTTCTGTGCTCGATCGGCGGGCAGCTCGTCGCCGGCAACGCGCAGGTCAATCGGACTTTGCGCGAAATATTCGCCGATCGTCGCGGCGCGCCGGGCGGCAAGGGCACAGCCTTGCCTCTGACGGGGCATGACGGCGAGCGTTACGTCATGCACGTGCTACCGCTGACGTCGGCGGCGCGGACCGCCATTGGCGTGGCCTACAAGGCCGTCGCCGCCTTATTTGTCCGAAAGGTGGCGCTGGGCACTCCCAGTGGCGAACTTCTCGCGCGCAATTTCGAACTGACGCCGGCGGAAGTGCGTGTGCTGCTTTCCATCGTCGAGATCGGCGGCGTGCCGGAGACGGCGGCAACTTTGGGTGTCGCCGAAACCACCGTCAAAACCCATTTGCACCGGGTGTTCGCCAAGACAGGAACCCGCCGCCAGGCCGATCTCGTCAAGCTCGCCGCCGGATTTTCCAGTCCGTTGGCGGTCTGATGCATGAGCCCGACGGCGGTCAAGGCGAACCCTGAACGACCGGCGTTTCCCGAACCCGCGTGCCTGTGCCGATTGCCACGGTGGCGACGACGGCCGCGGCGAACATCAGGATTTGCAGCGTAATCGTCTCGTCGTTGAACAATGCCGCGAGCGCAAAAGTGATGAAGGGCTGCAGCAGTTGCACTTGCGATACGCGCGTGATGCCGCCCATCGCCATGCCGGCATTCCACGCGAAAAACCCGATCCACTGCGAGAACACCGCGACGTAGAGCAGCGCGAGCCACGGATCCAAGGCGATGTGCGTCAGATCCGCCGGCAGGGTCAGCGCAGCCGCGGGCAGTGAGATCGGCAGCGCGATCACCTGCACCCAGCTGATGACCTCCCATCCCGGCATCTCGGCGGTGAGCCGTCCAGAGAAGGTAAAACCAATCGCCGCGATGGCGACCGCGGCGAACAGCTGCAGATCGCCGGCGGAGAGCGCGCCGCCGCCCTGCCGCAGCGCGAACGCGATCACCAGCGACGCGCCGGCGACGGACGCGACCCAGAACAGCGGTTTTGGCCGCTCATGGGTAATGGCGACGGCGACCAGCGCGGTGGCGATCGGGAGAATTCCCAGCACCACGCCGCCATGCGAAGCATCGACGACCTGCACCGCCAGCGCCATCAGGAACGGAAACAGGATGCTCACGCACAGCATCGCGATCGCGAGCTGGAACCACAATCGGCGCGGCGGCAGCGGCCGTCGCAGCACCAGCAGCAAGGTCAACGCGCACAGCCCGGCGATCGCGGTGCGAAGCGCCGTGAGCGCAAGCGGATCGAATCCCGAAACCGCCAGGCGCGTCGCGGGCAGCGTACCGCCGAAGATGGCCATGCCGATGAAACCCAGCAATAGACCCAGATGTTCGGGAGACAATTTGGGGGAAGGCATGGCATCTGAGGTAGCGGGTTCGCTCGCACCATGCAAGGCTACCGCAATCCGAGGCCACTCCAGACGAGACCGACGCCTGACAGAAACAACAGGCCAAGCACGACGTCGTGGAAATTCCGGTCGCTCAACACCCGATAAACCCGCGCGCCGAGCCAGGCGCCGAACAACGTCGCCGGCAGGACGAGCAGTGCGAGCCAAAGCACTTGCCCGGTGATGAATCCGGTCCCCGCCTGCAGGCACAGCGCGGCTGACAGCACGGTCCAGCTGAAGGTCTGAAAGACGCCGCGCCGCTCGTCCTTGCCCCAGCCCCGCACGCTGGCCCACAATATCGGAAGCGGGCCGGATAGACCGGCAAGGCCGCCCAGAATCCCGCCCGCGAATCCGATGGTGGCGTCTGCCAATCGGCCGCCGAAGCTCAACGCTATCGGGGTGCGGTTGAAATAGAGCGCCGTCGGAAACACCAGCATCAGCACGCCGACGCTCACTTTGAAGATGCGGGGGTCGGCATGAGCGATCAACAGGGTACCCAGCGGCACGCCGGCGAGGCCGCCGATCAGGAATGGCCAGACCAGTTTGAAGTCGATCGACCGCCAAAACGACGGCATCGTCGAAGTCTGCCCGAGGATGGAACAGATCAGGACCAGCGGCACCGCGATCGAAGGCGGCACCACGTAGAGCCAGATTCCGAGCGCCATCAGCGCGGTCCCGAAGCCGGCAAGGCCGGACACGAAGCCGCCGGCGAGCGCGCCGAGCAATAGAAGCGCAAATGTCATGGCTTTCGGATTGATCCTGTCAGGCCGTCATTCCGGGGCGCATCGAAGATGCGAACCTCAGATGTGCAATTGCACATCCGGGAATCCTTGGATTCCGGGTTCGTGGCGGAGCCTGTCATCGGGCCGCGCTTTGCGCGGACCCGTTGGCACGCCCCGGAATGACGGCCTTTGAATTGGCGGGCGTCGTTTACATCGTATGACAGGCCGGTAGTATTACAAATTGACGCTGGTCCAAGAACTCAACAAGGAAACCATCATGGGAGCAACCTTTCTCGTCTGCCACGGTGCATGGTCGGCAGGATGGGCGTGGAAGAAGATGCATCCGCTGATGGCCGCAGCGGGGCATCGCCTGGTCACACCGACCTACACCGGCCTTGGCGAGCGGGCGCATCTGGCGAACCCGTCGATCGATCTCGAAACCCACATCCGCGATATCCTCAACGTCATCAAATATGAAGACCTGCGCGACATCATCCTGATCGGCCACAGCTATGGCGGCATGGTTGCCACCGGCGTCGCCGACCGCGCGCGCGACCGTATTTCGCAGTTGATCTACCTCGATGCGTTTGTCCCGAAGGACGGGCAATCATTGTTTGATTTGAACGAGCCGGGGCGGCAGTGGATGCTGGGACTGGCGAAGGCCGGCGACGGCTGGCGGGTGCCGCCCAATCCGACGCCGCCCGATACGCCGCCAACCGATGTCGAGTGGCTGACCGGGCGCCGCGTCCCTATGCCGATCAAATGTTTTGAGATGAAGCTTGCGCTGCACGGCGGCGAGCCGACGCTGCCGCGCAGCTATGTCTACGCCACCCGCATCGCACCCGCGGACACCTTCGGTCCATTTGCCGCGCGCGCCAAGAGCGAGCCCGGCTGGCGCTATTACGAAATCGATGCCAGCCACGCGCCGAACGTCACCGCGCCGGAAGCGCTGATGGCGCTGCTGGACAAGATTCGATATGACGAGAGTGGCGAATAGGGAGTAGCGAATAGCGAATGGTAAGCCGCTCCCTATCGATACTTTTTCGATTCGCTACTCGCCATTCGCCATTCGCCTTTTTGAAAGAATCCACCCAGCGGGGAGTTTCGCCCCGCAATGACGGTTGCAGAATTGGCGAGGGGTCCGGCGTGCTGCGCCGAAAAAACCCATCTCCTTATCGCCAACATCCGGTCAACAAATGGCCGCGGCCGCGCGCGGTTTCGTGATGTGCAAAATCGGAACCCACGGCGCTTCGAACGGTTTTCGGGGAGGTTATGCCGGTCGGAAGGCGTAACGGGAAAGATAGCTTCGACGAGGAGTAACCCATGCGAAAATATATCATTCCAATCGTTGCAGCCGTAGGGCTCGGCATGGCAGCGCCCGCCGCGGCCTATGACTCGGCCGGCCTCATTTCGATGCAGGCAGCATTGGACATTGCGACCGACCTTGGTCTTGTCACCGTATCCCGCACTCAATTCGCCGGTGACGAATGGCAAGTCGAGGGGCGGGACAGGTCGGGCCGATATATGGAGGTCGATGTCGACGCGACCACCGGTGAAGTGCTTAATGTCGACCGGTAGTCGCGCCGGGTGCGTCTCGAACGGATGATGCAAAAGGTGGGATGGGCGTAAGTAATTCGCCGTCATTCCGAGGCGTGCTAAGGGGTCTGCGCAAAGGCGCGGTCCCGATGACAGGCGCCGCTACGGACCCCGAATGTCCGGATTCCGGGTTCACGCGAAGACGGGTGCCCCGGCATGACAGTCGTTGATATGGCGAGGGGTCCGGCGTGTTGCGCCGAACCCCTCATTTTCAAAGATATCAGCCAGCCTGTAAGCCGGGTTTTGTAGGGCACCGCCTGCTTGCGCAAACGATACGTGACGGCCATTCCTCTGGGACAACGTTTGCACGTTGCCTCGAGCAACCTACCCGGACGGCGAGCCTGACACTGCCCTGCGGCGTTTTCGCTTTCGCGAACGAGCCCGCGTTGCCGTCCCTATTCGGTCTTGCTCCCGGTGTGGTTTGCCATGCCGTTTCCGTTGCCGGACCCGCGGTGCGCTCTTACCGCACCTTTTCACCCTTGCCTCCTCCGAAGAGGAGGCGGTTCGTTCTCTGTGGCACTGTCCCTGGGGTCGCCCCCGCCGGACGTTATCCGGCACCGTATGTCGATGGAGCCCGGACTTTCCTCTCCCGCAGCCTTTCGGCCGTAGCAGGAGCGGCCGTCCGGCCGACTGACGCCAAAGGCATGGAGGCTCAATGTCGCCGCGTCAAGCCGATAAAACCCGCGATGCCTGTCAAAATAAATTATCCTGAAGATGTCGTTTTGCGGTCCGCCCGTTCGACCGGGTGTCGGCGAATGGCGCCGGTCAAGAGGAGTGAGCAAAATGCAGTATTTGTTGATGATCTATCAGAACGAAGCCGACTACGGCAAAATCGACGCAGCAACCAGCAAGAAAATGCTGGAGGAATATGGTGCGTTCACCCAATCCATCATCCAGAGCGGCAATTTCAAGGCCGGCGACCGGCTGCAGCCGACGACGACGGCGACCACTGTCCGCGTCCGCGAGGGCAAGACCCTCACCACCGACGGTCCGTTCGCCGAGACGCGCGAGCAACTCGGCGGCTACTATCTGGTCGAAGCCAAGGATCTCAACGCCGCGCTCGCCATCGCCGCGCGGATTCCCGGCGCCCGATTTGGTTCGATCGAGGTCAGGCCGATCTGGGTTTATGATTGACGGCGAAGCCGTCATTCCGGGGCGCATCGAAGATGCGAACCCGGAATCTCGAGATTCCCCGATGTGCAATTGCACATCTGAGGTCCACGCGAAGGCGCGTGTCCCGGAATGACGGTGCAGTTTGAACGGCTGACCCAATGACCCCCAGCGAAATCGAAAAAATATTCCGCGACGAGGCGGGTCGGGCGCTGGCAACGCTGATCCGTCTGGTCGGCGATTTCGATCTCGCCGAGGACGCGTTGCAGGACGCCTTTGCCACGGCGCTGGAACGCTGGCCCGTAGCCGATCCGCCATCCAATCCGCGCGCTTGGCTGGTCAACGTCGGACGCAACAAGGCGATCGACCGGGTCCGCCGGAGCATCGCGTTTCGTAGCAAGCAGACCGAACTGGCGCACGAGTTGCTGTTCAATGCCACAGCCTCCGACGAAGCCGCCGATACGATGGCGCTCGACGATGACATGCTGCGGCTGATCCTGATTTGCTGCCACCCGGCATTCGCGGTCGAGGTTCAGGTCGCGCTGACGCTGCGCACGGTCTGCGGGCTGACCACCGCGCAGGTCGCGCGCGCGTTTCTGGTGAGCGAGGACGCGATGGCGCAGCGCCTGCTTCGCGCCAAGCAGAAAATCCGCCTCGCCGGAATTCCCTACGAGGTGCCGGACCGCGAAGCGCTGGAGCCGCGGCTGCGCGGCGTGCTCGCGGTGATCTATCTCGTCTTCACCGAAGGCTATGTGGCGACATCGGGCGAAGACCTGATGCGTCCGGATCTGGCGCGGGAAGCGATCCGGCTATGTCGTCTGCTCGACGCGTTGATGCCGCAGCGGGGCGAGATCAAGGGATTGCTGGCCTTGATGCTGCTGCACGATGCGCGCCGCGCCGGGCGCGCGACCGCAGGTGGCGACATCGTGCTGCTGGAAGAACAGGATCGAACGCTGTGGGACCATGGCCAGATCGCCGAAGGGCTGCGGTTGGTGGAAGAGGCCTTGCGGATGCCGGGCCGGCCGCAATCCTACGCCGTGCAAGCCGCGATCGCCGCACTCCACGCGCGGGCAGCGAATTATGACGATACCGACTGGCCGCAAATCGCCGGCCTCTATGAGGTGCTGTTGCGGATCAGCCCGTCGCCGGTGATCGAACTCAATCACGCCGCCGTCGTATCGATGGTCGACGGGCCGGCGCGCGCGCTCGATCTGATCGACGCACTGGAAGCCCGCGGCAGTCTCAGGGGTTACGAGTTGATGCCGGCGGTTCGCGCCGATCTGTTGCGCCGGCTCGGCCGGCGTGATGCGGCGCGCGACGCCTATCGCGCGGCGACATCGGCGACGCAACTGGAGCCGCTGCGGCGGCTTTACGCGCGGCGATTGGCGGAGCTGGATTGCGGGAGCTGATGCGAGATCCCTTCCACGTATGGATCGTCATGCCTTATCGCGACGCAAAAGCCTTGATGTCGAGCGAGAGGGTCTCCAGCAACGCCTGCAATGTGATCAGCGTCGAATGATCGGCGATGCCGTCGACGCGGGCAGGACGAAAGTGACGCTGGAAGGCGGTGACCACTTCCATGGTCGCGGCGTCGTAATGTCCGCCTGTCGGTATGGCGTAGCCGTATCGGGCCAGCGCCTGCTGCAGGTCGCGAACGTCGTTGCTGACGGTGCCGAGCTTGAGGGTTTCGCTGCGCACGATCGGCGCCGGCTGCACCCAATGGCCGACGCCGGAATTGGCCAGCGAATGCCACGGAAATTTCTCGCCGGGGTCTTTCTTGCGGGCCGGAGCCACGTCCGAATGCCCGAGCACGCGATGGGACGGCACCTTGCGGCGCAGGATGATGCCACGGCACAACGCAATCACGGCGGCGATCTGGCGCAGCGGAAAATCCGGATAGCCCCAGTCGTGGCCGCGATTGACGATCTCGATGCCGATCGAACAGGAATTGATGTCGTCTTCGCCGGCCCAGGATGCCTCGCCGGCATGCCAGGCGCGGTTGGCTTCCGGGACGCACTGGATGATGCGGCCGTCTTCCAGAACGATATAATGCGCCGAAACATCGGTGCCGACGGTGCAGAGCTTGGCGATCGCGCCCTCCACATCCGGCATGCCGGTGTAGTGCAGCAGGATCATGTCGGGGAGCCGGCCCTTGTTGCGATCGCCATAATTCGCCGACGGGATGACGTCGGAAGCGATCGATGAATCCGGAGTGAAGGTCTTCATGTTCGCGCTGGCCCGTGGGATCGGCAGGGCACGTTGACGCTTCGAATCAAAACCACCTGATGCGGACGAACCTGACGGCATAGGATAGCTCAAACCGGGCAGCAGAACGGCACATTTTTTTAAGGAACGAATCTGCCTAATTATTTCCCCACCGTGCCGTCCGCGCAATGGAGAGCCGGTCGCCGCTTCGCATTTTGACCGGGTGTGTGCGGCAGGCCGCACCGGTCGAATCGTCCATCGATCCTGACGACAAACATCGGTGTCCGATTCGCTGGAACGGTGGGCGCGGCCAGCCTGGGGTCGGGAACCCGACGGATCTTCCGCGGGGCGATTGTATCGGTCCCATCAACGCTTTCTTAATGCTAACGGCCGTTACTAAGTGGTGAAGCGCCGGAACCGGTTTGGGGACGGCTGAGGCCCTATGACGTTCGAAATCCCAGACGTTCGAAATCCCATGGCAGCCCAGCAAATTCCATCGGGAAATCAGGGTTTGCGATCTGGGCTGCGCGGGACCAGTAATCGTGCCTCGCCAAGCTTTTTTTGCCGAAAGTCGCTTTTCGGGATGAAAAGCCCGGCGAAGCACCGACATTTGAGGCGCAATGGGCCCGTTCGCGTCCAACTTTCATCTGCTTTGCCGGACCGCGCCCGGGGCCGGCGCATGAATCCGCCTGCCCCACATCATATTGCCGTCCTGGGCCGCCAGGCGATCGCGATGCTGAGCCCCCGCGAGGGCGGCATTTATCTCGATGCCACCTTTGGGGCCGGCGGTTACAGCCGGGCCATTCTCGAAGTGGCTGGAACCCGCGTCATCGGCGTCGACCGGGACCGGACGGCCATCATGGGCGGCTTCGATCTGGTGGACCGATCGGGCGGCCGTCTCACTCTGGTCGAGGACCGGTTTTCGAACCTCGCCGAGATTTGTGCCGGGCGGGGCATCGCTTCGGTCGACGGCGTCGTGATGGATATCGGGGTGTCCTCGATGCAGCTCGACGAAGCCGATCGCGGCTTCTCGTTTCGGCTCGGCGGGCCGCTCGACATGCGGATGGGCCGCGATGGTCCGACCGCGGCGGATGTGGTCGCCAAGGCGTCCGAGGCCGACCTTGCCAATATCATCTACATTTTCGGCGAAGAGCGTCATTCCCGCGGAGTCGCCCGCGCCATCGTCGCCGCGCGCAAGCAAGCGCCGATCACCACCACGCGGGCGCTGGCCGATATCGTCTCGAGGGTCGTGCGGTCCAGGCCAGGTGAAATTCACCCGGCAACGCGGACGTTTCAGGCCTTGCGGATCTTCGTCAACGAGGAACTCGACGAGCTGCATCTGGCGCTGTCGGCGGCGGAGCATGTGCTGAAGCCGGGCGGCCGGCTGGCGGTGGTGTCGTTTCATTCGCTGGAAGACCGCATCGTCAAGAATTTTCTGGTCGAACGCTCCAGGGCCGGCGGCGGATCACGGCATCTGCCGGAAATCGCCCAGGCCGCGCCGAGCTTTGTCAGCTTGACCAAGCGTCCGGTCACGCCGGATGACGCCGAGATTTCAGCCAATCCGCGCGCTCGCTCGGCAAAACTGCGCGCGGCCGAGCGCACCGCCGCACCGGCCCATGCGGCTGCCGCATTGCCGGCATGGCCAACGCTTGACGACGTGATGAGGGGAGGCTGACCATGCGGATCATCCATCTCCTCGTGATCGGCGTCTTGGTGTTTGCCGCGGCCTATGTCTACCGGATCAAGATGGAATCCACCGCGCGCACCGAGCGTGTGCTGCGGCTGCATGCGGAAATCCGCGAGCAGCGCGACGCCATCGCGACGTTGCGCGCGGAATGGGCCAGGCTTGACGCGCCGCTGCGGCTGCAAGGGCTCGCCGACCGCCATCTGCGGCTCAAGCCCCTTGTCGCGACGCAGTACGATTCGCTGAAAAACCTGCCCGAGCGGCCGCCGAGCTTTGTCAGGCGCGACGATCCCGATCCGATCGGCGCGATGATCCAGACCATCGATACCGCGACGGTCACGGGTTCGGTGCCGGCGCCGGAGGATCGGCAATGAATGATCGCGTCAGGCCCCTGGAACCATGGCGGCAGCGGCTGATCCGCAGCCTGCTGTACGGGCGCAACGTCGACCGCGCCGCAAAGGCACGCGCCCGCGTTGGACTGGCGATAGTGGCATTCGCGGTGATCTATGCGGTGATCGGCGGACGGCTGGTCATGTTTGCCCTGGTCGGTGACAGCCACGGCGGGCGCCGGACCGCGGCACTGGACGCCATCGCAACCGCGCGGCCGGATATCGTCGACCGCAACGGCGAGGTGCTCGCCACCGACGTCAAGGCGCCCAGCCTGTTCGCCGAGCCGCGCCGGATCATCGACAAGGACGAAGCGATCGAGCTTCTGACCGCGACGCTGCCCGATCTCGACACCGCCGAAGTGCGCGACCGGGTGTCCGGCAAAAAGGGTTTCGCCTGGCTGAAGCGCGAAATCACGCCGCTGCAGCAGCAGGAAATTCACCGCCTCGGCATTCCCGGCATCGGCTTCCTGCGCGAGAACAAGCGGGTTTACCCCACCGGCGCCGAAGTCGCGCATCTGATTGGCCTGGTCAACATCGACAACCAGGGCATCGCCGGGATGGAGAAGTGGCTCGACAGCAATGGCCTGGCCGATCTGCACCGCGCCGGCTTTGCAACCGACCGTCTGCAGCGGCCGGTGGAATTGTCGGTCGACCTGCGGGTCGAGCACGCGCTGCGCGATGAACTGCTGATGGCCAGGGAAAAATACAAGGCCAAGGCGGCCTCCGGCCTCGTCTCCAACGTCAAGACCGGCGAGATCGTGGCGATGGTTTCGCTGCCGGACTTCGATCCGAATAATCCGCGCGAGGCCCACGATCCCGATCGCATCAACCGGCTGACCACCGGAGTTTACGAGATGGGCTCGACCTTCAAGGCGCTGACGCTGGCGATGGCGCTGGATTCCGGCAAGGCCACGCTCAATACGATGTACGATGCCCGCGGTGCGCTGCATTATGGCAAATTCGCGATTCACGACACCCATCCCGAGGGTCGCGCCATCTCGCTGTCGGAAGTGTTCACATTCTCCTCGAACGTCGGTGCTGCGCGGATCGCGCTGGCGCAGGGCGTCGAGGCGCACAAGGCGTTTTTGCGCAAGATGGGCCAGCTCGATCGGCTGCGTACCGAATTGCCCGAGAGCGCGTCTCCGATCGTGCCGAAGCACTGGAGCGAACTCAACACCATCACCATTGCCTTCGGTCACGGCATTGCCGTGGCGCCGCTGCAGGCGGTGATGGGCATCAACGCCGTCATGAACGGCGGCTATCTGATCCCACCGACCTTCATGAAGCGATCGGAGGAGGAAGCCCGGGCGCTGGCGAAGAAAGTGCTGAAATCCGAGACCTCCGAGAAGATGCGCTATCTGATGCGGCTCAATGCGGAGATCGGAACCGCCAAGCAGGCCGACGTGAAGGGCTATTACATCGGCGGCAAAACCGGCACCGCCGAAAAGGTGGTCAACGGGCATTATTCCAGGAAGCAGGTGTTGAACTCGTTTACCGCGATCATTCCAGCCGATAATCCGCAGTTCCAGCTCTTGGTGATGCTGGACGAACCGAAGGCGCTGCCCGAAACCCACGGCTTTATCACCTCGGGGTGGAATGCGGTTCCGACCGGGGGCAAGGTGATCGCCCGCATCGCACCGCTTCTGGGGATCGAACCGCGATTCGATCTGCCGCCGTCCGACCGCCTTATTCTTGCGGCATCGAAGGGAACCCAGTAAGGCGTAGCACCAGCGCGCCGGCCGGACTGGAAAATAAAAATAATGAGACTTCGCGACTTGTTCAGCGATGAGGCCACGATCGACCCGCAGGCGGAAGCGGTTGTGGTGACCGGCCTTGCCGTGGACAGCCGCGCGGTGAGGCCGGGCGATTTGTTCTTTGCGCTCGCCGGCAGCAAGACCGATGGCGCGGGCTTCATCGATTCCGCCATTGCGTCGGGCGCGGTGGCGATCGCGGGCGATCATGCGCCGCAAGGCGCTTGCCGCGTGCCGTTCGTCGCAACGCCCAATCCGCGCCGCGCGCTGGCGCTGGCCGCGGCGAAATTCTATCCACGGCAGCCTGCTACCATCGTGGCCGTGACCGGCACCAGCGGCAAGACCTCCGTCACAGCCTTCACGCGGCAGATCTGGCAGCGGCTCGGGCACGCCTCGGCCAGCATCGGCACCATCGGGCTGGTGTCGCAAAAGCGCACCATCTACGGATCGCTGACGACGCCGGATCCGATTGCGCTGCATCGGCAACTCCACGAAATCGCGGCCGAGGGCGTCACCCATCTGGCCTTCGAGGCCTCATCGCACGGGCTCGATCAGTATCGGCTGGATGGCGTGCGCGTCAGGGCCGGCGGCTTTACCAACCTCACCCGCGACCATATGGATTATCATCCTGACGTCGCGCATTATCTTGCCGCCAAGCTGCGGCTGTTCCGCGATCTGGTGGCGGCGGACGGCGCGGCGGTGATCTCGGCCGATCATGATTGTTCGCAGGCCGTGATCGACGCGGCGCGGGCGAAAAACCTGCGGATCGTCGCGGTCGGCAGCAAGGGCGACGGTGCGGGTGAAGGCATCCGCCTGATCGGGGCCGACATCGACGGCTTTGCGCAGAAACTGGACCTCGAACATCGCGGGCGCAGGCACGCGGTCCGGCTGCCGCTGGTCGGCGAATTCCAGATCGAGAACGCGCTGGTCGCAGCGGGTCTGGCGATCGGTACCGGCAGCGAGCCGCAAGCGGTTTTCGCCGAGCTCGAACTTCTCGAAGGCGCCAAGGGCCGGCTGGAGCAAGTCGCCGAGCGCAACGGCGCGCCGATCTTTGTCGATTATGCCCACAAGCCCGACGCGCTGGCAAAGGCGTTGCAGGCGCTGCGGCCTTACGCCAAACGCAAGCTCGTCGTCGTGTTCGGGGCAGGCGGCGACCGCGATGCCGGCAAACGTCCGTTGATGGGGGCCATTGCAGCCGAGAACGCCGACAGCGTCATCGTCACCGACGACAATCCGCGCAGCGAAAATCCGGAGCTGATTCGATCGGCGATCCTGAGCACCGCGAAGGGTGCCAGGGAGATCGGCGACCGTGCCGAGGCGATCCGGACCGCGATTGCCGGTCTTGAGCCGGGCGATGCGCTGCTGATCGCCGGCAAGGGCCATGAGACCGGACAGATCGTCGGCGATCATACGTTGCCGTTCAGCGATCACGACGCGGTTGCGGCCGCATTTGCGCCGAGGGTCGCATGAGCGCGGCGCCGCTGTGGACTGCTGCCGCGATGGCGGAGGCGATGCGCGCCGCGACCAGCGGCGTGTTGCCGGAAGCGGTCACCGGCCTTTCCATCGACAGCCGCACCATCGCGCCGGGTGACGCCTATTTTGCGATCATGGGCGACGTCCATGACGGGCATGATTTCGTCGCCGCCGCCTTGAAGGCGGGGGCGGCGCTGGCGGTGGTCGAGGCCGCGCAGCGCGACAAGTTCGGAAGCGACGCGCCGCTTTTGGTGGTGGACGACGTGCTGGCCGGTCTGGTCGCCCTGGCCTATGCCGCGCGCGCGCGGCTCGACGCGCAGGTGATCGCGATTACCGGTTCAGTCGGCAAGACCTCCACCAAGGAGGCGCTGCTGGGGGTGTTGAGCGCGCAAGGGCCGACCCACGCCTCGACCAAGTCGTTCAACAACCACTGGGGCGTGCCGCTGTCGCTGGCGCGCTGCCCGGCCACGGTGCGTTTCGCGATCTTCGAGATCGGCATGAACCACGCCGGCGAAATCGAGCAATTGGTGAAGATGGTGCGGCCGCAAGTGGCGGTCATCACCACCGTCGAGCCGGTGCATCTGGAGTTCTTTTCCGGCATCGAGGCGATTGCCGACGCCAAGGCGGAAATTTTTGGTAGCGTCGAACCCGGCGGCGCGGTGGTGCTCAACCGCGACAATTCGCAGTTCGCCCGCTTGCAGCGAAAGGCCAAAAAGCTCGGCATCTCGCGCATCGTCACGTTCGGCTCCGACACAGGATCCGACGCGCGGCTGATCGAGGTGTCGCTGCACGCCGCCTGTTCGGCCGTGCATGCCCATATTCTCGGACATGACGTGATGTACAAACTCGGCATGCCCGGCCGTCACATGGCGATGAATTCGCTGGCGGTGTTGGCCGCGGCGTCGCTTGCCGGCGCCGATCTTGCGCTGGCGGCGCTGTCGCTGTCGCAGATCGAGCCGGCGGCGGGCCGCGGCACGCGGCGCGTGCTGGAGGTTGTGGCCGGCGAGGCCACGCTGATCGACGAAAGCTATAACGCTAATCCGGCGTCGATGGCGGCGGCGCTGAATGTGCTCGGCGCGGCCGCGATCGGTACGCATGGCCGGCGCATCGCGGTGCTCGGCGATATGCTCGAACTCGGCCCTACCGGCGCCGCGCTGCATTGTGGCCTGATCGACGCGGTCAACGCCAATCACATCGATCTCGTGTATTGTTGTGGTCCGCTGATGCGCAACCTGTGGGACGCTCTTTCCACGGGTAAGCGGGGCGGCTATGCCGGGAGCGCGGCTGACCTCGAAGCGCAGGCGGTCGCAGCGATACGCGCCGGCGACGCGATCATGGTCAAGGGGTCGCTTGGTTCGAAGATGAAAACGATTGTGAATGCGCTCGAAAGGCGCTTTCCCGGCAAGACCGCGCACGGCGAAGCCGCGGTATAGGGCAGTCTGAATGTTTTACTGGCTGATCGAGCTTTCCAACACGGTACCCTTCATGGGCGCGTTCCGCACATTTCTGAATGTGTTTCGCTACATCACCTTCCGCACCGGCGGGGCGATGGTGACCGGGGCGCTGTTCGTGTTCCTGTTCGGCCCCTGGATCATCGATCACTTGCGGATTCGCCAGGGCAAGGGTCAGCCGATTCGCACCGACGGGCCGCAATCGCATCTCCTCACCAAGATCGGCACGCCGACGATGGGCGGGCTGATGATCCTTTCCG
>WNFO01008480.1_pt1 | contig 16467 bp, 9 predicted proteins | sample 5400251 | NCBI WGS metagenome assembly WNFO01 (sample SAMN13153354, study PRJNA577476) | soil metagenome | isolation source: 100 cm saprolite under Madrone tree | place: USA:California | collected 2016-06-14 | reverse complement strand
TGATAGAGCGCCGGCAGGATCAGGTCGAGGGCCACGTCGAAAACATGGGGACCGTCCCAGTTGCCCCAACAACAATGCAATCGGACGCGATCGCGCGGAATGCCCTCGATAGCCTTATTGATCGCCGCCACGTGCATCTCGCAGGCAGACACAAACTGGGCGTCCGAGAGATCTCTGTAGAACATCGAGCGGTCCATCGCCAGATCCGGCGCATCGATCTGCAGGATGAGCCCCGCTTCGTGGATTGCGAGATATTCCTTGTGCATCTCACGGGCAAGCGCGGCCAAATATGACTCCTGGGAGTCGTAATAGGCGTTCAGCATTGTCGTGGAGATGATGCCGGGGGACGGGGCGGTCATGAAGCAGTCGCTGAAGCTACCTGCTTCCTTCACAACGCGTTTGATCCGGGCGAGTTCCTGCGCGATCGTAGCGGTGCCGGAATAGCGCAGTTCATTCCGGGCTTCGGGGGCATTCTGCATCCGGCTGCGCTTTGGAAAGCGCTGCATCAGGGCCTCGACCAACTCCGGAAATTCTTCATAGTCGCGGCTGCGCCTGCGCTTCGATTCTCCTCCGAACCCCGACATTCGCTGGGCCACGTAAGTCTGAAAACCCACCCGTTGCTGCTCTCCATCGTTGCCGATGTCGATGCCGGCCGCCGCCTGCCTTTCGACCACGTGGCGCACGGCGCGCTCTATGGCCTGGTCGAGTTGTTTTTCGTCGATCGCTTCGCCCTCTTCGCGTTTGACCAACAGGTCAGACAGTTCGTCATTACGGGGCAGGCTGCCGACATGAGTAACCAGTATTCGGTCCCGGCTGATAGTCTTTTTTTCCATATCTTTTCCATATCAGGGCGGCCCTTCTTTTACCACAGTTCCGGATGCAAGCGAACCCACCCGGCTTTATATTACCCTATTTAGCGTAACGCCTTTTAGCGTAACCCCTTTTGGCGTATAATGAGAGCCGGGTGCGGAAGCGCCTTTTTTATGGAGAATCCATTCGTTTTCGGCGAGATCGTAGAGCAACGTCATTTCGTGGACCGTGAGAAAGAACTGCAGAACCTCGTCCGTGATCTTGCAGACGGTCAAAAGGTGTTCTTGCTGTCGCCACGCCGATTCGGCAAGAGCTCCCTGGTCTCGCTCGCGCTGCTCAAACTTCAAAAGAGACACATCCGGACGGCGAACATCACGGTCAGCAGCTATGCCAACTATGCGCAATTTCTCGAAAAATTCGCGGAGCGGGTCTTGCGGTCTGCCGGGCCATGGGACCGGGTGAAAGGATGGATTGGTCGCTTTATTCAGCGGGTGCAGCCCACGATTACGATGAACCCGGCTAGCGGGGAAACGTCGATCTCATTGAGCCGGGCCGCTGACTCTGACGCGTCGCCCCTGGCTGCGGAAGTTTTCGCCATGCCCGGCGAGCTTGCCAGGAACGGCGGCTTCCGGATGGCGATCTGCCTGGATGAATTCCAGCAGATCGATCTCTTTGGAGGTACGGCCGTTGAAAATGTTCTGCGCAATGATGTCCAACGGCAGCGCGAAATTGGCTATGTGTTCTCCGGATCTCAACCGTCATTGATGGAAGAGATGCTGTCCTCCGGCCGTCCATTCCATAAGGCCGGTCCGGCAGTTTTTCTGGAGAAGATTCCGGTCGCGGCATGGAAAGATTTCATCAGGGCTCAATTCAAAAGCCGGCGAAGAAAAGTGACGGAACAGGCGTTGGACCGGCTGATGAAGGCCGCCGATCTCATTCCATATGATGTGCAGCGAACGGCGCACGAGCTCTGGGATTATGCGGAACTCGAGGACCGGGCCGAGCTGGATATTCCCGAGGTCGATCTGGTCATTGATGAGCTTGTCCGGACTCAATCGGAGTATTTTGAACGGCTGTGGGAACAGCTCACGTTCAGACAGAGGGCGGTGCTTCAGGCATTGAGCCATCGGGGCCCGACCGATTTGCATTCTCAAACTCGCAGGATATTTTGGACCGTTATCACGGCGCATACTTCTTCGTTGACCCTCTATTTGCGACCTGGATCCGAAAAAGTATCGAGTAATTCGGGGACAGACGTATAAATCACCTAAATTCTTCTAATGTTTTCAATGCCAATTTAGGTGATTTATACGTCTGTCCCCGAATTACGAAAACTTGCCCATTGAAGACACCATCATGTGCGGGTGCGGACGGATTAACGAATCCCGGCGGTCATAGACCGCCGCTACAGATGAGGCGGAGCAAGCGGAATAGAAGAAGTGCCGACCTTACCGGAGCCACGATCCAGCACGATGACTCGGACGCTGGCCGCTTGAGGCGGAACTTTCAAGACGATATGTTTGAGAAGCCCGTTGCTTAGCGCAATCGTGTGACTTTCCGGAAGCAGTTTGAGCGCGATCTCCTGCGAGAGGATTTGTCCCGTTTGTTTTCCATCGTTAGAAGCGAAACGCACCAGAATTTGAATGTCGCTCTTCCATCGATCGGCTTTTTGGGTCCATAAAATCCCGTTGGCATCCACCCAGACTTCCAGTCTTACCAGATTGTCCGAGCGATCTGCAATCGCGGTTACCGGGATTTCCGTTCGTTCCGTACGATCATTTAATGCAAGTTGCAACGCATTTTTGGCAGCTGTTTCCGGCGTCTCGTCGAAGTATCCACCGCGGTAGAGCGGATTTTTACATTCCAGCGGCGAGTTGTCCTCGGGAAGATCGGAGTTGTAGAACAGGACGCTGATTTTCCCAAGCATCAGCGCGTGAAACCACAACCTCGGAGCCAGAAGATCAGCATTTTCCTGGTGGATGTACTCTTCGGTGGTCGTCAACGGTTTGAAGCGGACATAAGAGACGTATCGAACATCAGCCTTGGCGAGGGTCCTGCCCTCGAAGGCAACGGAGTCATCCGAGATCGCTGCGGGTTTCCATTTCAGCTCTTCACCTCGTTTGGTCACAATATGTAAATACTCGGTTGCTTGAGGCTTGGCGTCCTTTAGGTCAGTCCAGGAGCTCCGCGCACTGAAGACAGCATCATGTGCCGGCGCGGACGGATTATCAGAAATGCGCAAGACCTCCGAACGCCGTATTACGCGCACCTGGCCAGGTTGGAACTCGAACGCTATCGTCTGATCGCCGGCCGAAGAAAGACGCCCGTGCATACACTGGCCATCGCGAAAGACGACTGCGTAGCCTCGGTCATGTGTAACACGCCTCAGGTTGTGCCACCCGTCCTCGACATCCGCGACGCCTGCTGTTGCCGGGAGGAAGGCGACGACTGCAAGAAGCAAATCAGAAAGAGTCAACATCGACACTCGTCATCAGGATAAGTTCTGGGTAATCACCAATCGCCCATCACCAATGAAAATGCACGATGCAAACTGGTGATTGTACTAGAGCATTTCCATTGGTGATGGCCGATTGGTGATTACCCAACATTCATCAACGAATCCCGGCGGTCATAGACCGCCGCTACAGTGCGGAAGCAGCTCATTTTCCGAAATTTAGTTCTATTAAACCTGAAATGACAGATTTATCATATGTAGCATCCGGAGGAACCCCTTGATGACAAACCGCTGGCTTCCCTGGCTCGCTGGTTGTGTGACTATGTTGTGCTCTTCTGCCGGGTTGCAGGGTGCAGGTCCCTCACAGCAAGCGTCGGGCGGTGTGTCCGGGCCGGCCGCCGTTATTCAGCAATACTGTGGCGCTTGTCACAACGAGAGAGCGAAGATTGCCGGACTGGCGCTCGATACGATGAACGTGGCTCAAGTGGCCGAACACGCGGACGTTTGGGAAAAAGTCGTGCGGAAACTTCGCGGCCGCATGATGCCTCCTCCCGGCCGGCCTCGTCCGGACGAAGCCGGCTACGACTCCCTCGTGTCTTACCTCGAAACGTCGCTCGATCGCGTAGCTGCGGCTAAGCCCAATCCCGGGCGCACGGATACGTTCCGCCGGCTCACCCGAACCGAATACCAGAACGCGATCCGCGATCTCCTGGCGATCGACGTCGATGTCACTTCACTTCTTCCCAAAGACGATTCGAGCTTTGGTTTTGACAATGTTACGGTTGGAGGCCTTTCTCCGACGCTGCTCGAGCGATACCTGTCAGCGGCGCAGAAGATCAGCCGCCTCGCCATCGGAACTCCGGTTCGTTCGCCGGGCAGCGACATCGTGGTCCTTCCTGTCGATCTGACGCAGGAGGAACACTTCGAGGATTTGCCGTTCGGGACGCGCGGCGGAACCGTCGTTCACCATACGTTTCCGGTCGACGCCGAATATGAGATCCGGGTTCGATTGTCGCGGGACCGGAACGAGAACGTCGAAGGACTCACCGAACCCCACCAGATGGAACTGACACTGGATGGCACGCGGCTTCAGTTGTTTACGATCCAGCCGAAGCGGACGGCGCAGCAGGGAACCTACTATTCAGATCAGGAAGCTGACGCGGGTTTGACCGTGCGCATCCCCTTGAAGGCGGGTCCGCACATGATTGGAGCGACGTTCCTCAAGAGAACTTCCGCGCTCCTGGAGACGGAACGTCAGCCGTACCAGGCGCACTTCAATATGGATCGGCATCCCCGAACTCAGCCCGCAGTCTATTCGGTCTCGATCGCGGGTCCGTTTGACGCCATCGGCGCGGGCGACACGCCCAGCCGCCGCCGTATCTTTGTGTGCCGGCCGGCGAAAGCCTCGGAGGAAGAGGCTTGCGGCAAGAGGATCATTTCAACGCTGGCACGCCGCGCCTATCGACGGCCTGTCACCGATGCGGACCTTCAGATGCCGCTGGCTTTTTACAAGGATGCCCGGACCGAGGCCGGCTTCGAGGCGGGGATCGAAATGGCGCTTCGAGCCCTGATCACCAGCACCGAGTTCCTGTTCCGGGTCGAACGGGATCCCGAGAACATTGCGCCGAATACCGCATATCGCGTCAGCGACCTGGAGCTGGCCTCCCGCCTGTCGTTCTTCCTTTGGAGCAGCATTCCTGACGATGAGCTGCTCGATGTGGCGACTCGCGGGAAACTTCACGAGCCCGCCGTGCTCGAACAGCAGGTGCGGCGCATGCTGGCGGACGCCCGCTCGGAGGCGCTGGTCAACAATTTCGCGGAACAGTGGTTGTATCTGCGCAATCTGGCCGCTTCGAATCCCGATCCACGGTTGTTCGCGGACTTTGACGATAATCTTCGGCAGTCGTTCCGCCGTGAAACCGAGCTCTTTTTCGAAAGCGTCGTCAAAGAGGACCGCAGTATCCTCGATCTGCTCAAGGCAAACTATACGTTCCTCAACGAACGGCTCGCCAAGCATTATGGAATTCCCAATGTTTACGGCAGCCAGTTCAGGCGTGTGTCGCTGGGCGACGACAGCGTTCGTGGCGGGCTGCTCGGCCAGGGAAGTATTCTGACCGTGACGTCGTATGCCACGCGCACTTCGCCCGTGCTTCGGGGCAAATGGGTTCTGGAAAACATCCTCGGCACTCCGCCCCCACCGCCACCGCCGAACGTCCCACCGCTGAAGGAAAACGGAGTGGGCAAGGTTCTCTCCATGCGGGAACGCATGGAACAGCATCGTTCCAATCCCGCGTGCTCCGGCTGCCATTCGCTCATGGATCCGATCGGCCTTTCGATCGAGAACTTCGACGCGATTGGCCGCTGGCGAACCCGTACCGAAGGAAGCACGCCGGTCGATTCCTCCGGAGGTCTTCCCAGCGGCGCTACGTTTGAAGGCGTGTCCGGTCTCAAGCGGGCCCTGTTGAACCGTCCCGAATTGTTTGTTACCACGGTAACCGAAAAGCTGCTCACTTACGCTTTGGGTCGAGGAGTTGAATACTACGATGTTCCGGCGGTTCGCACAGTCACCCGCGACGCACGAAACAACGACTATCGTTTCTCTTCGCTCGTTCTAGGCATCGTCAAAAGTACTCCCTTTCAGATGAGGAGGTCGCAATGATCGTCATGAAGAAAGCTCTGTCTCGCCGCACCTTTCTGCGGGGCCTGGGCGCCACGTTAGCGCTACCTTTGCTGGACGCAATGTTTCCAGCCCTGTCCGCCATGGCTGCAACTTCAGTCAGTCCGGTGCGCCGGCTGGGTTTTGTCTACATTCCGATGGGCGCAAACATCGCGGAGTGGACACCCAAAGGCATAGGTAGAATCACGGAGCTCTCGCCCACGCTGGCATCGCTCATGCCCTTTCTGGATCAGGTCACCGTTCTTACAAACACCGAGCTCAGGAACGCGTACGCTCCGGGCAACCACGCGACAGCCAACGCGGCATTTCTGAGCACTGCCTATGCGAAGAGGACGGAAGGCAGCGATTACGAGCTGGCCACGACGGTCGATCAAATAGCGGCCAGGCAGTTGGGCAAGGAAACGGCGATCCCTTCGCTCGAGCTTGGAACGGAGATCATTGCTCAGGTCGGTAACTGCGATAACGGCCTTGCATGCGTCTACATGAACAATTTGTCGTGGTCGTCTCCCACGACGCCGCTTCCGACCGAAGCCGATCCCCGTGTCGTCTTTGAGCGGCTGTTCGGCGACGGCGGGAGCGCGGAAGAGCGGCGCGCCGAACTGCGGAAGAACGGCAGCATTCTGGATTGGGTGACCGAAGACATGGCCCGCCTCCAGAGAAAACTCGGCGCCGGCGACCGTAGCCGGGTCAACCAGTATCTCGACACGATTCGCGAGGTCGAGCGCCGCATCCAGAAGGCGGAGCAACAGAGCGCCGAGGCTCATTTGCCGGAGCTCGAGCGTCCGGTGAGTGTGCCCGCGTCCTGGGAAGAGCACATCAAGTTGATGTACGACTTGCAGGTGCTGGCCTTCCAGGCCGACATCACGCGGGTTATTACATTTCAGATGGCGCGCGAAGCCAGCACGAAAACCTATCCCCAGATCGGCGTACCCGAAGCGCATCACCCGACATCGCATCACACGAACGATCCGGAGAAGCTCGCGAAACTCGCGAAGATCAACGCGTATCACGTATCGATGTACGCGTATTACCTCAACAAACTGAAGTCCACGCCGGACGGCGACGGCTCTCTGCTGGATCATTCCATGATCCTTCTCGGCAGCGGCATGGGCAATCCGGATGTGCACGATCACACGAACCTTCCGATCGTCGTGGCAGGTGGCGGAGCCGGCAAGCTCAAGGGCGGCCGTCACATTAAATATGAAAGGCCGACCCCGCTGGCGAATCTTCATTTGACTCTGCTGGAAAAGGTGGGGATCCATCAGGAGAGCTTCGGTGACAGTAGTGGAAGGGTCGGGGAGCTGCTGCAACCTCTTTCCATATAGGAGCAGTCGATGATGCGCGCGTTTGTGTTGATCATCTGTCTCGCCACCACGGCAAGCGCCGCCGAAGTCCGGCTCGTGGAGGCTGTGAAGAAGGCGGACAAGGCGGCGGTTCGCACTTTGCTCCAGCAGCGAGTGGACGTGAATGCGGCTGAGCCTGATGGCACGACCGCCCTCCACTGGGCGGCGCGTGCGGATGATCTGGAAACCACGGATCTTTTGATTCGCGGGGGCGCAAATGTAAAGGCGGCGAACCGCTACGGCGTCACGCCGCTTTCGCTGGCCTGCATCAACGGAAACGCGGCGTTGATCGAGATGCTGTTGAAGGCCGGAGCTGATGCGAACAGCGCCTCACCGGAAGGAGAAACGGCGTTGATGACTGCGGCGCGGACCGGCAGGCTGGACGCCGTCAAGGTGCTGCTGGCCCGCGGAGCCAGCGTAAACGCCAGGGAAGGTTGGCGTGGACAGACAGCGCTGATGTGGGCGGCCGCTGAAGGCCACCCGGATGTCATCCGGGCATTGATCGAGCGTGGCGCGGATATCCACGCGCGCTCGAACGGAGGATTCACGCCATTTCTGTTCGCCGCCCGCGAGGGACAGATCGGCGCAGTCCGGGCACTGCTCGATGCCGGAGCCGGCATGAACGAATCCCTGCCGGTCAACACGCGGCGGCGAGGCGGGCTCGCGGACGGGACCGCGGAAACACCGCAAGTCGGCCTTAATGCATTCCTGCTGGCCTCCGGAAACGCTCATTATGAACTCGCTGCCCTTCTGCTCGACGCCGGTGCCGACCCGAATGCGGCTCCTCAAGGATGGACGGCATTGCATCAGGTGTCATGGGTCCGCAAAGCCGGCATCGGGGGCAGCAATAACCCGGCTCCACCGGGATCCGGGAATATGGATAGTCTCACGTTCGTCCGAAAGCTTGTGGAGCATGGAGCGAAGCCCAATGCCCGGGTCACGAAGCGGCCGAATATGGGAGTGACCGGTCTGAATTCGATCGGCGCCACACCGTTTTTACTCGCCGCCCGGACCGCGGATTTCGAACTCATGCGCCTTCTGGCCCAGCTCGGGGCTGATCCGCTGCTGACGAATGACGACGGTTCGACGCCCTTGATGGTCGCGGCGGGCCTGGGTACTTCTTCGCCCGGCGAAGATCCCGGCACAGAGCCCGAAATCCTGGAAGCCGTGAAGGTCGCTTTGGAATTGGGCAACGACATCAACGCCGTTGACAAGAACGGCGAGACCGCCATGCATGGGGCAGTCTATAAGCACGCCCCGTCCGCCGCGCAGTATCTGGCCGACCACGGAGCAAAGATCGAAGTCTGGAATCGGCCGGACAAGAAGGGATACACGCCGTTGCGAATCGCCCAGGGCATCCAGAGAGGAATGAACATCGTCGGTCATGCCCCTAGCGAGGTGGTGATTCGGAAGTTGATGGAAGCCGGGAATTAAAAACACAAAGACACAAAGGCACGAAGGCACAAAGAAAGGCCGCAAATAAAAGTTTTTGATGCGGCCTTTCTTTGTGCCTTTGTGTCTTTGTGTCTTTGTGTTTTTAATTCCCGCAGGCAGGAGCAAGCCCCTGCACGGAAGTAACGTTGAGACGATCGCCCTTTGGATCCCGAATGAGAAAGCCTTTTACCTCGACCTTGTGACCTTTATGGGGATCCGGTGCCGGGTAGGGATTCATCAATTGAAAGTTCTGACTTCCCAATCCGGTCTTTTCTAAGTTCTTCAGCTCATCGTCTTTAGAAGCTTCCGGATTTTTCGTCCGCACCGGCTCGCTCGCCTTGGCCAGCATCCATACATTCCCGGGAGCCTGCGTCAGGCATCCGATCACCTGAACCAGCACAAAATTCGGTACCGGACCGGGTCCTCCCTGCCGCTCGACACGGATATTCTTGAGCATGTCGACCTTGAGCTCGCTGCTGCCTGGAGGAAAGGCGTTCACCTGCAACATGTAGGCGGCGATGTCGAGGTAGGCCTCGTCCTCCAGGCTCGAAGGCGCATCGGCCGGCATGGATGCTTTCATCTGGTTGAACAGGCCGCTCAGATCGGTCCCGCTCCAGTTCTGCATGAAAGCGTCGCCGGTGCGCGGCCCCGCGCGATGGCACGTACTGCAATGGGTTTCGAATTGAGCCTTGCCGCGCATCGCCTGGGCATCGGTGTATACACCGGCCCAGACCGTCTGGACCTGCATCGCCAGTACGATAACCGCAGGAGTGAAGAGCATGGGGCCTATTATAGGAAAAATGCGGAAGGGGCGCATTCCCCCTTTGAGAAGATTTTGAAATTGGACGAATCCTGCATCTCAAATCCGAGATCCGAAATCACTAGTGTCCGGTTCATCCGATTGGGAAAACCGATAAGTGTTTTGACTGCAATAAGCAACAGACAAAAATGATTGTCCGCGATTTGAAACTGTCGAGTCCGTGTTCCTGGCTTATGCTCCGGCGCATTCTTTTAACGGAGTTGATGCATGAGCCAGGAACAGACAGTCTTCAGCCAGATTTTGCAGTTCGTGTCTTACGACGATTTCCGTATCTGTGTCCGGCGCTACGACGGCAACAAGGGCGTTCGACGATTCTCGTGTTGGGAGCAGTTTCTGGCAATGGCTTTTGCTCAACTGACCCATCGCGAGAGTCTGCGCGATATCGAAGTGTGTTTGGCCGCACATCAGAAAGATCTCTACCGCTCCGGTTTCCGTTCTCTGGTCAAACGCTCCACTCTGGCCGACGCCAACGAGAATCGCGATTGGAGAATCTATTCCGATTTCGCTCACAGTCTGATCAAAAGGGCGCGTCCGCTGTACGCCGATACGGATCTGGGTTTGGATCTCGACGCCACCGTCTATGCGCTGGACGCAACCACTATCGATCTGTGCCTGTCTTTGTTTCCCTGGGCCAGCTTCCGCCGCGCCAAGGGCGCTGTGAAACTTCACACGATGATCGACCTCCAGAGTGCGATTCCCGTCTTCATCGATATTACTCATGGCAAAATCCACGATGTCAACGCGCTCGACCACATTATTCCTCAGCCCGGCTCCTATATCGTTATGGATCGCGGTTACATCGATTTCCATCGTCTTTATGCGCTCCATCAAGCGATGACCTACTTTGTCATTCGGGCCAAAGCCGATCTTCAATTCCGGCGGCGCCAATCCCGTCAGATCGACAAAACCACAGGTCTGCGAAGCGATCAAACCATCCGTCTAACCGGCCCCAAAACATCCGGCCTCTATCCAGTTCCTCTGCGCCGGGTCAGCTATTACTCGGAAGAAATCGACAAACGCTTCGTCTTCCTGACGAACGACTTTCTTCTCCCGCCGCTCACGGTGGCGGCCATTTATCGCAACCGCTGGCAGGTCGAACTGTTCTTCAAATGGATCAAACAGCATTTGCGGATCAAGCGTTTCTTCGGCACCTCCCCAAACTGCGTCAGAACCCAGGTTTGGATTGCGGTTGCCGTCTACGTCCTGATCGCCATTATCAAAAAACAATTGGGATTGCGGCATTCTCTCAACACCATTCTGCAAATTCTTTCCACAACGCTTTTCGAGAAAACGCCCGTCCCGCTTGTGTTTCAGCGTTATGACGAAGAAACTGAAACCATCGATGGTATTTCAAAATGTCCCCTCGTCGGTCGCCCGAGAGAACACTCGGCGCGGAACATATACGTGTCCGTCCATGATGCGGCGGGCAGTACCGATCACTGCGGACTTGGTCAGGTCAAATTCTCCGGAAGGTTTCCTGGTAACGGCGACAACGAAGCTCGAGGCACCCGATGGATGGCCGACGCGCACGACTCCAGTTTCTTTGGCGCGAGCGCTGACCACTTCATTCACAACTGTCCCTTCGACGAGAGCTGCGGCGCTTACACAAATCCCTCCCGTCACCGCGTAAGCCTTGTGCATGACGGCCAAAGCTTTCGTTCGAGCCAGCAAGTCACAATCGCCTGCACCGACTGCTTTTCCGGTAATCGTCGTGTAAGAGCGCGGAGGCGCCACGAAGGCCACCTTGGGAACCGCCGGGCTAACCGCGCCGGGTGTGGCGGCGAGTCTCATCATGATTGCCGCCTTCACGCGGATCTCTTCCATGATCGCCAGAATCCGCGGGTCCGTTGCCGTGTCCGCGGGCAACTCGGTTCCTTTCATGCCGATTTCCGAAGCCTGCACAAACACCGCCGGATTGGCGGCGTCTACCAGACTGCAGCGCACTTTGCGGCCGTCCGCGAGTTGCATTTCGTCAATCACATTTCCCGTTGGAAGCAGCTTTCCCGTCCGGGAACCTGCGGAGTTCACGAAATTCATCACAATCCCGGCGCCTGAGCCCGGCACGCCATGAAGGACGATGTCTCCCTCGATAAGTGCCCTCCCATCTCGAACCGGAACCTCGGCTTCGATGAGCTTCTGTGTATTGGTGTTGAAGATTCGCACCCGAGTGATCGGCTCCCTGACCTGAACCAGCCCTTCGTCGATGGCAAACGGACCGACGCCTTGTGAAATGTTCCCACAGTTGCCCTGGTAATCGACGGCAGCCTCATTGATTCCCACATAGCCAAACGTGTAGTCGACATCCGCGTCTGGCCGCCCGGAGCGAGCGATGATTGCCACTTTGCTCGTCAAGGGGTCGGCTCCACCAAGTCCGTCGATTTGTCGCGGGTCCGGACTGCCGAAGATGGACAGAATGACTTTGTCTCTTATCCCATGGTCCTTCGGCAAGTCGTCGGCGAGCAGATACACACCTTTGCTCGTGCCGCCGCGAATGATTGCCACCTTGATACGTTCGGATTCTTTCATTGAGCCGCTATTTTAGCGCTCGCCTGAACTTTTAGCAGGCACATTTCAGCCGCGGATTACGCGAATTACGCGGATAGGGCGAATATCTCTTCCGCGTAATTCGCGTAATCCGCGGCTGAAAATTCTTTCCAATATGCTTGACACGATGCGGAACTGACGCATATCTTCCCGCGAAAAGAACTGTAGTCAAATCGGAATGGGGGAAATCATGCGACAACGGGTGTTCGCGGGCTTAGTGTTTCTGCTTCTTGTCCTTTCGACTCACATCTTCGCTCAAACCAGTAATGCGACGCTGGGAGGAACGGTTTCCGATGCCACAAACGCTTTGATTCCCGGCGTGTCCATCACGGCAACGAATACGGGGACCGGCATCGTCACGACCGTCGTGAGTAATGACGCGGGGGCATACCAATTTGCGAGTCTTCAAACGGGAACTTACAAAGTCAGCGCGGAACTGCCCGGTTTTCGGACTCAGTCGTACAACGACGTGACACTGGGGATTTCGCAGCAGGTGCGATTGAACTTCACGTTGCAGGTAGGTTCCGTAGCACAAGCTGTGGAAGTGACTGCCACGGCCGACACCCTGATTGCGACAACGTCCTCATCCATAGGCAGCGTGCTTCCCGACCACCAGGTGCGCGATCTTCCTCTTGGTGGGCGCAATGTGCTGGATCTGCTCCGGACGGCAGGTGGCGTGAGCAACTCTATCAGCGGCACCACCTCGAACGATGGTGCGACAGCCGGAGATTCCGGCTACTTTGCCGGTGGGCGTCTCAGTGCAGTGAATACGACGAGAGATGGCTTCGTGGTCTCCGATGGGAGATACAACCATGGCGCCTTTTCTGTGACCTACACGAGTCCCGACCTGGTAGAGGAAGTGCGCGTCATCACCGCACCCGTGGACGCCGAGATGGGACGCGGTTCCGGGCAAGTGCAGATGGTCACCCGATCGGGAACGAACCAGTTCCGCGGCAGTGCCTTTTGGTTCAACCGGAACTCGGCGCTCGACGCCAGCAACTGGTTCAACAATTTCAATGGCGTCAAGAAGGATTATGAGAATCGGAACCAGTATGGAGTGCGCCTCGGAGGACCGATCATCAAGAATAAGACGTTTTTCTTTTTCCTGATCGACGAACAGCGGGACATCCTGAGACAAACTTTTGTCGCCCCGGTGTTGACGGCGCAGGCGCGGCAGGGCATTTTCCGTTTTTTCCCGGGCGCGGATAACCAGAATGCGACGCAGAACAACCCGGCGGTCGATCGGAATGGTAATGCTGTGAGACCGGCGGGCGCGACAGGAGATCTTCAACAGTTCAGCGTGTTCAACCGTGATCCATTCCGACCCGGATACGACACCAGCGGCTGGATCCAAAACGTCATCCTCGCACACATGCCGCAGCCGAACGATTTTACGAACGCTGCGAGCACTCCGACGGTTCCTGTCGACGGCCTGAACCTGGCCGGTTACCGCTGGACCCGCCGCATCAGTGGCCTGGACAATTTCGACGGAAGTACGTTCGACCAGACCAACCGGGACCAATTCAACATGCGGCTGGATCATCAATTCAACGCCAATCACAAGCTCAACGTGGTGTACACCTGGGAACGCGGGCTCAACAACACAACACAGGCAGGTATCCCGTTTTGGCCCGATGGCTACTCCGGCGCGAACGACAAGTGGCCAAAGGTGCTCAATTCCTCTCTGGTATCCACGCTATCCTCCCAGCTCTTGAATGAAGCGCGTGTCGGATATAAGGCGACAAAACAAGTCAGTTGGGCGCCGTGGTACGTCGGAAAAGACTTCTTGAACAACGAGAAGGCGGAAGCGGGCCCGGACGGAAAATCGGCGTTTGACCTTGTCCCAAAGTACAACGGAATTCCATACCAGCCAGTAGCGACAATCTTTCCGGAAAACCTCGTTAAATGGAATACCAATGCAGGCACCAGCCGCTTCAGCAACAGCCCTCAGTACAGTTTTGCGGACACGCTCAGCTGGACGAAAGGCACACACGCTTTCAAGTTTGGCGGGGAGTGGCGTTACGGTGGGACCCAGGGAGCCAATGAAGTCATGACGCCGCTGGCCCGGTTGGGCGCCGGTGGAGTCCCGGTAGCTAATATCGACAACGTCGCCATTCCCGGCCTGAGCGCGAACAATCAGACTACTGCGCGAAACTTGTTGACGGATCTTTCCGGATCGGTGGCAAGCATTACGCAAGCCTTTGACGTCCGGGATTCAACGGAACGCGTATTTCGCGGCATCAGCGATGGAAGAATCCTGAAGCTCCGTGATTTTCGCGGAACGGAGTTCAGCGGATGTTACAAAGACAATTGGAAAGTGCGTCCGGATCTCACGCTGAACCTGGGCATTCACTATGAGTGGTTCGGCGTGCCGTGGGAAAGTCATGGGCTGTTGGGTGCCCCCGTTGGCGGAGACAAGGGATTGTGCGGAATCTCATGCGGCGCTCTGACAACGGCGGAATTTGTGGGCAAGAAATCCACACAGCCCGATAAACAACTCTACAACGATGACTGGAATAACTTTGCTCCCTCCGTCGGCTTCAGCTGGGCCTTACCGTGGTTTGGAAAAGACAAGACCGTCCTTCGCGCTGGATACGGCTGGAGCTACACCGGCAGGCCCATTAGTGGCGCGAATAGCGGAAACTCGATAACAGGTGTCGCGGGCGGGCTTCCGGGCACGTTTGGAGGTGTCGGGAACGGCCAGCTCACCTTCACGTCGGCGAACTACTTGTCACTGGCGAACCTGACGTTACCCATACCTCAACAATTTCCTGTACTCGGCCCGATCCCAATAGACGGGGGCCGGGAGGACACGCTTGCAATGTATGATCGCAACCGCCGCTCTCCCTATATTCAGAACTTCAACTTTGGGATTCAGCGCGAGCTTGCCCGTAACTGGACGCTGGATGTCGCGTACATCGGAACCAAGGGCACGAGGTTGTGGGGCGGCATTCCGCTGAACACCGTCGACATTTTCAAAAACGGCTTTCTGGATGCGTTCAACACCACGCGGACCGGAGGTAATGCGAAGCTGTTCGACGACATGCTGCGCGGTATGAACATTCCCGGCGCGGGTGTGGTCAACGGCACGACCGTTACGGGATCGGCAGCGCTGCGCGCGTATACGGCGACCCGAGCGTTCATCGCCAACGGCAGTGTCGCTCAACTGGCGGACTTTCTGAATCGCAGCCGGAACATCACCAACAAGGGTGGCGGGTTTGTGCGCAACAGTGGGTTCCCTGAAAACTTCTTCGTGCTGAACCCGCAGTTCAATGGCGTCATGGCGTACGGAAGCGGGGGTAGTTCGACATATCACTCGTTGGAAGTCCAGATGACGAAACGGCTGGCGCAGGGTCTCGCCACCCAGACGACGTATACGTGGAGCCGGACTCTCGGCGATAACGATGGGGACTTCTTCGTGGACTATATGGATCCCAACAACCGCCGGCTGAACAAGGCGGTGCTGGGTTTCCATCGCACGCATGCTTTCCTGTCGAACGCCACGTTCGAGTTACCCTTCGGGCCGAACCGATCGTTCCTCAGTGGCGGTCCTGGATTCGTGCAGCGCTTGGTCGAGCGTTGGCAGCTGGGCGGAATTTTCAGTTGGATTTCAGGGGCGCCGTTGAACATCACGGTTCCGATTGCGACGACGACTCAATTCTTTAACACGCCGGCAGGAACGACGACGCCGGCCTGCGTCGTGTGCACGCCGAATATTGTGGGGGACTTCCCCAAGAGCAGCGGGCAAGTGACCAAGGTGGCCAACGGAGTGATCTATTTTCCGGGCATCGTGCAGACTACCGATCCGTCGTTGGGTTCGGTCTCGCCGCTGAACGCGCTGAACGGAGCATTCAGCAACAAGGCGATTACGGATTCGCAGGGGAAGCTCCTGCTGGCGAATCCCACGCCAGGACAGATCGGCAATCTCGGCCTGAAGTGGGTCGAAGGGCCAACGGCGCTGGGGTTGGACATGAACCTGATCAAGCGAGTGAGGATTACAGAGAGCAAGGAATTCGAATTTCGAGTGGACGCGGTCAATGTGTTGAATCACCCTGTCTTCGGCAATCCCGAAACGAATATCAACTCGCTCAGCTTCGGACGGATTACCACGGCAGCCGGCAACCGGAGATTCACCATCGGTGCGCGGGTGAATTTCTAAGGAACCACAAAGACAGGGGAATTAGCCGCAAATTACGCGGATTACGCGAATGGGTGCATCAAAGGATCCTTGATGCACCCATTCGCGTAATCCGCGTAATTCGCGGCTAATTCCCCTGTCTTTGTGGTTCCTTAGAAATTCACCCGCGCACCGATGGTGAATCTCCGGTTGCCGGCTGCCGTGGTAATCCGTCCGAAGCTGAGCGAGTTGATATTCGTTTCGGGA